>ERZ772909.136-NODE-136-length-50928-cov-7.820219_pt1 | contig 50928 bp, 35 predicted proteins | sample MGYA00511137_ERZ772909 | MGnify/ENA primary metagenome ERZ772909 (study PRJEB29015, sample SAMEA2738095) | human oral metagenome | biome: human oral; feature: human-associated habitat; material: saliva | place: China | collected 2270 ... | reverse complement strand
GAGGGTTTCAGCCTTATTTTTTTGCCGTGTAAAACTTTTACCGGACAGCAATAAAAAACAGCCAAAAGAATACGTCCAAATATGAATGTGCAAAAGAAAGATACTAACTTTTTAGGGACATTCAACTCCAGAACGAAAATACCTATTGTCAAAAAAGAAGGCGGTAAACAGGAATGTAAGAAGACAGAACTTTTAGCCTCATAGTCTCGTCACCAGCTCCTAAAAAGAGAAAGATTGCTTACGGCTGCTGACAGATAAAACTGAGATGCAGTGCCACACATTCCACACGGTTGAGAAGCTAAAAAAGAGAGAAAAAGCTCGGCACATTCTTTCAATTTCTGTGCAGTTTATTTGGTTCGTTCGTCATAATCCCGTACTTTTGCATATCCTTTGCACATAGAAAACAAAGTGTGTTAAACAAAAATCAATATGTCTATAGCCAAAACGCGCCAGACTCTTTTGGAAGTTGCTCGAGAACTTTTTGCTCGTAAAGGCCTTGAAGCAACCACTATGAACGATATTGCTCAAGCTTCACAGCGTGGGCGGCGAACATTGTATACATACTTCCGCAACAAGGAAGAAATCTACTACGCCGTCATTGAGAACGAATTGGAACGCTTGTCTGAGAAAATGGACAAAGTGGCTGCGATGGACATAGAGCCAGAGGAGAAAGTATTGACGCTCATCTACACACACTTGCAAGTGATAAAGGAAACGGTAGCACGCAATGGCAATCTGCGCGCGGAGTTCTTCCGAAATATATGGAAAGTGGAGCAAGTGCGCAAAGCCTTCGACCGGGAAGAACAGGACATTATCAGCCGCGTGCTGAGAGAAGGCGTAGAACGCCATAAGTTTAACATCGACAACATCGGCCTTATGACCGATATCATCCACTATGTGATGAAAGGTCTCGAAGTGCCCTATATCTACGACCGCCTCGGACATGGACTTACGGAAGAAGAATCCATTCCGATGGTGATGCGCGTTATCCGTGGCGCACTGGGATATCCTACTGCCGAAACTAAATAAGAAAGTATTTACAACTAAAACATAAATAAAAATTATGGGACTTTTAACTGGTAAGACAGCCTTAGTCACGGGTGCAGCCCGCGGTATTGGCAAAGCCATTGCTCTGCGCTTCGCTGCAGAAGGAGCAAACATCGCATTCACAGACCTCGTTATCAACGAAGACGCTCAAGAAACCATCCGCGAGGTGGAAGCTAAGGGTGTGAAGTGTAAGGCTTACGCTAGCAACGCGGCCAATTTTGAAGAAACCCAGACCGTAGTGGAAACTGTTAAGGCAGATTTCGGCAGCATTGACGTGCTGGTGAACAATGCAGGTATCACCAAGGACGGTTTGCTCATCCGCATGACAGAAGCTCAATGGGACGCTGTATTGGCAGTAAACCTGAAGAGTGCTTTCAACTTCTGCCACGCCGTTGTGCCCATCATGCTGCGTCAGCGCCAGGGTTCAATCATCAATATGGCTTCTGTAGTGGGCGTTCATGGTAATGCAGGTCAGGCTAACTATGCAGCTTCCAAGGCAGGCCTTATTGCTTTGGCAAAATCCATCGGCCAAGAGTACGGCCCCAAGGGTATTCGCGCCAACGCTATTGCTCCAGGCTTCATTGAAACAGCTATGACAGCAGCTCTTCCTGATGATGTTCGCAAGGATTGGATGACCAAAATTCCACTTCGCCGCGGCGGTCAGACCGAAGATATTGCCAATGTGGCAACATTCTTGGCGAGCGAAATGTCAAGCTATGTCAGCGGCCAAGTTATTCAGGTCGATGGCGGCATGAATATGTAATTTTACACCAATAGGATAAGACGAATCCAACGGACCTTTTGAGGTTTTTCCGCTGGATTCGTCTTTTTAGTTTCTGAAAGCATGAATATCCTGTACGAGGACAACCATATCATCATAGTCAACAAAGCTGCAGGCGAAATTGTGCAGGGCGACAAAACGGGCGACCGCACTCTCTGCGATGAGGTAAAAGCCTATATCAAGGAGAAATATGCCAAGCCTGGCTCTGTCTTCTTGGGCATTCCTCACCGCTTGGACCGCCCCGTGAGCGGTATTTGCGTGTTTGCTCGCACAAGTAAGGCTCTGACACGTCTGAACGATATGTTTCGAAAGAGTGAAGTCAAAAAGACTTACCATGCCATAGTGGGTAATTGCCCCAAACTGCCCGAAGCAGAACTCGTGCACTACCTCACGCGCAACGAAAAGCAGAACAAAGCTTACGCCCATGAGAAGGAAGTGGCTGGGAGCAAACGCGCAGTACTGGACTATAAGGTGATTGGACAAAGCGATCGTTATACGCTCGTGGAAGTGAATCTCCACACGGGGCGCCATCATCAGATTCGCTGCCAACTGGCAGCTATCGGTTGCCCCATCAAAGGCGATCTCAAATATGGAGCACCGCGCTCCAATCCCGATGGCTCAATTTGTCTGCACGCAGCACACATTGAGTTTGAACACCCTGTGAGTCATAAGCTCATCAGTGTTAGCGCGCCCTACCCTGCTCTACCCATTTGGCACGTCATGTAAACGTGTCGATGGCTTTGAGATGTGAACACATCAGCGGCATTTAGTGCTGAATAAAAAGAGGTAAGAAAAGAAAAAACTAAAAGCCAGTGCTATTCTTTACACTGGCTTTTAGTTTTTATTACGCTTTTCGGAAAGCAGCACAACACCAATTGCGCTGTTGTCCTGCATGATCGAAGATCAGTCCCAAGCATTCGGCCTCAGCCTTTATGCGTGGAAGATCGTCATAATAGAACCCACTCACAAAGAGCAGACCGCCAACATTCAGACGAGAAACGTACTTCTCCATATCGGCCAAAATGATATTCAGATGAATGTTGGCCAAAATTACATCAAAGGGGCCTACTTGTGGCAGAAGAGAAGCATCGCCCAGAAGCACGTTGATATTTGAAATGTGGTTGAGTTCGAAATTCTCCTTTGAGTTGAGCACGCACCACTCATCGTTGTCGATAGCTGTAAGGGTTGTCGCACCGCGCATACTTGCCAAGATGGCGAGCAAGCTCGTACCGCATCCCATATCGAGCACGATGCGCCCCTCCATAGGATTGTTGAGAATCTCGCGTATCATTTGCGAAGTAGTCTCGTGATGGCCCGAACCGAACGACATTCGAGGATTGATTTTAACGTTGTACTCAACCGTTGGCACGTCCTTATGGAAAGGAGCAGAAATCACACAACGATTGTCAATATTGAGTGGCTCGAAGAAATTGGCTTCCCATTCGGCGTTCCAATCCTTATCCTCGGCCTCGTGCCCTTCATAAGAAATTTCTGCTGGCAGCGGGAAGTTGGCCAAAACTTCTTTGAGGCGTTCCTCGCTAAACTCGTCTTTCTTGACGTAAGCTTTTAGTGGTTCTTTGCCTTCTTCGTCCTTCACAAAAGAGTCGAAGCCTGCATCGGCCAATACAGCCCCCAAAATATCCTGCATATCGCCGGAATTGGGAGAGATGTTAAAGGTGTATTCCAAATACTTCATAATGGAGATTCTTTTCCTTCTTTTTCTGACATGGAAAAAGAAGGTATTTTTATGCGTAATAAAGAGGTGAAACGAAAGGTCTTGTGCGTTGATTCATAAGACAAAGAAAAGGTTGCGACTAAGGCAACTGTTTACGGATGCGCCACTCGGGCGGATAGAGATTATTGGCACGTGCACCGAGATTGTTCACAAAACCGAGAGGATGTCCCTGGTAGGTCACAATAACATACCCGCGCGGAGCGTCCACTGCAATGGCATCGCGGCGCAAGTAGGCAAGCGCTTCATCGAGCGAGAGCTCTACGCGCGGAAAGGCTTCGGGAGCGAGGGCTTGCGAGAGAGCCAATTCCTGCTGCGGTACCCATTTTTGCCCCTTTGCTTCAGCCAGCAAAATGCCCGCCCAGACTGTTTTCAGCTGATTGCGTAGACGCTGCACATCCTCATAGAGCGACTTACGAACAGCTGCCACGTGTGAATCATCGGGTGCATAGAATTTATAGTCAGCTTCGTTCTGCAACCAACCGCTTAGTTTGCTGGCATTTCTCAACGGCTGTTCGCGCACACCTTTCTTGTGTTTTCGGTTGCCACTTGCCTCCGCCTCGCTCGTCTTGCGGAGCAAAGCTAAGAAGAAGCCCTCGCCGCGACTCTGCCCTGGGAGAAAATGATAAACAGGAAGCTCCTGCCCCGTGGTATCGCCCATCACATTCCATTCTTCAGGCACATCCAGACGAACCAGTTCTGCGCCCAATTCATCACATATATAAGACACGTTGTCTTCATCCTCGGAGCGATTGAAAGTGCAGGTGCTATAAACGAGATAACCGCCTTGTCGGAGTGCAGGCCAAACATCGGCAATGATACTGCGTTGCAATTCGGCACATTTCCTAACATTCTCCACCGACCATTCTTTGCGCGCTCCCATATCCTTACGAAACATTCCTTCGCCAGAGCAGGGCACGTCCGCAGCAATAACATCGAAGAAACCCGTCAGCGGAGCGAAATCGGCAGGATAGGCATTACTAACCACCACGTCCGGTTGTCCCCATTTTGCTAAGTTCTCCGCCAACACCATTGCTCGCTGCCGCAGCGGTTCGTTGGCAACGAGTAATGCGCCATCGGGCAGAAGCGAACGCCAGAGCGTACTCTTCCCTCCAGGCGAAGCACAGAGGTCGAGCAAACGTTGCGGACACTCGCCCATTGCTTTGAAAGCCTGCTCCACAAACATGGATGCAGCTTCTTGCACATAGTAGCAACCTGCATGGAGCAAAGGATCGAGCGTGAATTGTGGGCGCTCACTGAGGTATCGCCCTGTTCGGCACCACGCCACAGGCTCTCCGTCGGTGTCGTACCCCTTTGCTTCATTGCAGCGAACACTCGTAGGGCAAGGCGTTTCAAGCCCCTCAAAGAGTTGAAGGGCTTCGTCAGTTCCCAGCAGGTTTGTCATTTCTGAAACAAAATCCGCAGGCAATGCTATCTTTTCTGTGGTTGTCATATCAAGGGTTTTGCTGCTACTTAATTCTTTCTTCGCCAGCAAAGTTAGTCTTTTTTTGGTACTTTTGCAGCCGAAAAAAATCAAACAATGAGACAATATCTCAACTTGCTCCAGGAGATTCTCGACAACGGCGTTGAGAAAACAGACCGCACTGGTACGGGGACAAAGAGCATCTTCGGCCATCAGATGCGCTTCAATTTAGAGGAAGGTTTTCCGCTCCTCACCACAAAGAAACTGCATCTGAAATCCATCATCTACGAACTGCTTTGGTTCTTGCAGGGCAGTACGAACGTGAAGTATTTGCAGGACCACGGCGTGCGCATTTGGAACGAATGGGCTGATGAGAACGGTGAGCTGGGCCCCGTCTACGGCCACCAGTGGCGTTCTTGGCCCGACTACCACGGCGGCACTATTGACCAAATCAAACAAGCGGTTGAACTGATTCGCAACAACCCTGATTCGCGCCGCATCGTTGTTTCGGCGTGGAATGTGGCCGAGGTAGCGGATATGGCCTTACCTCCCTGCCACATGCTCTTTCAGTTCTATGTGGCTGATGGTCGCCTGTCGCTCCAGCTCTATCAGCGTTCAGCCGATACGTTCTTGGGAGTACCGTTCAACATTGCTTCCTATGCACTTCTCTTGCAGATGATGTCGCAAGTGTGCGGACTCCGCGCTGGCGACTTCGTTTACACTACGGGCGACACGCATCTCTATCTCAACCATCTGGAACAAGCGCGCTTGCAACTCACGCGAACTCCGCGCCCTCTCCCCACGATGAAGCTGAATCCTGACGTAAAGGATATTTTCGATTTCCACTTTGAAGATTTCGAACTGGAAAACTACAATCCTTGGCCACATATCAAGGCGGATGTATCGGTCTGAAATCAGCTTTCTTCCTCCTCTCTCCCTCGCTTTTTTGTTCCTTACTGATTCCTTATATATATGCTCACCATTATCTGTGCCGTTGCCCAGAATCGGGGTATCGGCTATCATAACAATCTGCTGTTCCATCTCAGTGCCGACTTGAAACGCTTCAAGTCTCTTACCACGGGGCACACCATCATTATGGGGCGGCGCACTTTCGACTCTCTGCCGAAAGGCGCTTTACCCAATCGCCGCAACATTGTTTTGAGTCGCAATGCTTCACTCCAACTTCCTGGAGCGGAAGTGTTCCCCTCGCTCCAAGCAGCTTTGAACGCTTGCCAACCCGATGAGGACATTTATATCATTGGTGGCGCATCCGTCTATGCCGAAGCCTTTCCCCTTGCTCAGCGTCTTTGCCTGACAGAAGTGCAGGCCGTTCCTGCCGAAGCGGATGTATTCTTTCCCGAATTCGATGCTTCGCAATGGCAAGAAACCAGTAGAGAACATCACGATGCCGATGAGCGCAACGCCGTACCGTTCGACTTTGTCGACTATGTCAGAAAAGGCAAATAAACAGTCAAAAAATAGTTATCTTCTGCCTTTTCACTAAGAAAATTAATAATAAGACTAACAATATGAAACATTTTCTTCTTTTCCTTTTCGCGCTGACTGCTACCACGCTTTCGGCCAAACCGCGCGAAATTCGTTTCAAGATTCTTGAAACCACCGATGTTCATGGCAATTATTTCCCCTACGATTATCTCAACCAAGAGCCGGGCAAAGGCTCGCTCATACGTGCTTACTCCTTCGTAAAGGCACAGCGACAACTCATGAAGCCGCAGCACGTGTTGCTCCTCGATGCTGGCGATATTCTGCAAGGACAACCTTCCGCCTATTATTACAACTTCATGGACACTGTGAGCCAACACGCTTGCGCTTCAGTGCTCAACTATATGCAGTATGATGCAGCCACTGTGGGTAATCACGACATTGAGGCGGGACACGCCGTTTACGACCGTTGGACGAAAGAATGCCGTATGCCAATGCTGGGAGCAAACATCATCCGCACCAGCACGGGCCAACCCTACTGGCGTCCCTACACCATCATCAAGAAAGATGGTGTGCGCTTTGCCGTTTTAGGTTTGCTCACCACTGGCATCCCCAATTGGCTTCCCGAAAACCTTTGGTCGGGGATGCGCTTTGACGACATGGTGGAAGTAGCTCGTAAATATATGCCCGAAATGCGCTGCCAAGCCGACGTAGTTATCGGACTCTTCCACAGTGGTGTGGGTCGCGAAAACGCCACAGGCACAAAGAACGAGAACGCCTCTCTGCAAGTGGCACAACAAGTTCCGGGTTTCGATCTCATCCTTTGTGGTCACGACCACCGCAAGGCCAATCGCAAAATTGCCAATGTCAATGGCGATAGTGTCCTTGTTCTTAACACGGGTGCTAATGCCCACTTCGTAGCAGTGGCTGACCTCGTTGTGGAAAAGAATGGGAAAAGAGTAAGCGTCAAGAGCGCCACTGGCCATTTGGAAGACATCGACCAATGGGAAGTGAATCCCGAAATGCTCGCCCATTTCCAACCGCAGATAGATGCCGTAAAGAAATTCACGCAAGAGGCCATTGGCCACAACGCCACCGAACTCACCACTCGCCCCGCCTTCTTCGGCCCATCAGCATTTGTGGATTTCATCCATCAGCTACAGCTTAAAATCACGGGAGCTCAGATCTCTTTTGTTGCACCGCTTAGTTTCGATGCCCGCATCCCTGTTGGTACAATCCGCGTCAGCGACATGTTCAATCTCTACAAGTTTGAGAATATGCTCTACGTTATGCAGCTCACGGGGCAAGAGATTAAAGACTTCCTTGAATATAGCTATGCTGGTTGGACACAGCAGATGACCTCTCCTTCAGACCATTTACTGCTCTTCAACGACCGCACCATCAATTCTCCCGAAAGCTGGCAGCGCCTGCGCACACCGAGCTACAACTTCGACAGTGCTGCGGGAATCCTCTACGAAGTGGATGTTACCAAGCCTCGCGGACAGAAAATCACCATCAAGAGTTTAGCAACGGGCGAACCGTTTGATCTGAAGCAGACCTATCGTGTAGCCGTTAACAGCTATCGCGGCAACGGTGGTGGCGGCCTTATGACAGAGGGAGCAGGCATCCCACGCGAACAGCTTGTTAAACGCATTGTTTGGAGCACGGACAAAGATTTGCGCTACTATCTCATGCAAGAAATTCGTCAACAAAAAGACATCGCTCCCAAGGCTCTCAACCAGTGGAAATTCGTTCCGGAAAACTGGACAACTCCTGCTGCGCAACGCGATAGCATCACGCTCTTCCAGTAGTCCAGAACAAGCCCTTTCCTTAAAAAACTTCTGCAAAAATTTGGTACTTCAATCGTATTCGCGTACTTTTGCACCCGGATTTCAGCAGAAGTCTTTGCTCAACCGCACAAGGAAAGGTGCTCGAGTGGTTGAAGAGGCACGCCTGGAAAGCGTGTAAACCCCTAAAGGGTTTCGTAGGTTCGAATCCTATCCTTTCCGCACATTATCAACACTTTAAGCGACTTAATGTTTCACGCATTGAGTCGCTTTTTTGTATTATTTTGATGTAAAAACAGACAAATTACAATAGGAAGCAGGCAAAAAAGTGCAAAAGGCAGGCAAATAAAAAGAGTACGAAACAGGCAATATATCTCCTGTCATCATTTCTTTTAATGCCGTTCTCGTTTTATTTCTATTAAATCTTTATTTTTGTAAACATTAGAATAAAAGGCGTCTAATTCATAAGTCAACTAAATTCTACAGATAACAAATATCAGTAACAAAATAACTTTCTATTATGCGAAAACTTTTATTACTACTTATTATTACTCTTACAAGCCTCAACGTAACTGCACAAACCACTCACGCAGCATATTGCGAAGTTGCCGTTTATCGTGTCGCTTTATTCCCACAGAAAGTAGCAGCTGTAGTAGATGCTGGCACAGAAAAGAGCGGCTACATCATCAACGAGGACGGGAGCAAAAAAATATTCAACTCAACTATCGACTTGTTTAATTTTTTTGGAAAACTCGGATGGTCGGTAAGTCAGAATTATTTAAGACCCGATTCCGATAAAGAAAACAATCCTTTACGTTTTCTTTTGACAAAACAAGTAGTGAACGATGAGGAAGTTTTTACTGGCCTCAACATAAAAAACAACACACAAAAAAGAATATTCGCGCATTAAGCAACTTTTCCATTGATTACCTACCCATCTCACATTTCAACAAGGTTTCCCCACCAAGCCTTTTTTTGAAGACTCTTAGAGGGAAAGCACAAGGAGAATCTGCGTAATCGTCAACACCCTTATTGCGTTTTCAGATACAATAAGCCTATCAGCTCGCACCCTTATTGTGTCAGCTCACGCCCTTATTCTATCCGCCCGCCCGCTTATAGCGTTTACTCTCCTCTGCGATATAGCGTGCTCACCCACTGTCCCCGGCGGGGACACACCATGCGTAACCGCGGGTGATGCCCGAAGGGTGAACCCGTGGATGGGCAACGACACAAACCTCCGACGCAGGAAGCGTCGCACAGCACCCACTGCGGCTCGTGTGGAGTTTCTCCTTCAACGCTTTCAGTGCGACGCTCGCCTGTACACTGCCTTAATGAAGGAAAATATGTATTTTTTTGTATTATTTAAAAGTTTCTTTATATTTGCAGATGTATAACTTTTAACACAAAAATGCTTGCCGCTTTGCTTTCTAAAGAGCCAGAAGGCGGACACAGTGTAATCTAAACAATACAAACATTATTCATTTCAACCTGCCCAACTTCCCGATACGGCACTCCTAAAAAGTAGAAAGACGACGAGGAGACAAAAAGGGGAAGCGAAAAATTTATGAACAAAAAATTACTCAAGAATTTCTGTGCTGTGTCCCTCGCATGGTTCATGGCCTTGTTGCTCCTTCCTCAGTCCGCTCAAGCACAGAGGAAGGAAGCCTATGTTGTGAAAAGCAGCGATCAGAAAACGCTAACGTTCTACTATGATGATCAGAAATCATCCCGCACGGGTACTGTGTGGGGAATTGGCGAGACGAAGCAGGAAGGAAATACATACCCTGCTTGGTCTGGAACGTGGGGAATGGGGGATACGCCAGAGTCCAAAGTTACTACCGCTGTCTTCGATGCTTCGTTCAAGAACTATCTTCCCCAAAGCACTAAGTTTTGGTTTTCTAATTTAAAAAAACTGAAGAAAATAGAAGGATTGACAAATCTCAATACATCTAAAGTCACTACGATGAGTGGAATGTTTGAGTACTGCTCAGATTTAACTTCCCTCGATCTCTCCAACTTCAAGACGGAGAACGTGGAAGACATGAGCTATATGTTTTTGGACTGCCAGAATTTAACTTCCCTCAATCTCTCCAACTTCAAGACGGAGAACGTGAAAGACATGAGCTATATGTTTTTAGGATGCCAGAGTTTAACTTCCCTCAATCTCTCCAACTTCAAGACGGAGAACGTGCAAAACATGAGTGGAATGTTTTATGGCTGCAAGAGTTTAACTTCCCTCAATCTCTCCAACTTCAATACAGAGAACGTGCAATACATGAGTGGAATGTTTAAGGACTGCCATAATTTAACATCCCTCGAACTCTCCAACTTCAATACAGAGAACGTGCAATACATGAGTGGAATGTTTTATGAATGCCAGAATTTAACTTCCCTCAATCTCTCCAACTTCAATACAGAGGACGTGAAAGACATGAGTGAAATGTTTAGGGGCTGCCAGAATTTAACTTCCCTCGATCTCTCCAACTTCAAGACGAAGAAGGTGCAAGACATGAGGGATATGTTTTATGAATGCAATTCTCTACAAACCATCTATTGCAATAATACTTGGACTTGTTTATATTCTTGGGGAATGTTCTCTGGTTGTACAAATCTCAAAGGAGCAGTGCCCTATGATGCAAGTAAGACAGATGCTTCAATGGCGAATCCTGAAACAGGATATTTCACAAAGAAAGAAAGTACGGGAGTTGCTACGGCTACTACTGAAGCCAATGCAAACATCCAGGCGATTTACTCTACTGACGGAAAAAGACTCAACGAGTTGCAGAGTGGACTGAACATCGTCCGCATGAGCAACGGCACTACGCAGAAGATTCTCCGCAAGTAGTGTCTCCCTTAAAATAGAAATTTCCCCACTAACTGCTCGCTGCGAGTAAGTTTGTGGGGATTTTCTTTGGTATGAAAACAATCATCTGCAAAACACGGAAAGGAGGGAGAGAGAAAAAAGCGAGAAAAAGGAAGAGTTTGTAACGGAAATATATGGGGCTACGACAAGAAATCCGTATTTTTGCCCAATATGCCGAAATCAAACAAGTTAAGAAAAATAGGAAAGGTGGCACTATGGGTGGTTTGCACACCAATAGTCCTCTTCCTCATACTGGCCCTACTGGTTTATCTTCCACCAGTTCAGAACTTTATAGTCCAGCGCGTTTGTACGCATTTCAGCGAAACAACAGGCGTTCAGTTTTCCGTCGATAATGTTAGATTAGCTTTTCCGTTGGATCTCAACGTGAATGGTGTGAAAGCTGTGCAGAAAGGCGACACGCTGCTCAACGCACGCACCGTTCGACTCAATTTGGAAATGCTCCCTCTCTTTCATGGGCAAGCCAATGTGAGTGGGATTGAATTAGACGTGTCGCGAATAGATACAAAAAACTATATCTCAAATACACGCATCAAGGGAATTGTGGGGCATCTCACAGCAGAAACGAAAGGCGTGAATTGGCAAAAACAGGACGTTCATGTTCAGTTGGCACAACTGCGCAATTCAGACATAACAGTGGCTCTCGCCGATAGTGCGCTCGACGATACTACGACCACCAAGAGCCATTGGCACATACGTGTGGACGAAGCCTGTCTCGAAAATGTCAAAGCGCGTGTGGCATTGGCTGGAGCTTTGCCCACCACGCCTCCCCAAAAGGCGCATCACACTATTTGGGTGGCGGCTCAATTGAAAAAGGCGGTGCTCACCGATGGCGACTTCGACACGGATAAGGCGTATTATGCCTTCCGCAGCTTGAATATCAAGAAGGGGAATGTGGCTTATACGCCCAATGGGGCTGACGGCACTTGGACACCAAAGAATCCCATCCCTGCAATTCCTGTCGACCGTCAACGAAACTACAAAGACAGTGTGCGCATTGCCTACACTTATACCGATAACGTGGCAGAATTGGAACGCTGGAGTCCTTTTCCTGCAGAGACAACAGCGCGCGGAAAACAATGGAAGTTCCGCACTGCCTCCAGCAATTCAACTACACTACAAAAGCCCACAAAGCCATTCAATCCAACGAATGTTGTAGTGACAGGACTAAACGCACAAATCGACACGCTCAGTTACAACCGCGCAGGCGTTTTGCGCTTGGGTGTGCGCCACGTTGCCTTACAGGAGCAATGCGGTTTTGCAGTGAAAGAGCTCAGCGGAGCGGTGTATCTTGACAGCACACACATAGTGCTTCCTGCCCTCAACCTAAAAACACCCTATTCTTCGCTGCGTGCCACGATAAATCTACCCTTCTCAGCTTTTGACAAAGGCAGTCGTACTTCAGTTAGTTTGAACCTCGCTGCAACGTTAGGGGCACCTGATGTGAAAAACTTGGCGCGCGGTTATCTTCCTGCTCGTTATCTCCGCCTCTATCCCAACCGAACGCTTTCGCTCAATGGGCGTTTCTCGGGGAATTTGGCTCATCTTGTCTTCCAAAACACATCTATCAACCTACCAGGAATACTGACTTTCAAGGGTAATGGACGACTGGACGGCATCACGGGAAGTACGCCTTCGGCTAGAATGAACTTTTCGCTCCGCACGGGAGCAACTCTCCCCTCACTCTTCAAAACTGTTTTGCCCGATGTGGCCAAAACAGTTAGTATTCCTGCTGCGGTGGGGATGAAAGGTAACCTATCCTTCCACGGTTCCGACTACCAACTCAATGCGAACCTTGCAACAGGGCGCGGAAATGCTAAAGTGAAAGCACGAATTAATCTGCAAACAGAGGCCTTTGATGTTCGCGTTGATGCTCGCCAACTCGCATTGCAGCAGTTCCTACCTAATATGGGGCTGTCGGCATTTAGTGGGACACTCTCTGCGCGTAGCAGAAGTTTCGACGTACTCTCCCCCCGCGCCGGCCTCACGATGGATGCTCGTGTTCGTAGTTTTAACTACGCCAATTATGATCTAAGCGGACTATCTATTACGGTTCGCCAACAAGGTAGTACATCGAATGCTCAGTTCAGTATTAACAACGCGCTACTTACTGGAAAAGGAACGCTCCAAGCTACATTAGGTAGAGACATCTTCGGCCGATTGTCGAGCAATTTTGAGAAAATAGATTTCCGCAGGCTGGGCTTAACGGCGGACACCCTGCAAGGTGGCGGTCAGATAGACCTAACCTTCCGCACCAACCGCGCATTCACAGCTTACTCTGCATCTGGCCGATTCACCGACCTCTTGGCAATGACGCCTCATAGAGGTTTCACGCCAGGCGATATAGATTTCTCGCTTGGAACGGGTAATGATTCAACCCACGTCTTTGCTACCAGTGGCGACATGGTACTTCGACTCGGAACGCGAGGGAATATTGATCGCCTTGTGCCGCGCCTCACGCGTTTCTTCAAACTATTTGAAAAGCAACTTGCTCACCGTCAGCTTAATCAAGAGGTTCTCAAGAGTGAGCTACCAGTAATGGATTTCCATTTCGAAGCGGCGCGTACCAATTTTGTGAGCGACTACTTACGCATTAAAGGGTATCAGTTCCGCACGGCTTATATTGATCTCCATGCTCATCCTCTCTCAGGACTGTCGGGCCTCATCCGTGCCGACTCCATCACAACGGGTAAACTGCTTTTAGATAGTGTCAACTTAGCTATATCTCAAGATACTTCGGGCGTAGTTATTGATGGTAGTGTCCGAAACTACACGCGACGCAACCCAAATAAATTCAACGCGCAGCTACATGGTTATATCCTTTCTCAAGGAGCTGGAATACAAGCTAAGTTCTTTGATGCTGACGGAGATAAAGGTTTCGATGTGGGCTTGCGCGCTGACGTATTGCAAGATGGTATCAACATTGTTCTTTATCCCGAACAACCCGTTCTGGCTTATCGCAATTTTAGCATCAATAAAGACAACTACATTTTCTTTGGAAACAACAAACAGATTCGGGCGGATGTAAACTTAACGGCGGATGACGGTACAGGTCTTAAGATTTACTCCACACCTACTGATAGTGTCAACGATATCACGCTTTCTGTGAACAATGTCAATTTAGGTGAGCTTTCCAATGTGCTTCCTTTCTTACCGAAGATGCAAGGTATGCTCTCGGGAGATATTCACTTCTTCGACGACCATAAGAGCATCAGTGCGATGGGTTCACTTCAAGCCAATAGTTTTGCTTTCGATGGTACACGCTTAGGACAGATTGGAGCTGATGTCACTTACTTGCCCAAATCGAACGGAGAACACTACGCTTCAGCCTTTATCAGTTCGGGTGGTATCGAAGTGCTCGAAGCAGAAGGTACATACGCTGACAAGAGCGGAGAATTTAACGTAAAAGGCAATCTACACGATTTCCCAATGCCTATGCTCAATGCCTTCCTTGAAGGAACTGATGTAGCATTACGCGGTAAAGCGGGAGGTGATTTTACGCTACAAGGAACAGCAAAGAACCCGATACTCAATGGTTCGTTAGATGTGGATTCTGGCCACGTTTACTCTGACGTCTACGGCTTTGACTTCCGCATGGAAGAAAAGCCTGTTGCTATCAACAACTCTAAGGTGCATTTTGAAAATTACAACCTATATTCTACAGGGAAGAATCCGCTTGTTCTCAATGGCGACATAGATATGAGCAACACTAGCAAAGTATATTTAGACTTCAATGTAAAAGCAAAAGATTTCGAACTTATCAATGCTCAACGTAAGCGCAATTCGCTAGTGTTTGGAAAAATCTATGCCGACTGCCAAGGTACGCTGAAAGGTACGGTAGATAATCTGTCCATTCGAGGACAACTCGATATTCTCGATAATACAAATATGACATATATTCTGAAGGATTCGCCCATCTCTGTAGACAATAGGCTTGAAGACCTTGTGAAGTTCACAAATTTCACTGATCCCGAAGAAGAAACAGAAAGTGAAGAACAAGCCTCATCCAGCTATGATCTCGCGCTGGGTATCAATGTCAGCGAAGGAGCCCACTTCAATTGTCTCCTCTCCGAAGATGGACAGAACTATGCCAATATTGAAGGCGGCGGCAACCTAACATTCCGCATCACACATCAAGGAGATATGCGCCTCACTGGCCGACTAACGGCAAGTTCGGGCGAGATGAAATATGAACTACCTGTCATTCCACTCCGCACATTTAAGCTGGTGGAGGGCAGCACTATCGACTTCACAGGCGACCCTACCAATCCTCGACTCAACGTAACAGCACTGGAGCGCATGAAAGTGCTCGTTACTGAAAACGAGCAACAGCGCAATGTTGCTTTTGATGTTGGCGTTTCTATCACCAACACGCTCGACAAAATGGGGCTTGAATTCACCATTGCTGCTCCCGAAGATTTGAGTGTTCAAAACCAATTGGCCGCCATGTCGAAGGAACAACGTAACAAAGCGGCTGTGGCAATGATGGCAACAGGTATGTACCTCACCGACTCTAGTTCAATGAAGAGTGGCTTTAAAGCAAACAATGCACTAAACGCTTTCCTCCAAAATGAGATTCAAAACATTGCTGGTAATGCACTAAAGAGCGTCGATTTGAGCGTGGGCGTAGAAACCGGAACATCGCTCGCCGGTACACAAACCACTGACTATTCTTTCCAATTTGCTAAACGCTTCTGGGACGATCGTATCCGCGTTATCATCGGAGGGCGTGTCAGTGCGGGTAAGAATGCAGACAATCGTGCAGAGAGCATTATCAACAACGTGAGCGTTGAATACCGAATGAACCAAGGGGCTACTCGCTATCTGCGTGTCTTCTACGATCGCGACCAGCAAGACCCGCTCGAAGGGCAGCTCACAAAAGCTGGTTTGGGATACTCTGTGCGCAAAAAGACGGATAAGTTTGGCGATCTCTTCATCTTCTGGCGTAAGAAAGAGAAAAAATAAGTCGAGATATTGCTCTCGTTCGTTGTAACGAAAAAGTCAAAAGAGCAACCATTCTATAAGAGAAAGTAACAATGAAACAAGACATAATATTTTCCCAGCGGGTAGCACGTGCTATAAGTATTCGTTCGTTTTCGAGAATTTCGAGAAATACAACGGGACTTGTACTACTCCTTTTGCTGTTCCTCACTTCGTGCTCCACTACATCTAAATTGCCCAGTGATGAGCAATTGTATATCGGCATCGACAAAATTTCTTACACTAACACTCCCACTAAGAAAAGCAAGATTCGACTCGACTCAGTGGGCGTTATCACAACCATTGCAGATGTGGCAAATACGGTGAGCGATGTTTTGTCAGGACGAACAGATGGCAACACGATTGACAAACTCAAAGATGCAGCTCTAAACGGGAAAAAAACTAAAGCTGAGCAGAAAGCAGAAAAACAAGCTGAAGCGGCAGAACGCGCTGTTAATAAAGAAGCTTTTGAAACAGCGCAAGAGGAAGTGGAAGCCGTACTCTCCTATCCTCCTAACAATGCGCTTTTCGGTTCTTCATATCTGCGTTCTCCTTTCCAGTTGGGGTTGTGGTTCTATAATGGCTTCGTTGATGCCAAGTCTGGTTTGGGAAAATGGATCTATAAATGCTTTGCTCAGCAGCCGGTCTATGTCTCAACGGTTAATCCTGATATGCGCATCAAGGTGGCACAAAACACTCTTCAGAATTATGGGTACTTCCGTAGCAAAGTAAAATACAAAATTATAGAACAGAAAAATCCCAAAAAAGCTAAAATTCATTACACGGTGAATGTTGGACCGTTGTCGCGTTTCGACTCGATCCAATACTATTCGTATGGTGCACGGCAAGACAGTCTGCTTCATTCCACGAAATCGAGCCGCCTCTTAACAAAAGGTGCACCTTTTAGCGTCGTGAAACTTGCAAATGAACAAACGCGTATCGGTTCGTTCCTCAGAGAGAACGGCTACTTCTACTGGCAAGACGACTACACCACTTATCAAGCCGATACCTTGCTCCGCAAAAATTTTGTACAACTCCGTGTGATGCCCAAATCCAATATCCCTGCTGTTGCTAATCACCCGTGGTACATTGGACAGACATATATAAACGTACGGCGCAATGAAGAGGAACAATTGAACGCCTCACGCACAGATCAGAATTTCACTTATACGTATGGAGGCAATAAGATGCCGCTACGCTCCAGTATGTGGCGCCACGCCGTCATGCACAGTAAAGGCGAGCTGTATCACTATACTGATCAGCGCAACACATTGGAGAAATTAAACAAAATAGGCGTATTCAATTTGCTCGATGTAAGTTACGTGCCGCGTGACACAACCGCTAATTGCGACTCGCTTGATGTCTACATTTCGGCACAAATGGGCAAACGCTACGATTCTGATTTTGAAATGAACACTACCCTCAAGAGCAATCAGCAAGTAGGCCCGGGTTTGTCGTATGAGATGAACAAGCGTAACGCTTTTCGTGGTGGAGAAACCGTTTCATTCAAAATATTTGGTTCGTATGAATGGCAGTTTGGCTCAAGCATCCGTAGCAACAACTCTTTACTAAACAGTTACGAATTAGGCTCACAGCTCTCTTTCACTTTCCCACGCTTCTTTGCGCCCATCATTTCGCACCGTCGTCTCAACTTCCCCGCCGAAACAACATTTGCTCTCAACGGCGACTGGAAGCGTCGAGCTGGTTTCTTCACCCTGGTGAGTGCCGGACTAAGTGCAACATACAACTGGTATAAGAAGTCGAACATGCTCCATGAGCTAACGCCACTCAGCATCGACTTCAACAACACTATCAACACTTCCCACACCTACGATTCTATCATGGCTGCCAACCCCACACTGGCTGTGTCCATGCGCGACCAGTTTATTCCAGCCATGTCCTACACCTTCACATACACTTCTACTGCCCGACACCGCAACACGCTAATGGTTCAGCTCCACGCAAAAGAAGCCGGAAACCTCTTTTCAGGCTTTTATGCCGCAGCAGGTAAGAAGTTTAGCGAGCAGAACAAACGCATCTTCGGAAGTCCGTTCGCACAATTTGTGAAGACAACGGCGGAGGTACACTATACCCTTCCCATCAACAACCGTTTCACACTGGCCACACGCTTTTTTGGTGGAGCCATCTTCTCCTATGGCAACAGCACTACTGCACCTTATTCCGAACAGTTCTATGTGGGAGGTGCCAATTCGGTTCGCGGTTTCACCATCCGAACCATTGGCCCCGGTAGCTATCGTAGCAATGATTCTAAATACTCCTATATAGATCAGACCGGCGACATCAAACTGGAAGCTAATGCCGAACTGCGCGCCCATCTTTTTGGCTCGCTCTATGGTGCAACATTCATAGATGCGGGTAATGTTTGGTTGCTGCGCGAAGATGCTAATAGGCCGGGCGGACGCCTCTCTGCCTCCACGCTAAAAAATATTGCAGTAGGCACGGGCGTAGGTCTACGCTACGATTTGGGATTTCTCATCCTACGCTTCGATTTAGGTATCGGACTCCACGCACCTTACAAAACCAGCCGCAGCGGTTTCTATAATTTGGAGAAATTCAAAGACGGGCTTGTTTTCCATTTCGCCATCGGCTATCCATTCTGAGCCACGTCGAGTTCGGGGCTAACTCACAACTCTCACATCAGATAATCCTTAAACCCACAGTGATATGAAGAAAATATTATTGTTTGCAGTGGCTGTTCTGTGCAGCCTTGTTGCCCGTGCCGATGAAGGTATGTGGCTACTAAAACTCATGGAACAGCAACACCTTGCCGACTCGCTCCGAAAGGCAGGTTTGCAACTACCGCCCTCCCAACTCTATAGTGAGACAGGCCCGAGCTTGAAAGACGTTGTCGGCATCTTCGGCAACGGATGTACGGGTGAAGTGGTATCGCCCGACGGCCTTATCTTCACCAACAACCATTGCGGTTTCTCTTACATCCACGCTATGAGCAGTGTTGAGAAAAACTATCTCAAGGATGGCTTCTTCGCAAAGAGCCGTGCAGAGGAACTCCCCACTCCGAATCTCACCTTCACGTTTGTCTTAGCGATTGAAGATGTAACGGCGCAGGTCGAAGCTGAGGCACGCCGTTTGGGCATCGACAAATATACACGGCAGAGCTACAGCTTCACATCGAAGATGAACAGCGAGTTGCGTAAGAAATCGAAGTATGCAAAGCTGAAAGGTATCGAATCAACTCTGCTCCCATTCTTCGGCGGAAACCAGTTCTACATCATCTATATGCAGGAATATACTGACGTGCGCCTCGTGGCTGATCCACCGCTTAATGTAGCACAGTTTGGAGGCAACTCCGACAACTGGGTATGGCCGCGCCAAAATGTGGACTGGTGCGCTTTCCGTATCTATGCCGATAAGAGCGGACAGCCTGCTCCCTACAGTCCCCAGAACGTTCCGTTGAAACGCAAAAACTATCTGCGCATTTCTTCAAAAGGTATTCAAGAGGGCGACTACACCATGGTGATGGGCTTCCCTGGCTCAACATCGCGTTTTCTCACCTCCGAACAAGTGGCACTGCGCGTCAATAGCATCAATCAACCCATAGTTGCCGCGGGCTGGCCCGTTCTCGATCTCTACAAAAAATATATGGAAAAGAACGATAGCATTCGCCTCGTTCTTGAAAGCACCAATATGCGACTGGGCAATATGGTGAAGAACTATGACGGCATGATTAAAGCAGTGCGTAATTTGAAACTTATCGATGAGAAACGCCGTGAAGAAAAGCGCTTCCAAGACTTTGCGCGCCAAAGCGGCAAGCCTGAATACCAAACAGTGGTAGCCGACATCAACAAACTCTGCAAGACTTATCAGGATTCTATTTTCGACGATAATCTGCTGTATGCAACACTGGGCAACATCAAATACCCCGCATCCTACAGAATCATGCAACAGCTGCTCGCTGCGTTAAAGGCAAACAACCGTCAGGACATCCAAAACAGCAGCAAAGCTCTGCTCGAAAGCTATGACAAAAAGCTGGAAGATTTCACCAAGGATTATGTCATTGAACGCACCCTCTTGCTACTCCCCATCTGGGAGAAAAATTGTCGTTTGCCCATATCGCGCAGTTTGCAGGTAGGCAATCCCTACGAACTTATCTCACAATCCATCTTCGCCAGCCGCAAAAAGCTGGAAACTTTCCTTGCCAATCCATCAGCAGAGACGCTCACTGCCGACCCAATCTATAAGATGATTAAAGACATTGACGAACTTTCTGAAAAATTGGAGGGAACAAAACATTTCAAAATGGCCGTCCAACCCCTGGAGAAGACCTACGTTCGTGGACTCGAAGAGATGTACAACAACTCCAAAGCTCCTAATGCCAACTTCACACTGCGCATGACTTACGGACACGTAAAGGCCATGAAGCCTCGTGATGGTGTTCTCTACGATTGGCGGACTACGCTGAAGGGTATGTTTGAGAAAGAGGACAGCACCAATATCGACTACATCGTACATCCGCGTATGCGCCAACTCTATGAGGCACGCGACTTCGGACGCTATGCACGCGAGGATGGTCAGCTGCCCACCTGCTTCATCTCCAACAACGACATCACCGGCGGCAATTCTGGTTCACCAGTAATGAATGCGAAGGGTGAGCTCATCGGTTTAGCATTCGATGGGAATATCGAAGCACTGAGTAGCGACCTCAAATTCGATCCCGAACTCCAGCGTTGCATCAACGTCGATATTCGTTACGTTCTCTGGATTCTCGACAAATTCGGCGAAAGCAAATATCTCTTCGACGAAATGGAGATACATTAACTCACATCTCACAGAACGGCAGCCTCCCCTGCCGTTCTGTTTTTTTAGCCACTATCCGCTGCAAACAAGCCCCTCACGAGAAACAAGTAGGTGAACACGCAGAAGAACGTCTCCCATCAAGAAAAAAACTCCATTTTTGTTGTCACGTTGTCACAGCGGAGAGAACATACTGATAAATAGATGATTAGATGCGTGACAACAACTTTTTTGTTGTCACGTTGTTGTCACACATCGTCACGCTCATAACATATACGTTTACAGTTAATTAAATTCAAAGTGTGACGACATTACGACATAAAAACAGAAATAAAGATATAGGGAGTGAGGAGAATTGCTCATATTTTCTAACCTCTCTCTTCACACCTCAGCTACAATAAGCGCGCCAGCTGACGCAATAAGGCTTTCAGCTGACAGCCTTATTGTATTTGAAAACGCAATAAGGATATTTACGCTCAAACCCTATATACTCCCACACTAAGATTGACTCTAATTGCATAAAGAAATGAAAATGTGACCATTTCCAAAGGAGGAAGAAGAAAGTAATATGTGTGTATGGAAATTTATTTTTACCTTTGCCGCATATTTGTCTTGATATGTTCGGAAGATTACGACACATACTGCTCACAATCGCTTTTCTGCTCATTGGTAGCACCACTACTTGGGCCGATAAAAACTTTATTCTGGTAATCGATCCAGGTCATGGCGGACATGATGCAGGAGCAGTGGGTGGTTTCTCTAAAGAAAAGGATATAAACCTTCAAGTGGCACTCGCCTTCGGTAATTTGGTGGAGCAAAACTGCCCCGATGTAAAGGTGATTTATACGCGCAAGACGGACATTTTTATTCCGCTCGACACGCGCGCCGATATTGCGAATAACGCCAAGGCGGACCTTTTCATCTCTGTACATACCAACTCCTTACCAGCTGGGCGCATAGCTTACGGCTCGGAAACTTACACTCTCGGTATGGCGCGTGCTGGAGCTAACCTCGAAGTTGCAAAACGCGAAAATAGTGTTATCACCTACGAAAAGGATTATCAGACACGCTACCAAGGTTTTGACCCCAACAAAGCGGAGAGTTATGTTATCTTCGAATTTATGCAGGACAAATTTATGCGACAGAGCATAGACTTGGCACGCTGCATCCAGAAACACTATGTACGCGCCAATCGCAAGGACAAAGGCGTGCATCAAGCGGGATTCCTCGTACTTCGCAAAACCAGTATGCCCGCTGTGCTAACAGAATTAGGCTTTATCTCAACGCCTGAAGAAGAAACGTTTCTCAACTCCAAAGAAGGAATCAACACGCTCAGCACGGCTATATATAATGGTTTTATAGACTATCGCAAGCAGCACGGATACGTAGGGAAGACTCTACCACCTCCCATCTTCAGCAACTATTCCGCAACGGAGACTACGCCGAAGGAGGATGCCACAGTGGTACAGGTTGTGCCAGTAGAAACAAGCAACACTCCCATTGTTGCTCCTCAAGAGAAAGAAGATACAGAAACAACAATCATTGCCGAGAAAAGAAATACCAAAGCTGCAGAGAATGCTCCAGCAAAGCCAACCAACAGAGAAACGGCAACACCACGCAAAGAACCCACAAAACCGAAACCTCGCAAAGAGGAAAAACAAGTTACAACGACCAAACCCACTCCCGCAGCAAAAACTCCAACAGGCCCAACGTATACAATCCAGTTTGCTGCTACCTCAACGGAGGTTTCGCTCAAAGATCCCACTTTCCGCGGAATGGAAGATGTGAAATGTACGAAGGGGGGGAACCTCTATATCTACACAACGGGGCACTACAATAGTAAAACCGAAGCCGAACGAGCAGCTAAGAAACTACCAGCGCGATATAAGAGTTATCTCATCGTAAAAGAAAAAGATCTGGCAGTTTCCGCACAGTCGTCCGCTAACGCCGAAAAGCATTCCGCAGCGAAAAAGGCTGAGAGAAGCGAACCTGCTAAAGAGCAAAACAAGCTCACCTTCCGCTTGCAGTTTGCCACCACGCCAACAAAACTCCCCACCACTGATGCACGCTTCAAGGGGCTTCCCGATGTGCGATGCTATCACGAGGGGAAACTCTACAAATACACGTCGGGCAACTATGCCTCTCAAGCAGAAGCACGCAGCGCACTCAAAGAGCTGCAAAAGAAATATCCCGATGCTTTTATCGTCAAGTTTCAAGGTAACGAGAAAAAATAATTATACATACATTCACCCGACAATCAACACATACAGAATAATATGCGTTTTTTCACAAAAGAAGTAAAGATTGCTTTGACAGCCATTGTAGCCATCGCTGTGCTCTACGGCCTAATCAATTTCATGAAAGGTGTTAACATCTTTAAGTCGTCTAATACCTACTATGTAGAGTTTGAAAACATTCAAGGACTAACGGTCAGTAACGCCGTCTATGCCAATGGGTATCCCGTAGGCATTGTACGCAGTATTGAATACGATTACGATCGCACTAATAAGGTGGTAGTTGCTGTAGAACTCGATAAAGAAATGCGCGTCCCCAAAGGGACAAAGGCAGAACTTGAAACATCGCTCATGGGCGGTGTGACGATGAATCTCGTCCTCGGTCCTAACCCCACACAATATATAGAACGAGGCGACACGCTCAAAGGAGGTCCACACGAGGGAGCTATGTCAAAAGTGGAGCAGAGCGTTCCGCAAATGGTAGCTCTCATTCCGAAGATTGACTCTATCCTAACTAATTTCACACGCCTCACCAGCGACCCTGCTCTACAACAGATGCTACACAATGCAGCAGCTATCTCGGCAAACCTCCGCACCACGAGTGCACAACTCAACACGATGATGGGGCGCGATGTGCCACAGATGATGGCAAAACTCAACCAAGCAAGTACAAACCTGAATAAACTTAGCAAAAACTTGGCAGGCGTGGATGTACAATCCACTATGAAACAGGTGAATTCCGCACTGAATGAAGTAGAAGGTTTCTCCCGTAATATCAACAACCTGTCTGGACAGCTCAATACCAAACTCAACTCAAAAGACAACAGTTTAGGAATGCTCATGAACGATCGTGGACTTTACGATAATCTCAACCGCACTGTTCAACATGCTGACTCTCTTGTCACCGACCTCAAGGCGCATCCGAAACGCTACGTCCACTTCAGCGTGTTTGGCAGAAAAGACAAATGAGAATAGCTCCTTCGGATGCTACAAAGATAGACTAAGAAGCTACATAATGCATAGTGCCGGCCACCACACACCATGGTAGTCGGCATTTATCTGCCTCTTCCATCACCCACTAAAAAGCTAAGAATAGCAGAAGGAAAAGATACGAATACACAAGCTTAAAATTTTGCCCTTTAGGTTTTTTTTGCGAATTTTGCAACCACTTCTCTAAACAGAAGGAAGATATACATAATGAGTAACACCCATCAGCAAGACCAGTGGGAGGTTTTCCTCTCCATCCTTAAAAGAAGCATTTCCGAACAGGAATTTAGGACGTGGTTCTCTGCCGTACAGTTCGTAAGCTATGAAAGCCACGTGCTGAGAATTGGTGTTCCCAATCGTTTCCTTACAGAATATATCGAGGGGCATTTCCTTAAAGAGATGACCAGTGCGATTGAGCAAGCGTTCGGCGTTGGCACTTCGTTGCAATATACGATTATAACTTCTCCCGATGATGAAAACCAACCACAACGCCCTGCCGCACATCCCGAGCCGAAACTACCGCCTCTGGATTCGAACCTCAATCAGAATTTTACATTCGACAATTTTGTGGAGGGACAAAGCAATAAGTTGGCACGCACTGTGGCTCTTTCCATCGCAGAGCATCCTGGAAAGACATTCAACCCTTTCTTCCTCTACGGCCCCAGCGGAGTGGGCAAAACTCACCTTATTTCTGCCGTTGGGCACAAGCTCTTGAAGCTCTATCCCGATAAGCGTGTGCTCTATGTTCCTGCACATCTTTTCAAAACGCAGTTTATTGATTCTGTGCGCAATAACACTCAGAATGACTTTATACACTTCTATCAAACGATAGATGTGCTTATCATCGACGACATTCAAGAGTTCACTACCACTAAGACTCAACAAGCTTTCTTCCATATCTTCAACCACCTGCAGCTGAACGGCCGACAGATTATCATCTCTAGCGACCGTGAACCGGCAAAGTTTGAAGGGATTGAAGAACGCATGTTAACGCGTTTCCGCGCGGGAATGATGGCTCCGATAGAACGACCTGATTTAGCTCTGCGTCGGGCGATTCTTCAGACGAAGATTCGTCGCGACGGACTCAAATTCCCCAAAGAAGTAGTCGACTTCATTGTGACCCACGTAGATAGTAGCGTTCGCGATTTGGAAGGTATCATTAGTTCTATCATGGCCTATTCCATCGTAGATTTCTGTGGAGAAATCACACTACCTCTGGCAGAACGCATCGTTTCTCAAGCCATCAATTTGGCAAAAAAGGAACTTTCGCTCAACACCATTACGCGCCATGTTTGCACATATTTCGGCGTGAAAGAAAAAGAAGTCATGTCGAAAACTCGCAAGCAGGGCATCGTACAGGCTCGCCAAATCTCTATGTACCTCAGCCATAAATACACGGATTTATCTTACGCCGAAATAGGACGACAAATGGGCAAGAAGGACCACTCCACTGTGCTCCACTCTTGCAGTATGGTGAAGCGTCGCTTGTCAACTGAAAAGAACTTCCGCCACCAGGTGGAAGAAATCGAAGCAGGTTTTAAGAACTAAAATCTGTCTTTATTAAGGAAAGGGCTTCTATTCATGTCTCCCCTACAAGCTCTCAAAAAATACTTTGGTTATAATAGCTTTCGTCCCAAGCAAGCCGAAATCATCGACACAGTACTTGGCGGGCGCGACTGCTTTGTGCTGATGCCTACTGGAGGCGGGAAATCGGTGTGCTATCAGATTCCTGCAGCACTTCTTCCGGGTCTAACCATCGTAGTTTCCCCACTCATCTCGCTCATGAAGGACCAAGTGGAAAGTCTCTTGGAGGCAGGTATCCCAGCCTGCGCCATCAACAGTTCACTCCCGCTTGAGCAGAGCGTGCAACTCCAAGAGGCGTGTGTAAACGGGAAATACAAACTCGTCTATCTTTCCCCCGAAGCATTATTAGCTTCCTTGCACGGCTGGATTTCTCGCGCTAAAATTTCGCTCATCGCTATCGATGAAGCTCACTGCATTAGTCAGTGGGGGCACGACTTCCGACCCGAGTATACGCAATTAGGACAAATCCGTCGCGGACTACCTGATGTCCCGATGATGGCTTTAACTGCGACAGCAGACAAGGTGACGCGTGAGGATATTCTCAAACAGCTCGGGTTGCACAAGCCTTATATTTCCGTTTCCTCCTTCGATCGTCCCAATCTTTCTCTGACGGTCATCCGCGGCTTTAACGGAAGCGAAAAACTCAAAGCCATTCTCCGATTCTTGCGCGAACGCCCCGGACAAGCAGGCATTATATATTGCATGTCGCGCAAGACAACGGAGAGCGTAGCTGAAAAACTCACAGCAAAAGGTGTTCGCGCACTCTCCTACCATGCTGGACTATCAGCCGATGTTCGTGACAAAACACAAACGGCATTTATCAACGATGATGTTCAAATCATTGTTGCCACCGTAGCGTTTGGTATGGGTATCGACAAGAGCAACGTGCGCTGGGTCATCCACTACAACCTTCCCAAAAGCATTGAGAGCTACTATCAGGAGATAGGACGTGCTGGGCGCGATGGCGACCCTGCCGACACACTCCTATTCTACAATTATGCCGACATCATTCAGCTCGAACGTTTCGCTCAGGATAGTGGTCAACAGAATATCAATATGGAACGCCTCAACCGCATGCGAGAATATGCCGAAGCCAGTGTCTGTCGCCGCCGCATCTTGCTCAACTATTTTGGTGAGGAAACAAGCACCGACTGCCACAATTGCGATGTTTGCAAAAATCCTCCAACACGCTTCGATGGTACTACGCTAGCGCAGAAAGCCCTCTCAGCCATCGCCCGCACTGAGGAAAGCATCGGTTTCAGCACGGTAATCGACATCTTGCGTGCCACCTATTCGCCCACAGTCCGCTCCTCCCACTACGAACAACTAAAGACATTCGGTGCAGGACGGGATGTAACGGCTCACGACTGGCGCGACTACCTGCTACAGATGCTCCAACTCGGGCTTGTGGAAGTTGCATACAACGAGGGCGACCACCTAAAGATTACCACCTTAGGGCGCGATGTCCTCTTTGGCCGTCGTCCCATCGAATTTGCCCAAATTCAGCACGAAGATTTCCAGAAAAAGGAGAAAGAAAAAAAGGCAGCGCGTCAAAAGGAAAAAGATACCCTCTCTCTCTTCGATGCGGAAGAAATACAGCGCGGTATCACAAACGGAGAGATGTTCGAACGCCTCAAAGAGCTCCGCTTGCGCTTGGCTCGCGAACAAGGATTCCCACCCTATGTCGTATTCAACGACCGCACACTCCACGCCATGGCAACGCTCCGTCCACACACGCTGGACGATTTCGACCGCGTCCCTGGCGTTGGCGACTTCAAAAAAGCAAAATATGGAGAGGCTTTCTTAGAAGAAATCAACAGATAGGAAGCACTCCTCCTGCAACATTCACAATCAAAGTTCTTGGCTAAATCATCACACAGATTTAGGAAAGGCTCCATTATATTTGCACCCAGAAGCAGAAAGGATACTAAAAGAGAACAAAGATGAAACAAAAGGTAATTATCCTGACAGGTGCCAGTAGTGGTATAGGATATCAAACAGCGAAAAAATTAGCAAAAGAAGGACACATCGTTTATAGCGCAGCACGCCGGATTGAAAAGATGGAGGCACTAAAGGCTTTTGGTGTAAAACCTCTGTGGGTGGATGTAACATCAGAAGAAAGCATAAACAAAGCCATAGAAACAATCATTACCACAGAAGGCAAAATTGATGTATTAGTAAACAATGCTGGATATGGTTCATACGGTGCCGTTGAAGATGTTGATATAGAGGAAGCACGCAAGCAGTTTGATGTCAACTTATTCGGCGTTGCTATGCTCACCAAAAAGGTTCTTCCGTATATGCGTCAGCAAGGTAGCGGAACGATAATAAATGTAGGTTCTATGGGCGGACGCTTAACAATCTTTTTCGGAGCTTGGTATCATGCCACTAAATACGCCTTAGAGGCATTTAGTGATGCTCTACGCATGGAAACAAAGCAATTTGGAATAAATGTAGTTATTATCGAACCTGGTGGCATCAAAACACCATGGGGATACATCGCAGCCGATCATTTGGAAGAAAGTTCTAAAGGAGGAGCATACGAAAAGCAAGCTCACAAAACAGCAGAAGGAATGCGCAAACAATATAGTGGCAACATGATGAGTAACCCCAAAGTCATAGCAAATACTATCAGCAAAGCAATCAATGCGCATCGGCCTAAAGCACGCTATCTCATCGGATTCGGAGCAAAGCCTCTTGTCTTCTTACATACTATTCTCCCCACACGATGGTTCGATTGGATCATGATGCATGCTTTTCAAACTTAGGTATATACGTTCTTAGGAGGTTACACTCAAAGCGTGACAACGTAACGATAAAAAATAAAAGCTTTGGGTGAGGAAGGTGGGTGCTGTACGAGGACTCAACAAAAATCTGCAATACCAACTTAAGGATATTGCGGAAATGAACCACTCTTTTAAGAAACGGCTTTTTATCTATTTCTCCCCAAAAGGGTGCATATTTATGCAAAAAGGAGTATTTTTACCTGCCAAATAGGTGATAGAAAAATATAACGCTTCCATTAGATTTAGCCACAGATAAATGGCAACAAAACTTCAGATTGAAGAAAAAAGGAATCAGACATTTTGATGCAAATAATAGAACAAGAATAAGTATTCTCTTTATAATAACAACCTAAACAAACACATGAAAAAAGCTACATATACCATTGGTGAGGAGTCTTTACAAGAATGGGAAAGTAAGAATGGATCTCCTGTATATATTGTCTTGACCGGCAATGTCTCTGCTGACACTTTTACCCAGTTAGCAAAAGAGTTTGACTACACTAAATATCAGCGTATATCATTTGAAAATCTAGCTATATCTGATTATAAGTATGATAACGGCGCTACTCGGTCGTTCGAAGAGGAACTGTATAGCTACATGACGGAAGACGGCGAAAAACTTTATGTTTTATTAAAACTCTTTCTCAACTCACATCACACAAAGGATTTCGTAGTGGCAGACAATTGTGTATTCTCAGATGATCGGAAAACACTTGTTCACATTCCTGAAGCAAGGAGCGTGGTCATCCCCCCGCATGTGGAACAAATTGGCGTTGGCACTTGTTGTGGCTATGAAATGATGTCTGAAATCAAACTAAACCAAGGATTGAAGAGTATAGGGAAAGGTGCGTTTATCTTAGCTGGCATAACTCAGCTATGTATGCCAGATTCCGTTGTGGAGTTAGGAGATAATGCCTTTCTAATGTCAGACCTCGAAAAAGTACGACTTTCCAACTCTTTGGTGTCCATACCATGCGGCTGCTTCAATCTCTGTTGCATAGATAAAATCAACCTTCCTTCAAGTATCAAAACGATAGGAACCAAAGCGTTAGCAGGATTGTTATGGATTGATGAAATAGACATTCCAGAAGGCGTTGAACGAATAGACTTCGATGCTTTTGAAGCAATGTGCCGAGTGTCTCTTCCTTCTACCTTGAAAGAAATAGCACCCGACTTCTATTATGAAGAATGTATAGACAATCCTCAAGATGTTCCTTACATCACGGTGCATCCTGATAACAAAACCTTTGTATCAATAGAAGGAAGCTTATATTTTAGAGATTCGGGAGAGCTTGCTCTTGACGCTAAATATAATGATTCGGAATACTTTGATTAAGCAACAAAGGCAGCGATGATTCTACACCTAAAAGAGTTGTTACCAGTCGAGACCGCGATAAGGTTTCATTAGGTTATGATTTTCAACTTGATAAGGATTGAAGCCCTCACGCTTAGAGGCTTCAACACTCAAACCGAGCGAGAAGCTGTCGCTCACCTTCCAGTTGGCTCCCATCCCTACGCGATATTTCGCAGGAGCGTCCCAATAGTAAGGACTCCATAATAGTGCGCTTTTGGGCACTAAACTTGCCGTGGCATAGGCGTACACATCGAGTTTTTCTGTAGCTCGATAGGCTGCAAGAACACCCACTCCCAGTTCAGTACCGCCATATCCGCCCCATTTCATGTGGTTGGCGAAAACACCAGCAGCAAAGAGCAGTCGCGTACTGACAGGTTTTACATACGCTAACGCCACGTTTTGGCCAAAGCCAACCCCACTGGGTGCATGTTTTCCAAAAGCTACGGAAGCACTCATGCCGAACTGTACGTTCAGACCTGGATGTAGCGACCAGCTACCACCCCAGAAATTGCCATAGAACGGAGAGAACGCACTATATGCGGGATTTCGCACCTCGAGAATCGGCTGCAAAGCTTCGTTTTGGGCCAGCGGTTTGTGGGCTGCGACGGCAACGGTTGTTGTATCAACAGAGAGGGATTCAACAACATCCTGTGCACTGAGAGTTTGGCACAAGAAAAACAATATCAGGAATAAACTTATCAGATGCTTCATCGGATTTGCTTTTGCTTTTGTGGCAAAGATAGAGACTTTACCTTTTTTGCGCTACTAACAAAAGCTAAAAAAACATGTAAAACTTTATCAGTTGGGATTTTCCGCGTAACTTTGAACGAAAATAATGTAATGAAAATCTCAACGATACGGCTCTTGCCACTACTTTTGTTTTGCCTTTACACGGTAACAATTGGGCAAGCACAAACTTTGCGCCAACGCCCGTTGCGCGGCATTAGTGCCGACAGCGTAGTGTTCTTGAGCAAGGATCAAACAAACCTCCGAATGGCGGGCATGATTGGGACTACTCCTGCCATGCCTCGACCGCTCACGGAATGGCGAAAGAAAGATGTGAAAGCTCTGTTGAGAACTGCCTCTACACCGCAGCAGTCTACGCTCAAAGCTCCGCAATCCGTCTATGAAGCTATCAGCACCATTCAGCATTGCTTACCGCTCCTACGATGGACGGGTGAGGCGCGCTTCTGCGATTCGCTCAACGAAGCTCTCTTCAATCAGCTCATGCCGGCCTTGCTAACAAAAACATTCGAGCAGCATCTGGCACAACAAGCCGTGGTAGATGCTACACAGTGGATGTATCTCACAGACGAGCAGGGTGTTTCTATCAATCTCTATCTCAACGTCTTTGCTCGGATTGTCACACCAAAATTTGCGCTCACGCTGGATCAGACCAGTAGAATGCCGTTTGGCAGTCGGGTGCAACTGCGCATTGGTGGCTTGAAAAGTCAGACACCGCTGGAACTCCGATTTTTCATTCCTTCGTGGCAGAAAACGATGCCAATCATTTATGTGAATGGGCGCGAGGAGTTTTGCACCATCGAAAAGGGCTACGCCGTCATTCGTCGAAAATGGAATGCAGGCGATGAGGTATTTTTTGATTTCGACCTCACACCACACATTGAGAGGTCGCTTCTCCGTGTGGGTTCTCTCTTTTATGTGCCAACAGCAGAACCTTCATTGCCCGCCTATCCCAGCAATGAGCTGAACCGCTATGAGCACCCTATCCTGCAAGGCAAAGGCTTTACAGCAGAACCTATTACAGACAAGCCTATTCTTCCATAAGAGAAGAAACCTTTGCTTTATCGGACACAACCGCCCCACCCTCTCCACCATTTTCCCCTCCCCCACTCCCAACAACAGATGCTTTCCCTACAACAACAAAAACAACTGCTTCAGAAAGAATATGAGTTCGAACGCAATGAGTTCCGCCGCGAAACGGAGGCGTTCGGTATCGGACGAAAGGTGAAACGTGGCGACTGTTGGTTTCCCGTAACCGTGGGGCGCAGCTATTACAACTCGCTCGATCGCTTAGTGGTGGAAATTCATCGTTCTACGGACTCTGACATTGAACACAACTTTGAATACGGTCGCTCGGTCTGCTTTTTCTCACAACAGAACGGCGATAACTTGAAATATCTCAACTTTAGCGGCACCATCAGTTATGCCGAGGCCGACAGGATGGTGGTGGTCCTGCCCAACGAACAAGCACTATCCCAACTACAAGCATTGGAGAATGGCGGTGTTCAACTGAATTTTGACGAGACTTCGTACAAGCTAATGAACGAAGCCCTCGATGCGGTCATCAGTGCCCGCGGAAACCGCTTGGCAGAACTGCGCGACATCATTCGCAGTAGGAAACCCGTGAGCAGAACGGAGAACCTGCTCCGTCTGAACCTACCATGGCTCAACGCCTCTCAGGAACAGGCCGTTAACGATGTGTTAGCGGCACGCGATGTGATGATAGTACACGGCCCACCAGGCACGGGAAAGACCACAACGCTTGTGGAAGCTATCATGGAGGTGATGCGGCGCGAACCACAAGTGATGGTGTGTGCTCAGAGCAACATGGCTGTCGATTGGATTTCGGAACAACTTGCTGATCGCGGAGTGAGCGTGCTTCGCATTGGTAATCCGGCGCGCGTGACAGACAAAATGCTGAGTTTCACCTACGAGCGACGCTTCGAAAGCCACCCCGACTACTCCACCCTTTGGAGCATACGCCGCACCATTCGCCAACTCTACACCACACCGCGCAAAGGTCGCAGCGAGAGTTTCCACCAAAAGATTGCGCGCCTTCGGGAGCGGGCTGACGAACTGGAACTTCGCATCCGCAATGCTCTCTTCGATCAATCACGAGTGGTGGCTTGCACCTTAGTGGGCAGTGCCAACCAACTCCTGCAAGGCATCCATTTCCATACCCTTTTCATCGACGAAGCCGCACAAGCACTCGAACCTGCGTGTTGGATTGCGCTACGAAAATGCGACCGCTTCGTGCTGGCCGGCGACCACTGCCAGTTGCCCCCAACCATCAAAAGCAACGCGGCGCGCTATGGCGGTTTGGACAAAACGCTCATGGAAACACTCGCGGAGACACATCCCGAAGCCGTACGACTGCTGACGGTGCAATACCGAATGAACGAAGCACTGATGCGATTCAGTTCCGAATGGTTCTATGAGGGAAAGTTACAAGCAGCACCAGAAGTGAGTCAGCGCGGCATTATGGCCGACATGGATGAGCCGCTTGTGTGGGTTGATACGGCGGGAGAAGACAACGAAGGGCAAGAGGATTTTCACGAACAATTTATTGGAGCGAGCTACGGCCGTATCAACAAAGCGGAGGCACGGCTCACACTTGCCACGCTCATTGACTACGCCGAGCGCATAGGGCGACAACGCCTCCTCGAAGAGCGCATCGACATCGGCATCATTTCTCCCTACAAAGCTCAAGTGCAGTATTTACGCACTCTGCTAAAGAAAAATGCCTATTTGCGCCCTTTGCGCAAATCGATCACTATCAACACTGTTGACGCCTTTCAGGGACAGGAGCGCGATGTTATCCTCGTGTCGCTCGTGAGAGCTAATGAGGCGGGCGAGATTGGTTTTCTGAATGATCTACGCCGCATGAATGTTGCCATCACACGAGCACGAATGAAACTCATCATTTTAGGAGCGAGCACGACGCTTTGCCGACATAAATTCTATAAGAAACTATACGATAGTTGCAGCAAACTGTCCATCCAGTCCCTCCGCCAAAACGAAGACTCAGCAGAAGCGCGCGCCTAAAGGGCGATAAGAGAGAAGGAGGTTTAGCTATATCTATTGGATTTATACACCTTTTGCAAAACAGCAAAAGGAAAGATGCCATATTCTCCCATAAAGAGCAAAACACACGTAGAAAAGTAGAAAAGAAGAATCCTTATAGTACGATTTTTGAAACTATGGTTTGCATTCTTCGTTGTTTTGACTATTTTTGTCCAAAATTTCCCACCTAATCATTTAAAATGAAAAAAATTACTTACTTGTTATCCGCTCTGGCCTTGTCGGCAGCACCGGTGATCAGTAGTGCACAGAGCCAATTCTCTCTGCAATCTCAGACACTGACAAATTCCGACAACGAACCAGGACCGGTATTTCCGCTCCCTACCGAACGGCAACTGAAATGGAACGAAACAGAGTTCTACGCTTTCTTCCACTACGGAATGAACACCTACACCAACTTGGAATGGGGTAATGGCGACGAAGCCGAATCTATTTTTGCACCAACAGCAGCCCCCAACCCTGAACAATGGCTCAAAGCAGTACAAGCTGCTGGCATGAAGGGTGGTATTGCTGTTGTCAAGCACCACGACGGTTTCTGTCTTTGGCCTACTTCTTCGACAACCCATTCTGTTGTCAAAGCTGGTAACGCCTTTGGCCGAGAGACCAATATTCCTCGCGATTTCGCAGCAGCAGCTCAGAAATTAGGTTTGAAATATGGTTTCTACGTTTCTCCTTGGGATCGAAACTCAGCGCTTTATGGTACTGACAAATATGTGAAAGATGTTTTCCTCCGTCAGTGTGCCGAATTAGCTACTTATGGTACGGATCAGTTCGAAATGTGGTTTGACGGCGCGAATGGTGGCGACGGCTACTATGGCGGACGCAAAACAACAATTAGCGTTGACCGTGAGACATACTATGATATTCCGAACTTGCGCGACTCCATCCACAAAGTTTGTCCTAACATCATCCTCTGGGGGGTTGGCGGAGAAGCGCGCTGGATTGGTAACGAAGCTGGCTGGGCTGGTGAAACCAACTGGGCAACAGAGAACCTCGGTTATGCACCTGAGCGAAACGGTATGTACGGTACTGAAGATGGCTGGATTTGGTTCCCAGGCGAGAGTGACGCTAAGATGACCGACCAGGGATGGTTCTGGCACAGCAATGAGTCGCCACTGAGCGCAGAGCGCCTCTTCCAGATGTATTTGGAGACAGTGGGACGCAACGCTACACTCATTTTGAACTGCCCACCCAACAAGGCCGGCGTTTTGCCCGAAGCCGACGTAAGAGTACTCAAACAACTCGGAACGATGCTTAAGAACAGACTTGGCAACGACTTAGCTAAGAATGCACACATCGAGGTGAGCAACACGCGTACGGCAGGTGCTCATCGCAACTACGAAACAGCAAACCTAACAGACGGCGATACTAAGACATACTGGGCAACAAATGATGGTGTGAACAATGCCACTATCACGCTGACGTGGGACACTCCTCAAACCGTGCGCTACGTTATGTTGCAGGAGTACATCCGCCTCGGACAACGTATCAAGAGCTTCAAGATTGAAACCTCCACTGATGGCACAACGTGGAAAGCAGCAGCCCCCGGTGTGACCACTACCACAGTAGGTTACAAGCGTATCATTCCGCTCAATGGTTCTACTGCAAATAGTTACGGCAACGGCACTTCTGTTAAAGCAGTTCGTATCACGCTGACAGATTCAAAGGCTTGCCCTACACTCTCCACCCTTTCAGTTTTCTAAGATTCCATAACAATGAAACACCCCATCATATCTGGTGCTTTACTCTGTATGGCAGCACTTCCTGCCACAGCGGTAGCACAGTCCATCAACTTTGAGACTCAGGACTATAAATCAATCGGTGTTTACGACACATGGGAGAACTCTCCTTTCCGTAAAGGCCAACTGCAAGGAAACGTAGCAGTGGTTGACAACCACCTTACTGCAATGGATTCCGTCCTTTCTATTGTTCCCAACAGTTCTGCAAAGATTCTTGGCTTCCAGCGTTCGCGCTATGGTAGCAACACGTTCGGTGCGCGCATCGACTTAAAAGAGACCTTCGAACTTACGCCAGAGACTAAGTACGTACACGTGCTCATCAATAAGCCTGTAAGTGGTCGCGTTATGCTCATTGGTTTAGGTAAACGCAAAGACCGTGCTGGTCAAAATGCTGAGACGGAACAATTCTGGGTTTTCTCCAACAATACGGTAACACCGGATCAGTGGTGCGATGCAGTATTTCCAATCAAGGGGGCTGGCGGCATAGATATTTATAGCCTTGTGGTAGTGCCCGATGCAGAGTCTTCTCACACGCGTTCAGCCGACTTTGCGTGCTACATCGACAAGATTGTCGTAAACGATAAGTCGACCTCCGACATCGAGCGCGAGGATTACCCCACGAGCTTTAAGAAAGACCAAACTTACACCCGCGGAGACCGTGGCTTGAAGGCTGTAAAACTGCAAGCTTCTACGATCAATGTGGCGGCTTCTATTACAAAGGGAAAGACTCCTGTTTACTCAGATCTCACCTCTAAGCAGTTCCAGGTGAAACCAGGTCAAACAGTAACTCCAGCCTTCGACTACTCTGGTACATGGATGAGCGGTTACGTTTACCTTGACTATGGACGCGATGGAAAGTTCTCTTACGACATCCAAGCTAATGGTAAACCCGACAACTCCGACCTCGTCACTTATTCGTTCTATAAGAACAAGAACAGTAAGGGAACTTCTGTAAATAATGGTAACACTCTCGTTCAACCATCATTTACGATTCCTGCAAACCTGCCGATAGGTTTCTATCGCATGCGTTACAAAGTGGACTGGGATAATATAGACCCACGTGGTAATGCTTCACACGACAACAACATTGTGAACAACGGTGGTGCAATTGTGGATGTACGCCTCAATGTACACGGCGACAGCGTCAACGTGAACGATGCTAACCGTAATGGTGAGGTATTGGCTGCCGACGGCTCTAAGCTCAACAGCTATCGCATTCCGTTCGGTAAGAGTTTCACCATCAAGATGAACCCCGAGCGCGGTTTCACTTATAGCGGTATCCGTCTGCGCCATGGTTACAACTTGGCTGGCGATTCTCTTGTCCACAGCACTCCACAATACGAAGATGTTATCTTCAGAAAGTCACAATTCAAGAAAGACGACACTTTCACTATTCCCGCAATCTATGTTGACGGTGATCTCGAGATTGAAGGGCTCTTCATCAGCAGTACAAGTACTGTTGTAAACGACTACCCCGTAAATTTTGATAAGGCCACAAAGCGTACTCGCACCGACCGCGTTCTCAACGGAGTTGGCTTGGGCGAAATAGCTCACAACGTGGCCAACACTGAACTCATGTACCACAATTTGACGAACAAGTCTTTCATTGCTCGCCAAGGTAGTACGGTAAAGCCTTTTGTTAATTACAGTGCAGGCTGGATGAACGCCTATGTGTACCTTGATAAGGAACAAGATGGAGATTTCAACGTGGAAGAAGTAGGTGCCAAAGGAGCACTCACAGAAAGCACTGATCTCGTATCCTTTTCAGGCTTGACACTGAGCGATCAAACACGCTATAACAGTGCGGGTACTCAACTTGACAACCTGAACACCCTCAACACTCCTGCATTTAAGATTCCTGAGAACCTCGCTGACGGTTTCTATCTGATGCGCTATAAGGTGGACTGGGACAGTGCAGACCCTGCTGGCCGCATTGATGAGCAAAACAACATCGTAAACAATGGCGGTGCCATTGCAGATATTCGCGTGCTCGTCACCAAGAGAGAGAAAGTGACCGCTAAAGTTTTTAGCAATCACGGCCTCCTCACTGCTTTCAATGGAAAAGATCTCAACAATGCAGAACTTCCATTAGGAAAAGGCCTCACGGTTTTGGCTAAATCTGAAAAAGGCTACAAACTGACAGGTTTACGCCTGCGCCACGGCATCCTTGGAGGAGACAGCATTGCAAACAAAGTGGCGCAATATGTCGACACATACTTCACTGCTAACGACCTCAAAGGCGGAATGCTGCAACTCAATGGTGGCTACGTTGACGGCGACCTCGAATTCTACCCTACCTTTGAACCAGCAACAGCTGCTGAAGAGGCTGCAGGAGAATACATCCTCGTTTTCGATGATGAATTCAACCAGCCCAACGGTACTCAGCCCGACCCTGCACGCTGGACACGTTCTATTCGCTACGGCGCTGCTTGGAACCGCTGGATTAGCAACTCCAACGACGTCATCTTCTGCCAAGATAGCTGCCTCGTTGCTCGCGCCATCCCCAACCCCGACAAAAGCACCGACAATGTTGATATGCTTACAGGCGCTGTTGAAACGCGCGGTCTTTACAGCTTTACTTACGGCAAAGTAGAAGTCCGTCTTCGCACCAATCCTCATCGTGGCAATTTCCCCGCTGCTTGGATGATGCCACAACCGCCTGCTGAAGGTTGGCCAAAGGCTGGTGAAATCGACATTTTCGAAACTATCGATACACAGAATCGCGCTTACCACACCATACATTCTAATTGGACCTACACGCTCGGAAACAAAAGTAATCCACAGTCTGGTTTCAATGAAGCCGTTAATGTGGCCGACTGGCACGTATATGGTGTAGAATGGAATGCAGAGCGCATCACGTGGACTGTAGACGGACAAGAGGTGGGTAGCTACGCAAAGAGTACCGATCAGAACGCACTCGACAATGGACAGTGGCCATTCACAAAACCGTTCTACCTCATTCTCAACCAGAGTGTGGGCAACGGTAGTTGGGCCGCTAATCCTGATGTCAACCACGTTTATGAAACTCGCTTCGACTACATTCGCGTTTATCAGAAAGTGCCTACAACGGGTATCATAGAAGTGACACCAAATACAAATAACTCAAACGTAGTTTACGACCTAAGCGGACGCCGCGTAAACAATCCCAGCAAAGGCCTCTATATCGTGAATGGAAAGAAAGTTTACATCAAGTAATTCCCATTTCCCATAATATCTTCAAAGGCTGCCTCAACAAAAGGCAGCCTTTTTTTGTGCATGCAAAAAAGGTTTGTTCTCGGATGAGAACGAACGATTCGGACGGAACGGAGAATACCACCTCAGCCCTGTTAGACGAATCAGAGACATCGGAGGAGGAAGTTCTCTCAATCATAATTTCCCTTATTATGTTCGTAAATACAATAAGCGCGCTGGCCAACAGCCTTATTCTGTCAGCTGACAGCCTTATTGTATTTTCAAACGCAATAAAGCTACCGACGAACACAATAAAGAGGGACAAAAATAAGCTTCTTCCACCAGGAATTCACATAGTTTTCCACAGGGTTTTCCACAGCCCAAAAATGGACATCCTTATTGTATCTCAAGGCTTTTGAGACTATTGTAGAAAACTGTTTTGAAGAAAGCAACAACCCAAAAAGCCAATCCGAAAAGAACTGGCAGATACAGATTGACAAACACAAAAAGAAAACCGCTACAAATCGTTTGACTTGTAGCGGCTAAATTGTGTTGGGGTACTCGGATTCGAACCAAGAATGACAGGACCAGAATCTGTAGTGTTACCATTACACCATACCCCAATTCCTTTGGGCTTTCGGGCTTTCCTTCCCGATTGCGAGTGCAAAAGTAGTACTTGTTTTCATAACCACCAAATGTTCCCACAACTTTTTCTAAAAAAAATTGCTGACAGCCTTATTGTATCAGCCTAAAATTTTATTTTCCTCCTTTCGGCACGCTCTTTGTTGATCAGCCCAATAAGCGAAAATCGCAACGTCCTTATTTTATTCCATTATCGGCACAAGGTCGTTCGGAAAATAAGCACTAAATTTGTTCCCCAAATAATTGTACTCAAAAAAAGATGACAGAAACGACCCAACTAGTGGATTCCATCGTTCGAGGAATCCAAGAGAAGAAAGGATTTGATATTATAACAGCCAATTTAACTTCAATTGGCACAGCACCTGCCCAATATTTCGTGATTTGTACAGGCAACAATCCGCAGCAGGTGGAGGCCATCGCTGAATCGGTGGCGGATACCTCTCGAAAGGAAATAGGCGAAAAGCCGGCCGCCGTACAAGGAGAACAGCAAGCCGAATGGATTGCACTGGATTATGGCACGGTCATGGTGCACGTCTTTGTGCCTTCTGCGCGCCAGTATTACGACTTAGAGCATCTCTGGGAAGACAGCGAACTGACGGAGATTCCCAATTTAGACTAACACGCAAAACATGAAACAGAACGGTTCAAAAAATAAGATGCCTAAGTTCAACCTCACTTGGGTTTATCTCCTTATCGTCTTGGGGCTTAGCTATGTACTCTTCACGGGTACAGGTTTTGGCGGCTCAGCAGATAAGGACATCGACTATACTACCTTCAAAGCCTACGTTCAAAAAGGCTATGCAAAGAGTATCACGGTCAATAAGAGCGAGCAGAATGCAAAAATCTTGATTGATAGTGGTCACATCCGCAATGTGTTTGGCAAAGAGAGCGGTAAGGTTGGACAAACCCCAACGGCCACAGCTGGAATCCCCTCTACGGATGATGTACAGGGCTTCTTGGAGGCTGTCAAATATAGAGGCCCTATTCGATACGAGATATCCAATAGTTTCTTTTCAAATCTATTAACGAGCTTCCTCCCCCTGCTGCTCATCATCCTTTTCTGGTTCTGGGTGTTCCGCCGCAGCAGTGGCGACGGCGGAGGAGGTGGCGGCATCTTCAACGTTGGTAAGAGCAAAGCCAAACTCTTTGAGAAAGGCGACGGCGTACACGTAACGTTCAAAGACGTTGCAGGACAAGAGGGTGCAAAACAAGAGGTGCAGGAAATTGTAGAGTTCCTCAAAAATCCAGGACACTATACTGAATTGGGTGGTAAGATACCCAAGGGCGCGCTTCTCGTAGGACCTCCGGGCACTGGTAAGACTTTGTTGGCAAAAGCAGTAGCCGGAGAAGCCAACGTTCCCTTCTTCTCCATGTCTGGATCCGACTTCGTTGAAATGTTTGTCGGTGTTGGCGCTAGCCGTGTGCGCGACCTTTTCCGACAAGCTAAGGAGAAAGCGCCATGTATCATCTTCATCGACGAGATTGACGCCGTGGGACGTGCCCGCGGTCGCAATGCAGCATTCGGCGGAAATGATGAGCGCGAGAATACGCTCAACCAGTTGCTCACCGAGATGGACGGCTTCGGTACTAACTCAGGTGTAATCATCTTGGCAGCTACTAACCGCGCTGACATCCTTGACCAAGCCTTGCTTCGCGCTGGCCGCTTCGACCGCCAGATACATGTAGATCTCCCCGACCTGCCTGAACGCGTGGCTATCTTTAAGGTACATCTCAGTCCACTGAAGTACGACACCTCTCTCGATATTGAACTCTTAGCTCGTCAAACTCCTGGATTCTCTGGAGCCGATATTGCCAATGTCTGCAACGAAGCTGCACTCATCGCTGCCCGCTATAAGCACGAGTTGGTGGGCAAGCAGGATTTCCTTGATGCCATCGACCGCATCATCGGAGGTCTCGAGAAAAAAACAAAAGTGATGACGGAGGACGAGAAGAAAGTCATCGCGCTCCACGAAGCTGGCCACGCCAGTGTTTCTTGGCTACTACAATACGCTAACCCGCTCGTAAAGGTCACCATTGTCCCACGCGGTCAAGCACTCGGGGCAGCTTGGTATCTGCCTGAAGAACGTACCATCACAACGAAGGAACAAATGCTCGACGAGTTATGCTCCTTGTTGGGCGGACGTGCTGCTGAAGAACTTTTCACGGGCCACATCTCGAGTGGTGCACTCAACGATTTGGAGCGCGCCACCAAGAGTAGCTACGGCATGGTGGCTTATCTCGGTATGAGCGATGAACTTTCCAACCTCTGCTATTATAATAATGATGAATATAACTTCTCCAAGCCGTATTCAGAAAAGACGGCCGAGAGAATTGATGCTGAAGTACATCGCATCATCAAAGAGCAATACGAGCGCGCCAAGAAGCTGCTCACCGAGAACAAGGAGAAGCACGCTCGCCTGGCTCAGTTGCTCGTGGAGCGTGAGGTCATCTATCGCGAGGACGTAGAGGAAATCTTCGGTCCGCGCCCATGGAAGAGCCGCGGCGACCAGTTGCTCGAAGAACAAGAGGCTGCCAATCGAAAGAAGGCTGAAGAAATGGCTCAACAACACGCCATGGAGAAACAAAAAGCTACTGAAGCATCCAATGCTCCACTGCAGGAAACACCGCCCACTCCTCCAACCACTGCTGACAGTGAGCTTCCGCCCATCCCAGTAGTGCCTCCTGTCTCCGAAGAAAGTCCTTCCACTGACCATCAGGACGAAGAAAAACAATAACAAATGAGTTCCGCAGAAATGCCGTAAGGTGCTTCTGCGGGACTTCTCTATTTTATACCCATCTGCCCATAATGAACAATTTAGTTACTCGCGCCATCACTGGCACACTCTTTCTTTTAGTCGTCATCGGGTGTATCATCGGCTCGGCTCTATCTTTCACGCTGCTCTTTGCCCTTATCACGGGAGTAACGGTGTGGGAGTTCGGCACCAATGTCAATAACCACACGGGAGCTAACGTAAACCGCCTCATCAGTACGACGGCTGGCGTTTATCTTTTCTTTAGTTTCGCCTTCGTCATGTCGGGGATAGTCGATATCAAAGCTTTTATCCCCTATCTGCTCACTATCCTCTATCTCCCCATTAGCGAACTTTATCTCAAAGACGAGAACCCGCTGCGAAATTGGGCTTATGCCTTTGCTTCTCAGCTCTATATCGCCCTGCCGTTCTCTATGCTCATCGTCTTGTCTCAATTTAGCCAAGCCATTTTTAGTGGGGACAGCACGAAATATTGGGTACTCCCACTGAGCGTTTTCATCTTCATCTGGACGAGCGACACTGGAGCATACTGCTGCGGAAGCCTGCTCCACAAGCGTTTCCCCGCAAAACTCTTCGAGCGTGTCTCTCCCAATAAGAGTTGGGTGGGAAGCATCGGCGGCGGAGTGTTCTGTCTCATTGCAGCCGTACTATTGAAAACAGCCTTTGGTGGTAACATGACGATGATTCAATGGATGGGACTTGCACTCACTGTATGCGTGTTCGGCACTTGGGGCGACCTCGTGGAGAGCCTCTTTAAGCGACAACTCGGCATCAAGGACAGTGGCAATATTCTACCAGGACATGGCGGTATGCTCGATCGCTTCGACAGTGCCCTACTGGCCATCCCTGCCGCCACCATCTATCTCTATTCGCTCGAAGCCTTCTGCTATTGACCTTTCTGAGCCTCCTCGCTCATTGAAAGCAAAGGATCTTGGCTCACCCCATAAACAACGCCACGCTTCCGATTCAAAGAATCAGAGGCGTGGCGTTGTTATTATTTGAGAAATGAGTCGAAACGATGAGCTGAACTATTTCAAGAGTCGCTTTGCGGTTTCCATCATGAAAGGCATGAGAGCCTTGTACGGAACCACAAAGTTGGGCAGTCCATCAGCATAACTACATATTTCGTAGGACTGATACTGAAACAGAACGCCCTCTTTCGTGAAAAGCGGCCCACAATGCGGCAGAGGAATAGGCCCTTCTGAATTGTCTAAGAACGCCAGACATTCGGCAAGCTCCTTATCGGTTTTCACATTGAAGTAAACTTTCAGCGAGTCGCTCATCAGTTTCTGAAATTCATCAGAATTGGTATTGAAAACATCCCACCCTATCCGACGACCGTCCGACTTACGAAATGTTGCGCCGCGCAGTACAGATAATCCGTGAGGTCCGCCAGCAAACTCATCAGACATATCAGTCATAGTCAAATACGACTTTCCTTCCGCCAACTTTTCCACAGTAATTTCTGAATAGAGTTTTATCCCATCGAGATTCCATTCGGCAGACTCTTTCACAAGTGGCTTCATTTGCTCTTTCACATAGAAAGTTGCCATTCCTTTCACATCGGAATAGTCGCCACTATAAGAACCACCCAGCTCTTCACTGATCCATTCACGCACACTATTCGTCAATGCCTCACCAGCCCCTTTGGGCGTGCTGAGACGAACGGAGGCCCAACAGATACCTGAATCCATTCGAGCAGAATCAACCACCATTTCAGTTGTATCAGCCGCTGCAAGTTCTGCACTGACTTTGTTTTCACCTTTCGGAGTACATCCGAACACCATTCCGCAGACTCCCAGCCACAGCAGAACGGGCAAACTTTTACGAATCCGTATCATCCTGTTTCAAAACTTTAGTTTGCAAAACTAAGATATATTTTCTTTTCGCTACAACACACTTATATATTCTTTTAGTATTTTTGCGAATGGATAACAAATAAACAAAATATATGATAAGTTTCGTCATCAGTTTGGTAGCTCTTATCCTCGGATATCTGCTCTATGGACGCGTTGTAGAACGCATCTTTGCCCCCGACAACCGCCCAACGCCCGCCGTGGCTCAAGCCGACGGAGTGGACTACATCGTAATGCCTTCGTGGAAGGTCTTTATGATTCAATTTCTCAACATTGCCGGAACAGGTCCCATCTTTGGTGCCATCATGGGCGCGAAGTTTGGCCCCGCTGCCTACCTCTGGATTGTTTTCGGCTGCATCTTTGCAGGTGCTGTCCACGACTATTTTTGCGGTATGCTTTCCATGCGCCATGGCGGGTCATCACTGCCCGAGCTCGTCGGCATCTACCTTGGTATTCCCGCCAAAAAGATTCTGCTCGTATTCAGCATCATTGTGCTGCTGATGGTGGGTACTGTCTTTGTCTATTCCCCAGCTCTCATCTTGGGCGGAATGACTGCACCAACCGCTGATGCCAAGACCTTCCACATCATGCTATGGGTGGGTATTATTTTCATTTACTACATACTGGCCACAATGCTCCCCATCGACAAAATCATTGGTAAGATTTATCCCATCTTTGCTTTCTCGCTCCTCTTCATGGCTGTGGCTTTGGGCGGTTACCTACTTGTGAAATGGCCCTCACTGCCTGAAGTGTGGGACATGGCTTCAACGCCCAATCTCGACGGTTCTGCTCTCTTCCCCTGCCTTTGCATCACGATAGCCTGCGGAGCTGTCAGCGGTTTCCATGCCACGCAAAGTCCGCTCATGGCTCGTTGCATAAAATCAGAGAAGAGCGGGCGCGCCATTTTCTATGGTGCCATGATAACGGAGGGAATTGTGGCCCTGGTGTGGGCTTCTGTTTCAAGCTATTTCTTCTACGATGGCGGAGCAGCTGCCGTGGGTAGTACAACGCTGGCACAAGCGCCCGAGGTGGTAACGGCTGTGAGCAAAGGCTGGTTGGGCATCGTGGGTGGCATCTTAGCTATCCTCGGCGTTGTTGCAGCTCCCATCACGAGCGGCGATACTGCCTTCCGCAGCGCGCGCCTCATCATTGCCGACTTCCTCAAGTTTGGTCAACGCTCCATTATCAACCGCCTCATCGTGGCAGCTCCTCTCTTTGTGGCTGCGGGCTTCTTGCTCTGGTTCAATATAGCCGATGCAAACGGTTTCAATATCATCTGGCGCTACTTCGGCTGGTCGAACCAAACGCTTGCGGTCTTCACACTCTGGACGGCTACTGTGTATCTGGCACGCGAGCACAAACCCTACATCATAACGCTTATCCCCGCACTTTTCATGACGGTGGTGTGCACTTCCTTTGCTTGCTATTCCAACACAATGCTCAACCTCGGACTGACAGCTTCTTACTGCGCTGGCGCCTTTGTTCTGGTTGTCACCACAATATGGTTCTTCTGCTGGCTCAAGAAGTATAACGCCAAGTCGGGACGATAAAAAATTTCATACTTGCATCACTGCCACCTGCACACTTTGCGTGGGTGGCAGTTTTTTTTGTCTAAACACAAGGTTTTTCCTGAAAAATTGCAGGTATAAAGAGTGTGTTTTACAACATATCAAGGGGGGCAGCAGAGAAAACAGACTTTGTAAAACATATTCTTACTTTTCGCTGGCGAGAATCGCACAAAAAGCGTATGGCAAGTACTGTGAGCACGAAAAAAGCCTGCAGGAAAAGAGACAGAATAAGGCTGTTCGGAAATACAATAAGCCTATCGGATGACTTCCTTATTGCATCGGCCGACACAATAAGGATGTTGGCTGACAGAATAAAGATATTCACCATCAGAAATAAGCTATTTTCTCCTTCAAAAAAGCTAAAACAGAGCTTTTTCTCTATATTTTGGCACACAAAAGAGGCGTGAACGCACAACTATTTAGGAGATAGAGCTAAGATCATCCTATTTTTATTTCTTTAACACCTATTTTCTATCTTGCTATTGTAAACTATTTACGCATTAAAGAGAAAATATTTTGAGGTTATACAGATTGAGAAATACCCCAAACATACTTTTTAACGATCCTTTCTTTTCCACTGAAAAACAAATTTTCTCTATCATTATGTAAGTTTTTAGCCTCAATTATTTTGTAACTCCGAACACTTTTCTATACTTTTGCGAAAACAGACCCAAATAAATCATAAAGCTATGGACAAGAATTTAGCGCTGAATCCGAATCGCGTAGTAAGTTTCTTGGGCAAAGATCCAAAGGAGTTTACGCTCGACGACATGATCACCTTTGTAGAAGAAAACGGAATTAAGATGATCAACTTCATGTATCCTGCTCAAGATGGGCGTGTGAAGACCCTTAATTTCGTTATTAACTCGCGCGCATATCTCGAAACAATCCTAACGGAGGGTGAACGCGTTGATGGCTCGAGCCTCTTCCCTTCCTTTGTTGAAGCAGGTAGCAGCGACCTTTATGTGATGCCGCGTTTCCGCACAGCTTTCGTTGATCCGTTCTCCGAAATCCCTACACTCTGCCTCCTTTGCTCCTTCTTCGACAAGGACGGCGAGCCTTTCGATGCCGACCCGAGTCAGTTGCTGACGCGCGCCAACCGCGCACTCCACGCTTCGACAGGCTTGGATTTTGAAGCCATGGGCGAATTGGAATACTACGTTGTGGCACCAGAAAATCCCCTCTACCCTGCAGTGGATCAACATAACTACCACGAAAGCGAACCTTTTGCAAAGCTCAACGAGTTTAGAAAAGAGTGTATGATGGGTATTGCGCAAACTGGCGGACAAATCAAATATGGACATAGCGAAGTTGGAAACTTCACGCTCAATGGGAAGGTGTACGAACAAAACGAGGTGGAATTTCTGCCCTGCTCTGTCGACACCGCTGCCGACCAGTTACTACTGGCCAAGTGGGTCATCCGCAAACTGGCCTTTGATTACGAACTCGATGTTACCTTCGCGCCGAAAATCATCGTGGGCGAAGCGGGTAGCGGACTTCACATCCACATGCGCTTGATGAAGGATGGTGTCAACGCCACGCTTGGTGCCGACCGACAACTGAGCCGCGAAGCACGCCGCGCTATGGCAGGCTTGATGAAATTGGCACCAGCCATCACGGCGTTTGGCAACAAAAATCCAACATCCTACTTCCGCCTTGTGCCACATCAGGAAGCTCCCACCAACGTGTGCTGGGGCGATTGCAACCGCTCTGCACTCGTTCGCGTTCCGCTGGGCTGGACAAGCGGCAAGGATATGTGTGCCGTCCTCAACAACGAAACACCGCGCAAGGACTTCCATCCTGAATTGAAACAAACCTTTGAGATGCGTTCGCCCGATGCTTCGGCCGATATTTATCAGCTCATGGCTGGACTCTGCGTGGCTTGCCGCATCGGATTGGAAATGCCAGAAGAGGAGGGTCTCAAAATCACGGCGGAGAAATACGTGGATATGGACATCCACAAGAGTGAAAACACAGAGCGCTTGGCAGCTCTCGATGCCTTACCCACTTGCTGCTCCGAATCGGCCAACTGCTTGGAAGAGCAACGTAAGGTTTTTGAACAAGCTGACGTTTTCCGTCCGCGCATGATTGATGGCATTTTGCAACAACTCCGCAGCTTCAACGATGCCCACTTACATGAGCAGGCAGACGCCGATAAGGGGTTGATGGAAAGTTTGGTGAAGCAGTATTTCTACTGCGGATAACGCACTGAGGAAGTAATTTTTCATGATTTTAGTGGTAGAGTAACAAATGTGGCCAAAGCTTTAGTGAACATCTTGTAACTTTGCCACAAAATCATTTATACAATAAAAATTATGTTCCCAGATAATAAAGATTTTGAGACATGGTCCACACGTGAGTTAATCAATTACGTGCTCGAATACCACCACCCCATTGGTCGCCGCCGCGGTCATGTGCTTCGCAACCAAGCGCGCACAACGCTCGAAACTGCTGGCGCACAACGCCACATTGTGGCAAAAATCGTAGAGCAATTGGAAATTTCTATTCCCGACCTCGATAGCCATTTCGACCGCGAAGAAGCTGTTCTCTTTCCCTATCTGATCGAACTCTGCACGGCAGAAGAGAACAAACAGCGCATTGAGGCGTTCCACTGCGGTACGATTCTCAACCCGATTCATGTGATGATGAACGAACACGCTATGGAGCAGGATCGTTATAGTTTTCTGGAGAAACTAACAGATAATTTCACCGCACCGGCGGAAGCTACCGAGGAGTATCGTAACCTGTTGGCTGATTTGAAAACCTTTGTAACGGCTCTCCGCGAGCATATCCGTTTGGAGAACGACTTCGTTTTCCCACAGGCTACTGAGTTAGAGGCACAATGGGCATAAATTCAGTGGGATATTTACACTGAATAATCCTCATAGTATTTAGTATTGTTGGTAATGTTAGAAGTCCGTCAACGCTCTCAAAAAGGAGAGCGAAGCGGACTTCTAACTTGTTTATTGTTTAATATAATGGTTTTCTTCAGTGTGGACTTTCCAGCCCTCACGCCCTACTCTGCAGCAGGCAAACTATTTGTTCCAGAAATGCGCGTGATAGTGACATGGGCCGCAGAGAACTCTCGAGCCGTCATCGGATTGCGACGGAAACTGGACGCGGTGGAGAAGCCATAGGAGAGCAAGCCTCCTTTCTTCACCTGAACAATCATAGAGAACGGCATCCATGATGTTTTCATCAGATTCTTCTCTATACCTTGCGTGTTGGCATCTGGCGCTAAATCCGCAAGGATTCTGCTGTTCGCTTCGCTGCTGCTAAAAACTCCTGGTTCAAACTCCTGTGTCTTCACCATGGTGCTATCCAATAGGGCATATAGCGTAACGCCTTGCCCGTCTACTCGACGCATACCTTGAATCTTGTAAACACCTGGCGAAACAGCAAGCGTTTTCTGGATTTCGAAGTCTAAACTTTTACCTTCATCAGCTTCCAAGTGAAGACCTTCAACCTCCGGACAATCTTCTGCATTGTCAGAATCGTAGAGTGGATCGTCGAAAGAATCAGAAGCCTCATCCGTACCGCTCAATCTAACTACTTTCCATCCTTCACTATCGAGATAGCGCCAGCTACTATCATCGAGGAAAACGCCATTGCGCGTATTCTCCTGATGATAAACGATGCGCTGCTTCTCATTGTATTTGTCGGCAAATGCTTTTGTGCGCATCACACCTGTAATGGTTGAGAATAGAGCCAAACCAAAGGCAATGACCCAAATGATCGTTAAGGTGGCTTTTGTAGCTATCGACATTGGCGCACTATCGGGCTTGCGAAACATTGTGCGTACGAGAGTAACGAGAGGAATAACAACGAGAATCAAACCTGAAAAGAGACCAATCCATATCCACCACTTCACATCTGGCATCTGGCTCTGAAATTCGCTCAACTCTGTAAATGGTCCTCCCCAACTGGCAGATCCTACACCAGCCACTGCGGCTGCACCAAAGGCTATCATAGAGATAAGAATCGTGAGAAGTATGCTACCAAGAACCAGAATAGCGAATCCCATCACCAGGAATAGGACGATTTTCACCATAATGCCCAGACAACCTGTGGTTTGAGACTGCACATTCGGATTCGTTACAAAATCTTGGGTGGCCTTTACGCCGCGCATCACTTCGTCCCGTATGGTGGAGGGATTCACGGGTTCGCCGCGCATCTGCAAGCGTTCCTCTGCTGTGCGCGCCTCAGGAACTAATGCCCACACCACTAAATAGATGAAACCAAGTGTGGACCATGTAAAAATAACAGCCAGCACGAAAAGAATACGCCAAGGCAGCGGGTCGGTTCCTCCAAAATATTTTGTAGCACCTGAAATAACACCACCGAGCATACGGTCTTCAGGGTCGCGGAAGAAGCGACGCGTAGTGCCTTCTCCATAAACAGGGGGCGGCATAGCACCAGGAGCTGTCTCTTCTCCTTCTTCTGCATCCTCCATCTCCTGCGGATCGCCAATGCGATTGATGATGCTCTCCACCTGCTCTATCGTGATGGCCTCCACGCCTTGTTCTTTGAGTTCGGCAAAAAGCTCAGCCACACGGTGCTCTACATCATCGGCCACTTCCTCACCTCCTTCACGACGAGAAAAGTAGCTACGGATATTTTTCTGGTACTTCTCCAACAATTCGTAAGCATCCTCATCAATATTGTAGAGCTGTCCGAAAAGATTGATCGTTATATTCTTTTTCATAAGTAAAGATGTTTGATTGTTAAACTTGATTCTGTTTGAGCAGGTCTACTGTGCGTGTCAGTTGTGCCCACGCGCTGTTGAGTTCCTGCAAGGCTGTGCAACCGTCCTCGGTAAGTTCATAGTACTTCCTGGGAGGCCCTTGTGTCGACTCCTGCCACTGATAAGAGAGAAGCCCATCCTTTTTCAAGCGAGAAAGCAATGGGTAGAGCGTTCCCTCTACAACAATCAGCTCTGCCTCCTTCAGCTGCGCGATGATGTCCGTCGCGTAAGAAGCTTGTCGGCTCAAGAGCAACAGAACGCAGTATTCCAGCATTCCTTTCCGCATCTGCGATTTCGCGTTGTCTGTATTCATAAGCTCATAAGTTTATATTACCAACTTGTTTGTACTGCAAAGATATGGACTTTTATAAATACCTTGCAATACAAAGTACTTGAAATATTTATTTTTTAAGTTTTTTTAGAATTAAAATAGGTTATACAAAAACAAAGAATCAATCTTGGTAGCTACAAACAGAATACAGAGATAAGAGAACTTCGTAATTTCACCGCTGCGCACAACTCTATTCATCTTATTTCTTCGTCAGAAACTATGAAGAAAGGTGTTAATGCATTTCAAAATCATATAAATAAACGAATGAAAGAGTATAACATTCCATTTTTTTGTATTTTTACACCGAATATTATTCAAGGCATGAACATTTTATAGCTGTCATTCCTCCATTTTACCCTAATGAAGTCAAGAACAACCATAAAACTCATTTATGCATGGACATTAGTTATAATGTACATGGCTGCCGTTGTTCTTAAAATATTGCTGTCCGGTAAAAGTTTTACACGGCAAAAAAATAAGGCTGAAACC
>ERZ772909.135-NODE-135-length-51123-cov-3.635858_pt1 | contig 51123 bp, 48 predicted proteins | sample MGYA00511137_ERZ772909 | MGnify/ENA primary metagenome ERZ772909 (study PRJEB29015, sample SAMEA2738095) | human oral metagenome | biome: human oral; feature: human-associated habitat; material: saliva | place: China | collected 2270 ... | reverse complement strand
CATCAAAAGGATGCTCCATAACAGGGAGAAGCTCAATGTGGGTGTAGCCCATATCTTTAACATAGGCTACCAGCTCTTCTGAGAGGTCATCATAGGTGTAGAAGGAATCTACGTTGGTGTCAAAATAGTTCTTGGGTTCTTCGGCCTGCTCTACATTCTCTGTATCAGCAGAATCTTCCTCTTGGGCGGTCAGGTCAGTATGCTGCTTCCAGCTCCCAAGATGAACTTCAAAGATGTTAAGAGGACTATGCAGGAACTTAAGCGATGCACGCCTTTTCATCCATGCTTCGTCTTCCCAAACGTACACGTCTGGGTCAAACGTAATAGATGCCGTATGTGGTCTGACCTCCGCATAGGTACCATAGGGGTCAGCCTTAAAAATCTTCTGTCCAGAAGCGGATACAATCAGGAATTTATACAATACTTCCGAGGTGATTCCTGGAATAAAACCTTCCCAGATTCCGCCGTGTTTTGAACGAGAAAGAACGTTGACGGTATCATCCCAATTATTAAAGTCTCCAACAACAGAGACAGAGGCTGCATTGGGAGCCCAAACCGCAAAATGATAACCTTCAACTCCATCTTCTTGAACCGCAGGGTGTGCACCTAATTTCTTGTGGCTCTGGAACCATTTTCCTTGCGCAAACAAGTATGTATCCTGGTCACTCACTGCTAACGATGCATTTAACTCTGCCATGCTCACCCCCGCGCTTATCTATGAAATCTACGAATTTTATGGATTTGTTATCCATAAGTACTCGTAGTTGGTAGTTACTAAGATAAACCATTACAAGGTAAAACACGGTGACAAACAGTCAATATAACTTTCACCGATAAAAAACGACCGTACGCGTTATTTTTTGTTTTTACCGATTTTTGTTAATAATAGTGAATAAAAATTGCAACTAAAAGAAATGGCAGCTTATCCAAATAAACTGCCATTTAATACATAAACTTTTTATATAACCGTGAAGCGACTTAAGAAAGCTGGCTCCTACAAGTCCTCTTCCTAAAGTGATTCTTCAGGTTACTTGCAACTACATCTTACGTGGTACAGCCGTCTCAGCTGAAGGAGCATGTGCAGCAATTACATCAAGAGCTGCTGCCTCTTGGTCCTTCTCGCCAGAAGCAACTGCCCTACCATATGCGTCGGTATCAAGAATTGCCTGGCGGAAGCGATCAGTTGTAAATCCATAAGGAGCGCGACCCCACTCGTTGGTCTTCTGAGCTCGCTCAACAATGATGTCCAGGTCAGCGTCAACTGATTCTGGAGTAATGTCCAGATTGGCCAAGGTGGTTGGGAGTCCAAGCTTTCTATTAAGCGCCACCTGCTCCTCAAGTGCCTTAAGGTTGCCGTCAAAGGCATAAAGAACACAGGTACCAAAGGAAACAACCTCACCATGAAGGTGTTTCTCGCCACGCTCGCCCAGAGCAGTAAAGGCATTGTAGAAGGCATGAGCGGTTGAGGAATTGAAGTAATACGCACCACGCTCAGCACCAATATTGGTGGTCATGTTAGACACAACACCAGCGGTAATGATGATGTTAAGAACAACGTTTTCAAATGCTTCAGAAACAATACCAGCACGCTTATCTGCCAGTGCCTGCTCTGCATTGTCAAACAGAGGCTCAATGCAGGCACCTGCGGCAAGAGCTCGTCCCATAAGAGGGCTGTGGAGCAGCTCAACTTCTCTGGAAGAAAGTTCAACCTCAGGACCCTTAGAGAAGGCATCGCCAATTCCTGCCCAGAAGTACTCATCCGGACTCTCTGCAATAATCTGCGTATCAATAAAGGTATGAACGGGCAGCTCAGCAGGAATGAAGTACGTATCTGCAGAACCGTCTTCTTTATAGAAAACAGCAATTCTTGTTACAGGAGCGCAGTTAGAAGCAAGTGTTGGGAAGGTAAAGTATGGCTTGTCCAGGATGGTTGCAATCTCTTTACCCTCATCAATTGCGCGACCGCCGCCAACAAGGAAGAGCATGTCAGCTGCAATAACCTCAGGCATTGCTGCAATTCTCTTGGCATTTGCGTGCGTAGAGTTAGTGCCGTAAGAAATCCAAGAAGAAATAGAAACCTCAGAACCCGCAAGTGCAGCCTCAAGCTTTGGACGTGCCTTCTCCATTGCAGTTGGTCCACCAATGACTACTGCATTTTTACCAAATCGCTTAACAATGTGCAGTACTGACTTATAAGCATCAACACCAATGGTGTATGAAGGCAGATACTCCGTAAATGTTCCGCGAGATTCCATCTTTTCCATAGCGTCCTCCAAAACCTATCTTAAAAAAGCGAGAACATAACTTTACCTGAATTAGTTATGTTTTTGCAGCATAAATCCTTGAACAAGCGTTTCCTCTGCCTCTTTATAGGCTGACGAGAAAAACTCTGTATCAAGCATTTGATACTGCGGTGAGCTCACACTGTTCTGGCGATTCTCCTCTGCAATGCGCTGTATAACCTGAAGTGCTTGCTCAACATCTGAATGCGTAAACCCATACTGTGGATGAGCCGCGGCAACTGCAAAGAGCTCATCAGATGCTTCTGGCAGACGATTCATATCAAGCGAGCGCCCGTAAACATCAAAATCTGCTTGCTTACGAATACGTGCATCTTCTCCTGTCGGAATATGATGAGCACGCAAAAATGCCCGTGTATGAGCGTTATACACATGGTCGCAAACAAGGTGGCACCAAATGCCCACGATAAGCTCTCTGAGCTGGCGCTGATCTACTAAGCTGCGCTGCTCAGCTGAGCAATAACTCACATTTGGCTGGATGAAGTCAGTTTGTAGCAGATATTCGGCTGGATTAAGACCACCCATAAAATTACGCTGATACCGCTTATAACTTGGAATAGGCAAACTTCCTGGGTATGACTGATGGCTTCGACCGTATCTCACCTTGTGAGAATAGTCTGGAACCATAAAACCAACATGCACATCAGGAGCAACGTTTCCAAGCAGAAATGCATCAGGGTAGTGAATATCTACACCCAAGCAACCGACTCCTTTCTCAAGGAGCCGGTCAGCATGAGCAATATGTACGTTCCAACTTGGCACTACAATTACCTGCTTATCCGCGAATTTCTCCGCCGGTAGAACGAAGAACCTTCTCCACAAGCTTTGTGTGGGTCTTCTCGACCTCTTCTGAAGTAAGCGTTCTGTCGTCTGCACGATACGTGAGCGAGAAGGCCATGGACTTCTTGCCTTCACCAACACGCAGGGCATCGCGGTACACGTCAAAGAGTCTGATGTCGCAGAGGAGCTTGCCACCAGCAGACTTCAAACGCTGAATCAGCTGCTCTGCAGTAACGCTCTCGTCAACAACAAGTGCCAGGTCAATAGAGATGCCTGGGTAGGTTGGAGGCTCAACAATAGGAAGGTCTTTCTGAGAAAGACGCAAGAGTGACGCAACAGAAATCTCAAAGGCAATGACTGGAACCTCAATGTCAAAGTTCTGGAGCGACAAAGGATGAATGTTTCCAACCCAACCGATTGTCTCGCTACCTGCAAGAATCTCAGCAGCGCGACCAGGCTGCAGCCAACCGTATTGCTCTGGCTCAGCTACACGGAAACGAACCTTAGGGATGCGAAGTGCCTCAAGCAGACCCTCAACAATACCCTTGGCATCAAAGAAATCGTAAGCTGGATACTTGGCATTCCAAGCGTCATCTGCTGGACGACCAACCAATACGCCACAGACATAGCTTGGCTCATCTGGCTGGCTCTTATCCTTATGTCCAAAGAGCACACGGCCCAGCTCATACATGGCAATATTAGAGACACCGTGAGCAAGGTTGTATGCAATAGAGCGCAGAAGACCTGGAACAATAGAGCGGCGCATCTCAGACTGGTCAGCAACAAGTGGGCTAATAACCTTTACCGGAACGCCTCTTCCCTCTTCGCTCATACCAAGCTTAGAGAGGTCATCTGGACTTGCAAACAAATATGACTTTGTCTCGTTGAGGCCAAGGGAGCGCAGCGTACGGCCAATCTTTCTGATCTGACGCTGATCTGAGGTCAAACCGCCTGCATGGTTTCTAGCAGCAGGAAGTGTTGCCTCAATATCGCCTTCACCCCACAAGCGAACAATCTCCTCAATAAGGTCAACCTCGCGCGTAAGATCTGGGCGGTTTGTAGGAGCAATAACGCTCAGCTCTCCATTGTCTGCTGGAGCAACCTTGCAACCAAGGCGCGTAAGGCGAGAAACCATAAACTCTTCTGGAATTTGAGCACCTGCGAGGGCGCAGACGCGCTCTGGGCGAAGTGTAATAGTTACTGCCTCTTTTACCTTTGGATATACATCAACAATACCAGGGCAAACCTCAGCACCACAGCACTGCTCAAAGAGTGCTGCTGCAATATCTGCAACAGATGCGCAACCGTTTGGATCCACAAGACGCTCGTAGCGAATAGAAGCCTCGCTCATCAAATCAAGGTTTCTGCTGGTACGGCTAATGTGGCCATTATCAAAGACAGCGGATTCCAAAAGGACATCGACGGTATTCTCGGTAATTTCAGAGTCAAGACCACCCATAACACCAGCAAGTGCAATAGGAGTCTTACCGTTATCTGTGATGACCGTCATATCGGACGTGAGCTCGCGGTCTTCTCCGTCAAGCGTCACAATGTGCTCACCGTCTTCTGCAGCACGAACCACAATGTGGTACTTGCCATCTTCCTTGGTAAGTTTTCCAAGGTCAAAAGCATGCAGAGGCTGGCCGGTCAGGTACATCACGTAGTTAGTAACATCAACAACGTTGTTGATTGAGCGGCCACCACAAGCCGTAACGCGACGAGCAAGCCACTCAGGGCTTGGGCCAATCTTGACGTTACGAACCACGCGAGCGGTGTACCTTGAGCAGAGCTCAGGATCAGCAATAGTAACATCTACCTGCTCAGATGCATCTGCGCCAGACTCAGACGTAACACGTGGAAGCTCAATGTGAGTATCAGTGTCATAGATTGCAGAAACCTCAACAGCCATACCAGTCATAGAAAGGCAGTCGGGGCGGTTAGGGGTAATCTCGCAATCAAGGACTACATCAGACATGCCTAGGTAATCCGTAAGAGGTACACCAATTGGAGCATCCTCGGGAAGAATCATAATGCCGCTCTGGTCATCGCCAAGGCCCAGCTCGCGAGAAGAGCAGTTCATGCCGCAGGACTCAACGCCACGCAGCTTGGACTTTTTAATCTTAAAGTCTCCAGGAAGCACCGCACCGATCATTGCGGTAACAATGTGGTCTCCCTGATTAAAGTTCTGAGCACCGCAAACAATCTGTAGAGGAACAGGATTTCCGTCCTTATCTACATTGTTTTTGCCCACGTCAACCAGGGTAACGTACATGTGATCAGAATCAGGATGTGGCTCTTTGCTTACAACCTGAGCAGTAACAACATGATCAAGATTTGCGCCAACACGCTCTATAGCCTCAACCTCAGTACCAGTGCGCACAAACTCACGCTCAAGGTCTTTTGGGTCCTGAGGAAGATCAACGAGCGTCTTCAGCCATTCATAAGATACACGCATGTGATTGCCTTTCTAATAAGACGCCGATGATTAGAACTGACGCAGAACTCTCTGGTCACCAGAGATGAGCATACGCAGGTCAGGAAGGTCATAACGGAGCGCTGCAACACGCTCAACACCAATGCCAAAGGCAAAGCCTGTGTACTTCTCGGAATCAATACCGCAGTACTTGAAGACATTAGGGTCAACCATGCCGCAACCAAGAATCTCAAGCCAGCCCGTGTTCTTGCAGAAACGGCAGCCTTCACCGTGGCAAACACCACAAGAAACGTCTACCTCGCAGCTTGGCTCGGTGAATGGGAAGAAGTGAGGACGATAACGCGTTGCGCGATCTTTGCCAAAAATCTCACGAGTAAAGTGGTCAAGCGTGCCTTTGAGATCACCGAAGGTAATGCCCTCATCAACAACAAGACCTTCCATCTGCGTAAACTGAGGCAGGTGGTTAGCATCTGCTGTGTCAGGACGAAATACTGTACCAGGGCAAATCATGTAGATAGGAGGCTCTTTTGTCTCCATGGTGTGTACCTGAACGCCAGAAGTCTGTGTACGAAGAAGCACGTCAGACTCGCCCAGTACGTGCGACTCTTTTCCTTCTGGTGCATTATCCACTACGTAGAACGTATCCTTGCCAGAACGGCTTGGATGGTCCTCTGGAGCATTCAGAGCTGTGAAGTTGTAGTAGGTAGTCTCAACATAAGGGCCTGTCTCAATGGTGTAGCCCATGCTGATAAAGATGTCTTCCATCTCCTCACGTACCTGCTCAATGAGGTGCTGAGTACCAGGGCTCAGACGACGACCTGGAAGGGTAATATCAGTTGCCTCAGCATTAAGCTGGGCTTCAAGGGCTTCTCGCTTTAAAGCAAGCTGACGCTCGCGAATAGCGGTCTCAACGTTAGCACGAACGGTATTTGCAAGCTGACCCATTTGAGGGCGCTGATCTGCGGGAACCTGACCCATCATACGCATAATTGCTGTAAGAGAGCCTTTTTTACCCATTGATGCAACGCGCACCTTCTCAAGTGCTTCAAGGTTTGTTGCCTTAGCAATTCCTTCAAGTACTTGCTCGCGAATTGCCGAGAGTTCCTCAGACATTCCCATGTAATTACCCTTTCAATAGAAAACCGTCCCTGAGCATATGCCCAAGGACGGAAAATTTCCGCGGTACCACCTCGGTTGATTGCGCAGTTTTCTCTCTGTGCAATCCACTTAAAAGCCTAGTCTCGTTAGGCGGACGACTTCCCTACTGAGCAGAAACTGCCGTTCAAGTTGTAGCTCGGGAGTGAACTCTACCAGCGCTGTGCAGGTGTTTCTCAACCACGAACACCCTCTCTGTCCACAACGTGCTCCGGCAAACCTCTCCGTCAACGCACTTTGTTCAGAGTATCACACTGTGCGAGTTTTGAGCAGCAGCACAACCCTTTTTACCAGAAAGATAAACAAAAGCGTAACAACCGCGAGAAGAACGATGGTTCCTCCAGGTTTAAGGCCAAGTTCATAGGAGATAACAAGTCCACCAAGTGAGGTCAGCATACCCACCGTGCTTGCATACAGACAACATTGCTTCCAACTGCGGGAAATCTGCAGAGCGCAGGCAACAGGAACCACCATCATTGATGAAACAATAAGTGAGCCAACCGTTCTTGCTGCTACAGCAACCACCAAAGCTACTGCGATAACAAAGCCAAAGTTAATAAGACTTACGGGCACACCAACACAACGGGCATGACGCTCATCAAAAGACATCAAGAAAAGTTCTTTTCTAAGGAAGAAGCAGAATGCGACCGCAAGTACGCTAATGACCACAATCATCTGAACTTCTTGCTCGCTTACGGTCAGGATAGAGCCAAACATAAAGCTGTTGAAACTTGATGAGTTGGGAACAAAACCTGACAAAACGCCCGCTAGACCAATACCTGCTGCCATAACAATAGCAACTGCAAGTTCTGACTGATCTTTAAAGTGGCGACGCACTCCCTCAACGCAAAGAGCACCACCCAAACAAGCGGCTATTGCTCCGGCAACAGGATTAATACCTGCAATCATGCCGCCTGCAACACCTGCAAGAGAGGTATGTGAAAGAGCATCGCCAATCATAGAAAGGCGCTTCAATACAACCGTAACGCCTACCAGCGGGATAATTGCTCCCAAAAGAATTCCTACAAGAATTCCTCGCTGCATAAATACGTATTCAAACATTTATGCCCTCCTCTCATGCGAGTCTTGGGCATCTTGAACAACGTCGGACGCAGGACCAAGTGACTCATTCAGCGCAAAATCATCTAATTTTCCGCGATTGTGGTCGTGGACATGATGAGAGTCAAGGTCACAGTGAGCGCCATGAACTGCACAGTGATCATGACCGTGACCCCTACCTGCAATTTCTGTAGCTTTGTGGTCAGCAACTTCAACAACTCGACAAGCCAGCGCATCAAGAGCTGCAAGATCATGCGTAACAATAAGTACCGCAAGATCTCGAGCTGCATGGGCTTCTCGTACTAGGCTATAGAAATGATTGCGACTCTCTTTATCAAGACCAGTTGTAGGCTCGTCCAAGATAAGGAGCGATGGGTTTCCAACCAGCGCGCAGGCAAGGCGAACTCTTTGGAGCTGTCCTCCAGAGAGTTCCCTAATAATACGCGTGGAAAAGTCAGTCATACCTACAAGGTCAAGTGCCTCAAGCGTGCGCTCGCGACGCTCTTTTGCGCTCATCTTTACCTTTTTGGCACGAGCATACTGACTTGCATCTACTAGCTCGACAACGCTTGCAGGAAAGCGATTAACCGATTCTGAAGGAAGCTGTGGGACATAGCCTACACGCTCCCAGTCTTTAAACCGAGTCGAGGGCGTTCCAAAAAGAAGTGACTTACCACTTGTAGGTTCAAGCTCTCCTACCACAATGCGTGATAATGTTGATTTACCTGCGCCGTTATCACCAATAAGCGCGCAAATCTCACCTTGATGAACGTCTAAATTTACATCGCTTAAGACGCGCGTCTTCTTGTAAGAAAAACTCACGTCTTGAAGCGAAACGGCTATCTGACTTTCCTGCAACACGTCCTCCAAACATCCAGCCTAAGCTGGCAACACACTACGCGAGAGCGCCCTCAAGAGCCTTGAGGTTCTCGCGCATAACAGAGAGGTAATCCTCGCCTGCCTTGAGCTCGTCATCAGTAAGTCCCTCAAGTGGGTTAAGCTCTTCAACACGAGCGCCTGTTGCCTCAGCAATTGCTTGAGCAACCTTAGGACTTACCAGTTCCTCCGTAAAAATAACCTTTACATTATGCTCTTTTACGAACTCAGTAATCTCTTTCATTTCCTGAGCATTTGGCTCAGCATCTGCCTCAACACCCTCAATAGGCATCTGAGTGAGACCATAAGCCTCGCACAAATAACCAAATGCCTGGTGAGAAACAACAATGGTCTTGTTAGGTAGTGAATCCAGACCCTTATGGAACTCATTATCAAGCGTATCAAAGTCTGCATTTGCTTTATCAAGATTGGCAGCATACTCTGACTTGTGCTCAGAGTCCTTCTCGGAAAGGGCATCACAAATATTCTTCATCTGAATCTTGGCATTCAGAGGGCTCAGCCAAACGTGAGGATCGGTTCCACCATGGTCATGGTCGTGATCGTGGTCATGGTCATCTTTCTTCTCCTCATGATCGTGATCATCGTCCTCTTCAAGCTCAAGAAGTTTGACGTCTTTGCTGGTCTCAACTGCTGTAAGTTTTGTGCCAGAACCAAGTCCATCAAGTACGTCCTTGACCCAGTGCTCCATACCAGCACCGTTGTAAATCAAGAAGTCTGCTTCCTGGATAGTCTTCATATCCTTGCTGGATGGCTCCCAATCATGTGGCTCAGTACCTGCTGGAACGAGGCATGTTACCTCAGCATGATCGCCAGCAATGCGCTTTGCAAAATCGTACATAGGATAAAAACTTGCAACAATGCTGAGCTTCTTCTGGTCTTTATTATCAGAAGCTCCTTCTTGCTTTTGAGCCTCAGGCTTGCAGCCAGCAAGAATAGCACTCACGCCAAAAGCGGAAGCTACAAGTGCGCTACGACGAGAAACGGTTGGATTCAAATTCATGTTACATCTCCCAAAACTATAAAAACCAATACGGTGTAGTGCCAAATTCTTCAAACAAAATCGTGCGATTGTCCTCACTACCAAGCATAAAAACATGGCGAGAAACCCATGTTTCTCCTCACTTCTTTGCCTTTCTACTCACTTCTCATCATCTGAACATGCATTCATACTTCCCCTTTAGCACGAAAGCGGGCTGTCTTCCGACAGTCCGCTTTCTAAAAGTTAGCCTTAGTATACATATTCCAATTAAAGTCAACGAAAAATTTATTATCTTTTCCGTAAACGGGATTGGAATAAACAAGTTAACTGTTTTATCTCTTGCTAACCTACTGATCTTTCTCCGCATACGGAGTAATAATCAGATTTCCACTATTATACTCACCCAAATAAACCTCTGAAGCAGACTTATAACCTTGATGCTCAAGTTCTCTTTCAAGCCAATTCTCTTCCAGGTCCAGCGTCTCAAGAATGTTTGTCTGAACTTGTCCGTCAGTAATAAGCGGGAATCTAACGTTCTCTTCTCCATTTTTAACAATAATCAACTGTCCATTTTGCTCAAGAATGGCACGCTTAACGTCTGAGATATAATTCACTCCTGCCTGGCGAAGCTTCAGCGACACATCGTAGGCAGTGAGACCCATAGACCTACAGTTGTCTACAAGCAGCTTGCCCTTATCAATAACAATAACAGGACGTCCATCAATCAACTGCTTGACCAGCATATTGTTTGTTCTCAACCATTTGAGAACCAAAACAATAATGAGCCAAATAAGCAGGACAAGGGTGAACTGCAAAATGGTAATTGAACTGTTGTAGATCATGCCGCCAACAATGCCGCCAAGTACAAAGTTTTGAACCTGGTCAATTGCTGCAGTTGGTGCTAGGTTTCCTTTTCCGCTGACGTTAATTGCCAGAACAAGCGAGAAAAGACCGATGCACAATTTAATGGCAACTTCTAAATAAAAGTTCATCGATCTACTCCTCTACATGCTTAATGTCATTACCAATGAGATTGATTTGTTCAATGACATAGTCATTCTCGGTATTTTTCAAAACGTGATAATACTTACCGTCAACCTCAAGATACGAGGGATTTCCCTGGCTATCAAAGGCAACGTACACGTGGTCAAAATCAACCTCAAGACGTCGAGCGAAGCTTTCTTGTGAGGAAACAATTGACTCATAGTGCTTACTTGCCTGATTAACCTCTAGCACACGATCAAGCTGTAGAAGTCCAAGAAAAATTAATGAAAACAGCGCAATAAGCGCCAGCTCACGATACTTAGAATTCTTTCTATCACGCATGTAATGCACAAGCGAGAAGATCATTAGAAGTGCAACAAGGCCAAATAGAACAAGCTGAGTCCAGTCAAATACTGTTGCATGGTGAATTAAATAGTTATGGGAATAGAACTCCATAGGCTTCCTTTAATTTGTGTTACTCAAGATCTGCTGCTTAAGCCTTGTAAACGCTCTTTCCGCCGAGGAACGTCTCTTCAAGCTGAAGATCTTTTGTAATAACAATAAAGTCAGCATCATATCCAGGACGGATGAAGCCACAAACATCATCAATTCCACAGGAGCGAGCTGGGTTTTCTGAAGCCATACGAACTGCTTCTTCAGCAGATACAATGCCCCAGTCAAAGACGTTCTTCACGCCTTCAAACAGACGAAGGATTGAACCTGCAAGGCTGTGAGACTCATCCATCAGGCGAGCAGTTCCGCCTTCAACAACAACAGGGAAATCGCCAAGTTTGTACTGTCCATTAGGCATACCACCTGCACGCATGCAGTCTGTAATAAGAACGGTATGGTCATATCCCTTTGCATTTACCAGAGCGCGAACAGCAATAGGATTAAGGTGATGGCCGTCGCAGATAGCTTCTGCATACGTACCATGGGTGGTCATTGCAGCACCAACCATACCTGGCTCACGATGGTGAAGACCGCTCATGCCGTTATAGGTATGAACAAAGATGTCTGCACCAGCGTTTACGCAGGCAAGAGCTTCCTCATACGTTGCATCGGAGTGACCAAGTGCCACATGAACACCGCGGTCTGCCATCTCTGCACAGAACTCTGGAGCGCCATCGCGCTCTGGAGCAATAGCAATCTTGGCAATCCAGCCATCAGCGCGCTCCTGCCACTCATCAAAGACCTCTACATCTGGATCAAGGAAGTACGCAGGATTCTGGGCACCCTTGTGTTTCTCGGTAAAGAAAGGTCCCTCTAGGAAGATGCCCTGGATGCGAGCAGCATCAATACCGTTTGCTGCAATTCCCTCTGCTGCATCAGCAACGGACTCACAAGCATCACCGGTCTGCTGAACGCTTGCGGTTAGTGTTGTTGGAAGCCAAGAAGTTACACCGTTAGAGAGCAAACCCTGGGCAATCTCAATGACGCCATCAGGATCGCAGTCCATAATGTCGTGGTCCAGGAAGCCATGGATATGTGTATCAACAAGGCCAGGTGCCACCCAAGAACCAGTGCGGTCAATAATCTCACAGTCTGGCTTCTCTTTAGTGAAATGACCAAATACACCGTCTTCTACGAGCAAATATCCTGGACCAGAAGTTGCTCCTGGCAAAAAGAACTTATCTGCTTTAACTGCAAATGTACTCATACGTACCTCAATCATTCTCAAAAGGACGCGCCATAGGCACGTCCTTTTTAGTAATTCCTATAGTGAGTGAATTGTAACACCCTTAACCACTCGATTAACCTGACCAGTTGGAGAAGGTGTGTCCGGTTTGTTATTAACACGAACAGAATTTAAAAGTGCCACCACTTGAGCAACCATTACAAAAGGCAGAGCCAAATAAGGTGCTGGTAGAGGCTCTGTAAATACTGGAAGACTAAACGTTCTTCCCGTAAAGTTTGTTGCCCCCTCTTGCTCAATACCAATGGTCAAAGCAGCAATCTGGTCTCCCTTAATCTCGTCAAGAATATCCAGGTCATATTGACGCGTATAAGGGTTATTGGAAACAAAATCAAACACCAAGGTGTGCTCGTCGACAAACGACTTTGGTCCGTGACGATATCCCATCGAGGAATCCCACGACGTTGCATTAATACCAGCTGCAAGCTCCAAAATCTTAAGCTGAGCCTCATGAGCAAGACCCACAAAAGGACCAGAACCCAAATAAGTAATACGGTTGAAATCGCTCTTGAGCCACTCAGCAATCTCTTCCTCGCGCTCAATTACCTGCCTACCCAGCTCAGCAGCATCAGAAATCCAAGCCTTCTTCTGTGAGTCATCAGCACTATCAAATATCAGCGTTGCAAGAAGTGTCATACAGCTATAAGAGCCGGTCATAGCAAATCCCTGATCATTTGCGCCAGGAATAAGAAGAAGTAGCGTATCGTCTTTACCTGCAGATTCAACAGCAAGTTTTCCTTCAGGAGCACAGGTAATATTGATGAGCAAAAGATTTTTGACAATCTTGCGAGCAATATTTACTGCAGCAAGACTCTCTGGACTATTACCAGAGCGTGCAAAAGAAACCAAGACCGTTGGATCATCTGGATCAAGGCTGCCATAAGGATCAGAAACAATATCAGTAGTTGCAACAGACGCAAACTCAAAAGAGCTCTTCTCGCCATGAGAACGAAGATACGGAGTAATGGTATCGCCTACATATGCCGAGGTGCCTGCACCCGTAAAGACCACGCGGGTACGACGACCCTCGCCAAGATTGCGAGCACGCTCGACAAACTCTTTAATTACAGAAAGATTCTCCTGATAAATGCCAAAGGTAGATACCCAAAGCTCAGGCTGCTGCTTAATCTCGGCAGTTGTAATATGAGCGCCTAGTGCCTTTAGCTCTTCTTGGCTCTTCTTAAACATTGATATCCCTTCTCACAGCTATTTAACTGCGTGTATGTACAATCTTGTATCTAAACTGATCCGCACGAGCCACGCTTAGTGTGAACTCAACAATGATATTTCTGTCATTGAACGTGGTGCGTGTGAGACTCAAAACAGGTGAACCTTCAGAAATTTGCAATAAAGTGGCGTCATCTGAGCGAGCAATTGAAGCCTTGAACTCCTCTTCTGCTACGCCAATCTTTATGTTGTAGTCTTCTTCAAAAATTTGGTAGAGAGATTTTTGCTCAACATCATGAGCAGTGAGCGAGAAAAACTGTGAAACTGGAAGATACGTAACTTCCAGCATCATGGGCACGTCATCAGCACTTCTTAAACGTTTGATGCGGAAGAGTTTCTCGCCAAGAATAACGTGCATATGCTGGGCTAAAAACTTATTAGCCTCAATACTGTCAAACTCCAGAATAGTTGTCTTAGGGACACGACCTAACTGACGCTGCTGGTCAGTAAAGCTATAGCCGCCCATAAGGTCTGTTGCACGCTCAGAAACGTCTGCAACAAAGGTACCACGGCCACGCTGGCGATAAATGAGCCCCATGTGTTCAAGCTCTTGCAGGGCAAGTCTTACCGTGGTGCGAGAAAGTCCATAGGAATCGGAGAGCTCACGCTCAGAAGGAAGTGGATCGTCTGGATCCATCTCGTTCTCAATACGATAGCGCAACATATTTGCGAGCTGCTCGTAGAGTGGTTGTCTTCCCATAAAGGACGTCATTGAACTCTCCTATAAAAAGACGGGTGCCCACTAAGTGGACACCCGTCACACTTACTTAACCCCAAATATATGGGAGAACGCCAAAGCCAGAACCAAGAAGTGCAATTACCAGAAGCAGGCAGATGCACATAATTGGAGTCCAGTTACGCTTTGCCATGAGGTAGTACAGGCAAAGGGTAAGAGCCAGTGGAATAAGCTTTGGGCAAACGCCGTCGAGGATCTTCTGGATGTCAATGGAGACAGGAGAAGTGACTTCCTCGCCAACAGTTACCAGATTAACGCCGTTGCCGACTGGAGCAATAGCAGTGGTGCCATCCTTACCGTCAGCAGTCTTGCCGCCGATGAACATAACGGACTTAGGATCCTTCTTGTAGTCAGCATAGGAACCCTTAGCAAAGAGAGCCTTGTCATACTGACCAGAAGCAAGCTGCTCATCAGAAAGAGTTACCTGAGAAAGAACAACGCTGTGTGTCTCACCGTTAGGGATGTTTGCGCCAGCGCCAAGCTTGGTTCCGCCGTAGCAGACAACCAGGCAGCCAACAACAAAGACGCCCAGGATAGAAGCAGCACGAGTGAACTCTTTTGCGTTCTCGGTGAGCAGGGTAATTGCGTCAGTACCCATCTTGTAAGAAAGATTCATCAGCCAATAACGTACAGCAAACTGTGCGATGTTGAAGATGATAAGGAACAAGAATGGTGCAAAGACGTTGCCGGAAATTGCCATGTTAGAGGTAATACCAGCAGTAATTGGAACAAGAGTGAACCAGAACAGTGCGTCACCAATGCCGCCCAGAGGGCCCATTGCAGAAACGCGGACTGCACGAATGGTTGGGATATCCAGCTTGTTCTGCTCAAGGGAGAGAACAATACCCATAACAAAAGTGACCAAGAATGGGTGGGTATTGTAGAACTCAAGGTTGTGACTCATGGAAGCAGCAAGGTCATCCTTGTTGTCGCCGTGAATCTTCTCAAGACCAGGGAGGATACCGTAGAGCCAACCAGCTGCCTGCATTCTTTCGTAGTTGAAGGAAGCCTGCAGGAACAGGGAGCGCCATACCATCTTGTTGAGCGTCTTCTGATCAAGTGGCTCAGCAGGAGTGGTGTTCTGATAGGTATCAGGAATATTAAATGCCATCTTCGAAGTCACCTCCAGCAACAACAGCAGGAGCAGCATTCTTCATCTTGGTCTGGAGCTGGTAATCCCAGAATGCGATACCAAAGCCGATGAGAGCAAGAAGCAGAAGTGCTGGACCAGAGAGCTCAGGAATGCTGATAAATACGATTGCAGCTGCAAAGCCCATGAGGAAGAAGCCCCAAAGCTCGCGAGAAACCATAACCTTCAGCAGGATTGCAAAGCCGACGAAGCGCATCATGCCACCAGCGACGGACAGTGCATTCATGAGCCACTTTGGAATTGCCGTGGTGATCTGAGTTCCAAATGCAGCGCCACCCAGGAAGAACAGGGTAACAATGACACCAAAGAAGAGACCAAGAGCAGCCATTGCACCATAGTTGATACGAGCAATTCCCTTAGGATCGGCCTTCTCGGCGTATGCATCAGCAGTTGCCATTACAGGGGACATAATGGTAAAGATGATGGTTACTGCATACTGACCAAGCAGGGAGAATGGAATTGCTGCAGCTACAGCGGCCATTGGCTCAAGCTTAGTAGTGATTGCAAAGACTGCAGACATAATGCCGCCAATAACAGCATTAGGTGGCTGTGCACCACCAACAGGCATGTTACCGATGGTCATAAGCTGATAGGTACCACCAACAATGAGACCAGTCTGAACGTCACCAAGAATCAAACCAACCAAAAAACCAGTTACGATTGGCTGGTAAAGAGACTCGAGGAAACTAAACTGATCGATGCCAGCGATAAACGCAACGATGAAAATTAATAACACCTGAATAGGGCTAACATCCATCTTAACTCCTCCTTTCAAACACACCATAACTACCGATGACGATGATCGGCAGACTATCCGAATACCTTTGCCAACCTGCTAGAAACGTTGCACCATTGCAACTTTTTGTAATCTCTACCAGGAAGTTGCGCGCAAAACTTACTCGAATAGCTTTGAGATATCCTCGACCGGGGTCGTAGGAACACGCCTAATCTCTAGAGTCACCCCCAATTCCTGAAGCTCACGGAAGGCAGCGACGTCCTTATCGTCTACCGCCACACTTGTGGCGACCTGTCGCTTTCCCTCAGCCATGTGCATATTGCCGATGTTCACCTTTTTGATTGGAACACCGCCCTTGACCAGAGTGAGGACATCCTCTGGATTCTCGGCAACTAAGAAAATGTGCTGGCTTGCTGAAGCCTTGTGAATAACATCGATAGTTTTCTGGAGCGTAAAGTACCTGGTTGCAACACCATTTGGTGCAGCCATATCCATGAGGCCCTGACGCATCTTATTGCCTGCGACCTCGTCATTAGCAACAAGGATGAGATTTGTTCCAAGGGTGCCGTTCCACTGAGTAGCAACCTGACCATGAATCAAACGATTATCGATTCGAGCAAGCTTGATATCTGGTTCTCCCATAACAAGTTCTCCTCTCTTTGCGCGCACACTGGTGCGTGCTATCTGCGATTTTCATCGCACTACTCGCAACTTGCGCTGCGTGTTTTACTGCAAATTTATTTATTGTTGGAAACGCTGATTAACGCCCAACGATCCAACGTGATGACCACATTTGGAGCAAACTCAACATCTACTGTTTCTTTTTTGACGTTTTTAACTACGCCATACATTCCGCTATTAGTCTTAACTTTCTGACCTGCATGAAGATTCTTCAGAAACTCTGAAGTTGTTCCCGCCTTTTTAGAAGAGGCTCTCCAAATAAAGAAGGAATAAATAAGGCCCAAAATTACTAAGAACGCGAGAAGAACAATGGATGAAGCAAGAATGTTCTCTGCTAGATTTGCCATGTGCATCTCCTTAACTCAACAACAAAACGCTACTTAAATACCATCGTCTCCGAAGATGTCATCTTCTGGCTCAACCTCAAGCTCAAGACGCTTATGAACAACTCCCTGGCTACCAGCTAAAACAGCAGTATCAACCAGCTCTTCAAGAGAGGTATCTGCCATGCGACTACCAAGTGTTTCAAGAAGCATAGGAAGGTTTGTACCGGTAACAACTTCTACGTTTGAATAACTCTGAGCAATAATCATTGCCTGATTAAAAGGTGTTCCGCCAAGTAGATCGCAGAAAACCAGCACACCGTCAGTAGTATCAAGAAGATCGGAAATTGTTGCAGAAAGAGTTTCTGGGAACGTTGCAGCACCGGCTTCAATAAAAGGAACGGGAACAAAAGCTTCTTGCTCACCAGCAATCATCTTTAAAGCATCAGCAAGACCGTTTGCAAAAGTTCCATGACCAGTTAAAACGCAACCTACCATGTCAAGCTCCTTTCAAAGAGTTGGAAACTATCTGGAGAGCTACACGGAAAACTAGGGGTGTTGAAGCTTCCCTCTAAGTGGTAGATACCAGATAACAACCTAATATAAGTATAGTCTAGTGAGCATCTTGTGATGTGTACGTTAACAATCGGCGGCTTAACGGTACTATTTTTACCGTAAACGGTATACACGTTGTTATTTTCGCAGGTAGATATATGGATAAATTGTGATGATGCACTAAAAATTTAGAGCTATCCTTGAAAAATGAGAAGTTCTTATAACGTACCTTTATACGTAATAAATGTAGTAAACAACCCTAAAATCCTGCTCAAATATGGTGAGAAAATAAAATTGGTATTAAGAAATTATGTACTGGTATCTTTTTTTAGAACATCTAAAGAATAGTTTCTTGATGGCGCTTTGGTTAAATAGATTCAACTCAATTTCATTTGCAGTGGCGCTGTTCCATAGTGTTTCTCGCCCCTGCTTTCCTCTGAGCACTTTGTGTGCACTGTCTTTTAGACGAGGTGATATGCGTGATTGTTACCGTAACACTCAATGCATCCATTGATAAGGCGTACTACCTAGACTCTTCTGTTGTAGATGGAACGGTACACAGAGTCTCGGTAGTAGATAACAGCGCAGGTGGCAAGGGTCTTAACGCCTCACGAGCCATTACCACCCTTAACTACCCCGTTTGTGCCACAGGATTTGTTGGCGGTAATAACGGAAGATACCTTGTTGAGCTGGCTCATAAAGATGGTATTACCAGCGATTTTATTTATACTGAGCAAGAAACCCGCTCATGCATTAATATCCTGGAGCCAAACGGGCAATCAACTGAATTCTTAGAGCCTGGACAGCCTGTACTTCCTGAAGAATTCCTTGCTTTCAAGGCAAAACTTGTGCAGCTTATCAAAGAAGCTGAGGTTGTCACCTTTAACGGCAGTATTCCAAAAGGCATTTCTGCTGCTAATTACAAAGAGCTTATTGAAGAGACTATGGCTGCTGGTGTGCCTTGCATTGTAGATGCCTCGGGCGCGCTACTCACCTCCTGCATTGATGCCCTTCCTACCATGATCAAACCAAATACCGATGAAATCGGACAACTTCTAGGGAGAGAAGTAACTACAGAAAACGAGGTCATCGCAGCAGCTCAGGAGCTGCATAAACGCGGCATTAAAATTGTGGTTGTTTCACTTGGTGCAAAAGGTGCACTAATGGTTTCTGATGAAGGAACCTTTAGGGCAAATCCTCCAAAAATCGAGGCTATCAATCCTGTTGGCGCAGGAGATACCCTTGTTGGCTCATTTGCTGTTGCGCTTGCTCAGAAAAAGCCAACTTCAGAGTGTCTTACCTTTGCGCTGTCTTGCGCTACCGCAAGTTGTCTTTCTGCAGGTACCGGACGCTTTGATCAAGCTGTTGCAGCAGAAATTCATAAGCAGGTAGCAATCAAAAAGATTGCTGAGTAAGTCACCGCAAGACGGGTTTCTCGCCAAAGGTTACAAAGACAAAACTATTTCTAGAAAACTTACGTAACAGAGTAAGAGAAACGTTACAATTTTTTCAGTCAATCAAAGAGCCCTTTGGGGCGAAAGGAGCAATAGATGTTCGTTACTACTAAGCAGATGCTTCTTGACGCACAGGCTGGCCATTATGCTGTTGGCGCCTTTAACGTTGAGAACCTTGAGTTTGTAATGGCTGTTGTTAAGGCAGCAGAAGAGCGCCGCTCCCCTGTTATTCTTCAGACCACTCCTGGCACCATCAAGTATGCAAGCCTTGATTACTTTGCTGCCATGGTTCGTTGCGCTGCTGAAGAGGCAACAGTTCCTGTTGCTCTTCACCTTGATCACGGTGATGGCTTTGACCGCTGCATTCAGGCAGCTCGTGCCGGTTACACCTCTGTCATGATTGACGGCTCTCACGTTCCATTTGAGGACAACATTGCACTTACCGCATCCGTAACCAAGTTTGCTGGTCCTATCAACCTTCCTGTTGAGGCTGAGCTTGGCAAAGTTGGCGGTAAAGAGGACGACGGCCCAGCTGTTGAGGGCGAGAACCCCTACACTGATCCAGACCAGGCTGAGGAGTTTGTTGCTCGCACTAACTGCACTTCTCTTGCGGTTGGCGTTGGTACCGCTCACGGCGTCTACCACGGCACACCTCACATTGAGCAGGGCGTCCTCAAGGCAATCCGTCAGCGCCTTGATATTCCTCTGGTTCTTCACGGTACTTCTGGTGTTCCAGATGACCAGGTAGCAGAGGCAATTCAGAACGGTATTTGCAAGGTTAACTACGCAACCGAACTCCGCCAGGTCTTTACCGCAGCCTTCATGAAGTACATGTCAGAAAACCCTGGCAACTTTGATCCAAAGAAGCCTTCCGTTCCTGGTATGGAAGCAATCACTCAGATTGTTGCAAGCCACATGGATAACCTGGGCTCTTCCCACAAGGCATAAACGTCAAGGAATAGTTGTCGTACGTTTCCTACTTTTGCAGATAAAAATCAGGCGAGAAGATCGATTGGTCTTCTCGCCTTTGTGTTAAAAGCAAAGCGTTGTTAAAAACGCAAGCCTTAGCAGATCTTGCAAATCCAGTCTGCCTCTGGAGCTTCAATCTCCCCAGACTGAATGCTGGTCAGCGTGTTGCGGAGCTTAGACATAACTGGTCCAACAGCCTCCATACCAGCGCCAAAGACAATCTCTTTCTGGCCGTCAACAACTTTGCCAACAGGAGAAATAACAGCAGCAGTACCGCACATACCACACTCAACAAACTGGTCAAGCTCGTCAAAGCGGACAGGACGCTCAATAACCTTCATACCAAGCAGGTCTTTAGCAACCGTTGCCAGAGAGCGACGGGTAATAGAAGGCAAAATGGAATCTGTGTAAGACTGTGGAATAACCAGGGTTCCCTCTTTATCAACAAAGAGGAAGTTTGCGCCACTGGACTCCTCAACATAGGTACGAGAGCCAGAGTCAAGATACATACTGTCTGCAAAGCCCTGCTCATGTGCCCAGGTGGTTGGGTACAGAGACATAGCGTAGTTAAGGCCGGCCTTGATGTTACCGGTTCCGTGAGGAGCAGCACGGTCATAAGGAGAAACGGTCAGTGCAACAGGAGCAACGCCGTTGGAGTAATAAGCTCCAACTGGAGTGACCATAATACGGAACTCATAGGTAGGAGATGGCTTAACACCAACAGTATTGCCGGTACCGATCATAAATGGACGAACATACAGCGTAGCGCCCGTACCAAATGGTGGAACCCATGCTGCGTTTGCAGAAACAACCTCTTTAACAGCAGCGACAAATCTATCCTCAGGAAATGGTGGCATGACAAGGCGAGATGCAGAGTCAACCATACGCTGAGCATTGAGGTTAGGACGGAAGCAGACAATATCGCCAGAGACTGTGGTGTAAGCTTTTAAACCCTCAAAAACTTCCTGGCAATAATGGAAGATGTTTGCGCACTCAGACAGTGTAATGTTGTGATCGGTGGTAAGTCCGCCCTCATCCCAAGCACCGTCTTTGTAGTGGGCAACGTAGCTGTAGTCACACTGCGTATAGGCGAAGCCAAGCGCTGTCCAATCGATGTCTTTCTTCTCCACTGAGTTTGCCATGGCTTTCCTTTCTCCGTGGGTTTTAAAGAATGAACTTCATCATAAACATGCGGATATGAATACCTAGTCCTATTAAATAGTTTGTAACCGAATAGATATTTTGCGGTATAACGTACATGAGCTGAAGGGAGCAAAAATGAATATCAACCTTAAGAGAACTTACGATGCGCCAGAAGCTGGCGATGGTTATCGCGTGCTGGTAGATAGACTGTGGCCTCGTGGTATTAAAAAAGAGAACCTACACGCTGATGAATGGGCTAAAACCATTGCTCCTACTACTGAGTGCAGAAAAGCATTCAACCACGATCCAGAGCGCTTTGATAGTTTTATGTCTACCTATACAGCTGAACTTGACAGCAATCCTGACGCAGATGCCTTTGTCGAACAGCTTAAAAAGCTTGATCAATCTACCGTGACACTGCTTTTCTCGGACAAAGACACTGCATACAACAACGCAGTAGTGCTCAAAAAGTGGCTTGAGACTAAGCTTAAGTAATACGCTTACCCAGCCACGCTTACATATCTTGCGAGAAGAACTCCTGGTAGAACTTCAATTCTTCAGGAGTATCTATGCTTGATGAGAATAAAATATCAGGCTTTACTGCGCTATTGTTCTTGTCAGCAGCGGCATCTGCAGAAGCAAGCAAGTTTGCCTGTCCAAGCAAACGCTTAAGCTGATGAGCGACGCCCGCCCCACCGTCAAAAAATTCTACGTCTCCTAAAACAGAGCTAATTTGCTTCTTGATAAAGGGGTAATGGGTACACCCAAGAACCACGGCATCTACCTGGCCAGCATAATTTCCCAAAAGCTCGGTCAGTCGTTTATGCATCTGTTCTGAATCAGCCTGACCAGATTCAATAAGCTCCACCAGGCCTTCTCCTGGAATAGAGATAACCTTTGCAGAAGGATGCAGGCGCGACTCAAGATTGTGGTACTTCTGCAAAGAGAGCGTTGCTTTTGTAGCCAGAACAACCACTGTTCCATGGGGATATGCAGTTACTGCAGGCTTAAGAGCTGGCTCAACACCCACAATAGGTACATGAGGATAGGTTGCCCTCAGCTCGTCTGCAGCAGCAGCTGTAGCAGTATTGCAAGCTATAACTAGCGCTTTAGCACCCTCATCGATAAACTTTTTAGCAATAGCATGAGAGCGCTGGGCAATCTGCGCTTTTGGTTTAGTGCCATAAGGAGCAAATGCAGAATCGCCAAAATAATGAAACGTCTCGTGAGGCATTTGGGCAACAAGGTGCTTAAGCACACTCATGCCACCAACACCCGAGTCAAATACACCTATGAAATTATGAGGAGCTGAACACGCTTCCATCGCAAAACCTTTCATGCTGAATGTAAAGTATTTTATACCTTTATCATTCAAAGGTTGATTTGCGTCACTCTTGGGTAGAATGCCAAAGATATGTTTTTAACGATTGGAGTTTCATGAGCAACGAAGGTAAAAAGGTAAAGGTCCACTACGTAGGCACTCTTGATGACGGAACTAAGTTTGACTCCTCCCGTGATCGCAACGAGCCACTGGCATTTACCTGCATGGCTGGTCAGATGATCCCTGGTTTTGATGAGGCTGTCAAAGATATGACTGTTGGCCAGATTGTTGACGTCCACATTCCAGCAGCAGAGGCATATGGTGAGCGCCATGAAGAGGCAGTGCAGCCTGTTCCCGTAGCTCAGCTTCCAGGCTCTGAGAATCTTGTTGCAGGTCAGCAGGTTACTCTGGGCACCCCTGAGGGATACCCTGTTATGGCAACCGTTGTCTCTAACGACGGCACCACTATCGTCTTTGACACCAACCATCCAATGGCTGGTAAAGACCTTAACTTCAACATTGAACTTCTCGAGGTTGAAGAGTAATCCACTCCCCCTTTATAGGGCGAGAAGGGCGTAGGTGCTTCTGGCATCTGCGCCCTTCCTTTTTGCGTTAAATAGACATCAAAAAGAGCTTAGCTGCATGCAACCAAGCTCTTTTACATAACAAGTTATGAAGGGCCAATACCTTAGCTTAGGACAACGCCGCCAAGCCAACCCCACCTTGGAGTACTCAAAGCACCAAGCTCTGAAATCCAAGAACTCAAGCTCTGGCTTCTTACAACACCAGAGAGGCAGTGCCTGACCATGCCGCCACCAATGTAGATGCCAACGTGGCCATAAATCAAAGCTGCAGCAGAGCCACCAAGGGTTGGAACAGCAATAATCATGCCAGGCTCAATAGCACTCTGGTCAGTAGAGTAGCACCAGGAATAGTACATATCACAAGCGTTGCCATAGAAGGTGCCAACACCTGCATTTGAGAAGACATTGGAAACCCAAGCAGCACAGAAGCCAGCACCGGTAGATCCGGTATAGCCCGCAGCATTAACAACTGCAGCAGCAGAACCGGAACCAGCAGAAGAGGTTCCTCCGCCGCCACCACCAGAATAGCTACTACCACCACCGCTGTTGCTTGATGCAGCAGCACGCTGAGCGGCAACACGCTCTGCCTCCTGCTGAGCGGCAAGAAGCTCAGAATCACGCTGAGCGATAAGCTCTTTTACATTGTCATCAAGATTTGCAACAACGTTTGCAGCATCCGCCTGACGAGCAGAAATATCATTAAGCTGAGACTCCTGAGAAGCACGGAGATTCTCAAGTTCAGCCTTCTTATTCTCTAGCTCGGTCTTCTCGGACTGAAGAGCAGCCTTATCAGACTCAAGAGCGGCCTTCAGGTTCTTAACTTCCTCAATCATCTTCTGATCGGACTCAGAAATCTTATCGAGGTAGTAAATATTAGAAGTGAGCTCCTCAAAGCTTGCAGAAGAAAGAATCATCTCCAAAGCGCCAGCTGGGCCAGCCTTGTAGTTGCTGGACATACGAGCGCCAAGTGCTTTTCTCTTCTCGGCAATCTGAGTTTCCTTTTCAGAAATCTCTTTCTGCTTAGCATCAATCTGATTCTGCTTATCTGCAATCTGATCAGAAATAGCGCCAATCTGAGAGTTAGTGTCATTGAGACTTGCCTGCATGCTAGAGACCTCATTAGAAATCTCATCAAGCAGCTTCTGAGCAGCATCGTAATCGCTACGAGCAGCATCAATCTGAGCCTGGGTAACACCAAAAGCAGGACGGGTATTGATCAGAGATGCAGTAACGGCAGCGGCAGCAATGCCCATGCCGGCAAAAATCTTAAGGGCATCACGACGATTGAAAAGAGCAGCGCTCTGCTCCTCAATGGTTGTGCTTTGCTGTTTCTTTAAACTCATAAGGGTCTCCTAGAACGTTTAGTAGTACGGTGTGACCTTTGAGAGACTATTCTACCCGAGATACACGATGATATTCAAAAAGATACGTAATTTACAAACTCCCCGAAACAAATTTCGGGGAGTTTTGGCTCTAAATTGTGAGGTCAGAGATAGGATTTAGCGGTTTTCAATATGTGCAACATTTTTTATTGAAATGGTAATCCTGCCATCAGACTCGTGAGAAAATTCTAGGTAACCTGGACGATCCGTTAGGTTTGAAGGGAATGAAATCTCAATTCCCGTATCAGTGCGAATCTTATGATTCTTTGCAATTCTGTTAGCAACACCGCGTTTAACAGGAACTTCTTCGGGGAGCTCTCTACTTGCCACCTGAGCCTCGTACTTTTCCTGAATCTCAGGACGCTCCTCAAAGATACGCTTACCAACCTTGATAGGGTCTACTACCTCTTCTACCTCTGCTGCTTCTGCAACGGCAGCCTTAGCACGAGACACCTCAACAGCAGGCTCAAGACCATACTCTTCAGCCAAGTCTTGGACAATAACGGTTACCTCACCGATAACCTCATGGCTAGACGCTTCTGATGTGCACTCAAGGAAAAGCTCGGGGATGATGAACTTTCCCTCTCCTGCTACAGAGCGGTCATGATCATGAAAATCAATGGCGCCTGTGTCCAAGTCAATGACCGCATACGAATCAACTTTTTGCGTAGGAGATGGCAGCGTTGCATCTTGGCGCAAAATCTCGTTTGCCGATCCGTTCACATCGTGGATAAAGGCCTGCTTACGTGGGAGAAGCACAATGGCAAAAAGACGTCTTCCCTCGCCCTCAAATGCCTCAGCCTGAGCATCCTCATCGTCTGCAGCAGCACTAGCAAGCGCCTGACCAGCATCGGTATCAAGGTAGTCCGCTACAAGAAGATCGCACTGCTCAACGTCATCTGCACGACGAAGCTCTTCCCAGAACCACTGAGCAATCTGGTGAGAAAACTCTACAAACTCAACGTCTCCGTGAGCATACTCCTGAAGACCTCCAGCAAAATTGCTGGTAGGAGCAAACTCTCCGTGCCTGGACTCTGGGTTTGCCGTAATTTTACGCAGTCTACGCTGTACGTATGACTTTGTCTGACGGTCCTCTAAATCCAAGGTAGATTGAGAGAAGTATTTAGTTCCCGTCTCAAAATCAAAGACGTGAAGAATTGCCTTAGTAACTCTAAGCATGTAAAACCTCGTTTATTGCAGATGTTTAGCTGGCGAGAAACCCTAGTGCTTGACGCACATCAGAGGATCGCCAATCTTAACCAGTGGACGACCACCGATCAGTGTTCCAGACTCACCGATGAGGTCAATGCGCTCATACTGATCTGCATTAACAACGGTAACAACTACAACGTTCTCATATCCTGCTTCTTCAATGGCAGCAGCATCAAATGAAATCAGTGGAGTACCAGCCTTGACCTCATCGTTAGCGTGAACGTAACGGATAAAGCCCTTACCGTTCATCTCGATGGTGCCAACACCAATGTGAATCAAAATCTCAATACCAGTATCTGTGGTAAGGCCAATTGAGTGATTGGTTACGTTAGTTGCGGTAACGCGAGCGTTGCAAGGAGCATAAACGCAATCAAGGCCAACAGGCAAAATGCCATAGCCCTGGCCAAAGAGACCGCTTGAGATTACCTCATCGTGAACCTCTTGTACGCTTACCAGGACACCAGAAACTGGTGCATAGATAGTGTCTTCCCTGGTAGCAAATGTAGCCTTCTGAGGCTGCTCTGTTCCATTAGAAGGAACAAACACATTCTTAACCTTTGACCAAAGACCCATGATGCCTCCTTGAGTATGTGCTCTGCACAGATACCATCTGACATAACGTTTCTATTTTACCTAAGCGAGAAGGACGAATGCTCCACAGAGGAACATCCGTCCTTCTTTCACGAATTTACAACACGAAGATGCAGACTATTGCATTCTCTTAGCACCTCTAAAGATGATTGAACGTGCAGCAAAATAGGTAACCAGGAAGTATCCACCATACAAAGCAGCTACGACTGCAACCACCCCACCAATACTGCTAGCCACATCAAAGTTGCCAATCGACTTAATGACAGAAACCATAATGGACATCGCACAAGTAGCGTGCGCAGCTGCCATAAGCAACGGGAACAGGAAGTACACACCAATCTGAACAAAGAGTGCACGACTTGCAAGGCCCTTCTCGGCACCAAGCTCTGCAAGAACTTGGTAAGCGCGAGCGTTGTCCGATGCCTCGGAGAGTTGCTGAAGTGCCAAGATAGCGGCGCACGCAATGAAGAGTACCAGACCGATGTACAGCGCCAAATACGTCACAATACCAGAGAGTCCAACAGCAGATTGAATGTATTGAGAAGCAGTAACAACAAACATCAACGAATACGGGTCGGAATCATTTCCAGTTAGGCCGCCATCGCCAAAGTACTGCTTCATCTGATTTCGGAATTGAGCCTCAGTGGCATCGCCTGGGGTTTGATAGTTGCCCAAGATGTAAGAGTTGGTCAAAACGGTGCTTGAAGGGAAACTTTGATCAGCAACAACTACGATTCCATATGCAGGCATAAGAGCAGGACCGCCTTGTGTCTGCGCAATGTCGAGCGTTCCGCCAACAGCATGAAGCTTGTGGCCCTCAATGGTGAGCTCGGGATTGTTTGCAAGAGAATCCTGCCAGTATTTTGTGAGATTAGTATCTAGCGTCCAAACCATATAGCCGTCAGTACCAAAGTCAACAGGCTCAAGCCCAGATGCAACGCGCAGTTTGTTGTACTGAGAAGCTCGCATCAAAGTTACGTTTTTCTGCGCAGGATCTTCCTGGCCACTATAGCCGGTAAAGTAATCACTAAAGCGCTTGCCTGTTACAGCATCAATAGAGCCATACGTAAAATTAGGCGTTGTTGGATCACTTTGAGCGTAGTACGTATCTACCTGGAAGGCGTTTTTGATAGTTTTGTCCCACTCTGGATCTAGCTTCTGCACTACAGCAAGGTAGTCGTACGAATCTGCTGGACCAGGGGTATAACTGCGCTCTGAGCCTGGATTAATTGCCACAGAAACATCGTACGTTTTGAGCTTAGAGAAGCTGGCATTCATAGAGTCAACAAGCGAGAAACCCGTACCAAGTCCACAGACTGCCACAAAGAGCATAGCGCAGACTAAAGAGATGGAAACCCAAGCAGTATTAACGCGGGCATTAAATTGACGCAGGATAAATGAGTGAAGACCCTTGTAGTAGAAGCCCTTCTGCATCTGCATGAATCTGAGCAAAAAACCAGAGATTGAGAAGAAAAAGAGTGCTGTGCCCACAGATACCAAAGCAGTAGCCATGGCAAACTCGTCATCTATCTGTTTTAAACCATTGTGCTGAAGCAGAGTATAGGAATACGCAATAATTCCAAGAGAGGCCAAGAAGAGCAGTACTGAGACGGTAAGGTTTCTTACCTTGACGGTTTGAGTTACTTTATCTGCGTTAAGAAGGTCAATCAGCTTATAGCGGGACACCGTGGTGACGTTAAAAATCAGCGCAACCACAAACATAACTACAAAGTAAATAACCGTTTGAATCAGTGCAGTTTGCGAAAACACAAATTTAAATGAATCAAGAGTCGTGTTGAACATGTGGGCCGTTGCAAACATCATAAATTGAGAGATAAAAATACCTGCAACAAGTCCAACTACCAGGGCGAGAAAACCAACAAGCAGTGTCTCAATACTCATAATCTTAGAGACATTTCTCTTGGTCATGCCCAATATCTGATACATGCCAAATTCTTTTTTCCTACGACGAATCAAAAACTGATTAGCGTAGACAACAAGAAATCCCATGATAACGGCAAGAAAAACGCTTACTCCAGAAATGGTATTACTCAAAAGCTGAACGATGTTTCGCTGGTCTTCAGAAAGATCCAACACCATGGATTGCTGAGTAATTGAATTGAAGGAATAAAACAGTGCAACGCCTACTGCCAATGTCAGAAAGTAAATGCTGAAATCGCGCAGTGATTTCTTGACGTTACCAAGCGCGATTTTACTGTACATCAGCACCCTCTCCTCCCAGGAATGAAACAACATCCATGATCTGGTCAAAGAACTGCTTACGGGGTTTCTCGCCACGAACTATCTCATTAAAGATGCGACCATCTTTAATGAAAATAACGCGATGAGCGTAAGAAGCTGCATATGAATCGTGAGTGACCATGGCAATGGTTGCACCATTACGGTTGAGGTTCTCAAGGCTTTCGAGGAGTGTGCGAGCGTTCTTTGAGTCAAGTGCGCCGGTTGGCTCGTCTGCAAGAACCAGCGAAGGGTTAGTGACAATTGCTCGAGCAGCAGCAACACGCTGACGCTGGCCACCGGACATCTCGTAAGGGAACTTGTCCAGCACCTCAGTAATCTGAAGCAGCTTGGCAACGTTTTCTACGCGCTCCAAAACTTCCTGTGCACGGACGTGACCAATGGTTAAAGAAAGCGCGATATTCTCGCGAGCAGTAAGGCTGTCAAGCAAGTTTGCGTCCTGGAAAATAAAGCCTAAGCGGTCACGCCTAAAGGCAGAAAGCTCTGCTCCACGCAGGCTGGAAAGCTCTTGGTCATCAATAAAGATGTGGCCTGCAGATGCCTGGTCAATGGTAGAGATGCAGTTCAAAAGAGTAGTTTTACCAGAACCAGAAGGCCCCATGATGGCAATGAACTCACCGCGAGCTACAGAAAGATTAATGCCGTCCAGTGCCTTTGTGATATTTCCGCGAGTTCCATAGTACTTCTCGAGGTTTTGGCAAACCAAGACGGTGTGAGGGGTAAGTGCTGAAGATTGTCCAGCCACAACAGTTGGCTGAGTTGGAGTTACTTGAGTAGCTGCCATGTTGCGTCCTTTCGTTGGGAGCGAGTAAATCTTGAGATATATACTCCCTCACTACCGTTCACGTTGCCATCGATTGACCTTACAGAAACCTTACGCTTTTCTCACTTTGATGTGTCAAAATATCACTATCAAGCATACGGGAGGGGCATGCTATGCAGTTAGTAATTAAAAGATTTGGGCAGCTTACCGCCAAAGAGTTATATCAAATTCTTTCTCTAAGAGCAGAAACGTTTATTGTTGACCAGCAGATTATGTACAACGATCTTGATAACGTTGATCAAGTTTCTACCCATATCTTTTATCAGGATACTGACTCGGTAGCTGCATATTTGCGCATCATTGATGCAGGGCAGTCATACAACTCCCCAGTTCTTGGCCGCGTATGTGTTAGCAACAAAGGCGCTGGTATTGGTTCAAAGCTGCTGCACGATACCCTTGATTACCTGGCACAAGAAAGTAGCGCCTCCAAGGTGTTAGTTGAGTCGCAACTCAAAGCTCAGCCTTTCTATGAGCGTGCTGGCTTTACGCAGGCATCTTCTAAGGTGCTTGACCACTTTGGCGTCCTCCACCATGTACTCTCCCTTGACCTTGATGCATATCGTCAGGCGAGAAATACGGTCAATGTTGATGACGTTCACGTTTCAATTAGACCACTTGAAGTAGCTGATTTACGTGCGCTGCAAAAGCTTAGTGTAGAGACATTTGTAGATACCTTTATTGACTCTAATACGGCAGATGATTTGGCAAGCTGTATTGACTCGCTCTACAACACAGAAAAGCTTGCTCGCGAACTTGCTGCTAAACACTCATATTTCTATTTTGTTGAGGTGGAAGACCAGATAGCCGGCTACTTGAAGCTCAATACACGCTATGAGCAAACCGAGGGTCAGCGCGATGACTCACTTGAAATTGAACGCCTGTATATCCTTCCACGTTTCAAAGGCCTACACCTTGGATCAAAGCTTATGAAATTTGCCCTTGATTTAGCAAAAGAGAAGGGTAAGAAGCGCGTGTGGCTGGGTGTTTGGGAACACAATGAGCCTGCTAAGGCATTTTATTCACATTGGGGATTCAAGCGTTTTAGTCAGCATACCTTCCCAGTAGGAAGCGATCCTCAAACGGATGAATTGTGGGAGCTCATGCTGTAAGCTATGCCTTTATCGCAAATCCGTAAAAGACTGGTTGAACGTAATAGAAAAGGTTGAACCTTTACCAATTGTACTGCTCACAGCCAGCTTAAGGCCCATTTTCTTACAGAGCTCATAGCAGAGATAGAGACCCATACCGGTAGATTTGGCGTACTTGCGTCCATTTTGACCGGTAAAACCCTTATCAAAAATTCGAGAAAGATCCTCTTCAGGAATACCAATGCCATTATCTTTAATGAAGAGAGTGGTTGAAGTAGTTCCCTCACGTGGCTCTGAGACAGAGGCAGAAATCCAAACGTTCTTCTCGCCAGGTGCAAGCTCTGGATTTGAATACTTTGCAGCGTTAATTAGAAGCTGTCGCAAAATAAACTCAAGCCACTTTGGATCAGCCTTGACTACGTGGGCCAAGTCATCAAAATGCGGAGAAACGCCAGCGTCAATGAAAACGCGCGCGTTATTTTTAAGGGCGTCTTTGACAATAGACTGCAAATTGACGTCTCTGATAGAAAAATCTCGATCTACGGATGCACTGCGAGCATAAAAGAGCGCCTGTTCTACCAGCGATTCAATCTTAGTGAGCTGTGTTTGCACGTCATCCATAGGCAGCGATGGATTATTTTGAGCAACCAAATGAGCTGCAGCAATGGGAGTCTTAATCTCATGCACCCACATCTCAATGTACTCTCGATATTCCTTTGATCGCATATGCTCATCGGCAAGCTGGTCCATCATAGACTTTGACATACTTGAAAGTGCATCTTTAAAAAGCCGTTCTTCCAGCGTTGAGGGCGTGTCCAGCATGGTAGGAACCAGATAGCTCTCTTTATCAGTTGCTGCTAAATTCTCAGCAAGCTGCTGGTAAAACCAACGACGATGAAAATAATCGGCTAGAAGCGCAGCTGCTCCCACTACCCATAAAACCAGAATACAGTAGGCAATAGCAAACACGTTAAGTCCAACACCTTTAAGCATAAAGCCAATTAACGTGCTGCTAGCTATAAGCGCAAGAAAGAAAATAGTTCGATTTTTTAGATACTTGAGAAACGACATAACAGCCTACTCAATAACGTAGCCAAGTCCACGGCGTGTCATCACAAAGTCCTCAACGCCAATGCTTGCAAGAGTATTTCTGAGGTGACTAATGTTTACCGTCAACGTATTGTCATCAACAAACTCGTCCGACTGCCACAGCTCTTCTTGAATACGCTGGCGAGAAACAACCGTTCCCGCATTTTGCATCAAAAGTGAAAGTATCCTGAGCTCGTTTTTGGTCAGCTCAACACTCTTCTGATTTGCAGAGACCTTGCATGAAGAAGAATCAAGCGTCACACCTGCATGCGAAAGTTTTGTTCCTGTTGTGACATCACTATTTGCGCGCCTCAGCACCGAGGTAATGTGCATGAGCAAAATCTGGGTGTTATAGGGCTTGGCGATAAAATCGTCCGCTCCTAATGAGAGTACCATAAGCTCATCAAGATCAGTATTTCTGCTGGTAACTACAATGATGGGAACGTTTGAGAGCTGTCGCACTTCTCGACAAATCTGTTGTCCGTCAATGCCCGGAAGGTTAAGGTCCAACAGCACCAGGTCTGGATGAGCAGCAATAATCTGTTGAGGTGCAGACTCAAAAGACGTGAGAGCCTGGGCCTCAAAGCCGTTTCTTTGTAGCAGGAGCACCAACTCTTGCTGAATCTGATGGTCATCCTCTACTACCAGGATTTTTGTCATATGTGCTCACCTCCTGCTGTGCTATACAAGTCCTACAAAGCGCTGGGCGTTTTCCCACAGTATGGTATACGTCTTCTCTTTGGGGATATCAAGTCGCTGCCAACGAAGTTCTGCCAAGCGCTCAACGGTATGCACCACCATCGCCGGCGTACACTCCCCTCCTCGTAAAGGCTCTGGAGCCATGTAAGGAAAGTCAGTTTCTGAGAGCAGTTGCGCCTCTGGACAGGAAATCATTGCGGATCGAATATCGTCGGAGCGCTTAAAGGTTGCTGCGCCACCAAATGCTACAAAACATCCAAGGTCTGCAAAAGGCTTCATAACCTCAGGACCATCGGTGTAGCAATGCAGGTCACAGCCAGCCTTAGGTACACCCAGACGATTTAGTATTTCAAGCGCCAAATCATGAGCGTGCGTGTCATCAGCACCATCACGCAAGTGCAACTCAACGCGTTGATTGCACTCATGCGCAATGGAAAGCTGGCGCTCAAATGCTTGGCGCTGAACCTCTTCTGGAACCTCACAGTACGGTCCAAAATCAAGGCCAATCTCTCCTACGCCAATGCAAAGAGGGTGCTCAAGCAACTCAAACAGACGCTGTTCAGCTTCTTCGTTGTAGTCTGGTGCGCTGTATGGGTGAGCACCAACTACAAAATAGGTGTGTTCAAACAAATACTCTGCAGGTAAATCGCAGGGTACGCAGAGATCTGCTTCGGCCAGCTTTGTATAAGCCTGGCGAGCCTGGCTCAAAGTATCCTCAAACCAAGCGATAAAAGTACTGGTGTCTGCCCACTTACGAGGGAACTCTGTTGCGATGTCTACGGGCACAATAAGCATGCGAACGCCCGCTGCAGCAGCACGCGCAAGAGACTCTGCAGCGCTGTGCTCGTGGAGACTACCCAAGTGACCATGGGTATCGGCAACAGGCGCCAAAACACGCGGCGCTGGGCGAGGCGTACCATAAATATCATGGAAGAGTTGGCCGTCAGAAAACGAAAGCGCTTCCACTTCTTTTGCTGGTAGATGATGCTTTTTCTTACTCACTCAAAGGCTCCAAAGCAGCTGCAAGACAAATAAAATCTTGGCTGGTCAAAACTTCTGCACGTACCGTAGGGGCAATCCCTGTGTCAAGAAACGCCTGATCTAGCTTGTCTTTATCAAAACCAGAGGCACTCATTGAATTACGAATAGTCTTTCTGCGCTGGGAAAAGGCAGCGTCAATGACGCTCATGGTATGCAAGAGCTCTTCCTCAGAAAGAAGCTTGGAGGTCACCGGGTTTCTCGCCTGGGTGCGATCAAGACGGACCACAGCAGAGTTGACGCGTGGAGGAGGCATAAAGTTGCCAGGGCCCACTTCAAATCTGCCAGTAACCTGGGCAAACAAAGACAGTTTTGCGGTGTAAGCGCCATATGCCTTGGTAGAAGGCTTGGCGGCAATTCTGTCGGCCACCTCAGCCTGCACCATGACTACCGCGCGCTCAAGCGAAGGAAGCTCCTGGAAGAACTTAAGAATCAGCGTAGCTGCCACCTGATACGGCAGATTGGATACAAACTTAGTTGGCATCGGAGCGCTCGTCGCTGCGTCATGAGCAACGGTCGGAAGCGTGCTGTAAGCCTCGGAGAGTTTCTGCGGCGTGATTGCCAGAGCATCTCCCATAACCAGCGCAAACGAGTCTGGATGAGGCTCTTTGCAGGTTACCGCCAAGACTTGCTCAAGTTCAGAGTCTGCTTCAAGCGAGCAAACCGCACGGGCGCGGTCGAGCAAGGCAACCGTAAGGGTACCCAAACCGGGTCCAACCTCAACAATCACATCGGTAGGCTGAACCTCTGCAAGCTGAACGATCTTCTCGATAACATGGTCTTGCACCAAGAAGTTTTGACCCAGCCTGTATTTGGTGGCAAGGCCAAAACGTTCCAGCGTTTCTTTAGTGGCGCGCTGATTAGCAAGCCACGATGTCTGATGCGATGCGTGCTCCGACACGATTACTTGCTTGCAAGACGTGGGAACAGAGCGTCTCCCTTAGAGACAGCCAGGCCACCCTGAAGCTTGCCCCATACGCACTCGCTGCGGGTATCGGTAGAGGTAATCTCTGCCTCATCAAGGCTCATACGACGAAGAACCTCTGCGGATGTGGTAGGCATGAATGGCATAAAGAGATGTGCGCAAATGCGGATAGACTCAAGCAGCGTATAGATAATCTCTGCAAGCTCTGCTGCGCGCTCTGGGTCTTTTGCCACCGTCCAAGGAGCAGCGTCCTCAATGTAGTGGTTAGCTGCGTGGACAAGCTCCATGATGATGTTCTTAGCGCCCACGTAGTCCATCTTCTCCATGCAAGCAGCGTAGCGGTCATAGATGCCCTCAGCCAGCTTGCGCAGAGGATGGTCTGCAGCAACAGAAGAACCATCAAAAGTTGGAGTGACGCCCTCAAAGTACTTATCGCTCATATTAAGGGCGCGAGAAACCAAGTTACCCCAGCTATTTGCCAGATCAGCGTTATAGACCTGCTCCATGCGCTCGAAGGAAATGCCAGAGTCCTCACCAGGAGTGACGTCGGTCATGAAGTAGTAGCGGTAGCCCTCAACACCCAGCAGGTCCAAAACGTCCTTAGGTGCAATGGCGTTTCCGCGAGATTTACTCATCTTCTCAACAACGCCGGTCTCAGAGTTGCGGACGTTAAGGAAGCCGTGAGCAAAGATGTGCTCAGGAACTGCCTCACCAAGAGCCATAAGCATTGCAGGCCAAATGACGCAGTGGAAGCGAATGATGTCCTTGCCGACAACGTGCATCTGAGCTGGCCAGAAACGCTTTCTCATGGCAGCAGCCTCTGGACTGTCATCACCGTAGCCAACAGCGGTGTAGTAGTTAAGAAGAGCATCAAACCAGACGTAGGTTACGTGAGACTCATCAAAAGGAACTGGAACACCCCAGTCAAAGCTGGTGCGGGATACAGAAATATCCTGGAGGCCAGACTCAACAAAGCTACGTACCTCGTTTGCGCGGAAGTCTGGCTCAATGAAATCTGGGTGCTCAGCGTAGAGCTCAAGCAGCTTGTCCTGGAATGCGGAAAGCTTGAAGAACCAAGACTCCTCAGAGACACGCTCAAGTTCGCGATGACAATCTGGGCAGAGGTGGGCACCCTTGCAACCAGCTTCTTCATCTGCCTTCTCTACCTGAGTCTCGGTGAAGAAGGTCTCCTCGTGGATGCAATACCAACCATCGTAGGATCCCTTGTAGATGAAGCCAGCCTCACGCATGCGCTCCCACAGATACTGGACAGCTTTTACGTGGCGCTCATCGGTAGTACGGATGAAGTCGTCATATGAGATATTCAGCTCTTCATAGAGTCCCTTGAAGAAAGGAACCTGCGAGTCACACCATGCCTGTGGAGACAAACCGTGATCAGCTGCAGCAAGAGCGACCTTCTCGCCATGCTCGTCCATACCGGTGAGGAAAAATACATCGTAACCAGCAGCGCGTCTAAAGCGAGCCTGGATATCGCAAAGCAGGGTGCAGTACGCAGTTCCCAGGTGTGGCTTTGCGTTGACGTAATAAATTGGGGTGGTAATAAAGTATGACGGCTTGGCCTCGGGCATAATGACTCCCTTTGTGTAAGTTGCAATAACTTATCTAGTATAGAGCAAATGCTGGGCGCACTTGTGTTGGTATGGTAATTATGCCTCGCGAGCAAGAATTGCCTGGTATGCCTCGTCACGCGCAATACCAAACTTCTGAGCAAGCTTCTTGGCCAGGGCTGATTTTCTAGTACCAGCAGCAAGACCAGCCTCTATTGCATCTTCGAGCGAGAACCGAGACTCTCCTTCTACCTGCGATGATACAGAGACAAGCTCTTCTTCTGTAGGAGCCGCGATAACCAAAACACACTCGCCTTTGAGGTTCTCTTTTGCAGCAAGTGTCTTTGCAAGACAAGGCGCCACGTCACGCACCACTTCTTCGTGCAGCTTAGTGAGCTCCCTGACAAGAGCCACCTGCCTGGTTGGAAACACCTCGGCTATGGCCTCAACCGTTGCGAGCACCCTAAACGGAGACTCATACAGCACAATAGTGCCAGGAATTGACGCCAACTGCTGCAAGCGCTGAACAATCTGTCCGTGCTTTCTAGGCAAGAATCCTTCAAAGAAGAAATGATCACTTGCCAGGCCCGATGCAACAAGTGCGCAGGTCACCGCAGAAGGACCCGGAATAACCTCCGTAGCAAGGCCTTCTGAAAGCGCCGCATCAACCAAATGTTGACCCGGGTCAGAGATTCCTGGCATGCCGGCATCTGACACAAACGCAACACGCTGACCCGCGCGAAGTCTCTCTAGCGTTGGCTCAATTTGCGACTCAATAATATTTTGATCACAGCGCTGCAGTGGCACATGAATGTCAAATGCCGAGAGGAGCTTTGAGGTCACGCGTGTGTCCTCACATAAAATGACATCCGCTGCTGCAAGCGTTTCTTTAACGCGCGGTGACGCATCCGAAAGGTTACCAATAGGCGTGCCCACAATAGACAGTTTACCTGCTAAAAGAGTAGATTCTGTCATTACTCGAGCATTCCCCTCTCAAACGTTGCAAGCGCAACGCGTGCGTCCCATGCAGCCAAAAATGCGGAGGTCTTCCAGGTCTGGAAGAACCATGCAGGACACGTATTGTACACTTTGAGCTGGCCGGAAGTGTAAATGCGCTCAAGTGCAATTCTTCCCTCTGCCGTCATAGCGCCGTCAATACTTGGCAGTGACGCTGACCACTTACCCACCATGACCGGCAGACCGCCTGAAGCAGAAGTCTTCAAATACGCTTCGTTTTTATCAATAAGCTGCTGTACACCGCGAGGACCTGAGCAATCAATTCCCTCGCAGGGTTTATCAAGGTGAGCGTCAAGCCAAACGTTTTGATAGGCCTGCTGGCTCATAAAACGCCTAAATCCCTGAGGCCAGCCACCATCTGGAAGAATGACCACAGGCTCTTCTCCTGCCACAGATCTAATGGTCTCATAAGCGCGGCGATAATAATTTCTAAGCGAGTGACCAGGAATACCATCTGTGAGCTTAAAGCCCTTGCGCACACGAGGCTTAACCTCATCGGCTACCTCAATGCCATAAAAACCGCTGCGGTGAGCGTAGTGAAGGGCAAGCTTATGCAGAATAGAAAGAGATTTCTCCCCAGAAATTCTAGTGCGCGGAGCACCACCTGGCTGGTCATTCAAGCCATCAGGCAAACCTGGATTTACTGCCAGTACAAAAATAACGTGTAGGCCAAGTTCTTCTGCCCATTCAAGAGCTCTATCAAGCTCGGTAATGCAGCTAACATATGGAGTCCCAGCAGCTTCTTCATCAAAAACGTACCAAGGCACAGAAATTCTTACTGCATTAAAGCCACGCGCAGCAATGCTGACAAAGTCAGAACTCTGAATAAATGAAGAACGATGCGCTTTAACAAGATTGTGGTAGTCCTCAACGCCCAGCGCTTTAATGAGCTGAGCCTCATCAACGCACCCTGTGCGTGCAAACGGTTCAGGAGTTACCCACGGTTCAAGCGTAAGCCAACCAGTTAAATTGACACCCCGCAACGCTCCGTGAGCCATGAAATTCCACCTCGCCAAAAGATAAAACCTCTACATACGTAGAGTATACCCATCGAGGTTACGTTGCTCGCACGAGCTTTAAAAAACAACAGGTTACTTCATATTTTTTGAATATATGGCGCAATTGTTAGGGGTCTCATCAACCTCAACGGAAGAGACGGGCAAACCTTCTGACTCAAGTTGCTCAAAGAGATACTTTGCCAGATTTTCTGCTGTTGTTCTAAACGGCAAAATGGTAAGCGAGAAACCCTCTTCTTTAAGACAGGCCAACGTCTTTTCAGAAAGTGAACCCTCCTCAATCAAAAACGTATGGTCAAGAGAATCACATAGCGCGCGGACCTTGCGCTTAAAAACACCAAAGTCCATAACCATATCTTTTTCTGTACCAGACTCACCAAGCTCTGCAGTTGAAATGCAGGCAGTCACATGCCAGCGATGACCATGCAGATTCTCACACTTGCCGTAGTAGTTTGTAAGAAAATGCGCTGAGTCAAAGGCATATTCAGTCTTAAGCGTATACATTACTCGTTGTCCTTTGAGCCGCGACCGCGATCATCGCGTCCAGCTCTTCTATGTCTACGACGTGCGGCGTTTTGTGGCTGAGTGTCTCTAGATGCAGCGGTAGGCGCACCATTAGAACCAGAAGTATTCTGTGGAGCGTTCTGGGTCTTCATGCCCGCCCTATCACCTGGACGACGAGTCCTCTTTGCACGAACTGGTGCCTGTGCCTCATCGCCTTTCTGTAGTGCCTGAGGAGCATCTGTCCTTCTAAAACGCTTACCCTGAGCCTGCTTCTGTGCAGGAGCTGTACCCTGCTCATTCTTCTGAGGAGCCTGAGTATTTGCAGTGCCCTCTTCTGTTGCGTGATGACGGCGGCGGGTACGACGAAGCGTATCTGTTGAAGCATCAAAAGTGCTAGAACCAGGATTTACCTGAGCATTCTTCGAGGTTCTTACACGACGGGTGCGAGAAGAACTTTGAGCGCCTTGTTCTTCTCGGGCATTTCTTGCACCGGAATTCTTGACGTTTTCCTGCCTATTTGCAGAGTTCTGCTCGGAGCGATCACGCTTGCGCCTTGGAGCCTCAGTCACAAAGAGATCAGGGTTAATCTCTGGTTCTTCATCAACAATCAAACCATTTGCCCTATCAAGTTCTGCCAGAGCCATCTGAACCTCAACAGATTCAAGACGCTCAAGTGCAACGCGAGAAACGCTGTCTGGCCTGCAAGAACAGCCAAGGTCTTCCGACTTCTGCTGAGCCGCAGGAGATGTGTCCATGTCAGCAAGAGGAATACGTACCACCTTGCCACTCTCAAGACGAAGTGCAATCTCCTCTTTTGGCGTGTTGTACTCAACAATTTTTGCCATACCCAGAGGAGTCTCAATGACAGCGTTGCGCTTTGGAGCACGGTTCTTAAAGTCGCGATAGGCTTCAAACTCATAGCGCAAGCAGCACATTAAGCGGCCACACGCACCAGAAATCTTAGTGGAGTTCAGAGGCAAATCCTGCTCTTTTGCCATACGGATGGAAACTGGCTCAAAAGAGAGGCCAAACCTTCTACAGCAGAGCTCTTGTCCACAGTGACCGTAGCCACCAATAACCGCTGCTTCTTCCCTGACGCCAATCTGACGCATATCAATGCGCTCGTGGAGCTCATGAGAAAGCTCACGAACAAGCTGCCTAAAGTCCACGCGATCATCAGCCGAGAAGTAACATACGACCTTCTCGCCATCAAAAAGATACTCGACACCAATAGGCTTCATCTCAAGTTCTTCTTGAACAGCAAACTTCCTGAACACAGGAAGCGCAGCCTCGCCCTTAGCGGCAAGCTCTTCTGCGCGAGAAAGGTCCTCGTCTGTTGCTACACGAACAACGTCTTTGAGCTCGGCTTTGTTTGTCTTGTACTCAAACTCCTCCTGAGAAATCTCACGAGGATCAGCAACAGCAAGACCAATCTCTAGACCGCGCTCGGTCTGACAGATAACGTGGTCACCTTCAAGAACGCCGGACTCCTTTGGATCAAACCAAAGGTCGCGCGCGGCGTATTCAAATTTCACCGGGACAACGGTGGGCATGTAAGTGCCTCCTTGATATGCAGCAGCATAACCTCAAGGGTTAGCTGGGGAGAAACAGAGCGATCCAGGTTGTATTGAGCCTCTTGCACCGCAGCAAGAGCCCCCAAAACACCCTGGGTATGAGTTTGAGATGCAACGCGGTCAATAATGCCTGCTGCATCCGTATTTACTATCTCTTCATCAACTGCTTCACAACACAACAGTACGTCGCGAAGAAGCGATTCCAGAATTGCCAACATTTCTATGATACCCGAACGCTCGCGCGCTGTGAGTTCTCGCTTATTTGCCGCCTCAACCTGCTTTAACGCAGCGCTGGTAAGAAAGTCTTCATTTTGAGCAAGCGCCTCTTCTTGGGCACGTCTTATATCACCCAGAGGGATTTTTGCAGCTTCTATCAGCTCTTTTGCGGAAGTGAGTACATCCCACGAGTCATTTCTAAGCAGATTACCAAAAACATCAATGAGCTGCCTTCGAATGTTTTTTCGCGTAGAAGACTGCAAAAACTCCACAGCTCTACTAGGGGTTCCTGTTGCTGCAAGCGCAATACGAGCTTCTTGTTCTGTGGCGGAAATCTCTCGCATAATAGCGGCTTTAGCAGCAGCGTCAGTGAGTGTTCTAAACGCAACTACCTGACAACGAGAAACAATGGTGGGAAGCACCGCAGAAGAAGAACGTGCAGACAGAATAAAGATGGTGTCTGCAGGTGGCTCTTCAATAGTTTTAAGCAGTGCATTTGCAGAATTTTCTCTGAGCAAATCAGCGCGGTCAATCACGTAAATCTTATGAGTTGAGCGCATAGGCGCCAGACTAACATCAGCGATGAGCTGACGAATCTGCTCAATGAGGTAGCCATTTGCGGAAGCTGGGGTAAGTACGTGAACGTCAGGGTGAGTACCGCGAGAAATACGAATGCAGTCGTCACAGGCAGCGTCACCGCCTTGAGCGCAAAGCACGCACTGCGCCAAAGCTTTAGCTGCAAGACCTTTACCAGAGCCAGGAGCTCCTACAAACAGATAGGCATGTCCAAGCTTGTGCTCATGAAGTGCGCGTGCAAGCAGATTTTGAACTTGAGGTTGATCCTGAAGACGGGTAAGTGCCTGAGGAAGTGGATAGGTGTTTTGAGTAGTATGTGTGCTCTCTTGAGTCATAAACGTATCACTCACCAAGCTCACAGATACCTGGGATAAGATCAGCTAACAGACGGCGAGTACGCGCATGAACTTCATCAATACTGCCATCTGCATCAACAGCTTTTACACGCTCTGGCTCGTTTTGTAGAAGCTGCTTATAACCAGCAAAAACACGCTCCTGGAAAGCAACACCTTCTGCTTCTAGTCTATCGGCGTCATTTTGCGTAGCGCGCGCATGAGCAACTGTTGGCTCAAGCATAAAGACAAGAGTTCTATCAGGAGAAACCCCACAGCTTCCCAAACGATTTGCACAGTGTACCAGATCTGCGTCAAGGCCGCGGCCAGCTGCTTGATAGGCAAAGGTGGAGTCATAGAAGCGATCACACAAGACAACTTTGCCCGCAGCTAGAGCTGGTCGGATAACCTCTCCTACCAACTGGGCACGACTTGCTTCATAGAGCAACAGCTCACACTCATCGCACATCATGCCGTTTTCTGGATTAAGTACCACGCCTCTAATCTGCTCAGAAATAGCAGTTCCACCGGGCTCACGAACAAAGACCACATCAAAGCCAAGAGCTTCAAGATCTTCTCGCAGAAGAGAAGCTTGTGTTGACTTACCACAGCCATCAACGCCTTCAAGCGTAATAAACAAACCTTGTGATGTACGTGTGTCTTTGTTCATGCTTCCCTCCTTCTTAACTATCTCACGAAACAGACAGATTGTATTTCTCGCCACGAATATTCTAAAGGTTTTGCGCATTTCCACATGAAAAGTGCTCAAAAATGGGTAAAAATACGTATGGAGCGGGCGTTGGAGAGGGACGCTCGTTCTTCCGAAAACGGTGCACCTCTCGATGCACCGTCATACGTTTACTTTTTTGCTGCCTTGGTGGATTTGGTGCCCTTAGTACTCTTACGAGCACCTCTACGCGGGGCAGTTTTCTTTTCTTTACCAGGGCAATCATAATTTGGACAAAGCTTCCAAGGACCACGCTGGGTAGTAACAACCACCATAGGAGCACCGCAGTCTGGGCAGACCTCATCGGTCTTCTCGAGCTTTCCACGAGCTGGTAGAGGATAGCTTGTCTCGCATTCCTCGTAGTTGGTGCAGCGGATAAAACGCTTACCCGTGCGCTCGGACTTGTGCGCTACCAGGTCACCGTGCTTACCGTTGGCCTTACAGGTTGGACACTCGCCCACAATAAGGTCCGGCTCTGCGTTTGTAGGGCAAGCTGGATTGATGCAGGTCTCATACGCACGCTGCCTAAACGGTTGCACCTTTACGCGAGGAGCACCACACTCTGGGCAGACGCCAGCCTCTCCCTCAAGCGGCTCTACGCGTCCCTGAGGCAGCGGATACGTAACATCGCAGTCTGGCCAACCCATGCAGCCAACAAAGCTTCCACGAGTCTTCAGTGAGCTCTTAGCAACCAAATCTTTGCCGCACTTAGGGCAGGTTCCCACCTTTGCGTCAGCAGTAACCGCATCAGCAATGGCCTCAGACAAGTCTTCTTTATGATCAATGAGCGTATCAATCATGCCCGCAAGCAGCGCTCTTGAGTGAGTTACAACACCATCACGCGTATCTTTGCCCTCAGCAACGCTTGTCATATCGGACTCAAGCTCTGCCGTCATATCAGGCGAGGTAATGTGTGGCGCAAACTGCGAGAGCGCATCAACAATTGCCATACCAAGCTGACTTGGCTCAACAGGATCATTCTTGAGGTATTTACGCTGGTAGAGCGTATCAATAATGGAGGCACGCGTAGACTTTGTACCCAGACCGCGCTTCTCCATCTCTTGAATAAGCTTACCCTGGCTGTAGCGAGCAGGTGGCTCTGTCTGCTTAGCATCAAGCGACAAAGACTGAATAGAGACAATCTCTCCCTCGCCAACATCAGGAATCTGATCGTCTTTCTTAAGGCCAAAGGGATAAATCTCTCTAAAGCCTAGCTCGGCCAAGACCGTTCCATTTGCAACAAAGGGCTGACCAGCAACATCAAGCGTAATCTTGGTGCCACTCATAGTAGCTGGACCCATAAGGGTTGCAAGGAACCTTCGAGCAATCAGGTTATAGAGCTTCCAAGCTGCAGGCTGCAAAGCATCTGGATTTGCTGCTGCCGTTGGATAAATTGGTGGGTGATCAGTAGACTCCTGCTTGCCACGAGTAGCGCGAAGCTTTGGCTGACCCAAAAGCTTTTTGCAGGTAGGAGCATACTGAGGAACTGCAGACAGCGTACGGACACAGTCCTTCAAGTCAAGAGAACTTGGGTAGACCGTGTTATCAACACGAGGGTATGAAATCAAGCCGTCCATGTACAGAGACTCTGCCAAACGCATAGTTCTAGCTGGCGAGATACCCTCTGCAGCTGCAGCTGCCTGGAGCGACGTGGTGTTAAACGGAGCTGGTGGCTGCTGCTTTCTGCTACGAGACTCAATCTCGACAACCGTTGCCTGTGTTTGATCTTTAACAACGGCGTAAGCTGCGTCTGCTTCCACTTGATCCCAGAACCTTGCGGTCTGGTGGACCATCTTAAAGGTTGCTTCCGTATCATCTTCTGGAGCAGCAACACCAGAAATAACCCAATAATCTTCTGGCTTAAATGCCAGGCGCTCACGCTCGCGCTCAACAACAAGTGCCAGCGTAGGAGTCTGAACACGACCAGCAGAGCGTGTATTGCCCAGACCACCAAAACGTGCAGTGGTCAGGTAACGGGTTAGTACAGCACCCCAAATGAGGTCGATATACTGCCTGGACTCACCTGCTGCAGCCAAGTTGTAATCAAGATCCACCAGGTTATTGAAGGCAGTCTCAATCTCTGTCTTAGTAAAGGCAGAGTAGCGAGCGCGAAATACTGCCAGATTAGGATTAACCGAGAGGACCTGTGCCAATGCATCAGAGCCAATAAGCTCGCCCTCGCGGTCAAAGTCTGTACCGATAATGACAGACTCTGCCTTCTTAGCAAGGTTCTTGAGGGCACGAATAATCTCTTTTTCTGCAGGTTGTTTATCTACAGGAGCCCAAATCAAATAGGGCAAGCTGGGGATTTTCCAGCCCTTAAGGTCAACGCCATCTGTCATAAAAGGCTTGCGCTTAACCTTATAAGGAGGACGCTCAAGGCCATCTGGAACATCTGCAGGAAGGTGCTCTCCTTCTGCAGTTTCTCCGTACCAGCCCTCTTCCTTATCAAACTTGAGAGCTAAAGGAAAATCAGGCTGCAGAATATGGCCGCGAAGACCAATAGCAACATGGTCTTCTCCGCCACGTCTAAAACGATAAACAGGAGTGTTGTATACCTTGTCTGCCTCAGGCTTACCCGATTCAGACAGAAGGCGAGCAATCTGCTGCGCTGCGTCGTTTTTCTCGGTAACAACTAGAATCAAAGAACAACACTCTCCAAATTAAAAAGCGGAATTACTAGATTTTGTCCAGCTCATGCTGCTCATAGTCCTCGCGACTCCACTTAAGAGCAGCTTTGCCATCGCGGGCAATAATGACGTAGCGAGCAACAGCCAGAGCAACTTCGTACAGAAGGATAAGAGCTGCAAACATCAAAATCATGGTGACAGGTGATGCATCAGGAGTGACAACTGCAGAGAGGATCATCAGTCCAACGTAAACGTAGCGCCACTGCTCACGCATATCCTTGTAAGGAACAAGGTGAAGAATAGCCAGGTAGAAGATAACCAGAGGAAGCTGGAACGCAACACCAAAGCCAATCTCAAACATCATAATAATGTTGAGATAATCGCTTGCCTCGTTAATGGTTCCTGCAAACTCCTGCGACTGACCAATCATCCAACCAATTGCGGTGTTCAAAATGATGAAGTAGCAGAACAGCATACCCAAGAAAAACAGGGTAATCATGGCAGCTACGGTAGGAACAACCCATTTACGTTCTTTAGCGTTAAGCGCTGGCAAGAAGAATGCCATAATCTCCCAGATGATAATAGGTGTGCAGATAATCACCGAGAAGAAGAAAGCTACCTTAAACCTGATACTAAAGCCGCCAAGGACCGAGATAACCGTAAGCTTACCATCGGTCAAAAACTCCCTGATAGGGTCAATCAAGATCTCAATCAATGCAGGTGTTGCAAAATAAATAATGATTGCGGTAACAAAAAGCGATACCACCACAATGGTCACGCGGCGACGGAGTTCTCCCAGGTGATCAAAAAGTGGCATACGAGCTGGAGTAATAGGCATTACACACGAAAGCTGGACTTATGCGTCCTGGCTTTCTCCCTCCTCTCCAGCAACTTCTTCTTTCTTGTCTTCTGCCATAGAGCGAGAAGAACGGGCAGATCCAAGGTTATAGAGGTCTTTTGCAGATGGAGCAGCAGGAGTTTCTTCTGCAGCCTTAGGTGCCACGTACTCAGTTACCTCTGTAGAATCATCGGAGAAAGCAACAGAAGACGTAGCTTGTGGTGCGGCAGGAGCTTCTTCAGCAGAAGCGGTCTCTGGCTGCTCAGCCTCCTGGGTCTGCTCAGCTTGCTTACTCTGCTCAGCAGCCTCAGCGGCAGCCTTCTCAGCTGCCTCACGCTCTTCCTTCATGCGAGCACGACGCTCGGCAAAGGTCTCCTGATGGTCAGTATCCTCGCGGTCAGCGTCAGATGCAGCATTTTTGAGCTGCTCGGAGCGCTTGGGCTTCTCGTGAAGTGCATCCGCTGCAGGGTCAAGTAAGTCTGCACGGACAACTTTATTAAAGCCTTCTTGCGCGTTCTGGAACTGTCTAAGAGCACGGCCAAGCGTGCGACCCATGCCAGGTAATTTATCAGGACCAAATACTAAAAATGCAAAGAGCAAAATTAGTACGAGCTCTGTTTCTCCAATGCCAAACACAAGCAATACCTTTCTGGAACAAACATAAACAAGCTCTTTGAACCGTTTCTCAAAGAGCTTGCAAGTTACCAAACCTACTTGCGAACGTTAAGGTCTTTATCAACCCCAAGAAGCGTAAAGACACGCTCCACGTTTTTCTGAGGATTTGCAACAACAAGCACAGAACCACTCTCTTGTGCTCGATGTGCGGCACCCACTAAAACGCCAATGCCCGTCGAATCAATATAAGCTACCTCAGCAAAATCAGCTTCAACTTCTTTTGCTCCATCGGCGAGCGCGGTATCCAAAGCATCGCGAAGCTCAGAGGCGTTTGATACGTCTACCTCGCCCTCAATGCGAATAATGGCCTTTTCATCTGTAATTTCAGAGCTTATCTCTAGTGCCATAACTCCTCCTTACTTAGTGTTATTTGAAGAGGTAGAGGTGTTTCCGTTTAATGCATCAAGAACTTTCTGTGCATTATCCCTCACACCGGCGCTATTATCGGAATCTTTCTCAATTGCCTTCTGCAGTGCCTCTTTTGCAAGATCTACTTGATCAGTAACACGATACATCATTCCCAAATTAAGCCAACCGTTAGCATAGTCTGGAGAACGATCTGTTACTGCCTTAAGCGCCTCAACGGCGCCTGTTTGGTCTCCTGCATAGAACTGAGCAATAGCCCTATCAACACGAACCTCATCAGAATCATTTGAAGCAAGATACGTATCGTACTCGGCAATTGCCTTGTTGATCAGCTGTAAAGATTGCTTCTGAACAGAATCATCTTGAGAGGAGCTCTTAAGTGCCATTCCCCAACCTAGATACGTACGGGCCAGATCAAGATGTGCTGGAAGATTATCTGGATTGGACTGAATAGCAGACTCTTTTTCTTCTGCCTGTTTCTGATAGACCTGGTTAATGGCCTCAGGAGAATTCTGCTGAGTTTGACTCTTTTTTTGAGAGTTAGAGAAAATGCTGGCCAGTGAAGGCAGCATCATAGAAATAGCAATAAAGAGCGAGAATACTCCAATGGCAATCTTCATGCCTGTAGAAGGACCTGGTTTTTTAGGAGCCTCATCGGGCTTGCGGTCCTTTGCCTTCTTTTTTGCGGTCTGGTTTGCCATAGCAACCAGCTCTTTTTCTGCCTTCTGTTCTGGTGTAAGTTCTGTCTTTGAAGTATTAGTTGGCATTCAACATCCAATCGCTTTTTCTAAACATAGTTAATCAAGATACGGCAGAATGGGCTTACTTTCAAAGTAAATACCAAAGTTACACAAGCTATCCCCAGACGCTCTGACCACGATCAACTTTTGCTAGTCGAGCACTTACCTGTTTAACAGCAACAATAAAGACATCAAGCGCCGCATCAAGCTCTTCCAGCGTTGGGTAACTTGGAGCAATTCTGATATTAGTGTCAAAGGGGTCCTTGCCACTTGGCCACGTAGCACCTGCAGGCGTCATGGTAACGCCCAACTCATGTGCGCGAGAAACAATTGCGCGCGCAGAGCCAACAGGACCATCAAATGAGACAAAGTATCCGCCCTTAGGATGAGACCAGGTTGCAACGGCTAAATCGCCCAGTCCTTCCTGAAGCTTGCGTTCCACCAGATCAAAACGTGGTCGGAGCAACTCAGCATGCTTTTGCATATGAGCTTCAATGCCGTGCGCATCTTTGAGGAAACGTACATGCGCCAGCTGAGAGATCTTCTCGGGAGAAACACGAGCAACCTTGAACGCGTTCTGGATTTTTTTAATGTCCGCAGGGCTTGCGGCAACCCATGCCATGCCTGAGCTTGGGAAGGTTACCTTTGCCGTCGAAGCAAAAACAATCACCAGGTTCTTTTGAACATCGTCTGCAGCAACCTCTGCAAGTGCATCAAAGATATTGAGGAGCTGAGGAGCCTCAGATTCTGGTACAAAGGCGTGAATTGCGTAGGCGTTATCCCAGAAGATTCTAAAGTCAGGAGCAGCGGGTTTGAGGTTTGCAAACGCACGGACAACCTCATCTGAATAGGTGATACCGGTGGGATTAGCAAAACGTGGTACGCACCAAATTCCCTTAACAGAGCTGTCGTTCTCAACAAGCTCCTTGACCACGTCCATATTTGGACCATCTTCAGTCATAGGTACGGCAACGTTTTCAAGTCCGTAATGCTGCGTAATGGCAAAATGGCGGTCATAGCCTGGAGCAGGGCACAGGAACTTGAGTGTAGTGCCTTGAGCTTTTGCAGCCGCCATCTGCTCTGCCCAAGAAGGCTGACCAGCAAAACCGTGGGTAACAGCATGAGAAATGATGTCGTGCATAAGATTGAGGCTTGAAGAGCCATTTACAATGACCTGATCAGCAGGTACACCTGTGAGCTCTGCAGCGAAGGCTCGCGCAGAAGGAAGACCCCAAGGGTCTCCATAGTTGTCTGCAAAAGAGCCGCTGTCAGTCAGGTCAGAAGTAGAGTTCAACTCGTCAAGCATAGGCTTAGACAGCGCAGTCTGTGCAGGGCTTGGCTTTCCGCGAGCCATATCAAGCTTGAGGTTTTTCTCGCCAAGTGCACGAGCTTCTTGTCCAATAAGCTCAAGAGCCTGGTTAAGCTCAGCATCGCTCATCTTCTGATAAGCGTTTTGCTCAGAGGTTGACTTTGGCTGGAACAGCTCGCGAGAAACTAGCTCAAACATGACACTCCCCTTTTCGGTCTCTGCGTGATACAAAGTATAGGTGATTTGAAAATCAACGCGACAAGGAGAATCATGGCAAATTCTGCACAGCCTGGCATGCGCTCGGAGGCATATGGCGAGCTCCAGCACCTTGTTGATAATCTTTATAAGCGCAAACCTTCGGGCACAGTCACTAAGGTTGACGTGCTGATTCAAGCTGAAGTAGATGATCTTGAAGAAGATTTGCAAGAAGTTATTGAGTTGATTCCCTCTGGCACATATGTCCGCGCTCGCCTCTGCGATCAGATTAACTCAATTGTTACGGCGCACGGTTGGGGCTTTACCTACGGCACGGTCGAGTAGAAAGAGCCGTACGTCTCATTAGGTTCATTCTTGTACGGCGTCTTCCCTTAAGCTACTCTGCCTTTGGTGCTTATGAAACTCTGCGATATGCACAAAAAGTAGGCCCAAGATTGCAGAAGCAAACGATGCGGCGAGAACAGCTAACTTAGCTGCAAGAATCTCCCCTGCGTCTGGGAATGCAAGGTTAGAAATAAGAATTGACATGGTAAAGCCAAGGCCGCCCATAAGACCTACGGCTGTAATCTGAATCCAATCAACTTTTGCAGGAAGCTTGCAGATTTTAACCTTTACCAACAGGAATGTCACAAGAATAATTCCTAATGGCTTTCCAAGAACGGCGCCAAAGAATACGCCGTGAGCAATGTTACTGCTAAGAAGCGCACCAAAATCAGCACCTACCAGCGTAATCTGCGCATTAACAAATGCAAAGATAGGCAGAACAACAAAGTTCACAAAGACAGAAATGTAGTGCTCAACACGCTGAAGTGGTGGAGTTACGTGATGCATGACCTGCTCGATTGAGTTAGCTCCATGTGTAAAGTCGTGCTGACCCAAAACGTGGTGCTCATCATCGTAGTGATCATCGAGCTCACGAGCACGCCTAGAAAGCCAACTGCCCAGCTTGCTTAGACGAACATCAGAGTGAGATGGCAAGAAGAAGGCAAGAAGAACGCCCGCAAGAGTAGCGTGAATTCCCGAGTGATACATGCAAACCCAGAGCACCAAACCAACAAGCAAATACGGACCAGAAGAGTAAATCTTCAGGCGATTCATTCCCCACAAAATAACAAGTACTCCAAGAGAAGCTGCTAACCAAGCAATATCTGGCGCGTGACCATAGAAAAGTGCAATGACCACAATTGCCAGAATATCGTCAGCAATAGCAAGTGTTTGGAAGAAGACCTTGGTTTGCGGGCTAATTCTGCTACCTAAAAGCGACATAACGCCAAGCGCAAACGCAATATCGGTAGCAATTGGAGTAGCCCAGCCATGTGGAGCAGTGCTTACATTAAGCACCAGATAAATAAGGGCAGGAACTGCTACGCCACCAACAGCAGCAAGCATAGGAAGCATTGCTTGCCTTGGTTTTCTGAGCTGGCCGACAGTTACCTCATACTTGAGCTCAATACCTACAAGCAAGAAAAAGATAGCCATGAGAAAGTCATTAACAAAGACTTCCAAAGCCATATGTGCATGAATCATTCCAAGCGAGAAACTCATTTGGACTTCAAGAATTTCTCGAACCACCTCATGAGCAGGAGAATTGGCAACAACCAGCGCAATCAATGCTGCAAGCACCATGACTGCTGCTGCAATTGTGCTGTTAGAAGTGATTTTCTTTAGAGATGAGCGCTGCTCAATTCTTCTAACTACAACGGGCTCTCTATAAATGCTAGACATTATCTGCCGTTCTCTCATAGTGCCTAAATGGTAGTAAACGTTACGTTATGAAGGGTTTTATCAAGACATATAACTAGTGTACCGTCTACCTACCGTTGAGGGCAACTTGTCATATCTCAAGAAAACGGGGTATATCTCTATGTAAAATGTAAGTAGTAGAAAGTCAGCGTTTAGCTACTTGTAGCACGTATATATTTGGAGCGGATAATGGACACCAAACGAATTGCCATCATCACAGATTCAGGTACCAACACACCGCCTGATTTTGTTGCTGAGCACGACATTCGTATCACCCCACTTCGCATTAACTATTCTGACGGCTCTTCTTACGAGTCTGGTATTTCCATCACTCCTGCAGAGCTTGTTGCTCGCTTTGAAGAAGAAGTTCCAAAGACTTCACTTCCTTCTCCTGAGGGTATCAAGGCAGCTTTTGACAATGCAAAAGAAGAAGGTTATGAGGGCGCTATTTATATTGCAATCTCCTCTGGCCTCTCCGCCACCTGTGATACCGCTCGTATGATTGCGGAATCCATCACAGACTTCCCTATCTATGTTGTTGATACCAAAAATATTGGCATTGCATCAGGTCTTATTGTTATTGAGGCTCAGCGCCTCATTGATCAGGGTCTTTCTCTTGACGAGATTGGTGCCAAACTTGATCAGGCATCTCTGAACACACGCGTATACTTCTCTGTTCCAAGCCTTGAATACCTGCGTAAGGGCGGCCGTATTTCAGAGGCAATTTATCGCATTGGTTCCATGTTGAACATCAAGCCAGTTCTTACCTGTGACGAGAATGGTAAGTACACTATTGCAAAGAAGACT
>ERZ772909.132-NODE-132-length-52218-cov-5.913406_pt1 | contig 52218 bp, 67 predicted proteins | sample MGYA00511137_ERZ772909 | MGnify/ENA primary metagenome ERZ772909 (study PRJEB29015, sample SAMEA2738095) | human oral metagenome | biome: human oral; feature: human-associated habitat; material: saliva | place: China | collected 2270 ... | reverse complement strand
TGGACTGAGAGTGCTAAATAAGTCCTGTGTCAGTAATTTCAAAACTCTAATTATCATTGTCGATGAGAAGACCAACACTAACTTTGGTAACAGAAGTTAGTTAGGCACTACAGTCAAGTGAGTACTGTCTTACAAAGTAAAACTCACTAAGATTAAATACGAAAGGAGTTAAAACGTATGTTCGTATATGTTTTAGACAAAAATGGACAACCCCTTATGCCAACATCACGTTTTGGCAAGGTTCGTAGGTTGTTAAGAGATAAAAAAGCTAAAGTGGTTAGGAGTTGTCCATTTACGATTAGGTTATTGTACGAACCTGAAACCAAAATCGTACAAGATGTAGTACTTGGAGTTGATACAGGTTCAAAATACGTAGGTGTAGCTTGCGTAGGAAATAGTAAAGTTCTGTATCAAGCACAGGTCGAGTTACGAGATGACATTAAGAAAAAGATGGATTCTCGTAGAATGTATCGAAGAAACAGACGTTTTAGAAAAACTCGTTATAGAAAGGTGAGATTTTTGAATCGTGGTAACTCTATTAGGAAAGACAGATATTGTCCTACACTTGTAAGTAAATATTTTGGGCATGAGAGAGAAATTGAATTTTGTAAGGAGATTCTACCAATTACTAAGGTGGTTCTTGAGGTTGGAAAGTTTGACACTCAACTCATGGAAAAGCCTTGGTTGCAACAATATAAGTGGGCATACCAGAAAGGTGTAAACTATGGTTATGTTAATGCTAGGGAACATGCCTTGGCTAGAGATAACTATACTTGTCAGTGTTGTGGCAAGAAGAATTGTAGACTAGAAGTCCATCACATTGTTTTCCAAAGCAATGATGGTAGTGATGATTTAGAGAATCTAGTCACGTTATGCAAAGATTGCCACGATACAATACATCACGATGGTAAAGAGTTAAAGTTAAAAGGTAAACGTAGAAGTAATTTACGTTATGCAACTCAAATGTCTATCATCCGAAGTATGTTGTTGAAGAAGTATTCAAATGCAGAAGAAACACATGGCTACGTAACAAAAGCAAATAGAGAACACTTAGGATTACCAAAATACCACTACATAGATGCGTGCGTGATTGCAAGTTGTGGAGACAAGTTTGAACAATCTGACATATTGTATCAAAAAAGATGTGTTTCAAAGCAGGATAGACAACTCTGCAAAGGCATACGTGGGGAAAGAAAGATTCCAACAGGGAAAATATTTGGGTTTAAAAAGTTTGACAAAGTTGAGTATCTTGGGAAAGTTTGTTTTATCAAAGGTAGAAGAAGTAGAGGATATTTTATATTAATGGATATAAATAATAATGCACTTGACTTTAGAGATAAGGGTGGAAAACGTGAACCAACATATCAACATCTCAAACGAATAGCTGTTAGAAGGGGCAACTTATGTATAAGTAGTCGATTAGGGAGAAACAGTACTGATGGATGTCTATAAGCCAACATTGAATACCTTTGCGGCTAGACCATCATACAAATGAGTTATGCTATTTATTTAGTGAGGAGAAACATGCTATGAAAAAGTTTAAATTTAAGCTAAAACCTTTTATTATTCTTGTATTAGTTGGTGTACTTATGTTTTCTTTATACAACCTGTTTTTAATATATAAGCAGAACGCAGATGAACAAAAGGCGCTTAATTCTATCAAGAATGTAATTAATACAAAAGAAACAACTATATCAGCAGGAGATATTACTATTCCTAAACTTTCATTACAAACAATCACAAAAGCTGATTTATCGAGAATGAAAGAAGTAAACTCTGATGTAATTGGATATTTAGAGTTTGATAGTGGGTTAATTAGTGAACCTGTTGTACAAACAACTAATAATTCCTATTACTTATACCATGACATTAATCATGGATATAATGATTTTGGAACAGTTTTTATGAACAAAGATAACAAATTAGATGATACTAACTTAGTTCTCTATGGACATGCCGGGGTATATGCTGGCACACAGAAGTTTTCTAATTTGAATACATTGTTAAACAACTATGCAGAGTATTCTAAGAATAGTTATCTAACATTCTATACAGAAAATGAAGTTAGACGTTATCAGATTAGTTATATCATTCAGAATAATGACTTAGATGCATTTAACCATCAAACATTAAACTTTACAGATAAGATGTTACAAGATTGGTTAGAATTTACAAATAGTCATACATCTGTTACAAGTTTAAACCCTATTCAACAGGGAGATAAATTCATCACCTTACAGACATGTATTCACGGTGGTGGAGATGATAAAGTTATTGTAATCGCTAAGGAGATTTGGAGAGGAAATTATAATGATTAATATTTTAATGATTGTATTTATTGTAGATACCATTTTACGTGGTATCTTATTTAACGAGATTGGCATTAAGTGGTGGAAAGCGTTAATTCCATTATATAATAAATTTGTATTGGGAAAAGAGGTTGAAGACAGTTCATTAGGGCTTATCTTAGCAATTCTTACACCAATCTTCTATACATATTACATCTTTTGTTTAGGTGTAGAGATGTTTATTTTACGTACATATAGTACACAAGCGACAATTGGAGATACAACTAAGTTAGAAGTATTAGTACCAAAGAGTGTTGCCACACTATCTTTATATACAAAGTATTGGTTATTGGTATTCATTATAGGGATGATTGCTTTATGGTTAGGACTAATGTATAAGTTTAGTAAGAAGTACACTAAGAAGTGGTCTACTATCTTATGGGTAATCCCACCAATCGGCTACTTATATAGTATTTTACATTTGAAAAAGGTTGGTAAGAAATAATGAGTAGAGTTACTGATTTACTTAGATTACAAGATGCAGAAGTAGTCAGAAACTCTTTTTATAGACATCCTAAAGTAACACCAAACATTGAAAAGTATTCAGACCATATTATAGTTAAGACAATTGATAACTCTTGCGAACTATATAAGTTGGAGGAAGTTATCTTATATATTATTGCAGACTTTAAGTTCGCACCAGTATGGTTAGTCCAACAATGGTTTGGAATATATCGTAGAGAGGATTACTTTCAATCAATTTTAGATTGGATTGAGGTTGGACTTGTTTGGACTGAAACTACTTCAATGGGAGTATATGTTAGACCTACAAAGTTCTTGTTGGATTTATTTCAAATAGAGAATGATAACTATATCTCTGTTCCATTCGGACTATTAAATCATACAGTGTCAGAAGAACAGATGATTTTCGACTTACACATGGGTAACAAGAAATCTGAAATGTGGCAAATTATCAAAGAGAAAGAACTATTACCTGTATATCATCCACTTGGAATTACTTGTAGTGGAGAGGTAGGAACTTTAGCTCTAAGAGAAACACATTTTAGATTGAATAGATATGATACAAAGGAATTAGTAACAAGAGATAGAGAAATTATGTCAGAGATTGAAAATGGTGCAAAGTTCACCACAGAGTTCTCTGATTTTACTGCTTTCCCTATTGTATCTGTATATGGTAAGAAAGTTATTGTTCAAACGCCAGATGTTATTATCCCACTACCTAGAAAAGACGGTAAGGCTCAGTCATTTGCGATTGAAATTGAGTTAAGTCCGAAGACAAAGCAGAAGTATGAGCAAATTATGCAAAACTACAAAGATAACATTAAGTTCGGAACATTGTTATACTTTTGTGGTACTGCTCGTATTGCTAAGATGGTCAGAGATGCATTTGATGTTGTTGGTGGATTAGGAAGTTGTGAGTTATATCTATTGCCATATACACCACCTGCAATGCAGTTATCTAACTACTCTATCTCTGATGAAGAGGAACAAGGCAAGTTATTGTTAAAAACAGGGGAGATGTTGCAATGAAGATAAGAGATGTTGTATTCTCCCTTTTAGTTCTTGGTATTGTACTTATATTCTACCCAGTTCGGATTGTGGGAAATAGTATGTTTCCAACACTTCGTAATGGGGATTTAGCACTGTGCAGCAGGTTCAGCAATATTGATAGATTTGATGTGGTTGTAGTTAGTGTAGACAATGTTAAAATCATTAAAAGAGTAATCGGACTGCCAAATGAAACTATTGAATATAAAGATAATAAATTGTATATCAATGGGAAACAAGTCCAAGATAGTTACAACAATGGCTATACAAAGGATTTTAAGTATTCTCTTAAGGATAACGAGTACTTCTGTTTGGGTGATAATCGAGAGAACAGTAAGGATAGTAGAGAATACGGTGGATTTTTAAGAAAACAGATAGTGGGGGAGAAACTTTGTGAAGTTACCAAAAAGTAAAGGTGTAAGACGAGAAAGTTCTAGTGGTTCTTCTGGTGGTGGAATTGGCTTACCATCTGGGATTGGAACACTGATTTTTACAATAGTAGGTACAGCATTTTTTATTGGTCTAGTATTATTTATATTACTAGGTGGTGTAAACCAAGTGAAACTGTTTCAAACAATTTCAAACCTTGGTATCTCTATTGCACAATTTATGAGTAATCTTATTAATAAGATTAGATTTGAAATTACAGATACAGGAATTTATTTAAGACCATAATTCCTGACATAAAAAGGAGTGGAAATTATGGATAATGTGTTTTATATAAAACTAGGGGTTGGGATAGCATTTATAGTTATCGTAACCCTTTTCAATATTATAAAGTCTAGGAAGATGACAGTAGCAATTGCTATACTTATTCAATCACTGACAATACTTGCTGTGTTATTAAATACATGGTTACTTATTGGAGTTGTGATTGGCTTTGTTGCATTGTTATACATTAGATACCAGAGAAGATTTGTAGAAGAAGAGGTAAGTTACTTAGATTACAATGACAAAGTATTAAGTGTTTCTGGTGCAATCAATAAACTAGAAAAGCGAAAAGATAAAGAAGTTGTTATTGGTGAGATATTACCTACGAACTACAAAGAGTTAAAGTTAAATAACAAAAAGATTGGGTTAAATGATGATACCCTTAGTGGTCATACACTCGTAACTGGGGCAAGTGGTTCAGGTAAGTCCTATCTAATTAAGTCTATTATGAACCAACGTATAAAAGATGGTTATTCTATTGCTTTCTTCGATTATAAGGGAGAAAAGGACATTGTAGACCATTTAAGAAGTATTGCAGATGCATTAAATGTAGAGTTCTATGAGTTCTCTATTGACACTTGCGATTTCTGTTATGACCCACTTATTAACTTAAATGAAACTGGTAAGGTTGAGGCCTTAATGAATACTAGACGTTGGGATGCTAGTGGTGCAGATGAACATTATAGAACATCTACTCAATTAGCAATTCAGAACGCTATTAGGAAGTATGATAAGTGGAGAAAACAGACAGGAGACCCTAGAAACTATCTTGAAGGTCTATCTGACTTCTTACTAAACTATAAGGCAGAACCAAATGAGAGAGATGGTTTATACACTCTTCAAAAGCAATTAGAGATACTTATGACATCAAGAGCAAAGTACTTGTTTGCACAAGATAAAAAGCAATTTAGTTTTAATACTAATAAGCAATTTGTTATCTGTTTCTCTTTCGTATCTGCAAATAAACAGTTAGCAACTAGTTTAAGTTCTATGATTTTCCAAGACTTAATGGATAGAGGTACAAGACAGAGATACTCACCTAAATTACTCTTAGCAGTTGATGAATTTGGTACAATTGAGAACAGTACTATTATTAAAGACTTGCTAGAAAAGGGTAGAAGTGGTGGTATCCAGATTGTATTCAGTCTATTAGATATTAACCAGATTGCTATGTCAAGTGGTGAATACTTTGTACAATCAATATTAGGTACAATTAACAACTTTGTTATCTTTGCAGGAGCAACTCAAAAGACAGCAGAAATGTTAGCAGGGGTACAGAAGTTCGATAAAAGTTTTGATATTATGTCATTGAAGAAACCACAAAACGGCAAATCGCCAACTGCATTATTTATTTCAAAGTTCCAATTGTTATCAAAGAACAGAAACCAAGAGGTATTTAGAATAATACCTTATAGTTTTAATATCAATATTAAAAATAAGGAAGAAGAACAAGAAGATAATAATGTAGTAGATTTAACAAAAGTTTCAACCCCACTACCAGTTGAAACAAATAAGATTGTTGATAAGGTAGAACAACCAGAGGAAAAGGTTGAGAAGTTAAGTGTAAATAACATTGACCAATTCCTCTAAATTGTAAGTAATTTTGCAATTTCCAAAACTATGTAAATAACAGGAGAAAAATTACATGAAGTTTATTAAAAAGCGTGATGGTCGAAGAGTGAAGTTCGACAAAACAAAGATTCAAACAGCAGTAGAAAAAGCATTTGAGAGTGTAGATGGAGAATTAACAGAGTATTCAAAAGAAAAGGCACTTAATATTGCTAACTTTATCGAAACAGAAGTATTAAATAACAATAAAGAAATGATTTCTGTAGAAGATATTCAAGACATGGTTGAGAATGGTTTAATGTCTACAAAGAGAAAAGATGTAGCAAGGGAATACATTAAGTATAGACATGACAGAGATTTAATGAGAAGTACTACAGACCACGCAATTCTTTCCATGTTGAATAACCAAAACAAGCAGATTGAAGAAGAAAATAGTAACAAGAACCCAACTTTAGTAAATGTACAGAGAGACTATATGGCTGGCATTGTTAATAAGGATATTGCAGCTAGATACATTATACCAAAGGATTTGCAACATTTACACGAGGTAGGTAGGTTACACATCCATGATGCTGACTTTATGGCTCTTGCAGAACATAATTGTGATTTAGTCAACCTAGAAGATATGTTACAAAATGGTACAGTGTTGAATGGTATTATGATTGAAAAACCTCACACACTATTGACGGCCACAACAATTGCAAGCCAAATTTCGTTAAACGTAAGTGCGGTACAATTTGGTGGTCAAACGATGTCATTAGAGCATCTTGCCCCATTTGTAAACGAATCCAGAAAGAGATATATCCAGAAGTATACTGAACTAGGTTTTGATGAAGAAACAGTAAAGAAACTGGTTGATATTGATTTAAAGAAAGAAATCAGAGATAGTGTTCAAACATTTAATTATCAAGTAAATTCAACAATTAGTGGTCAGGGTCAATCCCCATTCATTAGTTTATGGATGTATCTTGGTGATGCTAAGACAGAACAAGAGAGAGATGATTTAGCACTATTAATTGAAGAGGTGTTAAGACAGCGTATCCAAGGAATGAAGAATGCTGAAGGAGTATATATTACTTATGCTTTCCCTAAGTTAATTCTCTGCTTGGATAAGTATATTATGGATGAAAATTCTAAGTATCACTATTTAAAGAAATTAGCCGCAGAGTGTACAAGTAAGAGACTTGTTCCAGACTACATTTCCGAAAAAGTGATGGCAGAGAATAAGGTTAATCAATGGGGTCATGGAGATGTTTTCCCACCAATGGGTTGCAGAAGTCAACTTTCCCCAGACTTTATAAATGGTAATCCTGCAAATGCATTGAATTACAAAGCAGGTGTGGGTAAATACTTCGGGCGCTTTAATCACGGAGTCACAACTGTAAATTTATTGTGGTGTGCCCTAGAGGCGAAAAATGAAGCATCAACAGAACAAGATGTAAATAAATTATTCTATCAAAAGGTTCGAGAGATTATGGAAGAGGCTCGTAGAGTACAGAAATTAAGAGCAGAAAGATTAGCAAAGACAAAGGCAAAAGTAGCCCCAGTGTTGTGGCAATATGGCGCATTAGCTAGACTTGATGCAGAAGATACTCTAGAGAGATTGGTATATGGTAACTATTCTACTTCTTCTTTTGGATATAATGGTCTATATGAAACAACTAAGTGTCTAACTGGGAAAGATTTCTGGAAAGATGAAGAAACATATCAATTAGCAAAGGATATTCTACAGTTCTTAAATGATTTATGTGAAGAATTTAAGAAGGAAGACAATATCGCCTATAGTTTATACGGAACACCTGGCGAATCCCTAAATGGTAAATTTGGTTTATGTATCAAAGAACATTTTGGGGAAGATGTATTCAAGAAACTAGATGGGCATGATAGGGAGTACTTAACAAATTCTTGTCATATCCCTGTGTGGGAACACATTGATGCTTTCTCTAAACTTGGCTGTGAAGCAGACTTACAGAAACTAAGTCTTGGTGGTAACATTGTTTACTGTGAAAGTGTAGATATGAGTAAGAATCTCGAAGCAGTAGAAACTGTTACGGACTTTATTTATGATAATAATATCTATGCAGAAATTAACTGTGAGACTTCATATTGTGAAAAGTGTGGTAGTTTTAATACTATTCACTTAACTGGTGAGATGGGTAACTATACTCCAACATGTTCTCATTGTGGCAACACAGATAGAAATAAGATGAATTATGCAGTACGTGTGTGTGGATATATTTCAACAAATGCATTTACACAACAACGTGCGGGCGATATTAATGATAGATATAAACATCTTGACAATAAAGTAATGGAATAGGGGGATTAAGTTCTCCCTTTCTTTTAATAGATAGGAGAATAAGATATGATTGGAAGAATTATTTCAAGTTTTGTTGGTACTATTTTAGCGATTACAGTATTAGATGTACTAAATAGTGCAAATGAGAAACAAGAAAAGTTGGAAGAGATTAAAGAAAAAGAATTCCCAAAGAAACCACTCAAGAAGAAGTCTAAGACAACTAAAGAAGAAAAGTAATAATGATTACATATCAAGAATATAAGAAACTGTTTCAACAAGAAGAGGATGGTAGTTTTGTTAATCTTATTATTCCAAAATCAGTTGATGGTGAAGAATTAAACTTAATTGGTAAACATCCAAGAGATTATACACTTGGAGAGATTGTAAGAATGAAGAAGTATTCTGCTGAGATGTTTGAATTAGTAGATAAAGACACATTGGGAGATGAGTAATGGAATATAGAGTACCAGTAACTTACAAAGTGTTTGGTCATGTATTTGTAGAGGCTAAAGACAGAAAAGATTTAATTAAGAAATTAAAAGATGCAAGATTCGTAGAAAATATGCCACTTGCAACAGACGATATGTATATTGAAGATTCATATGAGATTGACTTCGAAGGAGAATTTTCAGACAAGAATGAGTGTTTCTATATAGAAGATTAAAATATTTTTCAAAATTATTAAATTATCTATTGACAAAAATTGTGAAATTTGCTATAATGTAGGTTGCAATAAGAGTTAGTTGGGTTGAGTATCAAATAATTTAGATTGCAACAATTTTCCGTAAAAATAGCACAGATTGAAGGTTTAGTATGTTAAAAGAGAAGAACGAAAAAATTAGAGATACTATAAAAGCAACCAGAGACAGACGCTCTCAGATGGATTGCCGTGTTTTCTGTGTTAAAATTCAAGAGAATAGATTGTCTAAGACAAAGTTAGAGAAAATACAATGTTGTTTCTTAGAGGGTAAGTGGTTGTACAATGCAGTTGTGGCATCTGAAACACTGAGCCTTGAGGATACATCTTGTGTTCAAGTTAAGGTTGGTGACAATTTTGAGGGGAGAAAAATTAAATATCTATCTTCACAGATGAAGCAATCGGTTGTTGATAGTGTTAAAACTAATGTATCTAACTTATCGAAGGCTAAAAAGAAGGGTCTAAAAGTTGGTAGTCTCCAATTTAAGAAAGAGTGCAATGAGATTAACTTGAAGCAGTTCGGTAAAACATATAAAATCAAGTCTCACAATAAAATCAGCATTCAGAACATTGGTGTTTTAGTCGTGAACGGACTTGAGCAGATTAATTTGGATGAAGTCGAGCTTGCTAATGCTAAACTTATCAAGAAGCCATCAGGTTTCTATATTCATCTAACTGTTTATTCAAAGAAACAACCTCAACCGGAAATTTCTAAAGAAGTTCTCGGTTTAGACATGGGAATTAAAGACCAATTAATATTTTCTAATGGAGTTAAGGTGAGCTTTTACTTGGAAGAAAGTGAACAACTGAAAGGTTTGACGAGAAAGTTATCTCGTCAAGTTAAGGGTTCTAACCAGTACAAACAAACCTTAAACCGAATTAAGAGAATCTTTGAACATCAGAACAATAAAAAGAACGATGTAGTCAATAAATTAAATTCAGTTTTAAAAACAAACTACATCATCTGTTTTCAAGATGAGTTGTTAAACTCATGGAAACGCACTAAGTCTAAACATAGATTTAGTTTTGGAAGAAAAATCCAACATGGAATTTTGGGTAGAGTTAAGAGTAGTTTAAAGAAGAATGATTCTAATGTAATGTTAGACAGTTCAGTTCCAACAACTCAAACTTGTCCTAAATGTGGATGTCTAACGAAACATGATTTAGATAAAAGAGTGTACCATTGTAATCATTGTGGATTTGAAAATCCAGATAGAGATATTCATTCTGCGAATATGATGGTATTATTGAGCGGGTACGGAACATATCGCTCGTTAAACACGGATGCTGTTAGCACTGAGAGAATGATTAGTCTTTTAGATAATCTATCCAATCTTGGCATGGTAGTTTCTACCAACAGTATGGAAGCCGACTACATTTAGGTAGTGGTAGTTCACAGGAAATAACACCTTAAAATCTACTTGAGCTATTTCCTGTAACAAGGTTTTTACTGTATGGAAGTAGAACTCGTAGGTTAGCCTCCCCCGTTGGTAGATAAGTGGCTCGGTGTAATTCTCGTTCATCATGTTAGAGAATCATCGTCAGTGTTGTCCGTAAAAATAAGACAACCAACTCACATCAAAAACTGCTAGGCGAGATTGAAAGAAATCTCATAGGTAACCACAGAAAAAGAATAGTAATCTTTATGCATTGGAAACAATGCTTTTTATTTTGCATGTGTTTTAACTCTCTGGGTGTGGATTGAGAGTGCATGTATTAGGGATAACTTCTCTAAGTGTTAATATGATAGTTTGAAGAACTTATGCGTTCCGTTAGACGCAGAATTAAATAAGTTAAGAGAATTGATATAAGTATATTACTTGATTGTGATAGGCATATTGTGTCAGTTCTCTTTCCTTGTCATTCGTTACCGCAGTTGATATTGTGGAAAACTTAGTCAGTAAATCTATTACTTACTCTTGTTAGAACGAATGTTTTACTGTTAAGTTATGAAACATGAGTGATGATGATAAGGATTAAAGCAATTCAATCAGATTAATAATAGAATACTGAAAAGATTGAGAGTGTTTTTGTCGAAATCTTTTCTATGGAGATTTCATGTTTCAAGAAATCGACATACAAGAGAGTTTGAATGGAATATATTGGTAGAAAAGTAGCATTAAAAGTGGAAAGGCTTATATTATAGTGAAAGCATTACAGTTTATATATAAGGGATATGCAAAGGGATTTAAGTCAGTTAATATTACCTATGTTGTTTTAAGAGGTAGTACACTAAACTTTGCGTTTAAAGCAGTAGAATCTAGTGGGAAAGAGTTTGATTTTGATATTCAGACAAGATTTGATAGTTTGAAAGAGGAATATAAAAAAGAAGATTTTATCTTTGAACCTATTAGTTATATGAAAGAACAATATGTCGAGATGGCAACTAACTTTGTTAATAATTTAATCGTCTATCAATCTGTGGAGAGTGTTGATGTTTAATAAAAGTGAGATAACAGTACACTTCTTTTGTAAAGAGTATTGTGAACTTATGTTAGCAATTCTTACGAGTTTTAAACTTCAATGGAGAGATGATAAAGGCGGAGTAGCTAGATTCTATACGGATAAAGCAGAGATTTTTGTTTGGCAAGAGTCAGACTACACTGTTCGCATAGGAGTTTGTAGAATCGGACAAGAAGAAGTTGTTGAAGAGTATTCTATGACAAGACGTGGATTAACAACTTCTTTAGAAAGATTGGAATTTTGGTATGGTAATAACGGAACTGCTTCTAGTAAGTGGTAAAGTTATGCTATTTATTTATTGAAGAGGTATTGAAAATGAAAAAATTAGAGATTTCATATAATCTTATTGGTAGTAATGTAGTTCTTTTAGATATGAATAGAACATATAATGGTTTGTTAGTGTTTAGAGTTGGATGTCAAGTACCAGAAACAAGGCAACTAATATCAGGAACAATTACTGTTAAACCAAATCTATCTGTTGATAAATACACTTATGAGGATTTCACAATAGCAGGGAATCAATTATTAATAGAACTTGCTAAAAACATTGAGATAACACAAGATTGTATATGTATTTAGGTGGATATTATGACATTAAGAGAGATATTAGAAGCATTTAAAAAGGGATATACAGATTGTTATGGTTTGAGTGACATTAAGAAAGCAGAAAATCATAACTTACATACCGATTTTAGAGAGGAATTAACAGACTTTGTAGCTGGGGTTAACGGTTTTGAAGTCTATACAATAAATAAAGATGGAGAAGATGTACCTTTTAAGATTGCTTTTACTGGAGAAGAAGTGGAAGTAAATAATCACTTTTATGGAGTTGAGTATAGGGGTATATTCTTTAACTTAAACAGTGAAGAAGAATATTTCATGAGTAAAGAAGATTATCTAGCACCATTTAAAGAGTGGAATCCAGAATTAACATTTAAAATTAAGTGGTTCTAATAATTAGAAAGTGAGGAAATTATATGTATGTATTAATTTACTTCTTATCTGTATCACTTTCACAGTATATTTCCAATATAACTATGGATGTAACAACAGATAATGAAGAGAATTTTAATTATTCAAGGCAAGATAGTTTATTATTGATAGGGTTATTTGTTGTAGCAATTATATTACAAGCTGTTAATAACCTAATTATAAACTATGCAATTTGGGTGATGCTTACTTATTTACTGGTAAGTGTATCTATTACATTGACCTTGACAACATTACGAAAACAGCGTATTGAGAAAACTAGGGAAGAGATAACTCAAATATATGAGATTCTACATAATCTAGTTGATAAAAAGGGTAAAGGGGTAGATTTTAATAATGTACCTTTTACTTTGGAACATAAGTATAATACAATTAATAAAATTGATGTAATAGTAGACCCTATTACATTTGATGATAAGTATTTACCAGAGTACTTAAACCAGTTAAATAACTTCTTATCTACATATACATGGAACTATGAATTGCACTTAGAAGAACGAAAAATAAGTTTTGTTGGATACGATAAACCACCTACTGTGGCAAGATGGAAGGGTAGTTGGCTAAGACCTACTAGATTCTTCTCATTAGGTATTACGGGTAAAGGTGAATTTGGATGGTTGCCTGATAAGGTAGATAAAAAGAGATTAGGTAAGAGCCAATTCTTAGACGAGATGGGAAACCCACTTCCTGCCGATATGGAATTACCTTCTGCACCGCAGGGGCTTATTTGTGGGGCAACCGGAGGAGGTAAGTCTGTAGCAGTTCAGAACATCATTTATGGGGGAATTGCACATAGAAACGAAGTTGCATTATCCTTAATTGACCCTAAGTTTACGGAGTTTTCTGGCTATAAGGGAATGAAAGGAATTACTGGGGTAGCAAATACTGTAGAAGAGGCAGTTGAAGTACTTAGAATTGCAAAACAGGCAATGTATCGTAGAAACCAAAGATTAGCTGAATTAAAAATAAAGAATATCATGGAGTATAAACCTACTAAGAAGTCTGGGAAAGTATATGTTACTGGTAGAGATTACTTAGAAACTGATATTATTAAAGTAAAGGTTAATTCAGTCGAAAAAGAAATGACTGCAAATGAACTAGTTGGATTAGTAAATACTGAAACAACAAGTAAGATTGAAGTTTGTTTAAATGGAATAGATTGGATTGAAGTAAACTACAACTGTGTAAACTATATCTACTCTGATGAGATGAAAATGTTAGTTACGATAGTTGATGAGTTGGCAGAGTTAACCCAATTAAGTGGTAGTAAAGACCAAAAGTCAAAAGACCAAGATATGCTAAGAACTGAAATTGTTAGTTTAATTGCTTCTATTACTCAATTAGGAAGAAGTGCTGCTATTCATGCAATAGTTTGTACCCAGAAACCTTCCGCGGTTGTTTTGCCTACAGTAATTCGTTCAAATCCATTAGCATTAGATACATTAGTTGTGACAGACAGTGGGGATAAACTACTAAGAGATATTACGTTAGACGATAAAGTGTTTGGCACTGACAATAAGTTCCACAATATCTTAGACATAACTCCAACACATACTCCTAAGACTGTTTATAAAATTACTTTTACAAATGGCACTGTAACTTGTTCAGATGTACACCAATGGACTGTACAAAACAAGGATAACACTTATGAGTATGTAACGGAAACAGAGGATTTATTTATTAATCAAGATTGGTATATTGAGAATGATATTAGGTTCGGAAGATATGAAGATAACATTAGATTAGTTAGAGTATCTAAAGTACCTGCTGTAGATTGTACTTGTATTACAACAGATTCATCAGATAGTCAATTCTTAATTTATACTGATAATGGAAATAAGATATTTACACACAACTGTGGTTTAAGTCTTTATAGACCACATTAAATCGAGTAAATTGCGGGAAACCCCTTAGAGCATAAACAACCAAGCAATGTTAGTGATAACATTGTGGCAAATAGTAACGGATTTGGTATGGTAACATCGTTTATGATTGGATAATCAAACGCATCGAAACTTCTTATTAATTTGAGAATGACGTTCAACGACTATAATCTCGACACATTATGTGATGGTATAGTCTACTCCCTGAGGAAATATTGGGAAACCAAGGGTATATAGGTTAGAGGCTTTTGCGGACGAGCCACTGAAACTGGGGCAAGTATGGTTGCCTTAGATAACAACTTAGCAACAACGATTGATTCAACATATCCAGGTATGGGTATTGTACAGAGTGGTGGTAAGAATGAGTTTATCAGATACTACTTCTCTAAGTTTGAAGATTTAGAAGATTATTATAAAAAGCGTGGTCTGGATGAATTAGGATACTCTCCTTTAGATGCTGATTATACTGGTGCAGATGCAGTAGTAGAAGATTTAGAGGGTGAAATTGAGATAAATGTTTCAAGAGATAAGACAGAGTTTGAATTTGAAGAGGACCGTGTGGAAATTGATAATAGAGATGACCAAAAGTGGGGTGAAGTATAATAAATGAGTGAGTTTACATTTAAAGAATTTGCAAATAAAGTAAGTAATGGTGTACATAAGTTAGTTGAAACTGATTTTGAAACCTACTTTGAATTTGTGAATGATGGAGTTAAAGTATTCTTGGAAGAGTACTATGGGGAAGATGAGTTAAAAGTAATCTGGACATGTAGATTTATTAATTCCGAATTAACTCTCTCTGATTCTTCTATTGTTTCAAGAGATAATCTAAATGAGTTTATTTTATTCATAAACGAGATGATTGATGCTCGTTTCCATATTAATCAACATTTGAAGAAAATTGAGGGGTTAAGAGTGTGAAGATTGAATTACCAGTAAACATTGAGATTACAAACAACTTAGTTGGTGGTAAAAATGTAACTTATAAAGATATTTCTGTAGACCCCGGATTGGATGAATTAACAATAACAGTTGAAGTTCAAATTGACGATGAGGACTTTTCTGTTTATGATGGATGTCCATTAAATACAGATGGAACTGTTAGAAATATTACGTTTAATGCTTACCTAACTGCTACATACAAATTAAATTTATCAAAGTTAAGATTATCTTACTACCAAGAGTGTGAGTATGTTGGGGATTTTGACGTAGAAGATGTTGAAATTTTCGAAGATGGTGAAGGAATTAACGATTCCAAGTTAGAAAAAGCTATTATACGAGAATTGGAAATTAGATTCACAGATAATATTGAATACAGTCTTGAATTAGATTAGAGGAGAATAATATGAAGATTGAAACAAACGCACAAGCAGTACAAGCATTAGATACAATCATTTGTGATTGTGGTATTTCAGAGGCAGATGTAATTACAGCACTTGAAAACTATTTACCAACAGATGATTTAATTGATTTTGTTCAGTACTTAGAAAAAGAATTTGATTTAGATTTAGAGTAATATTGATGTTGACTTTTATGTAGAGTTGTGGTATGATTTAGTTATGATAAATGACATTAAGCGATTAGAAATTGAAAAGATTGCAAATGATGAAAAGGTAAGAGAATATTTCACTTCTATTAAGGTGTTTGGTTCTGTAATTACTGACCGTTGCACAGAGGAAAGTGATATAGACTTATTTGTTACATTAAAAAAGCAATATGAAAATGATGTCGATTCTAACCGTGCTTATTGTTATTTGCTAACTTTAACTCCATCTGACAAAGATATATTCTTTGCACATGAGCAGAGTGGTGAATTTAATCCACAACTTTACAATCATATGCTTACTGGAGTTGAAATCCTAAAATAGTTAAGAACCACTCAGGAAAATGGCTGTTCTCCTTATATGGAAATTAGTAATTTAGCAAGGAGATATTGACACTATGCAGTAATCACGGATGTAAAATACTGTAGAAAGGAGAAACACGATATGTCAGAAGAGAAGAACTTAAAAATTAAAGATACCTTGCGTGCCACAAAAGAGCGACGTTCTCAGATGAATTGTCGTGTTTTCTCCGTAAAGGTTCAAGAGAACAGACTTTCTCATGCTAAAGAAGAAAAGTTAAATCGTTGTTTCTTAGAAGCTAAGTGGTTACGTAATGCTGTGGTAGCAACAGACTCACTATCTCTTGAAGATACCTCACATGTTCAAGTCAAGGTTAAAGACAAGTTTGAAACTAGAGAGATTAAAAATCTCTCCTCACAGATGAAACAATCCGTAGTGGATAGTGTTAAGCAGGATGTATTTAGCCTTTCTAAAGCTAAAAAGAAAGGTTTGAAAGTTGGTAGACTTCAATATAAACACGAGTGCAACGAAATCAACCTCAAGCAGTTTGGTAACACCTACAGAATCAAGTCTCAAAACAAAATCAGTGTTCAAAACATTGGTGTTTTAGTCGTGAATGGGCTTGAACAGATTGACTTAGACGAAGTTGAGTTTGCTAATGCTAAACTCATTCAAAAACCATCAGGTTTCTATATTCATCTAACTGTTTATACAAAGAAACAATCCCAACCAGAAACTTATAAGGAAGTTCTTGGTTTAGACATGGGAATCAAAGACCAGCTTACATTTTCAAACGGAATTAAGGTAAACTTTTACTTGGAAGAAAGTGAACAACTTAAAGGATTGATGAGAAAGTTATCTCGTCAAGTTAAGGGTTCTAACCAGTACAAGCAAACTCTAACTCGAATTAAGAGAATTTATGAACACCAGAGCAACAAGAAAAACGATGTAGCAAATAAGTTAAACTCTATATTAAAGAGTAACTACATCGTATGTTTCCAAGACGAGTTATTGAATCAATGGAAACACAAAAAGTCTAAACGTAGATTTAGTTTTGGCAGAAAAGTCCACCATGGAATTTTAGGTCGAGTTAAGGACAACTTGAAGAAGAACAAATCTAATGTTATGTTAGATAGTTCAGTTCCCACTACTCAAACTTGTCCTGAGTGTGGTTGTTTAACCAAACATAGTTTAGATAAAAGAAAGTACCATTGTAATCATTGTGGATTTGAGAATCATGATAGAGATATTCATTCTGCAAATATGATGGTACTATTGAGCGGGTATGGAACGTATCGCTCGTTAAACACGGATACTGTTAGCATCGAGAAGATGATTAGCCTTTTAGATAATCTATCAAATCTTGGTGTGGTAGTTACTACCAACAGTATGAAAGCCGACTGTCTTTAGATAGTTGGCAGTTCACAATAATATGTTAAATGGTGAGGAAATTTTAAAATAAGAGGAGTTTTCATAGTGAATATTGAAAAACTTTTAGAAAATTCAGGGTTAGATGTAGTTCGGTCAATCTATTCCTTGAATATCGTTGAAGGTAACTTTGCAAAGTTATATCTATATTTCACCCCATTAGAAAATAATCATTATAGTGCATCGTTATTTTTTAAGGATTACGTGGGGTACATCACACCTCTAGGAGGAAGTCGAACATTAGTCTACAAAGATTTTGAAAGGTTAGTGTTAAACATAGATACAATTTCAAAGAAAGTTATTAATTTATGTGAAAAGACAAAAGACGAATTTATTGAAGAGTTTAGAGTGAATAGACCAACAAACGATTTAGAACAGGAGACTGAAGCAGAAGAATTTAATCTAATCATTTATAATGTAGAGGTTGGTTCTGCTAATAGTTATGGGGATAGTTGGTATTTAGATGTTTACACTAATAAACTAGAAACTGAATTAACTGCTGATAACTATAACAAAGAAGAACTTTGCAAAGTATTAACTACAAAACATAATAAGTTTATGAAGAAACTATCTGAGATTGTGTTTAACTGTGGAGGATAAAATAATGATACCAAAAATGGATACAGAAGCTTATTTAGACCAATTACTTGGGGTAGGAAGATTTTCTAGTCTTAAAGATGGACTATACGTCTTAAAGTTATTTAGTGGTTACATGGTAGATATAGTGATGTATATGACTGTATTGAGAGATGGAACAGTAAAAACTAGAGTTGAAGTGGTAAACTGGAGAGCGAGTGATAGCACAGTTATTCATGAGGAAACCATTTCATGCGAAAGGGCATGTAATATAGTTAAAAACCAATTCTATGTTGCATCAGCACTAACTCATGTTTGTAGGGATTTCATGGAAAAAGTAGTTGGAGAACTCAGTGATATTGAGAACTCAACGGTTGAAGGAGATATAATTTTTGACTATCAGAAGGTTGTATCTCTCGGAGAGTTTGAGGTTGAAGTTATATACAATAGTGGTGGATACAACTGTACACTATATCCAATGTATGCTGAAAAACAGGAGTTCTATACAAAGGATATTGATAGAGTAGAATCATTCTTGTCTGAGATGAAGAAGAAGTGGGATACTACTGTGAAGAGAGTTGTAGAAGAAGAACTCAGTAAAATAGGTGACTGATATATGTTAATGTTGGAAGCACGGTCTACTTATTTTTACGAAATGGGGATTGCACAGTATGATAAGTACAGTAAGGATAGGTTAAAGTCAGATAAGGATTTGTTACTATGCATTGGCTACATGTTTGAACAATCAGTGGAACTTATTCTAAAGCAGATTGCATTTGACTGTACTCAATCCTATCCTGAAGTGCATAGAATATTCATTGTTGTAAACTTTATTAAAGATAATATTGTGCAATCTAAACTTCAATCAAGAAAAGAATTATTGAGAGTATTAGATGATATTGAACAAAATACAAAAGTGTACAATAGTCTTAGTTATGCTGCCAAGTACGAACCAGATGTAAGATTCTCTGTTAGACAACTAGAAGAGTTGATTGAGATTAACGAGAAGATTTTACGTTGGTACAGAAAACACGGTCTAGCGAATGAGGAATACAAGCATGGATAAGGAAAAAGAATTAAAAGAAGTATTGAATGAAGTAAAAGGTATGGATAGAGATGAATTTGTAAAGTTCGTACTATCCTTGCAGGAAGAACCAGAAGAAGAAGATAAAGAGGAGATATAGAAAATATGGTATATTTAAGATTAATTATTACATCAGCAATTGGATGTGTATTGGGAAATTTTATTTCTCGTTGGTTTGAAAAGTTAGGTCTATTTAGTAAGGCTGACAAGATGGTTGTTAAGGCAACAGATTCCCTTTCAAAGGCAACAAGTAACGCAGAATCAGAAGAAAATAAGTAATGTTATTCTCTAATGAGATTGGTAGACATGTAGTAGTATATAAACCAGACCATGAGAAGATGGACTATGATGGTATCATTGGATATTGGTCTGGTGACTACTATGAAACAATGCGAAGATTTGATTGGGATTTAGCAAGGATGTTAAAATACACCACTAAGTTTAAGGAATTTGTATTTAGTGATGTAGGATATGGTTTTAATGATATTTTTAACGAGGTAAGTAGCTATAAAGATGATGAGTGGAAAACCGACATCTGTTATGGCGACTTAATATCAATTGACGATATTTTTTACTTTGTAGACCAAAATGACAACAGTGTAGTTGAACTAGGAAAAGTCAGAAAGAAAGTATGCATCTAGTTTTAGACGGAGAGAGGAAAAGATTTAAGTGAATAAGTTAGTAAAAACAGTATTTTGTGCAACAATGATTTTAGGGATGAGTGCTTGTAGTCCTAAGAAGGTGGAACAACCAAAGAGTGAACCTGTAGAGGAAAAGACTGCAGAAGAAACAAACAATTCTATTGTAGGTAAGTGGGAAGTATCCTACGTTACTGCAAAGGGGAATAAGTACTCATTAGAAGATTTAAAGAAGATTTTTAGTGAAGAACAGTATAACCAGATTCTATTAGGGTTTGAGTTTACCGATAAAGATGTTAGTATGACAGTAAACGGTAATCCATCTGGTACGACAGGTTATCAGTTAAAGGAAGATGGTACATACCAATTGGAAACAGGTAAATTCTCCTTTAAGATGGTTGATGGTGAATTACAGTTAGTTCAGAATGATTCAACAATTCATTTTGTGCGAGTAAATTAATGGTATGCAATAGCATATCTTTTTTATTTATGAGAAAGGAAAGTGTATATGGGAACAATTAGATGGCAACCAATGAGTTCAATCTGGACAAACAACCCAGCAGGAACAATCGTAGTTGGAAGCAGTGGAAGTGGAAAATCTATCTTCCTTTTAAGTACTTTAGCCAATACATTAAGTCTAAGACAACGAATATTAGCAATTGACCCTAAGAACGATTTAATAAAAATACAGAATGTTTATCCTAATGTTAAGATTGTAGATATAAATAATATCCGTGATGGGGCATTAAATCCATTTACATTCTTAAAGGATATAGATACTTCTGTTATTCTTTCTATTATTGAGTTGATTTGTGGTAAACTTTCTACGGATGAAGAGAGAGCAGTTACACCAATTATTCAGGACTTTGTAACTAGATTTAAACGAGATGGTAATTATGTAGATATGCAAGATGTAGCAGAGTATTTATTCTCTCGTGATAATAGTTTTGCATCTAATTTAGGTGCGAGATTAAAGGCGGTATCTGATAGTAAATATGGTAAACTGTTATTTACAAGAGAAGAGAACGTAGAACCATTAGAATTAAGTTTAACTGATAGTTTTGTAATCTCTTTACATGGTATGGACCTACCAGACCATACAGTTAGTGTAGAAAACTATACTGCTAGTCAAAGATTTACAAGTGCTATTGTGTACTTATTATCTTCTAAGTTATTGGAGATATTATCTTCTAACAATAAGATTCCAACAGTATTCTGCTGTGATGAGGCACACTTGTTATTTGGCAATAAAGCTATGTCGGCTATTATTGATAGATTCTTAGTAATTGGAAGAAGTTTGGGATTTGCAACAATCCTTGCCAGTCAAGGTGTAAGTCATTTTCCAAAGGGAATTGCTAACCACATTGCGACTAAGTTTATCTTTAAGAGTTCTATGGAAGAAGCAGGCTTATTCTTATCTAAATTTGACACAACACAGTTAGGGGATAATCCTATTGATAGAGAAGCTATTGTAGGAATGGTATCTTCAAAATTCGTAGCAGGTGATGTATTTATGATAGATAAGAATAATAATAGTGGATTCGTACATGTTGTTCCAAATTACCCATTACATGTGCTATCTAGTAATCCATTGGACAAGTTAAATAATGCTAAAGATTAGATTTACCTTTATTGGTACAGTTAAGAAATTTGGATTTATCTTTGCTACAAATAAGACTTATACAACCTATGCAGAGAGTAGTAGAAAAGCAATAACAAATATACTCTATCAGATTAAACAATCAAATAATTTATCAAATGGTGCAAAACTTGAATTGTCAGGTAAATTAATTTGTAATTATTCATTTGATGATGAGATTATGGTAGTTAAGGATAATGTAGTAAAAGAACCAGAGTGTAAATTATTAGATATGTACTGTAAACAAGTTGGAGATTCCAATAAGTATAAGTTAAAGAATGTAGATAATACATTTGCAGATGCTTTCCATGACATTCTTGGTTCAGATAAGTTTTCAAGAGAACAGTTTATTGAGTTTGTTAATACTTATATAGAAAAAGATAGTACTCGTGATGAGTATTCTTTTGATGAGGAAGAAGGAGTGTTTTGGGAAAATGGAGAAAGGTTTGGTAATCACCGATGACAATGATTTATTTTAATGCAAGTAAGGTTGCACGTTTTAAAAACTATTTCAAGCCTGATACATATAATTCAATGATGGTTCAATCTGCATATACAGAAACACGAATTGTACCAATGCAATTATATGATTCTTATGACCAAGACCTCTGCTTATTAGACAAAGTAGTTGTTTTGTCAGTATATGAAGGGGAATTTTGTATTGAGATTTCCCTGTATTGTAATGGAGAAGAGCATTTTACAGTTATTCAGGTCAATCGAGAAGATAAAGAAGAAGATATTATCTCTACTATAAATGACTATTATTACAGTGTAACTGGGGAAAATATTAGACAAAGTACATTAGATTCTTCTTACACTCAATATGACTTGATTATTGATAATACAAAAGAGTAAATTAGGTATTGACAGAAGTATGGAATTTGTGGTATGCTAGATATATAAGTGGGAAATAGATACCCAAGAAAGCGAGAAAAATAAATTTAAGATGAATAAATTAACGAAAGTTACATTAGCAACATTAGCAGGTGTATCTGCGACATCAGTAGTTTCTACACCAGTATTTGCAGAAGAAACAGAAGATGCTCAAAAGCAAGCTGAACAGGCTGTAGAGGCACAAAAGCCAGTAGTTACAACTGCACAAGCAAATGTTGACAAAGCACAGGTAGAGGCTAATACTGCTGTGTCTAATCAACAGGTAGCACAAGAAAAAGAACAAACTGCAAAGGCTACAGTTGAAAACATGGAAACTTCTGTTGCTGAACACACAGAATTAGATAAGCAAGCAAATGCTTATGACCGTGAAGCAGGTAAGAAAGACATTGAAACCAAGGAGGCAGAAAGCACGGAATTGCAGACTAAGGTTGATGAAGAAACTGGTAAGTCAAATGAAGTTAAGACTGAATTAGATGATGCTACTGGAAAGCAAGCAACTGCTCAGTCTGACTATGATACAGTTAAGGCTGATGAAGATGCAAAGAAATCACTTGTAGATACTGCCACACAAGAAAAGGTAGATGCAGAAACTGCTAAGAATACTGCTGACACTAACCTTGCTAGTGGTAAGGAAGAATTAAAGAGTGCAGAGGCAGAAAAAGCTAAGTTGAATGACGCAAATGCAAAGCAAAACTTACAGTCTGAAATCGACAATATTACGTCTCAGATTGAAGCAGGTAAGCCAGTTAAGGTTCAGAAAGAACAGAACGTTACTACTAAGCAGGGAGAAGTAGATACTGCTAATGCTAAGGTAGAAACAGAAACTGCTAAGAAGAATGAATTAGATACTGCTAAGACTACTGCTGAAACAGAAAAGGCAAATGCAGAAGCTAACAAGGTTGAAAAGGAAAATGCTAAGAAGAGTGCCGATGAAGCATTAGAATTAGCAAAGAAGAACGCATCCGATAAGAAACAACAGGTTACAACACAGACTTCTAAGGTTGCAGAACTTGAACAGAAGGTTAAGGATGCAGAAAATGGTTCGTTGACTACTGAATTAGAAAAGACAATGAATGAAGCTAAGAAAGTATTAGATAAGGCTGACCAAGCAATCAAGAAGGGTACATTAGGTTGGTTTGAGAAGAATAACTCTAACAAGGCTGTTCAGGTTATCAACGACCACAAGAATGACCCATTTATGAACACAGAGGATTCAACAAATAGAAATTCTCGTACAAACTTAGACAATGCTATCGAGGGTGTTAAGAACATTATTGCTACAAATAAGTTACGTCAATCTGACAGTAATTTCCCAGGTTTAGCAGACTTAAAGGTAGATGACTACTTAATGGCTACTGCAATGGCTCGTAGTGCGGCAACAGAAGCTATTTGGAAAGAAAATCCAAAGGCAAATCCACATAGTAAGATTTATATGGTTGCTGAAAACTTAGCGTTTGGTTCTAAGGGTGTAGATGCTTCATTATTCTGGCTATATACAACGGAGAAATTTGCTTATGAACATAAGGATTTATCCGATGCTGAATATAAGGAAGCATATAAGCAAGCATTTAACGGTCGTAGCCCATTAGACCGTCAGTATGGTCACTATACAAATATTGTAAATCGTGGATATACAGTAGCAGGTGCATTACAAGATGTTGTTGGTACTCGTTATGGCTTAGTAACAATTCAAAACTTTACATTTGAAACAACACAAAATGCAGTTGACGCACAGACATACTTAGATAACTTAATTGCATATAAGAATGAGATTGAAACTGCAAAGGCTGAGGCACAAAAGACATACGATAAGGCTAAGGCAGAATATGAAGTTGCCCTTGAAGGTGATGGTAGTGCATTAACAAATGCTCGTGCTGAACTAGCAAGTGCTAAGAATGAATTAGCAAGTCTTGAAGCGCAATCTACTGAATTAGATAAGCAGGTTGAAGTAAAGACAACAGAAGCAAATAATGCTTTAACAGACTTACAAAATGCATTACAGGCAACTGCTGATGCTCAAACTAAGTTAGAAAAGGCTATTGCAGATGCACAAGCACAAGATGCTAAGGTTGAAAGTGCTAAGGCTGAAAAGGCTACTGCTGACCAAGCATTAGAACAGGCTAAGAGTGAATTAGCAACAGAAACTAAGAAGTTAGAAGATTTAGAAAAGAATAAGTCAGACTTACAATCTAAATTAGATAACTTTGATGAGGCAGTTGCACAGGCTACTAAGAGGGTAGAAGATTTAACTGCTAAGGTTGCTAACTTACAAGCAGTTGCTGACAAGGCAGGAGAAGAATTAACTAAGGCAACAGATAAGTTAAATTCTGCTACAAGTGATTACAATATCGCTACCGCTTTAACTGCAACAAAGGCACAAGCATTAGAACAGGCTAAGGCTTTAACTGCAACAAAGCAATCTGCTTATGATACTGCTCTTGCTAAGGTAGCAGATGCACAAAAGGTATTAGATGCTAAGAAAGCAGAGTTAGCACAAGCTAAAGAAACATTTGACAAGTTAGACCCTACTAAGACAGGTCCGGCATTAGCACAAGCTAAGGCAATGTTGGAAGATGCTAAGGCAGGATATGCAACTGCATTAGAAGAGTTAAATAATGCTAATATTGTAGCAAATAAGGCATTAGCAGAGTTAGATAGTGCTAAGTCTACACTAGAAACAGAAACCAATAAGTTAAATGACCTATTGGCTAAGTTAGATAGTGCTAAAAAGGCACACGATGAGTATATTGCTCGTCAAAAGGCTATTGAAACAGGTGTTGTTGTAAATAATTCTAAGGATAATTCTAAGAAGAATATTGCAACTGACAAGTCTGAAACAACTTCTAAGAAGGAAGAAAAGAAGCCAGTTGAACAGCCTAAGATTGATAAAGAAATCGGTAATCCAAACGAAGAAAAGAAGAATGAAGTTAAGGAAGAAAATGCTAAGGTAGAAGAAACTAAGGAAGAAACTTCTAAGGGTTCTCTAGTAGCACCTATTGCAATCGGTATTCTTGCAACTTCTGCAATCGCAGGTATTGGATACGTGATTTTCAAGAAGAAAGAGGAAAAGGGAGAGTAGCAATCTCCCTTCTTTTTATTTTCATAACAAAATTGTTGAAATGACAATTTTATTGTGATATATTATAAGAGAGGTGAGAGAATAAATGTTATTTTCCAAAGGTAGAAGTGGTAAATATGTATCAAAGGTAGTAACTCGTGACAATTCTGTAGTTCTTTCTATAGGTACACTATCAGAGTACAGTGAAGATAAGTTATTTACAATTGGAGATGCAGTTGTTGAGGCAATTATAGAATCTACAAATTGTAGTGATTTAGAAGCAGATACTGTACAAGTAAGAATTGAGAGAAAAAAGATTACAGTTGTATTTGATTTAAGAGCAAGATTTGTTGGTAATGTTACATCTAGTGGAAATTTAAAGTTCTCTGAGAACGGTGAATTAAATACTGCTAAATTCACTAAGATTTTAGAATCTGTGGATATTGCTAAATATATAAATTGGGAAGAATTTGAAGTCTATCCAATTGACCCTCTTGATGGAGATATAGAGCGTGATGATTAGAGTTAGAAGAATGGTTAAATACAAAAATCCCAACGCAGGACTGAGGGATAGTGAGATATTTTTCTATGTTTCCGAAGAGTTACTAAATGCTTTGAACGATGATAGATTTCATGGTAATAAGAAGGGTTCTTTAAGCAAATACTATGTTACTGCAAATGATGTAGTGGATTTTGTATTAGAATCCTTAGATTTTTATAGTTATACAGGTACACAGGTTATTATAGACAATCAATTCGTAAAGAAATACTTTGATACCATCTTTGTGGTTGATGTACCAAGTAAATATGGTAGTAGAGTATCTGTTAGTTCCAACATCGTTAGGTCTTATGAGTTTAATGAAAACTCTTATGCCGAAGTAGCAAGAGCGGCAAGTACGTTTGGAACAATGTACGTACCAAAAAGTGAGGTATAATATGAGAGATGATTTTTTAAATTTAATTATATCTGGTGATGTAGAATTAACATTAGAGAGATTAAATAAGAAGATAAAAGAAGATACACGTGCATATATGAATAAGGAAATTGTAACAGTTGAAATGTTAGAAACCTTAGTCAGTAGTGTATTACAAAGAAACCTAATTAAAAATGCAGAAGTTACTATTACTGATAAGTTCTTTGATAAGTATTTCAGAGGTTTAGATGTTCTTATGGTAGAAGTGGATAACTATGATTTTGATGGTACTCCACTACCACCATCTTTTGCAGTTAGGTTAGTGTATGACACAGAAACTTTAAGTAAGGAGTTTATTTAATGCAAAATGGTAAGGAAGAACAAGTTTTAACAGGTATATTACCTAAACACTTGACAATTAGTAGGTTTGTTAAGGTAATGATTGGTACAGGAATTGCGTTCCTGATTATATTTGCTATTCTATTCGGTATTAGCATATCCAATAAACTACCAGATATTTCTAGCAGTATCTACTATTTATATATTGAACTTGGTGCACTCTGCATTTGTGGGGTTGCCTTTTTATTATGGGGAATATTACATCTTTTATTCTTACGCAAGTGTGGGTTTGATGATTGGGTGTTAGAGATTGCCAATAAGTACTTAGGAACACAAGTTATATTCTATACACACAATAGACTATTTATTGAGTTTAGTAGAACAGGTAAAGAGGTAGATAAGAGAGATTTTGTTAGTACAATGTCAGATTTATCAGACCACTTCTCTTATTTCTATATTAATACATATATTGACCTAGGATATATTGAAGTAGTTGTTACACCAAAACAACCTGTGCCAACTGTTGCACCTTATAAGTTTGATGAGAGTAGAAAAGACTGGAATAATATTTATCTTGGTCTTTCTATAAACAACACTACTTTAAAAGTTGCACCTTTAACTTGGAAGTTAAACGATAACATTAAAGACGATAAACTATTAAATACTCTACCATCTACTTCTCTAGTTATTTGTGGTGGTACAGGTGGGGGTAAGTCTGTCACAGAGAATGGTATCGTTTCTCATATTTCACACTTTTCTGACAATATCATGATGATTGGTGTTGATATGAAAAAGGTGGAATTTAACTTACTACAAGGTGTAAAAGGTGTTGTTGGTGTAGCGTTAGAGGTAGATGAGGCACGAGATGCCTTTGTTGCCTTTTATCAACTCATGGATAAACGTTATAAGTTTATGGCTACAGCAGGTGTAAACAATGTGTACAATATCAGAAACCTAACAGTAAACTACTATACATTGTTTGGTAGAGAGTATCAGTTTGATGAGATATTCTGTGTTTGGCAGGACTTAGATAAGACTGATAGAAACTACGAAAAGATGGCAAAGATGCATCCTGACGGAAGATGCCAAACATTTATGACTATTGAGGATATTTACAATGGATTAAAGAACAATGAGTTAAGAAATCCTAAGTTAGTTGAATATCGTGGTTATAATAGTTATATCAAAGATGGGGATATTAAGAAAACTACTGGTGAATTTAAAGTTAAGGCAATGATTTTGCTTATAGATGAAATGAACGCCTTAATGAGTAGTGATGATTACAGGGCACTTGATGACATTAAAACAGCACTTGGTCAGATATTACGTTTAGGTCGTGCCGCAGGTGTACATGTTTGTATCGCCGCACAAAGCATAACTCAAGGTACTATAAACAGTGACCAGATGAATAATATCCAACAAAGAATTATCGTAGGTGGTTTTGATGATGGTGCATCAGCCAGATTGTTTGATAAAGATTTGCAAAAGTCTTGGTAGTTGGTGACGACTACAATAATAAAATTCTATCTAATTGCTGGGAACTCGTAAAGCATCTACAACTACAACATAGTGATGAAATATGCACAAGTGTGATAGTTGTGAAAACAGAAAAAATGTAGATGATGACATATGGTGTAAACCTAAGTGTTTTTATAATTGACAATCAGCAGGTAAGTTTTGAAAAGAAAAAACTTCAACGACTATCCATTAGCCATTTTTGGCAACAGGAGTAGGGCTTAAGCAAGTGGGTGAGAATCCCTTAAATCGAAATGGTAGACTCTCGAAAGAGAAGAAGATATAGTCTGTACATATATGAAAGTATATGCTTTTAGGTGTAGAGTAGCGACCTACATAAACGACATAGATAAGCAACAGAAGTAAGCCTCAAATTAAAGGTAGAGGATTCTGTATGTCTGGTAATGAGTTTTATGAAACACAGTTCTACTTCTTTAAACAAGTCCGAGATTTTGTGTTTGACGAAGATAGACTAGATACTTACAACAACAAGATATTCAAGGAACAGAAGTTCGGGGATGAAAACGCAGAAGTTCCTAAAGAGTGTTTTGATGGGTTTGTAGAACAAATTCCAAATGAGTATATCCAAGAGGTTGAAGAAGAGCCAGAGGATGAATTTGGTTTCTATAGCTATGGAAGAGAACATAAAACTCCACAACGTAAGAAGAAACAATTTACAGATACTTTTTCTATCCCAAAGAAGGAGATTAGTATAGATAAAGAGGAAGAAATTGTTCCAGATATACAAGAAGAAAGTAGTGAGGAAGAAAAGAAAATCTTCACAATTAAAACAGATGAAGTAAGTAAGGAAGAGGGTAAAAAGAAAATTACCTTCAAGATTTAATAATTAAGAATTAAAGGAATATTAAAAAACAACAATGAACGTACTATTAAGTTTTATTTTGGCTTTATTGCCTAAACTACCAATCCAACAGTTAGATAGAACACTTAACTTAGTTGAGTTAGGTGTTTCTACTGCTGTACCAACCATCGAACAGGTAAGTGGTAGTGAACAATTATGTTCAAATGTAGTTGATATGGCTACAACAATTAAAGAAGCAGAAGATAGAATTGAACAAGAAAGATTAGAACAGGAGAGATTAGAGCAAGAAAGATTAGCACAAGAATCTCAAAAGGCTTATGTATCTAATACAAATTCTTATTCAACATCGTATGTTAACAATACATCTTATGATACATATTCTCAACCAAGTTATCAAGCACCTGCTATGGTTATGGGTAATTATGGTAGATTATATGTAGGTGGATATTCTTGGGCCTTAGAAAGTAGAGGATTCCAAGATATTGTAGATAGAGGTGATTGTTGGGTAGGTGAGGGTTATCCATTGATTTTCGGTGCTCATAATTATATGGGCTTTACTGCTATTGAGTGGGCAAGTACTGCAACATGGTATAAACCAGATGGAAGTGTTGTTACACTTTATAAGGTATCAGAAGATTGGAACGCACACAACTACTATACAGTGCAGAAATCTAATGGTGAGTACTATTATCAGAATCCAACAGGCCCTATTGCCATGTATACTTGCACCACAGCAACAGGTAATGATGTTTACTTATCATACTGGACATACTAGTGAAGAAAAGTTTAGGGAGTTTGTAAAAATGAACTCCCTTTCCATATTTACAAAATTTGTGTGATATGCTATAATGGCTTTGAGAAAGGAAGTAAAATGGGATTAAAAAGACGAGATAATACCGAATTAGTCTTACAAACATTAGACGAACTTAAAAAACCTAAGAAACTTACCAAAGAAGAGAAAAAGGTACAAAGTTTCTTAGAGAAGATTGAATTTGCTCGAACAGAAAGTACCAAACTTTACAATCCAGACGATTATAGAATCATACGAGAAGAAAAAGAGTTACTGGAATATATTGAGTTAGGTAATAAAGGTGGTTATATCTCTATTGATACAGAGACAACTGGGCTAGAGTTCTATAAAGATACTGTAGTTGGATTGTGCTTGTATGTAGATGGAGAAAAGGCTTGTTATTGTCCTTATGGACATATTGATTACTTTACAGGTGAATTGGTAGAAAATCAGTTATCTAAGGAGTCAATCATAAAGGCTTTACTTAATATAACTGCACGTATCATCATGCACAATGCAGATTTCGATATTCGGACAATCTTATTTACCTATGGAGTTAGATTAAAGTGCTGGTGGGATACTCAGATAGCAGGATATATCTTAAATGAAAATGAATCACATAGATTAAAGGATTTGCACGGAAAATATGTTTCCAAACAAGATGAAGCAACATTCGGGGATTTATTTAATAAGATAGGTTTCCAATATGTTCCTATTGAAGTTGGTTATATGTATGCAGCTCACGATGCTATTGACACAAGAGAGTTGCAACAATTCCAGGCACAATTCCTACGACCAGACCATCCAAGAGAAGATTTCAGAAATCTATATTATGTATTTAGAAATATTGAAATGGATGTGTTAGAAGCTACTATCAACATGGAAGAGGCTGGAGTATATTTAGATATGCCTTATACTGAATCCATTATTCCTAAGTATGAAGAAAAACTACAAAAAGCACTAGATGAATGTTATAAAGAACTACTCCCATATAAAGAACAGTGCTTGACACACGAACAACTAGACAATCCAGTTAATCTTTCTTCACCAAAACAGGTTGCAATTGTTTTATACGATATTATGAAGATAAAACCGATTGATGGGAGAAAAGTTGGAGAAGAGATATTAGAAAAGATAAACATTCCTTTCACAAAAGCATTATTAGAGTATCGAGGTGCATCAAAGTTATTAAGCACATACATCATAAAATTACCTAAAGTAAGACAGAAGGATGATAAGATACACTGTTCGTTTAAGCAAACAGGAACAAGCACCGGAAGATACAGCTCAAAAAATCCAAATCTCCAGAACGTGCCAAGCCATGATAAGTATATTAGACCAATGTTTTGTGGTGGTATAGATTATAGAGAAGTTGATGACCTAACATTTGAAAAGTGTGAGGAAGTAGAGTTATCAAATGGTGAATGGAAATTTGTAGAACTACTAATAGTTGGAGAAGAAGTAGTTACAGATGAGGGTGTATATAAGATTACTAATGTCGAAGTACAACCAAGTCTACTTGGTAAAGTAATACTCCAATTAGAAAGCAAGGGTTAAATGGCTAAGAAATTATTTGGAATATTAGTTATCTGTTTAGTAATTGTTGGGTTACTAAGGGTTGGGGGGTATACTCCTAGTTCCTTTGGTAATGAGGTCGATACCAAGAATCCTGTAGAAGTGTTCGACCCGTTATTTAATAAATTAGGACTTGTTCCAGAAGAACAACCGCCAACTGTTCCAAGTGAGACAGATACTACAACGCAAGAACAACAAAAACAAGAAGAACCAAAGCAGGAAGAACAAAAAGAAGGAGATACTAAACAATCTACTGAACAAGATAATACACCTAAAGTTACAAAGGAAGATATATTAAGTTTAGTAGATAGTATTAAGGTATCTACTCACGAGAATAAAGAAAAGTATAATCGTGATGATTGGGAAAAACCTGCTAAGAAGTTTACATTAGATGGAGAAAAGGTAAGTAGAGTTAAATATGATACTTATACTTCTCAATACCTTATCAGTAAAGACCCATTTGTTTACAAAGACCCTTATACAGATAAAGAAATCACTGACATTAAAATTTTAGACTTCGACCACATAGTTCCGATTTCCTACTGTAATAAGTTCTCGGATTTATCTTGGTCAAACGAGCAGAAGAATAAATTCGCACAAGATGAGAATGTTGGGGTTTCTGTACTAAACAAGGAGAATAGAAGTAAGGGTGCAAAAGGACCGTCAGAGTGGTTACCAAAAGCGAACCAAGGTGACTATTGTCTAACATGGTTACTTATTGCTAAGGAATATGGGCTGGCACTTAGACAACAGGATATTGACACTTGTAAGGTAGTTTGTTTAAATGAAATTGCAAGTGGTAAATCACTTAAACGAATGAACTAGCTATTGACAATCACAAATTGTGTGATATAATATGTAATGAAAATGTATGGAACTTTATAAAATGCAACATCAGTGGGTAAGAACACTGTCTAAAAATAAGAAGAAAGATAGACCTTTTCTTAATTATGTACATTATAGTACCCAAGGTCAAACGAAAGGTGAAAAATGAAGAATTTACTAAAAAAATTTACTGTAACTATGTTGTCTATTATGACAGTATTATCTATGGTAACAGGTTTATTCCAACCAGTTTATGCTAACGGTGGCGCTGGTGCAGGTGGTTCTGGTGGTGGTCAGGTAACAGGTGACAACCCAGGTTACACAGTGTGGTTCGACCAGTGGGGAGCTGATGGCAACCCAATTCAAGGTTGGAATGAGGATTCCATGAACAACATGCAGGCTCGTATTGAGGGCATGCTTGGAAAGACGATGAATCCTAATGCATATGGGGGAACTCGCCCTTACTTGGAGATTTACCAACAGGCAGCACGTGAGGCATTGGCTGATGCACAGGCTCGTTCTCAAACAGGTCGTGCAAGAATTGTCGGTGTTTCAAGTATCTATTGGGATGGTGGTAACAATATGCAGGCGGCTTACGACTCAAAATCAAATGTATTACGTCTAGCAGGAACTCGTTCAGGTACAGCAGAAGAATTACCAGATAATACAGGTTGGTCAACAACCTATAACAATGGTGATGGTGCTACTGGTGCTAACTGGAGAGATTGGTTACAACAGTATGGTGTTGCTAAAGCACCTGATACTAACCTAACAATGATTGTTTGGGCAGTTGCTGAAGGTGAACCATTACCAAGAGAAATCAATTTAACTATAAAGAAGTCAAATGGTATTCCATCTCTTACACTTGGAAACAAGTGCTATGCACAGGATTTAAGTGGGGCAGAGTACGAAGTACATAAGAAGGCTGACTTATCTGATGCACCATTATACACATTAGTAACAGATGCTAATGGTAATGCTTCTGCACCAGAAAAGATTACAGTTGAACCTAGTAATCCATTTGTATATGTTAAGGAAGTGAAAGCACCAAAGGGATTTGCATTAGACCCAACAGTATATACTGTATCTGCTTCTAATCCTTCAACATGGACTGTTAATTCAGTTGATATGCCATTAAATGACCCTGCTGCTATTGAGTTAGTGAAGAAGTCCGCTGAAGGTATTGAAAATCCTGCTCCATTAGAGGGTGCTGAGTTCACAGTTAAGTACTACGATGGTCAATATACATTCGATACATTACCTGAACAAGCAACAAGAACTTGGGTAATTAAGACTTTGAAAACTGGTAACATTTACAAAGCATGGTTAGACGATGCTCATAAGGTTTCTGGGGATGATTTTTATATTGAGCCAAATACAGGATTACCAACACTTCCACTAGGCACTATTACTGTAGAAGAAACTAAAGCCCCAAATGGGTATACTCTTGACCACAAGACATTAAACGCATCTAATGAGGAAATCTCTGTTAAGGATGGGGTTGCGTTATTTAATATTGTAGATGAAAACTCTGTCACAAAATTAGTTGGTGGTAATGAATACACAATTAGTGAGGGTGTAAAGCGTTCAGGATTCAATATCAAGAAGATTGATAGAGAAACAAATGAACCAGTAGGTGTTGCAGAATTTAAGATTTTAAACCCTAACAACTATGATGTGAAGTATATGCATAAAGATGGTACATCTGAGATTATTGAGGCTGGCAAGATGTCAGAGGAAACAATCGTTACAGATGCACAGGGTAACTACACATCTGCAACAGATGCGTTACAAGCAGGTAGTTATAAGTTAATCGAAACTAAAGCACCAGAAGGATACTTAATCAATGAAGTTACTGATTTTGAAATCTCTAATGATGCCGAAGTAAACACTATTGCAACAGAAATAACCGTTCTTGAATCCAAGATGCGTACAAAGGCAAGTGTTGAAGAAACAAATACTAATGTAGCAGATGGTTCAAAGACAGAACAAACATTAACAGATACAGTTGAATACCACGACTTAATTGTTGGTAAGGAATACACACTTGTAAATGAGTGGGTAATCAAGCCAGCAGGAGTTAGTGAAGATGTTTTACGTACAATGAATACTGCAGAATTTGAACGTTTAAAGAATGAAAATGGTGATGTAATTAAGACTACAACAACATTCGTTCCTGAAACATCAGATGGCTTTATCACTGTTAAGACTAAGTTCAACCCATCTAAGTATGCTGGTCACAAGTTAGTTGCGTTCGAAGATATGTTTAAGGAAGGCTTATTAGTAGGTCATCATGCAAACATCCTAGATGAAGCACAGACTGTAACAGTATCAATGGACTTAGATGTTCGTATCGCTAAGGCAGATGCTGAAAAGGTAGACCATTACTTACAAGGTGCAGAAATTACTGTTTATAACCAAGATGGTACAATCGCTAAGGATAAAGATGGTAAGGATGCAGTTGGTGTAACTGACAAGAATGGACAAGTTTCATTCAAGTTAGCATATGACCAAGACAACCAAATGTATGTTATGGAAACTAAAGCACCAGAAGGATATGAAATCTCAACAGAGAAGTATCCAATTACACGTACTGGTAAGGATAAGTTAGGTGTAGACCTAATCAAGATTAACGTTCTTGATAATGCTATTGTTATCCCTCCAACAGGTGTGGAAACAAATCCATTACTATTCGTAGGTATTGGTGTAGTTGCTCTTGCTACATTAGGAGTAATCCTCTTAGCAAAGAAGAAGAATTAAGTTAATTAAGGGAGAGAAATCTCCCTTTTTTATCTTTCTAAAAATTATTTCAAAAAAATTAAAAAATTTGTTATTTTCCTATTGACAGATGTTATAAAAATATGCTATGATATATGTGTAGTTAGGGGATTGACAAAACTGAGTTTTTGCATATCCACTTAGCAAAATAAAAAAGGCTAAATTTGGCCCAAGGAGAAAATAACTATGAAAAAGTTTATCAATAAGAAGAATGTAGTAATCGCAGTAATCGTAGCAATCTTAATCGGTGTATCTGCTTATATGTTAGCAAATAAGAAGGCTGATGTCAAGCCAACTTCTAACAAAACTTCCGAAGTTACAACTAAGGAAGATAAGTCTGATAAAAAGAATACTGTAAAGTCTGATACTAAGAAAGAAGATAATAAAGACAATAAGCAGGAAGTTAAGGAAGATAAGAAGTCTGATACTAAGGTAGAAGAAACAAAGACTACTGAAGTTACAGATACTAATACTGCTACTAGCGTTTCTAATAATACTTCTTCTAATAACAACACTGTATCTAATAACGGTTGTAAGACAGTTTATCACGAGGCAGTTACTCACAACGTTTATCACGAAGCAGTAACTCAACAGGTTTGGGTAGTAGATACTCCTGCTCACGATGAAACAACTTATACATTAGTTTACTATGTTCAGTTCTCTAATGGTGAGAAGTGGTATCAAGACGGCAGTGCAGATTTTGCAAGCAGGGTTGCTGATTATACTGCAAGTAATGGTTTATCTTACAGTGTCCGTGCTGAAAATCAGCCAAATACTACTCACTATGACGAAGTAGGTCACTATGAAACTCAGGTAGTGTCTCAGGCTTGGACTGAAACAGTTGTTGATACACCAGCATATACTACATGTGAGTAATCAATTCATCACTCAACTTGTACCCATAGTATAGTATAAGATGTGTAAGGTGTCAATAGATTTTTGCAACAAATTTGAGAAAATTTTATGGGGAATCAGTGCTATGTAAAAGTAGTGCTTTTTCCCTTTCATTTTTAGAGAGGAACTTATGATACGATTGATAAAAAAGATAGTATTCATTGTTATTTCCCTGTTTCTAATACATACCCATATCGGAGGTATGTTTATATACTACAACAATAATATGTTTCCGTCAATACGTGATGGCGATTTATGTTTTATTGAAAAGTATGATAAACATACACACATAGATGATATTGTCTTATATAACAATACTTTATACAGAGTTATCGCAAGGGAGAATCAAGAAGTAAATATTACTGAAAAGGGGATACTTACAGTTGATGGACAACAGGTTTTAAGTGTTACTAATTCGTTATTACAACGTGGAGATATAACTTATCCAGTAAAGTTAAAACAGGGTGAATTGTTTGTATTAAATGATTACAGAGAAGAAATATCTGACAGTAGAGAGTTTAATACAATACAAGAGAAAGATATTACAGGTAAAATATTCTTTTTAATTAGACGTAGAGGTTTCTGATGAAGAAGATTATCTTATTTGTTATCTTTCTTTGTCTATTCCCGATTAAAGCATTTGCTAGTGGCTATGAGGAAATAACCGGTGGAGTAATTAACATAAAATTACATCTTGTAGATACTGGTAAGCATGAGAGAAGTATCTTTGATAGTTCCCACTTTGTTCTTGATATACAAGGCGAAGAGGATATAAATTACAGACGAGGAACTGGTTCAGTATTTTATTCAACTCCTGTAACAGAGGAATTACGGAACACTGGTACGACTGAAATAAGTGTTGATTTAAGTTGTTTAACGTTCACTGAACCTAATGTATATAAATACTCTATACACAGCTATTTCACCTCATATAAGTCATTAGAGAGAGATACAGTATATCACCTAACAGATAATGAGTTTGAGTACTTGTATGTGTATGTAGTAGATAACAATGGTAAGTTAGAGATTGCTAATTACGTTATTGGTGATGAAGGAAATAAGACTTTTGAATACTATGGAAAACTTGCAACAAGCACTTTAGAAGTTACAAAACTAATAAAGGGTAATCAAGCAAGTGCATTTCAACGATTTAATATTACAATATCTGTAAAAAGAGCAATACCTAATATGGAATACAATCTAGGTCACGGGTACACTCTATTTACAGATAAAGTTGGTAATGGTACAATTACAGTGCCATTAGGACATAAACAAACTTTAAGAATTACAGATTTACCGATTGGTTGTTCCTACACAGTTTCAGAGGATGCAGAGGATTATGTATCAAGTGTGGTAGGAAAGACAAATTGGTTATTTAGGACACCTGACCAGAAGATGTCAGTAGTGTTCACAAATGAGAAAAGTGGATTAATACCTACTGGGATTGTCTTAAATAATGGTGGAATATTTATTATCATAGGAATTTCAGTATTAGGTATTTTATTAATAAAAAGGAGAAAGAATGGGAGTTAAGAATTTAATTGGTAGTTTTGCTATCACAGCCTTAGTATTATCTGGGGCAATTACACAGGCACACGCAATTGGAGATGCCAACACAAATACAAACTATACAGGGATTGAGGGTACTGAAACACAGTTTGAAAAGTACTTCGTTATGGATGAGGGTATTCAAGTACCTAATGCAACATTTTCATTTACTGTAAAAGCAGGTGTTGCTAAAACGGGAGATAAGACACATGCTAAGATTATGGCAGGTGTTGGGACTCCTACAATTGAGGATATTACATTCAACGCTAACGATACAGAGAATGTAGCAACTACAGGAGAAATTGGAGCAACTGGCGAAGTTCCTGCTGGAAAACAGTTTGTTAAGAAAACAGGTAAGATTGACTTTTCAGGTTGTAACTTTACAGAACCTGGAATTTATAGATACATTATTTCAGAAACAGGTACAAATACAGGTGTTACAAATGACACAGATAAGATAATGGATGTATTTGTTACAGATAACGATGGTACATTAGCAGTTAGTGGCTATGTATTGCACTCAAACGCAACAGATATTGAATTAAACCCACAAGTAGAGGGTGATGGTCAATACACTTTAGCAGATAAGGTGACAGGTTTTGTAAATACATTTGAATCTGCTGATTTAACATTTGGTAAGAAGATTACAGGTAACCAAGGAAACAAGTATAAGGAATTTACTTTTACATTAAAGATTACTAATGCTACTCCAAATAGTAAATATACAATCGAGTATAATGGAAATCGTAGTGAAGCGCAGGATGAACCAGAAACAGGTACGAAGACAGTTTTAGTAACAGATGAACAAGGAAGTGCTACTAGAACATTTAAGATGACTAATAATACTTTTGTTACTGTTAAGGGTCTTGCTAAGGGTGTTAAGTATGAATTAACAGAAGATGCAGAAGATTACGTATCTACAAATGGTATTACTGGTGAAACAGAGGAAGAATCCTATACAGGAGCACAAGCTGGTACAATGAATAACCTTGATGTCAAGACAGGTTTTACAAATAGTAAGACAGGGGTAATTCCTACTGGTATCTTATTAACAACAATGCCATACTTTGTAGTTGTATTAGTTGGTGGTGCAATGATAATGCTATCTGCCAACAAAAAGAAAGAAGAGAATTAGTGAATGAATATCACCAAGAAAATTACGGATTTGAATAAGTCTTATCCATTTAAACATACAAACAACTTTATTGATAATGTAATTGTTGTCGTAGGGTTGATTTGTATGTTTCTTGGTGGTTATTGTCTGGTGGATAATTACAATGTGTATAATAAAGCAGATATTACACAGGCACTAGGGTATAAACCCACTGTAACGGAAGATGGTATAACTTTTGATGATGTACCTAATGCAATTGCTTGGTTACAGATACCTGATACTCATATAGATTATCCTATTATGCAAGGGAAAGATAATTTAGAGTATATTAATAAGGATTGTTTTGGTAAATATTCTCTTGCAGGGAGTATTTTCCTAGATTTTAAGAACGATAGTTCATTTATTAATGATTATAACATCTTATACGGTCATCATATGGCAGGCGGTAAGATGTTTGGAGATTTAGAGAAGTTTATTGATAACAAATTCTTTTCTAAGCATTTAACAGGGTATTTACTCACGAAAGAAAAGATATATAGAATTACTTTCACACAATGTTTTGAAACAAGTGCTTATGATAAGGAAGTCTTTTCATTGGATGTTGACAATTCTGAGAGAAAGTTTTATAATGGTAAAAAGACAGTTGCTCTAACGACTTGTAAGACAACAACAGATACAAATAGAATGGTGTTAATAGGTGAGTTAGAGGAAATATCAAAAGAACAGTACAGAGGTGAATACGATGGAAGAAATTAAGAACTATTTAATTGAAAATAACTATGTGGTTAGAGTGCTAGAGAATGACCTTACAAGATTAGTTGGGGTAAAGGTTATCAATGATAAACTCATTAACCTATATATTTCCTATCGAGAGAGTGAATACGAAGCAACAGCTTACATACACCAACGACAAGATAAAACAAGAAAGATTTCAGTACAAGTATCTGAGCCAGTTGAAATGATTAAGCAGATTAAGTCATTAGAGGAGAGTTGTTTATAATGAGAAAAATAAAAGGAACTATTATAGCACTTCTTGTGGTGTTATTTTCAAGTATTAACGTCTATGCTGCAAATACTGTTTCCATTAGTATCCCAATTGTCTCAGACTCTAACTCAATTACAGTTGAGGAAAATGGAATAAAAAGGGAAGTTACAGGAAAAGAACTTCATTTAGAATATGATAAGGTTGGTAACTATGAATACTCTATCTACGCAGATGGCTATGAAAATAAGTACTCGTTGAACGTATTTGTAGGAACAAAAGAAGATGGTTCACTATATACAGAGAGTGTGTTGACTACTGACAGTAAAACAAAGGTAGATGAGATTACTTTTAAGAAGTCAGAAAGTAAGATTGAAAAACCTAATACAGAAGAACCTAAGAAAGAGATAAAGAAAGGTACAGACCAGATTGGTACGGGTGTGGTAGACAATCCTGTGATGTGGGGTGCGATTATTGCATTAGTGTTATCTCTATTATATCTCTCAAAGGGGGATAAGAAATGTTAGAAACATTAAACATGGTACTATTAACATTATCTTGTTTTGTATTTATTGGTCTTGTATTACATCTAGTAAATAAGTATGATTTAATCTTACTAGGTATTGTGGCTATTCCAATGTATGTTATACTAACAATCAACTTTATTATATTATGGGTTACAAACACAGTTACGGTCATTCCATATATTGTAACAGTTGTAATTATATTATGCTGGGATTTTGCTATTGGTATTTCTGTGTTTAAATTTAAAAACATGAAGTTAATTATCAGTTATGTTCTTATGTTTGTACTAATATTACTTGGAGGAATACTGTGATTAAAGCAATTATTTGTGTGTTATTCTCTATTTTATCCTTAACTGGATGTACAAAGAATGAAAAAGTTTTCAAGAAAGATGAGAGTGTAATTATTGTACGTCATGATGCAGATACAATTACTACAGTAACCTTCACAGACAATTACCCAGTTGGAGATTATTCTTCGAAGGTAGATAAGGAAAAGGAAGTTAAAGAATCCTATACAGATGTATTAACAAAACTATTCTCATCAGGTGCAGTAGTAGATGTTAGTACAGAGATTACTGGTAGTCGTATTAAGGTCATTAGCACATTAGATTTTAGTAAGATTAGAAACCTTGGGGAATTTGGCATTAAATCACCATATCCATCTTTAGCAGAATTTAGTAAGTTCCTAACTGATAGTGGTTGGAAACAGTAATATTACCTATTGACAAGATAATGTGAATTATGCTAATATTGTTGGTGTAAGGAGAAATAAATGATTGAACATTTAGAGGAACAGTTGGAACAACTATTCATCAACCAAGGTATTGGGTCATGGTTGTGCCCAGACGACCACATTAGTGGGGCAAAACAAGCAGTAGAACGTTGGAAAAAGACAACAAAGTACGTAGCACAAACAGATGACGTGTATCTTGAGGCATTAAAACTTCGCTTAAAACAGGGTGGAGTAGAAATTTAAGAAGGACTTTAAAAGTCATAGGAGAGGAAATTAAAATGGAAAAGTACGAAGTATTTGGTAAGAAGGTTGTAAAGTGTCATACAGTTGCATTAAAGACACATGCTTGGTTATTTGACAAGTATAATTTACCGTTAAGTGCATTAGCATTGGTACGAGGTGATGAGTGTGGATGTGATGTTACTAAGTTCACATCAGTTGCTAAGTGTCATGAAGAAGATATGTTCGATGAACATAAGGGTATGCGAATTGCTTCTGTTAAGAATCAGATTAAGTTACATAACAAGCGAATGAAGGATTTACAAAAAGTTCGCACTCAGTTAATGTATGAACTAGAGATGGTAGAGGAGTTATTAAGTAAGGAAACTGCTAAGACTGCTCATCAGATTGTACTTTTAGGAGAGGCTGAAAAGTATTAAGGTGTTTAATTACACCTTTTTTATTTTTGGCTATTGACAGTTTTTCATATTTTTGGTATAATTGTGATACAGGAATTAGTATATCCTCGTGTAAAATCAGTTATTAGGAGAAAAATATGGATAAGTTAGAAAGAACTCAGTTAATTAAAGATGGAAAGATGCGTATGTTAGCTAGAAATGACCATCGTTTTTCAGTATTGTTTTTTGGTAAGGTATTTTACCTTATTGAAGCTGAAAATTTACCATTTAGAACATTACTAAGTGTAGCAGTTATGCGAAAAGACCGTACAGTGCTGTTGCCAGTCTATGAAAGTCTTGCAAATATTTGGCATGTAATGAATCAGAAAGATTGTCTATCTACTAGAGAAATGTTAAATATGATGTTGAGAGTAGAAGTGGAAAACATGAAGGAATTTTTAGACAACAATCCAGACTTAGATTATGCTAAGCCTGAACAAGTTAAGTGGTACGTTGGAGATAATTTGTACAAGAAGTATTAAGTAGGGGAGGAGTGAGACTTTGGAAAATTATGCAGGACTATTTTTACTGTTTGTATTAACACTTGTATCATCTACAACTGCTAATTTAAGAAGTGTCCTACTTGTAAAGGGTGATAAGATACAGACAATGGTAATTACTGCAATTGATGCCACTGTCTATGCTTACTTATTTAAGAACCTAACACGAGGGGATGATATATACTCTGTATTAGTGTTTGTGTTAGGTAAGTGTTTAGCAGTTGAATTATCAAATATCTTGTTGTCCAGAACGAATAAAACCGTGTATAAGTGTAATGTTTATCTAAACAGTTATGAAGCAAGTGGGTTAGAATCATTTTTATTTGCTCAAAACATTTCATTCTCTAGGGTAGAAGAAACATTCTTACATAGTGAGAGAATAAAGGTAATTATGCACGTAACTCGACAACAATATCAGAAGATGTTGGAGTATTTAAAGAGTGTTGGTATTGATAACCCAACATTAGATTTAACAGAAGTAAAGGTTAAAGGGAATATCGAAAGGAGAACCCATGGAAAATAATGATATTTTAGTTGTTGGGGATGTGCATTTTGTTAATACATCTTACATTAAGGATAGATTAGACTATTGTGTAGATAGTTTAAATTGGGTAGAGCAAGAGGCCACAAAACTTGGAGTTAAGAAGATTATCTATGTAGGTGATTTCTTTGACCGTTCAGATGTAAATGCAGAAGAGATTAGTGCTTTAGCAAAGGTACAATGGTCTAACTGTGAACATATTGTCATTGTTGGTAATCATGAGTTAAGTAAAGAGAGTAACTCTGTTCTATTACTTCAATTCTTAGGATTTAAGGTTATTAGTGAGATTGAAAATATCGATGGTATATTATATGTGCCATATCTCTACAATCCTGATAAGTTTGACTATTCCCTTTTAGAAAACGCTGATATTGCAATCAGTCATAATGATATTGCAGGTATCCAAGTTGGTAGGTTTAAGACTGTAAACGGACTTGATTTAGATAAGTTAAAACGTGCAAAGTTATTCATTAATGGGCATATCCATAATGGTGCTTATTTAGCAGATAATGTATTAAATATTGGTAACTTTGTAGGTCTTAATTTTAGTGAAGATGCTAATATCTATAATCATAATGTTGCACATATTCATGATGGTAAAGTGGAGTTAATTGAAAATCCTTATACTTTAAATTTCTATCATTTATCAAAACTAGCGGATTTAAAGAAATTAAAGAAAAATGCAGTAGTTAGTTTTAAGTGCAGTAGAGATGAAGTAGATGATGTTACTAAGAAGTTGAATAGTGATAAGAACATTAAGTACTTTAAGGTTTTATTAAGTACTGAAACAAAGAAAAAGAAACCAGACGAAGTGGAAGAAAAATTAAATCAAGTAAATCATATTGAGTTATTCCAAACATTTATGATTGATAAACTTGGTGATGATAAGTTAGTGAAGGAAGAGGTGGAAAGCATATGCAAGTAGTTTTTAACAAGTTAATTATGCATAACTTCCTCTCTTATGCACACTCAGAGTATGAATTTAATAAGAGTGGATTTATCGCTGTAAAGGGCTATAATCACAATAAAGAAGATAATGCCTCTAGTAACGGTGGGGGTAAGTCCTCAGCATTTAGTTCTATCATTTGGTGTCTAACAGGTTCTACTCCAACAGGTGTAAAAGATGTTCACAACAGATATGTAAAAGAAGATGAAACATGGGTATATTTATCTTTCACGGTTGATGGAAAAGAGTACGCTGTTAAGAGATTCTATAAACCTGCAGGTATGGAATTTACAGTAGATGGTAGAGAGATTGAGAACAAGGGTATTAGAGATGCTGAAAATATTTTATCTCAGTATCTTCCTAACATTACTGAAAAGTTATTGAGTTCTGTTATTATTTTAGGACAAGGATTACCTAATAAACTAACAAATCATACTCCTAGTGGTAGAAAAGAGATTTTAGAACAACTTTCTAATTCAGACTTCATGATTGAGGATATTAAGGATAGACTTTCTAAGAGATTAGTCACATTGAATGATAAAAAGCGTGAGTTAGAGGATAATATTCTTCAATTATCTACTAGCATGGAGAATAATAAGAGATTGATTACTGATTATCAGTATGAGTTGAATCATCTTTCTCCTTGTGATATTTTAGAATCTGACTTAGTAAATGATAAGAAACGATATAGCGAGTTATCTGCTAGAGTATTTGATAACTACGATGAAGAGTTGAAGAAACTGTATAATGAAAAGGCGAAGATTAAAAATGAACCGAACATTACAGACTTATCTTCTATTGATGTTAGATTAGCAGAAATGAGAACATCCTTAAAGGGAAAGATAGACAAATATAAGGAGTTATCCTCTGTTACTGATATTTGTCCTACATGTGGTCAGAAGTTGATTGGAGTACATAAGCCAGATACTTCTGATTTAGTTAAAGAAATCAACCAATTAAAGGGTGAGGGTGTTCAGTTAAAGAACCAGCGAGATAAGATTGAACAAGAAAACAATTCTATTATCGCAGAGTGTAATAAAAAGTATCAGGAAGATGTTGCATCCATACAAACTTCTATTGAAAAGTTAGAACAGTTGCAACAAAAAACTCAACGGGAGAAACAATTAGTGGAATCTCAAATGAAGAATCTATTAGAAAACATTTCTAGGATTCAAGTCGAGATTGATGGCTATAATAATAAGAGAAATACATATTTATCTAGTATTGAAAAGGCAACAAATGAGAATAATAAGTATTCTAAGGAATTGGATACACTAAAATCTGAATTAACCACTGTTTCCCAAAGAATTGATATTCAGAATAAGATGAATACATTAACAAAGAGAGATTTCAGAGGTGTATTACTATCAAATTGTATTTCATACTTAAATGCTAAAATGAAAGAATTTTCATTAGAGGTGTTTAACACAGATAAGTTATCAATGGAATTAAGTGGCAATAACGTGTCTATTAAGTTAGATGGCAAGGAATATGAAAGTCTATCTGGTGGAGAAAAGACTAAGGTAGATATTATTATTCAGTTATCTATTAGAGATATGTTATGTAGATATGCTAATTTTAGTTCTAATATTCTTGTTATTGATGAAGTTACAGATTTCTTAGATGAGCAATCTGCAACTAATGTATATAACTTATTTATGTCAAAATTAAATGACGTATCCTCGGTATATATCATATCACATCGTAAGGACTTTACAATCCCTACGGATGGGGTTATGATTATCGAAAAGGGTACAGATAAGATTAGTAGAATTATTCAATAGAAAGAGGGTGGTAAAAGTATGTCAAAGTCAGTCAAAGTCAAGGCAAGAACACGTAACGTGTTAATGTCAGCCGATTATAGCCAGCAAGAGATAAAAGTAATGGCACAGATGTGTGGAGACCCTATGATGTTGAAAACCTTTGAAGAGGGGAAAGACTTTTATGCTATGATTGCCAGTCTATCTTTCCACAGAGAGTATAAGGATTGTTTAGAGTTTTATCCAGAGGGTACTCCAATCAGACAGGTTAATGGAGAATGGGTAGAGTGTTCAGAAGAAGAGTGTGAAAAGCACGCAGGACATAAAACCGAAACAAACTATGAAGGCAAAAAGTACAGAACAAATTCGAAATCCATATTATTGGGTAAACAAAAATGCCCATACTATGTGAACTAATAAAATATTAGGTGTCAATCAAAAAGATTGGCTAACGGTAGAAGCAGAATAAGACAGACTAATCAAACGTTAAAACGATAGTTAGTCATAAAAAGTGCGAAGTAGCTTCGTAAGAGAATCTAAGCCTGAAAAGGTCAGTTAAAGATAATACCGTGTTAAGATTTTAGATTATTTATATGTTAGTTTAGAAAGGAAATTATGGGATACATTTATGTAATTTCAAACAATTTAACAAATAAAATGTATGTTGGACAGACAAGAAAAACTCCGAAAGATAGGTTTAAGGCACACATGAATCACCCAACTTCGAAAGGTGTGAGTGATACCGACTCGTTCCATGCGGACATTCGTGACCTTGGTAGAGATTGTTTCTCACTATTTACATTGAAATCAAATGTTAATAACGAAGAACTTGACTACTGGGAAAGATTCTTTATTCATAGATATAAAACAAATGTTTATGGGTATAATCAAACTGCTGGCGGTGGAGGTATTTTAGGGTATCGACATACAGAAAAGACAAAGAGTTCTATCAGCAAAACATTAGCACTACCAGAAGTTAAAAAATCCATATTCACGAAGGAAAGAGCATCTAAAATTAGTGCATCGCTATCCGGGGTTAAAAAATCAGATGAACATCGGAAGAAGATGAGTGAGATTGCTAAAACACGAGTTGGTGAGAAGAACTCATTCTATGGTAGACATCACACCAAGCAGTCAATTGAGAAGATTAAACAGAAATCAAAACCTGTTATAGCTATTGATTGTGTAACGAACGAGAAAATTCACTTTTCTGGAATATATAAAGCAATAGAATTTTTAAGAACTAAAGAAAAAACTAACATAAAACAAAGTTCTATGTATCTTGGAATATATAGAAATCTTAACAAAAATCATGTGTGGCATGGATACATGTGGTTTTGGGAATAATCTAAAATAAAATGTAACGACTATCGAAAGCAGTAAATGTAACTTTGTAAAAAGAATAAGCACTTAATAAGTGACGAAGTGAGTAGAGTAGGGATATTCTTGAAATAGAATATAGTGTATAGGCATATACACGTTCAGTGATATATTATATATCATTACCGAAGTGCATAGCTATCTCATTAGAGATAAAGATATAGTCTACACATCATAGAAATATGGTGATATGCAGTGATTTTATATGGAAGAGGAGATGCATCTGTTGCAGAACAGTTAGGATGTTCGGTGGAAGAAGCCAGAGAGATTAAGCAAGCAGTGTATAAAGGATTCCCTGCTATCGAAAAGTTTGAAAGAGATGGTCTTGAACATGCCAAAAAGTATGGCTGGGTGTCAACATTGTGGGGAAGAAAGAGAAGATTACCGGACATAAATCTTCCTGAGTATGAAGTATTTGAAGCTATCCCTACTGAAGATGGTGAATACGCAAAAGGAAATAAGGTAGATGATATTTATGCTATCCCTATTATCAATAAAGTACGTAAGGCATTTTTCAACCAGAGAAGAACCTTAATCGAGGAATTAAAGAGAAAGGGTTATTATGTATTAAATAATGGTGGTAAGATAGCACAGGCACGTAGACAAGTAACTAATAGTCAAATCCAGGGCACAGCGGCAGACATGTCTAAGAAAGCCCTGATTAAGTTGAATAATGATGAGAGATTAAGAGCATTACATGGTAAGCCTATTATACCTATTCATGATGAGGTTATTTTAAGTTCTCCTTTTAGATACGCAAGAGAAGTAGAAAAGAGATTTGCGTATGATATGGAGACTGCCGCAACAGATAAACTACATTTGGATATTTCAACCGATGTTGAAGTAACATTCAACTGGTATGGAGAAAGTCTGGACTTGGATAAAGAGTTGAAGGATTTTGAGGAGGAAGTTGATGATACACTCGTCAAGTAACCTACTTATTAATCGAGAATGGTCTATGCCAAATAGTAATACATTTGATATTAAACCTATACATAAGTTGATTTCTAAGTACATTGAGTTGGTTAAGGTGGATAATCCTAATGCAGTTATCATTGACCCGTTTGCTAATAGAAACAAGTTGGCAAATATCACAAATGACTTAGATGAAACATTTGATACTGATTATCACTTAGATGCACTAGACTTCTTAAAGATGTTTGATGATAACTCTGTGGATATGGTATTATTTGATAGTCCTTATAGTCCTAGACAAGTATCTGAGTGCTATAAGAAGTTGGGAAAGACTGTAGACCACAAGACAACACAAAGTTCATATTGGTCTAACTTAAAGAAAGAGATTGGTAGAATTGTAAAGAAAGATGGCATTGTGATAACTTTTGCTTGGAACTCTGGTGGAATTGGTAAGACTTTAGGGTTTAATATAGAAGAAATCTTATTAGTTGCTCATGGTGGTTGGCATAACGACACAATCTGTACAGTTGAAAGAAAGAGGTAATTAACGTTATCTCTTTTTTGTCTTTACAGAGGATGTGAATTGTGATAAAATATATCATATAAAGGAGTATGTATTATGAAATTTAATGGTAGTTTAAAGAGTGTATTACAGTACTTAGAAGTGAATTATTCCAATCCTATGGTGAGAGTACACTCTGATGATATTAGTTGTCAAGAACATTCGACACGTTGGTTGTTAGTTCATCCATCTATTCTTGATTTAGATGAGGAAACCACTTGGGAAGTATTGAGTGGTGGAGACTACTATGATTATGATATATTTCAAGGAGAGATGCTTTAATGGAAGAAGAATATAGTTGGGAACTTTTAGCAGGAAAAGGACAAATTCCAGCAGTAATCGCAATCAACACAGATAGATATGGCGACGTACAAAAAACGTGTAACTCCAATCACTTTATTAATTTTCACGAAGGCGCTAGAATTGTATTTATAACAGAGTATGTTAGCCCTAACAGTGAAATTGCCGAGAACATGACAGCCTTAGTAGATGTTCAGAAGAAGTTTGAAACACTGTTTAAGGGATATTTCCTTGAGGTGTGTTCTGACATTAACCCTACTATCCAAAATGGTGGGGTATTGTGTACTTGTGTAGTAAGAAAGTGTAAGGTTGAGGACTTAGAAGTATCAAGCGATTATACCTTAGTTCGTGATAAGATTGATGTTGTGGAGAATATTCGTAGACAAGTCAAGGAACTGCAAGAACATCAACTAGAAGATGTTAGCAGATTAAATCAATTAACCAAGAAATTACAGAGCATGAGAGATTATGCTGATGAATTAAAGCTTGACCAAGAACACAAAGAGCAGTATTTCCAAAAGATTGGGGAACTAAATTCTGATATTCAAGAATTAGAGATTAGACTTAAGAAAGATATTCCAGAGTTGGATAAGAATTTAGACATTAACAATTTCAAGTAATAGAGTTATTCTATTTATTTAATAGAGGAGTACATAATTGACAGGTACTCCTTTTTTGTGTTATAATGTTGGAAGAGAAAGTAGAGGAACTTATATGGAAAATAAATATCCAAGATTAATTAGTTGGAACTACTGGGATGGGACAAGTTTTTTCTCACGAAAAAATAGTGTAGAGGAGATAACTGAATATTACATCCTTGATGAAGATGGGGAAAAAGAGATTGAAGATGGAACAATCACAAGAACAGATGGCCCATATAACCATTTCTGTAGAACTCATTTTAAGAAAGTTGTACGTACTGGCTATACGAGAAACTCTAAAAAGCATAAGGATATTTACTTTGCTATGAAGAATAAGTATCCAGAACTAGAAAATAGACTTAAAGTGTTTGAGGGGATTTTAAAGGACTGTGGAACTTATGTGTATATGAACCTCCCATGGCTATATACTGGTTGGGGATATGACTTTTATTCTAAACATGAGGATGTATTCCTAGAAAATGATACAGCCTATATTAAAAAAGAATGTTGGTCTGTTGAATTGATTAATGAAATAGTGAAATATAAACCTCGTAATTTTGAAGGTTGTGTCATAGAAGAATATCAAGATAAATATATACCACAATTCCTACTTAGTTTAAAGATTAAATTCCCAGAATTGTATGAAAAGATTGATAGCAAAACAGACAAAGATGTTAGAGACCTTTTTCTTGGTAAGTTCGTTCCTGTGACAAAGTTGCTTCGTGGAACTGTTGGTGTTGTGAAAGGTGGATTCTGTTTACCTGACACATGGTACTATGATGGAGAATACTTGAATGGCACTAAACAAGACGATGGGTTAATTGTAGAGATGAGAATTAAAGCAAATGATGAGGTGCTTGTAAAGGTAGTAGATGTTTCTACTGTTCCTTTTGATTTGGTTAATGAGTAGTGAGGATTGAACTATGAAATATTTTATTACAAGTGATATTCACGGGCATTATACAGAATTAAAACAAGAATTAGATAAAAAAGGATTTAATGAAGAGTTAGATACTTTAGTTGTGTGTGGTGATTTGTTAGACCGTGGTACAGAGAACGTTAAATGTATTCAGTATGTTAATTCACTTCCTAATAAGGTACTTATTAAAGGAAACCATGAATATAACTTAGAGAAGTGTTTATTTTCTCATAGATTTGACTATGCAGATAAACACAATGGTACAGTTGATACTATTTTAGAGATTGCAAAGTATGTAACTGGCAGAAAGGCACTAACTGCCTATGATAGCGATATATTTATGTATGCTAACCAATATTTAGAACTCACTAATTATATGAATAGTCTTGTAAATTATTTTGAGTTTAAAGATAAAAATGGAAATACAATAGTTTGTTGTCATGGTTGGTTGCCGGAGAACTATAAAGATAAAGATTGTAAAGACTTTGAAGAGTATAGCTGGATAAATGGTATGGCTTATTGGAAGAATGGTCATGGCTTTAAAGATAAAACCATTATCTGCGGTCATTGGCATTGTTCTTTTGGTAATTCTAAGTATCATGGTAAAGGTTCTGAGTTTGGAGAAGATGCTTGCTTTGAACCATTTAGAGATTTAGGAATTATTGCGTTAGATGCGTGTACAACACTAACAAAGAGAGTTAATGTAGTCGTGATTGAGGGAGAATAATTTCCCTATCACAGTTGTATAGAGAAGTTTAATGACAAGTATGGTGTAATAAATCATATTGGCATTTTTTAAGTATTTTAGAAAAAGGAGTGATTTGATGAAGAAAAATAAGAAAAGTTTAAAGAAAGCAACGATTGGTATGTCGTTATTAATGTCATCTGTGCTATTATGTGGTAATACAGTTAAAGCACATGCACAGGCTGACTTGACACCAGAAGAGAATCAGAAATTAACAGAGTTTTTAGCAACACAACCAACAAACGGTACAAGAACAAGTTTAGGACTTACAAATAATGTTAGTCATAGCACTTATAAGTTTAAGGGAGTAAATAACTATACCTCTATCTTTGAAAGTCGTGCAACAAAGACTAAGTTAGATAAGGACTATGAGTTTACATTTATTGACGGAGACCACGCAGGAGAGATAGTACATGTAAAGAATTGGCAAGACCTAGATGTTCTTGATATATCAACTGCTGATAGTTACGGAGCATCCTATGGCATGGGTAAATATCTATTTGCAAAACAGGTAACATTTGTAACAGATGACGGTACAGAGTTTATAGAGCATAATGTTACTTTACCAGTTGATTTTGATGGTGGGGAACGTTATGATAAGACTGCATACCCTAATAGATACGTGTTTGATTATCCAATTGAAGAAGAGGATTCACGCTTTACTCATGATATTATGGGGGTAGAAGATATGGCTGCCTCAGGAGGAACTGGTTATTGGCAAATAACTGCTACTGTAAACGAGGAAATTCCTTATGATACGATTGTCGAAGTTGATGAAAACTTAAAACAGGGTGAAATTGTAGAAGTTACACAAGGTGAAATTGGAAACAAGATTGGTACATTCAACCTTACAGTAGGTGATGATTTAGGTAGTAGATACTTAGATTATGATGCTGATGTGATTTATAATGACTTAAAGGACTTATTCAGTACTTCTTCAATCCAAAAAGATGCATTCTTTGTTCGTGATTATGGATTAGTCACTTATGTCGAAGGTGGTTCAGTTGACCCTAAGACAAGAGTGTTACATGTAGGTATTGACTACACTCAATATGTTACAGAAGATGGTACAGAATTAAAGACTAAGGAATATGGCATACATGATAAAGAAACGTTTGATGGCTATGAATTTGTAGAAACTCGTACAGCAGAAAATGGTGATACAATTCATGTGTACAAGAAAATTGCTACTCCAACACCAGAACCAGAGAAGCCTGTAACACCAACTAACCCTACTGATGAAACACCTACACAGCCAGAAACACCAACAAACCCAGTAGAAGATACACCTGCTGTGCCAAATCCTACGCCTGAACCTGAAACACCTGGCAATAATGGTAATACT
>ERZ772909.127-NODE-127-length-53817-cov-20.872475_pt1 | contig 53817 bp, 72 predicted proteins | sample MGYA00511137_ERZ772909 | MGnify/ENA primary metagenome ERZ772909 (study PRJEB29015, sample SAMEA2738095) | human oral metagenome | biome: human oral; feature: human-associated habitat; material: saliva | place: China | collected 2270 ... | reverse complement strand
CAGGCGCTGGCTGTGCAGGCTGTGCAGCAGGCGCTGGCTGTGCAGGCTGTGCAGCAGGCGCTGGCTGTGCAACAGCAGCAGGGGTTGCAGCAGGTTGCTGCCAAGGCTGTGCAGCATTGGGCTGTTGCCAAGGCTGTGCAGCAGGGGTTGCCGCAGGTGCCGGATTAACTGGAGCAGCAAATGCAGGGACAACAGGTGCAACAGGTTGACCGAAGCCCGGAGTAGCAGGAGCAAAGCCGGCATTTACAGGAGCAGCGCGTTGAGCCATTTCAACTTGTTCGTTGATGTTTTTGTAGCCGTTGATCTCGTTGGTATCGCCATATTGGCCTGTTTGGTCTTTACGGATTTTCAACTTAATTTTCATCGGCTGACCGTGCAGTTGGCTGCTGTCTTGCAGTTGCATCACACCGATTGCATGACAGATTGCTGACAGTTGCTTGTAAGCGATATCTTGGGCGGTTTGGTTTGCGTTTTGCAAGTTCAAACGTTGGAAGACTTTCTGACCGTTAGCAAAACCGCCCATGATAGAGAAACGGAGTTGCAAATATGCGCCGGAACCGTCTTTAGTTGGTTTCATTTCGCTTTCGTCGATCATTGCGTCATACCAGCCAGCAGGCAAGACCTCGAAACCCATGTCAGGTGCTACTTGAGTAGCGTCAAAATTCAATGATGCCATTTTTATGTCCTTTATAAAGTTGGGCTTACGCGCCCATGATTTTTGCAAAAATTGCGCTGAGAATTGGAGCTTCCATCGGAGCCAGCGCACCGCTTCGATCTTTTGCTTCGAATTGGAAATCAGGTTGAGTTTGTAAGAATCGGAAGTTATTACCTTGCTGATCCTTATTAGTACCCAAACGGAAAACTTCATCGAAAAAGTATGGTAACTTATGTCCTAATTTACTGCCAGGCATACTTGGACCATATTTTACAACACCAGTTAATTCGTCTTTAAACGGTTCTTGCTTACTTGCGAAATAAACGTGTTTACCGTTAATATCGCGGAAGTAACGAACCAAAGTTTCCATTTTTTCGATCAATTCGCCGTATGCTTGGCGTGGATCTTTAACTTGGCGTTTGGCGTTATTTAACACCACTTCCGCGATCTCGGAAAGACTGTCCAAAGCGATAGAGTCAAAACCCTGTGCCTCTTGCGACTTTGTACACCATTCATAGGCTTGTTGCAAGTCTTCCACTGTACTGATTGTAATTACTGGAATGTCGTATGTGATGTAAGGATTACCCACACCATACACGCGCTCCAAGTTTGCTTTACGCAAAGATAACAAACCTGATTCAGCGGAAATCAAAATCGGTCGTGGCAACGTTGCTGTCAGCATTGTTTTACCAATACCCGCCGGGCCATAAACCAAGCATTTGACACCACTAAGGGCAGATGCTTGTTCAGCTGTTGTGAAATTGAGTGCCATTAAAAAATACCTTCTTCAAAAAATGATACAAGACCATCAAAATCTTCATCCTCGCCTAACGTACTGGCAGCAGCGAGAACATCGCTATATGATACACCATAATCTTCGGCTAAACAACGAAGATAATCTTCGCGATTTTCGTAACCGTTTTCTTGATAAATGTCCATAATTTAAAACCTTGTTTGCTTAACTAATTGAATACATTATAGCGTGTATCCAATTAGTCTGCAAACTATTTTTAGAGGTCAATTGGGTCACGCAAACCAATGAAAACAGGGAAACGCGGTGCTTCTTTAGTACCTACTTCAAAATGCTTGTATTTTGCAAGTCTGCCAATTAATCCGCCACGTTTGTGCATTTGCCAAAGCTCGTTGCGTTTAGCTGCCGTGAACCCTGTGCCAATATTAAATGTAACGCCTTCTTCGTTTGTAACCACAAGAGCGCCCAACGTGTCGCCCGGAACAAGATTGTCTTTGTGGCTGCTTCGAGTTGTTTGACCAAGCTCGCCTGTTTTAGCTTCGTTGTGGTTATGCTGAAGTTCTTGAACGCCTACAATCATAGCTTCGCTATCAGTAAAGCGTTTAACCTTGAGTAAATATTGTTCTTTGAGTGTGGAACGACCATATTTATAACATGAATCCACACCGCGAACCATAACGCCTTCATAACCCTCTTTCAACGCACCTGCTTCAAACGCTTCCAATTCGCGCATATTGCGGATCAAAGTTTGACGCAAGAGTTTGACGTGCGAATCAGGTTTTTCTAAATGCTGCAAATTTGTAGGGTTTGACAACATTTCATAACGCTTATTGTAAGGCATATCAGGCAGCGTGTAAAAGTCGAAAACGTAAAAAGTGAAGTCGGGTTGACCAGTGCGAGTCATAACGCCACTTGTTGTATTTTGCATAGCGTTGAAGTGATTAGCTTTACCCACAATCAACTCGCCGTCCAAACCTTCCAACAAAGGATTTGATCCCAAAACGTGTTGGATATATTCGTTCGGGATAGGTTTAAGTGTTCGACTCATCACTTGCCCATCTTTAATAATTGCACGAATACCATCCAATTTTGGACTTGCATATACAGGGAAATTAATATCCCCTTTTGCGTCGACGGCCAGCATTGGCTTTATTTTTCTTTCTTGATTTTTCATACAAATCCTTTATATATCTTTTTCGCGCGTCATACATACGCAATTTAGCATAATGATCACATCTGTTGTGAGCAAACTTTTCAGGGGTATCAATAGCACTGTGAGCTTTAATATGCTCTACATTATAGGTTAAATCATTTTGATCGCAAACCTTTTTAAAATAATTTAATGCGCGTTCTTCATGCCATGATAATTTGTTACCTTTACCCTCTAATATAAGAATAACACGTTGACAATCCGTTCGGACGATAATGTGGTCATTCTTATAAACAAGGTTGTATTTAATTGCTTGATATAAAGCGTTAGCAACAGCTAAACATTCTGCTTCATGGGAGTGATGCGGTCTAACATTTAAACCGCATCCACCCTGTTTGCGCCCACGATCACAAGCAATGTAATAACCGAAGGCACAAACTCGAGTATCTACACAAAATGAAGCATCCGCAAAGATGGTCACTTGCATGATTTACCGTCCAAATCCAACTCTTTTATTAGAGCAGAAACCGTTCTGTCAAATTTCCCTGTAATAACGTTAAGATCAAATTTTGACGGTCTATCTAATACACCTTGGATATTTCTCCAGATTAGATGTTGTTGCAAGATTTGCCCTGCTAACGTCAGATGAATAAAAGGATTTTCATATCCAATCTGTTTATCAGCAACAAAGAGAATGCCCCCGCTTAAAAGTTTATTGTAAGAACGTTTATCTTTAAGATAAGCATCTCCATTAAACTCCACACCTTTATGGGGAAAGGTGTGGACAATACATTGTTCTTCAAAAGAAAACTCTTTGTTAATATCAATCATTTCTTAGCTCCCGGAACGATTTCCAATCCCGGAGTACCGTCTTTAACCACAAGAACGCTATCAAAGACCTTTTGTTGTTCGGGTGTGAGTTTGCGGTATGCGCTTACTTTCAAGCTCGGTTTCCAGTCCACGACTTCATCAACCAAAATACCCATAACGCGGAAACCTTCAATAGAGGCATTTAATGCGCCTTTGTCGATGGTGCGATTTACTACACGTTTGCCCTTTAACACAAAGCCGTCTGGCAATGTGTGGTTATTAACGCCTTCCTTAGCTTCTTGGAAGTATGTATCAAAAATAGCTTTACGCAAATTCATTTCTTCTTCGCGCAGTTGGGCTAACTGGGTATTGAGTTCATACCAACGATGCAACATAGTTTCATCAGCTTGTTGGCGGACAGGTTTAATATTAAGGTTTTCCATCAGAATCATCTCCTTTAGGGTTGAAAATACTGTCGTCTAATTTACGACCAAACCCATCTATGTCCATTAAAGCATTACAAATTACGATCCGAAGTATCATAAAAACTACTAAGAGAGATAAGTAAAGAGCGATGCAGAACATTTGCGGCCTTTCATACTTTGTATTATACAGTAGTTCTAAGTTTGTGCTACTTGATACTTAGAACTACTGTGTAAAGTTTTATTAACGTTTAATGAATTAATCTAATAATGAATTGTTCTAAAGACGGAGCTACATAGTCTGGGCCTTTGGAAATCTTACCGTTTTCGTTGAACAGCGGTTTACCGTCCACGAACTTGCTGTGGTTAGAGTCGATAACATTGTCCAAAGCGCCTGCAATGTCGAAGCCAAGCATATAACCCACACCAACAGCAGTTACAATTTGATCGCACAAAGCGTCCAACAATTTGACTTTCCAATCTTCGGGCATTTGAATATCCCCACCTAAATGGTTTTTATCAATAGTTTCGCTAAGATAAAAGTCTTCAGAAATGTTTTTTATAATTTCACTGTTATTATTGATAATACCCAAAGCAATCATCATTTCGTACACTTCTTCAAAGTGGGCGCCGATCTGTGTTGCAACGTTTTTCTCGGTCGGATTAGGTTTAGCAGTTTTGAACCAAGCGAGGATACGCTCCACTGGTTCAGCAACAAGCGGAGGATTATGCACCGTCCACAATTCAACTTTACCCAATTCTTTTATAGACCAACTGTCGGACTCAAATGTCAAACTTTTACCGTCAGGATTCATTTGAGCGTGTGTGGTTAAAGTATTACCTTTATCCGTGCGAACCAATACACCAAACACACCTGTTTCATCCAACAATGGTTTAACATTGTTGATAGCTTCAATGTCATCTTTGGAGTGCAATTTAATATAACTCATAATTATTCCTTTATAGGTTAGAAATTAGTTTGGAAAGTCCAAAAGCTGACGAAGTTGAATGAAACCTTTCAAATTTCCGCTTTCAGTTCCAAGACAAGTATCGTAATTTGTCGCTTGGTGCTCCAAAGGAGACCAGTGATTCAAATCCACCAACATTTTACCGCGTTTATACGCTTCTTCAGCAGTAGATTCTGCATCGGTTCGCAAATAAGAAACACGGCAACAACGACCAGCGGAAATCAAACCGAGTTTTATAAAAGATTCTGTAACTTTCTGATTATTATTATCAGATAAATTGTAAATATCTACACCTTTTAAAACGGTTTTCATTTCTTCATCCGTTACAAACGGCAAATGGAATACACGTCTTTTCGGAGTAGATTGTCCCAAAGCGTCGCGCATTTTGCAAGCAAGATCACACATCTCAGGCTGTGCATCTTCACAACGTTGATCAAAGAAGTTCTGCCATTCGGTACTTGTAACCAATACTTCGCACATCAGCCAAGGCTCTAATGCGCGGTTAGCGTGTTGCTTATGCACACCCATTTCCGCCCACTTTTCCACAAAGTCGGCTACAATTTGACCAAGATCGCCCCAATCTTCCAAGAACTCAGCTTGGAGTTCTTCAGGGAGCTCTTCTTTTGGTAACATACCGCTACCATTTTTAGCCACACCAATAGGCATAAACGGTTGCAAACGCACCTGTTCTACAAGTTTTGCGGTTGGCACGGCGCGTGAGCTACTTGTATTGCGACTGAATACGCGATGCGTATTGAATTGCGCTAAAATATAGCGAGGCATACGAAGGCGCATTGTGGTAATACGATGTCCGAATTGATTATCCGTATCCAAGATCACTTCTGCTGAAATCATTTTCTGTTTCCTGTGGTTATAAAGTCTTAGTACACGCACGGACGATTTTATCAATCATTGGGGATAACACTTCATAACTATCCGTGTCGATATTATCTTCCGCACACTGTTTGAACGCATTAGCAGACTTTGTAGTAGCACGAACGCCCGCTTTGTTCAAACGAATATCTACAATTAATTGGGCAATGTAGGTTCCTAAATCGTCTAAGTTACTAACAACATATTCGTTGATTTCATCGTTAACAGTTCGCTCGTTATTTTGGGATTTGCCTAAACGTTCTTCAAACTCTTCTTCGCATTGCTCGATGATACGCAATGCAAGTTTGTTATCAGAATATTCAGCTTCACGACGAAGTTCACTTGTTGTCATCGGAATATGTTGTTGGTTGCACATTTTAAAAACCATTGTTGTTTTGAATTAATGAAGTAATTATATATTTAATCCAAAAATATTACAACAAATTTTCATAGTCGGGAGTATGAATTATTTGGTAACACTTGCCGAATGTGTTGTATTTTTTGGTAATGTCCAAAGGTTTGCATTCCAACAAGTAACCATTATCCACTAAGTTTTTCAAAGTATTATCCAGGGCGACTGATGCACCACGCGGATACTTAGCAAAAGAAGTGGATCGGTTTACGCGCTGGGCAATGTAACTTCGTGGCACAATGCCATCAAGTTGCATCTGTTGCGGAATTTTGTAGCTTTCAGGGAGAACTTTGTTGACATATTCAACGATAACACTGATCACTTTACGTTCACGGCTATCATCGGACATACCTACATCGCCCTCAATCAGTTTCTGTGCCATTGTAGCAATATCACGGCGGACAACTTCAATCGCCCACTTAATATGATGAATTTCAATAACAGGAGTAATCCAGTTATCTGCAACGGCCAAAATACCTGCCACACGCAATGCTTTCAATGCTGCACGGTTCCACATTTGGCGCTGAGATTCATCATCTGTTCGGTTAATGTTGCTATCACATTCAACTTCAAAGCTGTTAATGATAGCAGCAACTTCTTCCGTGCGACTGATAGGTTGACAAGTGTGTTGACCAATCAAGTTCATAGCTTGGAACGCCAGTTTTACCAAACCATCTTCCAAAGCTGGATCAGGCGCCAGTACGTTCTGATGATTCATTGCTGGACGTTTACCTGTATATTCAACAATCAAGAACCGCGACAAGAAACCATCTTCCATCATGCTAGGTGTTAATGACTCGTAGAATGTTGTCGGTGTAGTTTCGCCGATCATACTGTATGCAACCCCTGCCACGCTGGCAATACTATTATCCTTGTTAGAATAACCAATACCGCCCACAATACTTTGTGGCCCAGATTTTTGATACAGGTTTGTCATTTGAGTTCGCAGTGTAGCCAACGCACCGTCTTTGGAATCCTCAGACATACGTTTCAGCTTACGACCCCATTCGCCACTCACGTTGACAAACGAAGTATTCGCAGCAACCGCTTTCATCAGTGCAGGGCCGGAAGCATAATCCGTAAAATCTACAAACTGGTTGAATGTGGGCATTTTCTTCCCACACGCAGACACCAACGAAGCCAATCCGCTGTGCATTGCTTCTTTACCGATCGCAGATTTCGCCACCAAGATGATGTACATATTCAACCCTGATTGCGGAATATTCCAGGCTTTCCCACAAATGCCTGCCAGCAAACCCAATGCAGCAACGATAGCAACCTCTTTAACAGGTCGCGGCGCTGTTTGATAAATATACTGGGCAATTTTGCCAGCAAAGCCCGGAGGCCAGGTAATGCCCTCTTTACCTGCTGCCAGCACGTCCGCCCGCACTGGTGCAGCATTTGCCGCAGCAACTGGGGCGGGGGAGGGGACTACAACAGGTTGGCGTTGCCCTTGAACGTGCAACGGTTGCTGAAAGCGCCCGTTGTCTTTAACGCCCTGAATTTTCTCAATCTCGCTGCTGGCCATTAAGCGCAATCTACTGACCGCATCCGCGCTCGCTTGAATCGCAGCAATATCGGCCGCTTGTTCCGCAGCTTCGCGCCCACGGATCATTCGCAGCGTTCTGTTCAAGTACACATCATTACGAACAGCTTTTTCACGCTGCCCCAATGCACTCATGCGGAACAGTCGTCGGCATTGCTCATTACTCGGAGAATAGAACGTAAGCATAGACAGCAATGCAACGTCCGCTTCACTTTGGCTTGGAAATCCTAAACCTGCCCAATCGCCTTCCCATAACGCGCAGAACTTTTCACTGTTAGACGCATCAACGGCAGTTTGCAACACATACCAATCATCATCAACCTGTGGTAACTCTTCCAGTTCAACAGGCCCATGCGATTTCTGCATAGAGCGCATCTGTTGCACCATGTTTTCCAAAAGCTGTTGACGTTGGGCTATTGGTTTGTTGTTGACCACATTGCCCGTGCAGATGATGAACCGCAGTTGACTATAAACTTCCACGTCATCATGACGAACGCCATCGCCAATATTACCGTAGATCCAGATATGCAACCCTTTACCACTGGTACTGGATTCCGTGTAGCTGTCGTAAGTTTTCATAATACGGTAGAACAAGTCAAACTTAGATTGATCTGTCCACCGTTCCGGATGATCCGGACAGTTCTCCGCATCTTTCACGTCCAAGTCAATGCACGTGAACGGATCTTCCGCAGTTAAAACGTATCCAATATGGAGCCCACGGCTCGCAGCGTGAAAGCAAGCATCTTCATATTTCATCCATGTAGTAGGTTCATTAACTTTAGCGTCAATTAATGCGCCGTTGTTAATATACATCGGATTCTTATTAGCCCCTGCTATGCACCACTGTGGCCGCTGTTTCAAGGCAGTTGGAATGTAATCCCATTTTTTCATATTTGCGCCTAACTTACCATGTAATCTGGATGATATAGCGTTGACCGTCCACGGTCGAACCTGTGGTTATACCGAATCCTGCTGCTAACAAACGCTCAATAATCTCTTCGCAGCAATTCAGATAAACGCCTCTATCATCTTTGAGATGCAATACATAGAGATCCGCTTCTTTGAAGATTTTAAAGGATTGTTCTTGTCGTACTGCTAAAATGTTCCGCGATGTTAACCACATGATTCGCCCTGCTCGTTGTCCTGCCGCAGCAGACCGTTCTACCAATTTCAAAATCTCGTTGTAGAACGTATTAACGGATCGTTTTAACGCCTCTTCTTGTTCTGCGATAGCTTTCGCAGTCAATACTCGCGCTTCGTTTGCATTCGTAATCATTTTATCGTCCTTCTTGTCGGAGTTGTTCGTATTTCGCCCAAGCCTCTTTAACTTTAGCGTCTTCAATAGCTTTAATCTCTTTACGTCGGCGGCAAGCGTCCATGTAAACTTGGTATGCAATATCTGCTTCGGACATAATCCCTTTAACGCGGTTGCTCCGGTTTCGGTTGTAAGTATGCGATTTCTTCTTACGATCTTCCGCATCCCAATCCACCTGCTCGGACAACTGATCTAATCGATCAGCAAACACGTCTTCCATAGGTCTGTAAAGGACGACAGATAATCCCAACGGATGCCCCTCTTTACTAACCGACCCAATCGCGCACCTGTCAAACATATCCATCCATCGATTGAAATCCGCCGCTGATAACCACACTTCAGGCGGTGTCAGTACCTTAGCATCACGACCGTTCCAGTAACCATAGTAATATTTCAAATATTGAAAGATTTTGTCATAGTCGGGTTTGCGTCTGTTTAACGCAATGAACATACGATGCAACATAATTTCTGTGATGTCTGCTTGAGGCACGATTAAAGGTTTAACCACATTAGCAGGATCAGCAGTTCGATTTGTTGATGTAGCAACCGCTGTTGGTTCAGTAGCGGTTGGTGTCGGTGTTGGTGTTGGTGTTGGTTCAGGTTCAATTGTGATAGGCTTTGCAAGTTGTACCATGAGTAATTCCTTTATATTGGGTTGAGTAAGTTATAACCACACTGGTTAGATTTGGTGTGAGGGTTTGGTATGTGTGTGTGTGCATATTACAAGAGGTTGGTAGGGTTGTAAATAGTGGATGAATAAATTGTGGGTGTTAGTAGTGGTTGGAGGTTGGAAGTGGGAATGGAAGTGGGAATGGAATGAAAAGATTAGGGTTGGAGTGGGAGAAGAGGGATTACTAAGGGGATGGGAGGAGAAGGGTAATGACAGGGTTACAAAAATTAACGCAAAAATTTACAAAACCACGCCAAACCAATAAGCCAAAAAAACGCGATTTTCGTGAGACACTCTTGCTCCAGGGGGGTAGGAAAATGGCTTTTTTTAAAAAATGACAGGGGGAGGGGGAGGAGGGGGAGGAAAACATAAAAAATATATAATAAATACATATATATATAATAATAATATAATAATAATATATAATATACTACTATATACCTTTACATATACTTACATTTCCTTGTCAAACAAAAATGGGTCTCGGGGGGAAGCCAAGGACAGACATCAAAAAAAAAACGACAGGGGACAGATCGTCGGCGCCTAGTGCCTCCCCCCTTGTAATGTACATTGACAAGTGGGGCCATCTCCCCTGTCAATTTTATTTTAATAAAAACAATAACTTACATATTTTACTTATTTAGCATAAAATTTTTTCTTTACACAAAATCTGTGTCACATCTACCAATTTTTTAACAAAAATTTAACAAAACAGGGTCAAAGACAGGCGGTGGGTTAGGAGACTTGTCGTCCGACCCCCGCCAATGCTTGGCCTAGCAGATCCCTCCGGGTTGGAGGGTTATTATTTTTTGGGGGAGTACCCCCCCCTCTTCCGAACGTAACTTTACGTTTGTAAATGTGTATAGGAGCCCTGCTTAAAAAGTAGGCATTCATAAAATTCTAATGAATAGGATTGCTGGTATAATTTTGGGTATGTTACAAACCGTTTTAAAAGGATTCAAAATGGAAATATTGAATAGATTTAAAGGTGTAGTTGCTGGGCTGGTTGGTGTGGTTATTTTGGTCGAAGATAGCGAACATAGATTTTATAATGTGAATGTGTATCTAATTGGTACGGAAATGAAGTGTATATGGTTCACAATGAATAAAGTGAAGTTTGGAAAGGGTGGATTAGATTACTTGCTGGAACGTTACCTGTGGTTAGAATCTGAAGAGAAAGGCGAGATAAGAGTGGACAGTGGAACGATGGTGTTTGAAGAAGTGATGGAGATGTGGCGGAGTAAGAATGTGGTTAATTACAGATACAAAGATCTGATAAAAAGATATTTTATTTGGTAGTTGACAAGATTGAAATTCAAAAGATTGGTTTATTTGGTAGCTGATGAATTTCAATTTCAAAAGATTGGGACTTTGGAATATTCGAATTGAAAAGATTGGGAGTTCGAAATATTCTAAAGTCCTATTATTTATCTTAAGAGGTAATAAAGGATTAAATGTGTGATATATTATGATGGGATTCAACTGGATTATTCAAAGGTAAAATAAAAGGACATTGTGTGATAATGTCCTTTTATATAGATAGATGATAATAACACCAGCAATTAGATAGAGCGATGGATAAGATCGTTCAGTTCGTTTTTAGCGTGAGCTGCTGCGATTAGGTTGAGGTAGGATTGGCAGCGGATGATTAAAGTGATTGGGAGATAAAGTTGATGATGTTCACGAGTTTTGAGGTCGTAGATGTTGTTTGGAGAAGAAGTTACATCGATCTTGAAGTCGCGAGTATAAAGTTTCATGATTAAAGTTTCCTTTGGTTGTTGGAGGGTTGGAGCGTATTTTGCACGGCATTGCGTTTTTAGCGCGTTTTGGGGTTAGGTAAGGGGTTGGTAAGGGTTAAGGGTTAAAGTGCGCTGTGTGTGCAAATTTAGTGGGTTGCTGTCGCGTTTGCTGCTTAGGGTTGGGGCGGTTTTGTTGTCAAAGGTATTGACCGACTTTTTAAAAGGGTTGGATCGGTTTTTTGAAAAGTCTTGATCGGTTTTTTGATAGCGGTTGCTTAGTACGCGGTGCAAACACGCAGGCACACGCGTCGCGGTGCAAGTGTGGTTACAAACGGTATAGTTACCCTTGCACATTTACAAAACACGACAGGCATTGTAAATTGAATCTTGTGGATAATAGTTTAATCCTATGGTAAGCAAGTGTGAATTATTCTTTAAACATTGTAAAAGCTATTGTTATTTCATTGGAACTATGTTACGCGGGCGCGTTCATTATATGCAGATCATGATTTTTGAATAACATAATTTAACGTCAAACTTAACATTATTTAACGCATAAAGCTATTTACAAGTGGAGGGAACGTTTGTACAATACAGACACTTAATAACCAAAACCAAAGGATCTTAAAATGCAAAAGAGTAAATTATTCACTAAATCCGTCAACTTGTTGAAAATGGTATTAAAAGGCGGTGTTGACAACGGCGAAGGCTGTTGTATAGCAGACCTTTACCAAGTACCAAACGACTATGACTATGAACAATATATTCAGAGTGAAATGGTTGTAACCGAACTTGGAGCGTTCAACTGTTTACAGCTTGTAAATGGTTACTATAAAGATCTGTACAAAGACAGAAACATTGAATATAACTTAAGTGACGATCTATGCAAGCCGTACTATGTAGCAAGTTCCGTTTTGTACATAGTCGGAAGGGAAATTGTCAAAGAAGTGTTCGCATCTGTTCTTGCAGACCATAACGAATACGGTTACTTAAGTGACGATGAGTGCGAACAATGTTTGCACCTGTTGGAACAAGCTGTAAAGAACGGCACATTGACAACCCTTTGGATCAACCTATGCTCTAAATATTAACATAATTTAACACGATAAAGGGTTTACAAACCTGTGAACCCTTTGTAAAATACAAATACTTCAACAACATTAAACAAAGGTAATTAAAATGTATATCATGACTAACACTTCCAACACTGTAAATAACGCCAGCAAAGTTGTTCTTCGTAACCTTTGCAAACAGCATGGGATCAAGAATTACGGCAATATGAACAATGCACAAATGCGTTCCGCTGTTAATACTAAACTCGCGAACCCTGTGATGTTCAAACAAGGTGTGAAAAAAGCGCATGCACAAAAAACCGAAAAACTGAAACCGTTGTTCAATCCTGCTTTCAGCATTTTAGCAGGTATCGCACCGCAAACAGTGCAGACCGAGCAACTTGTAAAACGTACTAAACAGCGCGTCCGCAATGGTCAATGGCATCCTAAAATCGGCGGTAAAACTTATTCCGTCTGGGTGCAAATGCGCTATGCTTTGGGCGTTAAAAAGCTCGGTTTAAAACAAGCTAAAGTATTTGTTCGCGAATACTTTGCAAATAGCGATGTTCACTTTAATACTGTGAACGCCCAGATCTACAGGTTTTGCAAATACTATGGATTAACAGGTAAATAATACTGTTTACATAGTTTAACAGAATAAACCCTTTACAAACGGTGAAGGGTTTAGTAGAATAGATACACTTAATAACTAAATCCAAAGGTAACTCAAAATGCGTAAAATCCATGTTCGTATTGGTAACTTAGTAAATATTTATTTGCAAGAGATTGCAAACGGAAATAGAACTGTTCAGGACAAAAAGGCTAATAAGAACGTTACTGTTTCGCTTCGTGATGCTAAACAGTTCTACTATCCACATCCTATAAGCGCGATTCATGAAGTGAATTACTTTGTACAAGTGCGATATTGTTCGTCTAATATTGTCACTGTTGGTGCTAAAGGCGGTGTGTTGTATTGTTACATCAACAACGGCGGTTACTCAACCAAGACTACAAAGGAATATATTAACGCTGTTCTTAGTGCATTAGATCTCCCTTACTATATCCGGATTCGTAACTTCGCAATGGAACTGATCTGCACTGCTAACGGAAGTGATGAGATAGTTCCAGAATTTAACGGTGTGAAATTGTTGACTAAGGAACTGTAAACATAGTGACAATGACAAAGGTAGTGACCACATAGGTTGCTACCTTTTATTTTATGTTACTATAACATAAGTGATAGTTTATGTTGTTGCATTAACGCCTGTTATAGTAAACGGTGCAAGGGCAAGCGGTGCAAGGGTGCGACGGTGCGATGAAGCCTGCTTAGTACCTTTGCAACAGGCAGGGGGGGGGGGCATATCCTATATAGCAGAAGGGCGACGCGCCTATAACCCACCCACCCGCCTTGCAAAAATCAAAATAGTTCAAGTATTCACCCTCCCCACCCGCCTACTAAAATTCGGTTTGCATCAAGTAATCTAAATATCCACCCACCCACCTTTTGCAAATCCATTTAGTTCAAGTAATCTAACACATCGCTACCACTAAATTCCAACCCCCCCCCCCTCAAATATATACGCGATTCACCTCCTCCCAATCCAGCGCGTTTCTCAAATCCAATTACATCTAAATTGTGGTTATAATCACGTATTGACTTCCCTATGCTCCCACATTAAAATTCATACATCGCTAACCACACAAAGCAGATTCATTATGCAATCACAAACTAAAGCTAAAAATCCTCATTACTTTAAAGATGTATCGAACCTGGATACCGTGGATGTTTACCGCGTCCTAGACCTCTTTAATGTGGTTAATCCATGTGTACAACACGCGGTTAAGAAGTTGTTATGTAGCGGTGTGAGAAACGGTGGCAAAACCGAAACCCAAGATATTCAAGAAGCGATCGATTCGCTTAACCGATTTATGGAAATGAAAGCTGAAGACAATGCCGGCGAAGAAACGACCACAATTGACTTACGATCAATTGCTAAATACCCTAGTTGAGCAAAAGCGCGAGCAACTGGAAAGAACGCCTCGCGAACTAGTTGAACAAATTGTAGCAGAAACTTTTAATAGCAATAGTGAGCAGCAACGTAAACTATTCCAAAAACAGCAACATCAAGAGCCCGATGTTGCTGCTATTATTGATAAACTATATGATGAACTTCCATTTGTAGGAATTATGATCCATGGCTATAAACATCCGCACTAAAGGTGCAAACGGAGAGCGCGAAGTTTGTGATTTATTGAACAAACTTCTGCAACCGATCCTAACCAAACACGGCATCAGCCAACCTGAGAAACCTGTGTTCCAGCGTAATCAAAATCAAACTGCTGTAGGCGGTTCTGATATTACAAATCCGTTCGACCTGTGTATTGAGGTTAAACGGCAGGAACAGCTTAATATTAACACTTGGTGGCAGCAATGTCTGACTGCTTCCAACGAGTTTGGTGGTATCCCGATCTTAATTTACCGTCAGAATGGTAAACGGAAGTGGAATGTGGTTATGTTCGGTATGATTGCGGTTAGCGGCCCGGATCTGTTGGCGACTTACCGCGTGAGTTTAGACCAAGCGGATTTTGAAAATTGGTTTACGCGCTATGTTGATCGCTATTTAGGAGAGCATGATGTATTTAAGCGCGGATAACATGGGTGCGTTCCCGAGTAGTGTTGTTATGGTATATCTAGATGGTGTTCAACAGTTCCATTGTCTGGAAGTGGACAATGTGAAAGGGTATATCAAACGTTATAAACCTGTCGATCCTGCGAACCCACGAAAAGGGTGTGTTACAAAGGACGGCGAATTTGTGACTGAAAGAGTAGAAGGAAAAGTGAGTATTGTATGGTAAAAGTTAATTGTCAGTATTGGCACGAGCAAGCTGGCGAAGTTGTGATTTTGAACATTGTGCCGTTGTATTCGTCCTACCCACAAGTGGACGTGATTGTGTTCCGCGATAGTGATGGTGCGGAATTTTGTCAGCAATCCGACCGATTTATCGAACAATGCCGAGGGTTATCATGATTGTTGAGTGGATTCAACTGCCTGACGGTGAAAGTGCTGTGATTAAAAGAGGTAGTAAGCCACGATGTGTCGCTGGATTTGAAGCATTTTCAACTAAACAGCACCCTGCACCTAAAAATGTGATGCTTTATTGCATTAATCGCTATGGTGTGGGGCGTTTAGGGTCTATTCAAGACGATGATATAGGTTGGTATCCGTTACCTGCTTCTCCTAGCATTAAATAGTGTAAACCGCTTGCCGTTGCAAGCGGTTTTTATGTATTATATGGGTAATTAACTAGGATCATGATTATGTTGACGCTTAAATCCATTTTAGACTGGAGATTTCTCCCTCGCAAATTCCAAGCATGGTTATTCAATCGTGCAACAAACATGATTGAATTTATCAATTTGGCTTGTTTGATTGGGGTGTTCGTCGTTCTTTTTATTGATGACGGTGGTATGTATGAGGTTCAAACGTATCACAAGCTGCAAACTTTGCCTGAATCGTATGTTTTGACGGTGCTTAGTGGTACAATACTCCTGCAATCGTTGCCTTTGTTACTAAAGGGGTTGCACAAGACTGCTGTTAGCGGTTATGCGCTGTTGTTTTCGGGTTTGGTGTGGTTTGTTATCAGTGCTGCTTATGTTGCAAGTTACCCTCCGTTGAACTTGGGCATGGTGTTTGCTCCTATATTCAGTTTCCTGTGTGTATTAGCAGGGCGAAATTTGATTGTATTCTCCGTTGAATTAGAAAAAAGAAAATCTTACTTATTTGGTTTTAAAAAGGATAAGTGATGGACTTGACGGTTATGTTTCCGTTAGGTGTAATCTTTAGCATTATCGGTGGGATACTTGGCTCATTATGGGCTAGTTTGGAAGATAGGGACTCAAAAGGGCGCATTCTTTTCGAGGGATTAATCTCCGCTATCTGTTCTGCTGCTGTTGTAGAAAATTACTTGCCTGTCGGTAAAATTTGGCTTTGTGGGGCTTGCGGCATCATCGTTGGCCTTTTGGTAGGCCATGCGTTGGATGTGGTTAAAATCATCGCTCCTGCTGTGATTAAGAACTTCATAGAACGTATGGCGGAAAAATTCTTAGGTTATAAGAAAGAAGATAAGAATGAGTGAATTAGCATGGATCGCGGAAGCGCGAAAACACATCGGGATGAAAGAGATTCCGGGCCCTAAACATCATCCGACTATTGTTAAATGGTTGACTAAGTTGCGAGCTTGGTGGAAAGATGATGAAACTCCGTGGTGTGGTACTTTTGTCGCACACTGTTTGGAGGAAGCTGGTCGTCCTCTTCCAAAGAACTGGATGCGAGCTAAGGAATACGAAAACTATGGCACGAAATTGACTCGCCCTGCTTACGGTTGCATTGCAACCATGTCACGTCAGGGTGGCGGTCACGTTGCTTTTGTGGTAGGCGAGGTCAGCAAAGGTGGCGATCTGCTGTTGCTGGGTGGCAATCAGGGCAACAGCGTCAGCATTGCACGTTTCCCACGCTCGCGCATTACAGCTTACACATGGCCGGATGCCACGGACGGTAAACCATCTCAGCCTAATCCGTCACGTTATACTTTACCTTTGGGAACTGCTGCATACAGCTCAAGCGAGGCTTAAATGCACCAAGAATTCTTTGATCAACGATTGAAAGAGTGCGAAGAGAAGCGTTATAATGCTTCTCTTGTTGCAGATTTTAAGGGTTTTCAATACTGGGACGCTGAATACGAAAACTATAAACGTATGCAGATCCAGTGGGAAAACATGGTTAAGAATGAAAAAGGAGAGCAATAATGCCTTACGTTTGGCTCGGTGGAGCAATCCTTCTGTTTGTTTTAGCGGTTACTAATGTCTTTAGTGTGAGTAAGATTAACCACAATAAACAAACGATCAACAACTTGGAACAGAAAGTCCAGGAAAAAGATGCTTCTATTAAAGCGATGGAAGTATCCCACGAGAAAGTGAAGGTTCGCAATGAAACTCAAGCAGAAATTAATTCTCGCCCTGCTAGTGATGTTGACGGCAAGCTGCGGAGCGATTGGCAAAGGGACTAGTCGCACACCTGTGGTTATTGATACCGCTTGCGATTGGGTTAAACCTATTTATGTGAGTAAGGATGATGTGTTCACAGACAATACCGCGTCCCAATTACTTATTCATAATGAAACTTGGAAAAGTAATTGCACTCAATAACTTGCAATGTTAAGGGGTTTATGTTTATAATACCAGTAATATCTACTGGATTATAAATATGAACCCCTATGATTTATTAGACGCTAATCTTCGCGCTCCGGATCTATCCGAAGATGAAAAAGCATTGCGCGACTTGTTCTGCATTGAATACGTTAAAGATTTTAACGAAGTGCAGGCGTGTATCCGTATGGGTTTCATGGCCTCTTATGCAGCGACTTACGGTCAACGGTATTTGGAAGAACCTTATGTTCAGCGTCAAATTGCTTCGTTACAGCGTAAGCAGCAGCTTACAGAAGAAGAACAGCGCGAAGAAGATAAAGCATTAATCATGGCTGTGTTGCGACAAGCTGCCCAACATGGCCCTTATGCGTCACGTGTCCAAGCAGCCAAACAGCTTGCAGTCATGCACGGTTTGGATAAAAATGAATCTGACGGTGGCGAAGAACAGTTAATCAACGCATTCAAAGAGTTTGCCTCCCAAGTACAAGGCTTGGATCAACAAAAGGATACAAAATGAGTAACGTCAAAGTCGATAAATTGCCTGCTCAATTAGCAGCTAACACTATCTACATTGTTAAAGATACTGCTGTAACAGCGACAGATGCTTCAGGGCAGGTTGTTATCAATCTGCAAAGCGCATATTATGCCCACAATTATGCTGGCGTATCCTCTATGGATCAGTTGATGAAGCTGCTGGCCACAGATTTGTCGCCTGTTGTCCGTGTAATTGTTGCAGACGGATCTATTCAGTTGCCTAAATCAACTGAATCTGCACCATCTACAAGCCCTGTAACGCCTCCTGTTGCACCGAAGCCAAGTGATACTGTAACGGTTACTCCGAGCGTTTTGAGTCGTGTAGTTGCTTATTTTGGCGACTCCACTAACGCACACTTAGGTCATGCAGCAGGTCAACTGGCTGATAAAGAAAATGCGGATTATCGTGTGGTTAATAATGCTCAAGGCGGTTCTTTAGCAGCTTATGCGTTGATGTCTATGGACGGTTCGCCGTGTTTTCTGACGTTTAATGTGGATCAATTGCCTGCTAAAGCTCCAGGCGTTATGGTGGACGCTGTGTTGTCTTTTGGTAAAGATGTAGTTCCATTCTCCATGCACTCTACTGTATGCGTGATTGATAAAGGCGACGGCACGTTAATTGAAATGTCTATTGTTGGTCAAAATACTAACGTGAAAATTTATCCACGTGAAAGCAAGGCGTTTCCGTTGGAAAAAGGTAAAGCATATCCGATTTATCTTAAAAATCACGGTTCTGTGGATAGCGTTTGTGTTATTGCAACAGCGAAGAACGACATTAACAGTGCTAATATCGGTAGCTGGCAAGAAACCCTTGAACGTATCAAGATGTACACTACAAAATGCGTGGAACAAGTGCAACCGAAGAGCAAACCGCGCTTTATCTTGTGTACAAACTGGGGTGACAGTTTGAATGAGGGTTACAATCCGGAAACTGCTGCTTTCCGTGTAAACCTTAAAGATCAATATAACACTTGGTTGAAAACAACTTACTCACAAAATACTGTGGATATTGAAGCATATATTTTGGGCGAACAAGTGTGGAAAGACTGCAATGTTACACCAACACAAGACGATCTGAATATGCAGAAAACCAAGCGTCTGCCCAAGTCATTGTCAAGTGATGGTGGCGCACACTTGAAAGAGAACGTTCGAACAGAAGTAGTTAAGTTGATCAACAAGCGTATTAAAGAACTTGGTTACTTATAATGGCTCGCGTTTCGGATATTTTATTGAAAAGACAGATGTCGCGATGGTATCCGCTTATCGCGCATCCTGTTCAACTGGCGTTGGATAAGGCAGTGGAAGACGGTATCCGCTTCCCTGTCGTTCCTGCTGGCCGGCGTTCGGGTAAAACCGAACGCGCTAAACGCTTTCTGGCTCGCCAGGCAATGTGGTATCCGAATGAAAAATACTTTGCTGCTGCCCCTACTGTATCCCAAGCCAAGAAAATTTGGTGGGACGATTTAAAATCATTGACGTTGTCTTGTATGCACCCAAGACAACCGTCGGAATCTGAATTGAAAATTTATTTGCCCAACGGTACTGAAATTCATATTATTGGTCTGGATCAGCCACAACGTATTGAGGGTATTAACTGGACAGGCGGTGTCATTGACGAGATTGCGGACGTTAAAGGGTCTGCATTGCAAGAAAACATCATGCCTGCACTGAATACAGTTAATCCAACTCGACCTTATTATCGCGCGTGGTGTTGGTTCATTGGTGTGCCTGACGGTCTTAACCACTACTATGAAATGTATGAGCACGCTAAGACAGGCAACGATCCGGATTACAAAGTGTTCCACTGGAAGTCTGAGGAGATTTTGCCTGCTGACGTGATTGAAGCTGCGAAGCGAACTATGTCTAAACGTCAGTATATGCAGGAGTATTGTGCTTCGTTTGAAACTGCCAGCGGTCGTATTTATGAAGATTATGGGTATGATAACTGGACAAATGATACCATCAAGCCTGATGAAGAATTGCACTGGTCACACGACCAAAACTTCACGCCGTTGTCGTCTTGTATTGCGGTTATTCGCAACGGTATCCCATTCTTCTTAGATGAAATTGTGTTGGAAAGTGCAGTATCACGCCAAAGTGCTGAAGAATTTGTTGAAAAATTCAAAGACCATAAAAATAAGAAGGTTTATATCTATGGGGATCCTGCTGGACGTGCAGGGGAGAAACACGGTCACAAATCTGACTATGACGAGATTGAAGATGTTCTTCGTTCAAATGGTTGGAAGTTTGAACGCCGCGTTAAATATTCACATCCGTCTATCAAAGACAGGCAGAATGCTGTTCGTGCGATGATTAGAACAGCTGATGATAAAATCCGCCTTTACGTCAACCCTAAAAATGCTGTATATTGCCATAAAGGTTTAAGCACTGTTCAGCTTAAGCAAGGCTCTACATACCAAGAAGACCAAACTAACCAATATCAGCATATTACAACTGCTATCGGTTATTTTATTGACTGGATGTGGCCATTAGGAAGTATTAAGATTAATTCTCAAGTAACGACAGGTCATTATTAAAATGAGTATTCCTTTACTAGTAGCATTCTCGGGAGGTAGAACTTCCGCTTATATGTCCCATTTAATCAATTCTAAACAGGTATGTACAGAATATGAACCTCACTTTGTGTTCTGTAATACAGGTTTGGAGCATGAAGATACTTTACGCTTCGTGAACGAAGTCGATAAAAAACTATTAGACAATAAAGTAGTGTGGTTAGAAGCAGTTGTTAATCCTGAAAAAGGTAAAGGTATCCGTCATAAATTTGTAACATACGAAACCGCTTCGCGAAAGGGAGAGCCTTACGAAGCAGTTATGCAAAAGTATCAAGTTCCTGGAATGACTACGCCTATATGCACCGACAGACTTAAAACAACCGTAATAACCTCTTATTTAAGAGAAACATTTAAAACTACTAAGATTACAAGAGCTTTAGGAATCCGTGCAGATGAAACCCGAAGGGCTAAGGAAAAGGCTTTAGTAATATATCCGCTTGTTGATCTAGATATCGATAAGCAGGACGTATTAGAGTTTTGCGCTCAATTTGAATGGGATTTAAGAATACCCGAACATCTAGGTAATTGTGTCACGTGTTTTAAAAAATCTGATCGTAAGTTAGTACAGGCTTACAATGATGCGCCTGAATATTTCCATATCCTTAATGATATGATTTTAAGAAAGGGCGAGGAGTCACATCCGTTCCGTAAATACAGGAGTGTGATAGACATCATCAACCTTGCTAAAGAAGTTGGAGATACTTCTAATTTACCTAATTTGGACGGTGGATGTTCAGAATCCTGTGAATTTATGGAGACTATGTAATGAGTATTCAATCGACACATCCAGACTATGACAATAAAGTTCAAGACTGGGAAACTATTCGCGACGTGTATAAGGGCGAACGGCATATTAAATCCAAAGGTCTTAAGTATTTGCCTTCTACTAAAGGTATGCAGTTGGACGGTATGGGCCCGGGCCAATTGGGTTTGGAAAGCTATAACGCCTACAAAATGCGAGCAGTGTTTCCCGAATATACCAAGCAAGCTATTGATAACTTCATCGGTATGCTGTGGCGAAAACCGCCTGTTATTAAACTGCCTAGTACTATGGAGTCCATGCGCGATAATGCAACACTAACAGGCGAAAGCCTTGTTTCCCTGCTACGGCGCATTAACCATGAACAGCTTATGACTGGTCGCTGTGGCATTATGTTGGACTTGCCTGAAAGCAACGAACTCAATGCAATGCCGTATATTGCATTTTACGCTGCTGAAGCAATCCGTAACTGGGATGATAACCACACTGCGGAGGGTCGCAGCGAATTGAATCTTGTTGTATTGGACGAAAGTTCCCTGAAGCGTACAGATTCGTTCACTTGGTCAGCTTACGAAAAATATCGTTTGCTGTTGCTGGGTGAATTAGACAAGAACGAAACTGTGGGAACTGCTGTTTATAATGAAGGCGTATTTACTCAAGATAGTGGATTCAACTACACGCCAACAAACATGATTACTCCAATGTTCCGCGGCAAAACGTTGACAGAAGTTCCTTTTGTGTTCATCAACACTAAGGACTTGCAATGCGAACCTGATGATACACCTTTGTTGCATCTTGCGAATCAATGTCTGACTATTTATCGAGGCGAAGCGGATTACCGTCAATCTTTGTTTATGCAAGGACAGGATACTTTGGTTGTGATTGGTGGTGTTCGCAAGAAAGAAGATGAGCAGATCCGCACTGGTACAGGTGCAATGTTGCACGTTGAACAAGGTGGGGATGCTAAATATATCGGTGTTGATGGTCGTGGTTTACCCGAACAGCGTTATGCACTGGTAAACGACCGCTTACGCGCTGAAATTACAGCAGGTCAATTGACTAATACAAGCGACAAAGTGGAATCCGGCATTGCAATGCAAACACGCCTGGGCGCACAAACTTCCACGCTTGCACAAATTGCTATCACTGCTGCTAAAGGCTTGGAACGACTGCTTCGTATTTGTGCTGAGTGGATTGGTGCAAACCCTGAAGAAGTTGAAGTTCAACCTAACCTTGAATTTGCAACTAACGAGCTTGATGGTCAAACCTTGCTGATGTATATGCAAGCTAAACAGTTGGGCGCACCTATTTCCAATGAATCCTTGCATAAACTGATGGTTTCTAAAGGTATGACTGTAATGCCTTTTAAAGAAGAACTGAAGTTAGCTGAACAAGAGCTTAAAGAAGCTCAGGAAAAGGGCATTGCCCAAGAAGCTAATAAGGGTTACAATAAAAACTCTTCTCAAGATCCTGCCAATGGTGGCAAGGGTGCAAATAACCTTAACAAGGAGTAAGACATGGGTCTTAAAATTGTAGTAGATAAACTGGACGATGTTGACAGCAAGTACCATGACCTTTATACCGAGCGCGATGGTAAATACCATCTGACTGGTGTGGAAGGCATGAAAACTCAAGACGATGTTGACCGCTTGCAAACCGCGCTAACCAAAGAGCGCAATGACCACAAAGGTCTGAAAGAGCGCGTGAAGCTGTTGGGTGACCGCAAGATCGAAGATGTGGTTAAAGACTTGGATCGCATCCCCGAATTGGAAGCTGCTGCTAAAGGTGCGGACAATGTCGATGAATTAGTCGAAGCTAAACTCAAAGCGCGAATTGCACCTGTGGAACGTGAACGCGACAAGTTGCAAAAAGATCTTCAAGAAAAAGAAGCTGCTATTGCAACCTTTGAAGCTAAAGACCGCACTCGCAAGATTCATGACAGCGTCCGTGAAGCTGTTAGTAAACAACAAGGTTTTCAACCTTCAGCAGTAGAAGACGCTTTGTACATTGCTGAACGTGTGTTTGAAGTGGACGAAAATGGTCGCGTTATTGCGCGTGATGGTGTGGGTGTAACTCCGGGCATTGAACCGACAGTGTGGTTACAAGAAGTTCAACAAACACGTCCGCACTGGTGGGGCCCGAATGTAGGTGGTGGCGCTGGCGGTAATGCTGGTGGCAAATCAGGTACTGCAAATCCATGGACTAACGAAAATTGGAATATGACTGAACAAGGTCGTATTCTCCGTGAAAATCCGCAATTAGCAGAACAAATGGCTAAATCAGCTGGCACTACTATTGGCGGTAGCCGTCCTGCTGCTAAAAAATAATCCTTGACAACCAAAAAGCGGTCATGTTACATTACAATCAATGTGACATGGTCGCTTTTTTGTTGGGCTTATGGTCTGTGATGATAGGGCTCAGAATTACCTTTACTATTCATTTTGGAGTTAAAAATGGCAACAACTCGCATTTCTGATGTGGTGGTTCCTGAGATTTTCAGTCCCTACGTCATGAAGACTACTCAAGAAAAATCTCGTTTGATCCAATCCGGCGCATTGACTATGGACTCGCGTCTGTCTGCACACTTGTCCGGCGGTGGTTTGACTTTCAACGAACCATTCTGGAAAGATCTTGCAAACGAAGACGACAACGTTTCCAACGATGACGAAACCCAAAAATCAACACCGAGTAAAATCACTACTGGTGCTGAAGTTCAAGTCCGTTTGTCACGTAACAAATCTTGGTCTGCAATGGACTTGACTGGTGACTTGGCAGGCTCCGATCCTATGTCCGCTATTGCCAGCCGTGTATCCAACTACTGGACTCGCCGTTTGCAACAAATTTTCATCGCTACTATGAAAGGCGTATTTGCAGATAACGCTGCTGCTCCTACCGCCAGCGAACACGTTCAAAACGACTTGACCTACAACATTTCCGGCAGTGCTTACAGCGCCACAACCAAGTTCTCCGCTGCTGCTTTCATTGACGCTACTGCAACAATGGGCGACAGCATGAGCGACTTGTCCATGGTTATGGTTCACAGCGTCGTGTATGCACAAATGCTGAAAAACAACTTGATCGACTTCATCCCGGTATCTATCAACAACCAAGCAATCACCGTGGCCACATTCTTGGGTCGCGAAGTAATTGTTGACGACAGTATGCCACAGAAAAATGGTGTGTTTGAGTCATGGTTGTTCTCCGCCGGCGCAATCCGCCTGGGCATGGGTTCTCCTGCTGTTCCTACCGAAATCGAACGCTCCGCCGCGTCTGGTAATGGTGGCGGCCAAGAAACCTTGTACAGCCGCCAAGAACTGTGTATCCATCCAGTTGGTCATGCGTTCGTTGGTTCTGCTGTTAATGGCGGCCCTTCTAACGCCGACAGCGCAAACAACCTCGCGAATGCTAACTCTTGGAAACGTGTGTTCCCTGAGCGCAAACAAATCAAGATTGCTCGTCTGATTACTCGCGAAATGGCTTAACTAATAAACAGGCGATAGCTGTGGTTATCGCCTGTTTTAATGGGGACTAACATGAATAAAGTAATTGAATCCTTGAAACAACTGGACGTTGAAAACGACAACCATTGGACAGCTGATGGTTCGCCTCGTTTGGACACTGTGCGAATGCTGGCTTCTGACGCTGGTTTAACTCGTGAGAAACTGGAAGCTATTGCTCCGGGCTTCAATCGTGCTAACGCGCAAACTTGGGAAGAGCCCGAACAGGATAATTCCAAAAGTGTGCAAGATGCGCCAAAAGAGCAAGCACAATCCGAGGGAGATAACACACAAACTCCAACGGAAGAAGCTGAAACAAGTGCGTCAGCAGATCAGCCAAACGATACCGAACAGCCTCAGGAAACTGAAACCGAACAGGCAAGCGAAGTGGAAGCATATGAAGATGCGTTGAAAGTTTTGCAAGAATGTGAAGCTGAAACCGCAAAAGCATTGCAACTGCAAGCTGATATAAACGCTAAAGTGGCTGAAGCGTTACAAGCGGAAGACATTGCTCGTAAACGTGTGGACAGCTTAACACCTGAAGAAAAGGTTGAAGATGTTGTTCAACGCTACTTGCGAAACCAAGCTAAGGCTTTGGAAGATCAAGCTAAATTAGCTGCTCAGATCACTGAAAGCGGTATTGACTTGAAAGCATTGCGTGAACAACTGGAGCTTTCTCCGCTGGATACCGCGTTGTCCCAACGTAGATAAGGCAAAGAGCTATGACGATTATATTAGAGGATGGAAGTGTGGTTAATAACGCTAACAGCTATGTAACAGTTGAAGAAGCGGATAATTATTTCACACTTCGCAATAATAGTGAATGGCTGACACTTGAGAACGCCCAAAAAGTAGCGTTGATTGTAAGTGCTGTTGACTACATTGAACTTCGATATGGTCGTCGCTTCATTGGAACAGCTAAGAGTCCCGAACAGGCTCTTAGCTGGCCACGTGTGCAAACTGGGCTGCAAGAATTAATCCCAACAGCTTTGAAAAAAGCTGTTTTTGAGTATGCTATCATTGCAAAGAACGGGCCTTTAGCTCCTAATCCGAAGTATGACGAAAGCGGAGTTCCTTTAATTACACGCCGCGAAAAAGTAGGCCCTTTGGAAACTGAATATCGTCATCCATCATTGCTTGATGGCTTTCAAATGAGCGATTGGCGTTCATATCCATTTGCGGACGGTTTAATTGAACCGTTACTTAAATGTGATTATGCTAATCGTGTGATAAGGAACTGATATGGCAGTTCCTGACAAGTATAAATGGGCTGAACGGCTTATTGATAAACACGGTCGTGATGTTACCCTGCAAGTATTATCCGAAGTTCCTGCTGAAGCGGATAAGCCTTGGAAGGGTAATAAACTGGCTGTAACCACACAATATCAGGATCGTGTTGCTGTTATCCCTGCATATACTATGCACAATAATCTCGGTATTCTTGGATATAGTAGTGATTTATTACAACGGTTCGAGGAACTTGTAATTTGTCCGCCTACCGAGAATTATGATAACGTTAAAGTTATTATTGACGGCGGTATCAAATGGCGTGTAGAATGGGTGTCCATCTTGCGCCCGGGCAATGAAACTATTTTGTATCTGTTTGGGGTTAAACGATGAAATTTAACGAAGCTCGTGATGAGATGTTAAGTCTTGTCGATAACCTTTTAGACTGCAAGATTGTGTGGCCAGACACTGCTGAAGTAGTACCGAGTAGCGAAGAGGCATGGGCGCGTGTTACAATCAACCACGTGACAGGCGGCCAAGCGTCATTAGGCAGTTTTGATTCTGCTCGCAGGTGGGATAGATCTGGAATCCTTATTATTCAGATTTTTACTCCAATGGGCGATGGAAATTCCATGGCGTATGACTTAGCCCAGACTTTAGTGGATGGTTTGCAGCTCAAACGTGAGGGCTGTGTTACACTCCGAAATGTTACGCTCAATGAAGTAGGCGCCAGTGGGGCGTTTTATCAGATGAATGTAACTTGTACTTTTTCATACGATGATATAAGGTGACTAAAATGGCACAATGTAAGTCCAATAAAATGGATTCCAATTTTACCGAACTGCGATACGCGGAAGAGGAATGTTTGAAACAACTGCCCGCCAATCCTGTTTGGAACCCTTTGGAGCCTAACAGCTATCAAGATTTTGGTGGTCAAATTACAACAACCGCCCGTGAACCTATTTCAGCATCACGCCAGCGCAAAAAAGGTAGCGTAACTGACTTGGAAGCAAGTGGCGGCTTTACTCAAGACTTGACTGTTGACAACAGCTTTAATCTGTTGCAAGGTTTCTTGTTTGCAGACGTTCGCGAAAAAGCTACGACTAAACCGACCAATGGAGCAGCTATCAAGGTTACAGGCGTTACTGCTGCTAATAAGACCATTGCTGCTGCAAGTGGTATGGATAAATTCGCAGCAGGTGCTTTGATTAAGTTGTCAGGTTTCAAAAATACACAAAATAACGGCTTGTTCACTGTTGCCAGCTCAACCGCGACAGGTGTGGTTACTACTGAAGCCTTGTTGGACGAAACTCCAGCAGACACTGCTAAGGTGGAACAAGTTGGTATGAAACTTGCTGCCCCGAACTTGTCTATGCAGGGTAAATACTTGCGAATGACTGGCAGCAATTTGAATAAACTGGGTTTGATTCCAGGCGAATGGGTGTTCATTGGTGGCGATGAAGCTACTACACGTTACGTCAACAACGTGGGCTTCGCTCGTGTAATGACTGTGGAAGCAGGTTATATCGATTTCGACAAAACTTCCTTCACGCCTAAATCTGAATCAGGTGCAAGTAAAGACATTCATCTCTACTTCGGTTCAGTGCTGAAAAACGAAAGTGATCCATCACTAATTAAACGCCGTTCTTATCAACTGGAACGCTTCCTCGGTAACGATGAAAATGGTAAAATGAGTGAATATCTTGTTGGTGCTATTGCCAATGAATTGACCATTAATGTGTCTAACTCAGACAAAGTAACCATCGATATGAGTTTCGTTGCTTTGGATAACGAACAGCGTGATGGTCGTGCAGGTTTGAAAGCTGGTTCGCGTCCTGTGGGTGTGCCACAAGCTGCTTTCAACACTTCGTCCGATTTCAGTCGTATTAAATTGGCTGAAGTGGTTCCAGATGCAGCCCCTAACGCGCTGTTTGCGTTTGCTACGGAGCTGTCCATTACCATTAACAATAATGTAACCTCTTCCAAGGCCATTGGTGTATTGGGTGGTATGGACGCGGCAGCAGGTATGTTTGAGGTCGGTGGTAATATGACCGCCTACTTCGCAGACATTAAAGCTGTCCAAGCGGTTCGCAACAATGCAGACGTAACGTTGGATATCGCTATGGTTAACAAAGACGGTGCATTGCTGTTCGACATTCCATTACTCACATTGGGTGACGGTCGTTTGAATGTTGAAAAAGATCAGGCGATCATGCTGCCTTTGGAAACTCAAGCGGTTGAAAGTGCGTATGGCCACACGTTGCTGATCCAGCAATTTAAATACTTGCCAAGTGTAGCTCAATCAATGTAAAATAAAAGGGTGCGGAATGCACCCTTTTATTTTATCTAACGTTGGAGTAAATCATGTCATTATTTAAACAGTTTAAAACAGACGCATCTTTGGAAACTAAAGGCGTTATTATTCAATACGGTTATACCGAAGACAATAAACCCATTCAGATTAAGATCTGCCGTGCAGGCGGTGCGAACACTGCTTACAGCCGCGTCTTGGAATCAAAGGTTAAACCATACCGCCGTCAAATCCAAAATGACACAATGGATCGCGATACCATGATCGCTATTATGCGCGAAGTGTTTGCCGACACTGTGGTTATCGGTTGGGAAAACGTGCAAGACCAAGACGGCAATGATTTGGCGTTTAACCGTGCTAACGTCATCAAATTGTTTGAGGAATTGCCTGAACTGTTTGAAGATATTCAGGCCCAAGCCAACAACGTTGCTATCTTCCGCGAAGAAATCTTAGCGAGCGAAGCAAAAAACTAATTGAAGTCCTGCTCTATCAGATGGAGCAGGGCCCAACTGAAGCAGAAATCATCAGGCAGTGTAAGCAACATAAAATGCGCCTGCCTGATGCAATCCTAAATGCCCCAAGTTTACAACCAGGATTAGAATTATATTTAGCTGCCTTTATGGATTTGAGTACCACGCGACAGCTAGGTATGGGAGAAGGGCCTATTCCTTGGAATTATATTAAAGATTGGGGCATTTACAATAAATTGGACGACGAACAAATGTATGCTTTATTCCATCATATCCGTTTAATGGATAATGAGTATTTATCATACAGGGCTAAGAAAGCTAAACAAAAATGAACATGAAGGACGCTGGTAAACTGCTGATCGAATTTGCTAATCAACACTTGGAGGAAACTGTGTCCAATGTGGTTAGAAAAACCGCGTCTGCAATCCATGCGAATATTGTTGTCGGAACTCCAATTAAAACAGGTAAGGCGCGATCCAACTGGGTTTTATCGTTGGGCGCGCCTACTTCTATTGTAATACCCACACATGGCATCACAGAAAGTATCTCCGAAACTTTAGCGGAAGCTGAAGTCGTCATTCGTCGCCACAAAACAGGCGACAGTGTTTATATCACTAATAGTGTTGATTATATCGTTAGCCTTAATGAAGGTAGTTCTAAGCAAGCTCCTGCTGGATTTGTTGAAGGTGCAGTATTGATCGCAGGTAAGACCGTTGCTAATTTATATCCTCAGATTATAAAGGGATTGAAATGACCGCGCATAACATTGGAATTGAAATTGAAGTAAGCGAAAAAGGTGTTCGCGTTGTCAAATCCTCTATTGATGATTTGGGTAGATCTGCGGATAAAGCAGGTGGTTCTATTGACAAAACTACAGAAGCTACTAAGCGTCTTAATAAATCTAAATTAGGCAGCGTAACAAGCGAATTTGATAAGTTTGCTTCTCATGTTGATAGAACAATTCATAAGATCCGCAGTCGCATGACTATGCTCGCAGCTTTGTTCGGTACTACGATTTCTACAGGTAGTATTATCAAAGCAATGGACGAATATACCAACTTACAAAATAAATTAAGATTGGTATCAGATTCACAAGAGCATTTGAACGCTTTAACAGAAGAAATGTTCAAACTTGCTAACCGTACAAGAAGTGATGTAGGTTCAACTGCAACAGCATTTCAACGGTTTGACATGGCTTTAAGATCTGTTGGTAAGGGTCAAAAAGACTCTTTAATGGTAACAGAACAAATTAATAAAATGATTGCAATGTCAGGTAGGGGCGCTCAGGAAGCTGCTGCTTCTTTGTTGCAATTATCTCAAGCATTCTCCAAAGGTAAATTGGACGGCGACGAGTTCCGAACCGTTGCTGAAACCATGCCGATGTTTATGGATGCGCTTGCTAAGAAACTGGATACAACTCGAGGCGGTTTGCTCCAGATGCGTAAAGAGGGTAAAATCACTCTTGATGTGATGGTGGAAGCACTCCGAGAAGCTCAACCCGAAATCGATAAGGCATTTTCAAGTCTTCCTATGCGTGTATCTGACGCTTTAACTATTGTTAAAAATAACTGGATTAAATTTTGGGGAGAACTTGGCACAAGATTGGATTTCAGCCCTAAAGTTGCGGCTGCTCTATTGTGGTTATCGGAAAACTTTAAAACCTTAGCTGCCGTTGGTGTAGCAGCTATCACAGCTATTTCTATTGCGTTGACAGCTAAATTAATCCCTGCGGTAGCTAAGACGTTTGCAGCTATCATGGCGAACCCAATGGCATTCTTCTTAACTGCTTCCATTGCGGCTATTGTAGGTGTTATTACATATCTGAATCTGTATGAAGATGAACTTCGAAGTACAGAAACTACTGCTGCTCAAGTGGGTGTATTCTTCCTTGATATGTTTGATGCGATTAAAGCTGGCTGGGGTTTGATTTATGATGTAACTGTGGACGTATTGACAGCTATAACAGGTAAATCAGAAGATGAAGCTGGTAAGTGTACAAGTATTTTTCAGACATTCTTTGGAACTACAAATTCAGGTTTCTGGGGGTTGTTAGAAGTAGCTGGCAAAATTATGGATATGATTGCCAGCACTATGATGGGTACATTTGAATATGTAACCTATAACATTGGTGTTTACTGGGATAATGCTTTTACTTGGATTATGAATAAAGCTAAAGCGTTTGCAGGATGGTTCAACGACACTTTTGGAGGTGTAACGGATTTTGTAGGTATATCTAATCCTTTTGCAAATGTAAACACTACTCCGGGACAAATGCGTGAAACTAAGTCCTTTCAAGATTCCCTGTTGCAGTCTGTAACCACAATCAGCGAGGACGCTGTTAAGAACGCGGCTGCTGCTCGTAAAGAGGCTCGCATAGCTGAAAAGAACCAACGTGATACGAATAAAAGCCTTCAAGATTTGCTTCGTAAAGATAATCCTGATGTAGCTCGCAAAGTTGCAGATATGAACCGTCAAAATGATGCAGCTAAAAAAGCAGCTAAAGGCGGTCGCGCAGGTAAATCCGAAAGTCAGACGTTCGCAGAAAAAACTGCTGAGTTTGCTGAAAAGAATGCCCGGGCTTTGGATAAATATACAGGCGATTGCGCTAAGTACATCAACCGTGCTGTGGAAGCATTTGCTAAAAACTACAAACGCGCCGGCAGTGGTATTGATGTGGCTAGAAATGCAGTAGCCACAGGCAAATATAAATGGGTTAAATTTGACGAAAACTATACGCCACAAATCGGCGATATTCAATCTATGTCTTCGTGGACTAAACTGGGTCGCATACACGGGCATAGTGCTATGTTCACTAAAAGTGGATGGGTGTCCGACGCTAAACAAAAAACGTATGGCGATGGTCGTATCGGTGCAGCAGGTTACGATCAATACAATAAGCTGAAAAGCGGTGTTGGTCAATTGATGATTGCACGTCCTATCGACTCAAAAGTGGATAATCGTGTTTATAACAAAATCTACGAAAAACAAGAGAAAGCTCTTGAAAAACAGATTGATTACTATAATCAAATTATTGAGAAAACCGAGAAGGAAATCCAAAGTCTTACCATTGTGGGTAATGCGCGTCTTGCCGACATGAAAACAATGGAAATGATGGATTCCCTTAAACAGCATGATGTGGATCTGACAGCGGAACAGGTCGCAAAAGTAGCGGAATTGGCTTTGAAGTATGAAGAAGCTAAAGTCGCCCAAGAGCTTCGCGATATTGCTTCCAGTCGTGAAAAAGAGTTGACACAATTACGCGCCATTACTATTGAAGAAAAAGCTATTGCAAACTTCAATGATTACATTAACAGCAAACGTAAAGAGGGTATCTTCTTTACAGACGAGCAATTATCAAAATTGCGTGAAGAAAGCATTGAACACGCTAAAATCCTGGAATTAGAACAGGCTAAACTAAACGTCCATAAATCCCAAGTAGCTGAAGTTGAAAAACTCCGTATGGAACAACAGGCTATTATGGAAATGATGGCTTCAGGGGAAATGAGTGGCCCGTATGCTGACCGTAAGTTTCTTGCAAATCAAACTGCTATTGGGCGTGCTAATCAGGGAATGGGCTTGAACGCTGATGGTTCCCCTATGACTAATTCGGTGCAGGATATATTTAGTGCTATGATGCTGGGTAAAGATCAGTTGTTGGAAGGTTATACAGGCACATTGAACGACCTTACAGATCAGTTTGGCACATTCTTTACTAACATTCAAGACGGTTTTGCGGACTCCATTGGCAAAGCTATTGTACAAGGCGACAACTTGAAAGATAGTCTTAAAAATGTGGCTAAACAAGGTTTACAAAGTTTGATTTCAGGTTTGGTTAAACTGGGTAGTCAATGGGTTATCACTCAACTGATGATGTCTAGTACAAGTAAATCAACATCTGCTGCTGCAACCACACAAGGAACAGCTCAAGCCTCGAGTCTTACAGCCGCATATGCGCCTGCTGCAACCTTAGCGAATACCGCTACGTTCGGAGGCGCGTCGACTGCTGGTATGGTTGGTATGATGGCGGTTGTAGCGTTGGCTGCCGCCCTCCCTGCTATGTTAAGTAAAGGGTTCATGACAGGTGGTTATACAGGCTCCATGGCTGCAAATCAAATCGCAGGCGTTGTACACGGTCAGGAATATGTATTTGACGCGGACGCTACTAAGCGTATTGGTGTTCATAACTTGGAAGCATTGCGTAAAGGTGGTACAATTAGCAACGGTAGTACAACATTGCAAACTTCTAATAATACGACCCAATTATCTGTCAACGTCAATATTGAAAATCATGCTCCGGGCGTAACGCACGAAGTACAACAAATCAGCGAAACTGAAGTGAGGATTATTGCTCGTGAAGAAGCTAAAGCGTATGTTACTGCTCAATCAAGTAACCCTAATAGCGAAATGAATAAGTCAATTAGACAGCAATATAACGTGACTCGGAGATACGGATGATATCATTTTTGTTAATCCCCGAAAGGGATACTTATTCTGTCGATGCGGATTATGGTGTGGTAACTACCAATACAGAAGGTGGCATGCCACGGCAAAGGCGCGATCGCTTATCTACGTTATTTAAAATTAATGTAACATATTTATGCGTAGAAGAAGAATTTGAATACGCTATGAGATTTTTAAGAGCTGTTGCAGGTACTGAATTTAAAGCTCCTTTAGTATTGGATAGTTCTAAGATTGATTTATACAAAGTTAGACTTATATCTAGTGTTAATGTTACTGAGTTGAGTCCTTTAGTGCATAAGATTCAGTTTAGTTTAATAGCAACAGGTAAACCATATAACATCAATGAAGATTCTGGATATGCTTATATGTTATCTTTAAAACATACTAATTTTAGTAGTTATCTTGAAAAATTGACTAATGTCGATCTTTATCAAGGGTTAAGGAATTATCGATGATTACTCAAAGAGAGATTGACTTTTGGTTAAACAATGAAACCGAAATTGCTTATGACTGTATTGAAATAACTCATCCTTCTTTTTCAAAGTCTTATAGATTTGTACGCAATTATCCGGATATCCTTACTGTAACTCATGAAGATGGAAAAAAGTATAGTTACGAGTATTGCCCGTTCACGTTGCAGTTATCTAACTCTAGTGATAATTTAGACCAACAATTAAATATCGGGATTGGAGAAGTTGGTGGAGAGTTAAGTTCTGAAATCCTTCGATTGAGAAATGGTAGTTATTCACATATTCCGCCAACTCTTATTTATCGTGTATATACATCTAATTATCTTACCGAACCTCTTAAAGTTTTTGACGGTTTGCAGATTATTAACGCTAAACGCAAAAAGGACGCTGTTGTATTTACAGCTCAACCGAAGAATTTAAATAACACTGAAACAGGTATAAAATATACATTAAAATCATTCCCTTCTCTTAAAGGATTTATTTAATGTATCACGTTACTAACTACAACTGTTTGCATTATGCTCTTAATAAATTCAGAGAGTTCACAGGTATAAACATTCCTGTGGTTATTACAGACGGTAAATTAACTTCAGATACAACAGGACTTTTTCATAAATGCGAAAGTAATACTTCTGAGATTTGTATGGTATTTATGAGAAGTAACCAAGTTCATGTTGGTGTTTTAAATAATGGATTTGTTTACCATCTTGATGAGATGGGCGAACATAAAGACAACCTCTATAACATTCTTGCGATATATGGTAATGTTACTTTTTACGGATTAAATCAGAATGATTACAGTAATTCTAATTAACAATGTTTTAAATCCTTTTGACAATGAAGTGTTAAAAGGTAATTCTGTTATCGAGGTTTTAGAAGAGAAATTCCCACAAGGTTTTCCATTAAATTGGGATATTCTTCACGGCACTTGGGATAATAAATGTGTGGTAACGCCTAAAACGCCTGAAGATATTGAAAAGCTCAACAGTTTGCAGGGGGTGTTTTTTGTAATGCAAAGCCCTAAAGCGGCCGTTCCTGCATGGGTTTTTTACGCGATAGCCATTGTTGCTGCTGTCGCTGCTATTGTGTTAATGCCTAAGCCTGCGTTGCCTAGCTTGGATGGTAGTAATTTAGCTTCCCCAAACAATTCTTTGTCCAATAGGGTTAATAGCCAGCGTCTGGGAGGTCGTGTGCCAGATATCTTCGGTACAGTGTGGTCAATACCAGACCTTATTAGCCCTACTTATAATTTCTATAATAACCACAAGCAATATGAATGTTCTCATTATGCGATTGGAGTAGGTAGTTATAATGTCGTAGGTGCGTATGAAGACACTACTAAAGTAGAACTTATTGATGGTTCTAATGTAGAGGTTTATGGCGTTAATACTAACTACCGTTCCAATCCACAAATTATATTCGGTGCGCCGATCCCGCAAGTTGAATCCGCGAGAAGTCATTGGGCTATTAAAAAATACACGTCCATCAATGGGCAAGAACTTTATGCACCTAGTGAAACCATCACACTGGAAGATAATTCTTTATTTGTTTCAGGTGACGGTACGTTAACATTAACGCCAAGTTTTCAAAAAGAATACAATTTCACTACAATATGTAAGGTCGGGGATACTTTAGAATTAGACATGACTAATGTTACAAGCCCCTCAAATCAAATAGATTATACAGGTTACAATTTTTTATATAATCTACAAGATGTGACACCTGCTAAAGAGGAAGGCGAAACATCAGACAAGAAACAGGAACTTCTAGCAACAGTAGAACTTGCTAATAATTCAGAACAGAATTATATTCTCAGTGCAAGCCAAGAATTTTCTGCTGTGGGTATAGACTACGAGGGCAGGGAACATGATTTGGGCGAAAGTTACAACAAAGAAATTATCTTTGGCATGAATAATGCTTTCCGTCAAATTAAATTAACTGCTAAACTCTTAAATCTGCAACAAGTGAAATTAGAACAAGGCAAAGTTAAGACGGATTATTCAGCTAATAAAAACGATGGTGGACAACCGCCTCGCGTAATCAATTACACGCTTAAAGGTCAATACATTATCAAAGAAGTTACAGCGTCTTCTATTACACTGGATACTACACCGTCCCAGCAAAATTGGAATTTATTGCTTGCAACAAAGGAAACCCTATTAGCTCCTAAAACCGTAATCAATACTAGTGCGGAAGGGATTTGGTTAGGATGGTTCTATACAGATCACGGCGATCATTCCCATGTAATTTTAAATTTTAAAGCCCCTAATGGGATCTTTGCGGACTTTGGGGATAACTGGAAAGCATTACCCATCCGCTTGCAAGTAGAGTCAGAAGTTATCGATGATAAAGGCGATGTTGTAGAGGGTACATTACACACTCAACAAGCAACCATCGCTTCACGTAAATGGGGTACGCATTACAGTAACGGCATTCGTATTAGTGATATCGAAGTTAAAAAACCAGCCGCAGTCACGATAACTGTCAACAACCCTAATTTTTCTAGGGGTATGCGTATGCGTGTCCGAGTGAAAAGAACAACACCTTTGTTCAAATATAAAGACGGTAACGTAAGCCAGCAGGTTAAATGGGAATCTATGTACGGAGTAATAGTGTTTCCGTCACAATATATTCCAGACGGAATAACCATTGCTTCCAGCAGAAGTCTTGCAACTGAAGGGGCTTTGTCAATCAAAGAAAGACGTTTAAAATTACAAGTAACTCGCTTAGTTAAAGACTGGAAGAACAATAATGCGCTCAAACAAAGTAACCGTATCGATGATATCCTATACCACATTGTAACCACAACAGGCGGTTATGATTCGAGTTACCTTAACATGGAGCAAATAACTGCTGAAGTCAACCGAAATATTGAATATTTTGGAACGGATTTATGCGCTCAATTTAATGGCACTTTTGACGATACTAAAATTTCTATTGAGGAAATGATTGACACTGTTGCACAAGCAGGATTTTTCCGAGCGTATCGTATGAACGGTAAAATATATCTACATTTCGATGCTATGGGTAATAATCCTGTTGCGAATTTTAACAGTGGCAATATTACTCCTGACAGTTTTGAATTGAGTGAAAGTTTCGGCCCGCGCAATGACTTTGATGGCGTAGAGTTGACTTATATTAACGGCGCGACTGGTTTAAGTGAAACTATGAAATTCCCAGAAAGTTCATTTAAACCGCAAAAGTTAGAGATAAAAGGCGTTACAAACAAAGTCCAAGCGTATATGCACTGCCGAAGAACCCATTGGAAAAATATGTACGCTAATGTAAGCTGTGGATTTGAAGCAGCTGAAGAAACCATGTTAGTTATCCCGACTAATGTGGTTACTGTTGCAGAACAATACAACACTACATCGAAACAACTTATTATAGATGAAATTGATGGTCGTATTGTTTATTTCAACGAAGCTCATGGATTAACTTCTAAAGGGACATTGTTTGCACAATGTAATGACGGTAGTGTTGAAAAAATTGTATGCAGCCCTGTTATTGGCAATCCTTTTGCTGTACAATTACAATACGAGTTCAAACGCATATTGCCGCAGGCGTTCTCTATTGCAGCTACTATCGTTGAATCTAATTTTGAACAAAACTTATATTTTATCTGCACTGAGAAAACAACTGGTTCTAACGTGTACACAAATAAAATCCAGTGCATCAACTACACGGATAAATATTACCAAAACGACCAAGATTTTAAATTAGGAAAGATTACATTATGACCATGCAACCTATCACATTAGAAGATTTGATTAACGCTAGTAAAGATGCAGATACTCTTGCTAAAGTAGTCAATGGTAATAGTAGTCAAGATGTCGTCAGTCGTTTGGGCGCACGTTATCCAACACTTGCAAAAGCATTGTTAAGTGTTTCTAACAATATACTTAACATAACCATTAAAACAGCTTTAAAATCAGAAATCCCTGCAACAGCAAATGAGGGCGAATTTGCTCTTGTTTATAATGATACATCTGTCAATAATGGTGTTTATGTGTATCGTAACCGAGAATGGATTAAAGTTACGATTTCGGACATCATGGGGAAACAAACGCCTTCTTACGAATTCCACAATGTATTCATAAGAGCTAAAGGTTTATGGGATCCGGAAAATAAAGTTATTCATATGCAACCTGGAATCGGGATTGCATACATAAACTCTTTAGGAAACTCGATTGTAACTCCAAAAGTTAGTCAAATCAAAATCACAAGCAATGTTCTAACTGTACTTACAGTAAACGTCACTACTGGCGAATACAAGACTAGAGATTGGGGTTATCCGTATGCGTCGCTCTTTAATACGGAAGATTTGATTTTAGCAGTGATTTATGGTAATCACTGCTGGAGCAATATCATTGTCCCTATGCCTGAAGTAAACACACTAGACTTGGACTGGAAATATTATACAAGTAGTGTGAAGAATAAAGGGGTGTATTCTAATACGTCAGCTGTCTTCTATGGTAAATACAATTATAACAATGACAAAGATATTATTGTATCTTATAAGACAAACCGAACTCCTTTCGCGTTTTACTATGACCACAAAGGGCAATATTTTAGTTTAAGTGTCCAATCTAAAAAAGTTGGCGACACTTATGAAGTGATGTGCAAAATTCCGCGAGGAACGTTTGCTTTCACTGTTGGTTGTCGTGAGGAGAATGCCCTTTGTAAAGTATGGAACGTTAGTTATTATAACCTTGATTTAGACATTGCTGAAATTCCGCTTTTTGCAAAAGAATCGTATGATACAAAAGAATCATTGCAATTCGTGAAGGAATACTCTAACAAAGTTAAAAAGCAATGTTCCATTATCGAGCCGATAAATAAACGTTACTCTTTAATGGCATTTTACGGTCAGTCGCTTGGTAAAGGTAATGAGACATGGCCACGATTATCAAGAACTCCTAAATATGATAATCTTATGTTGGGAACCGCACCTGTTGCACATGGTGGCGGTAACGATACGGCATACAATACCTTTACAGATTCAAATTTGCATCCCCTTACAACCATAACAAGTTATGGGCCAACTGTTTATCAGGATTCTGAGGTTTCCACTTGGACGGCTGCTAACCAAGCTGCTGGCGAACCGCCTAACGTGGGATTCACAAATCACGCTAAATATTTGACTTTAAGGTCTAACGGTACTAATAGCAAGTTTGTAACCATCAATGCGTCTATTGGTGGTAAAACCATCGAACAGCTAAGTAAGAACAACACTCAAGATTCTTATAAACGATACAATGGTTTCGTTGACGGCGTTAAGAAAGCATTTAACGCTACTGAACAAGATATGAGTGTCTGTGCATTAGTATGGATGCAGGGCGAATATAATTACTATAATGTTGGCGGTTCCTGGAATTATCAAAGCTATCTTACACTGCTTAAACAATTACATAAGGACATGGTGTCGGATTGCTTAACTGTTACTAAACAACTGCATGAACCCCTGTTCATTACATATCAAACAGGGGCGCAGTTTGCTAGAGATGTTGATAGCGCAGGTAATGAAGGTCTGCATATTGGGGAAGCCCAACTTCAGTTCTCGCTAAAGACGGACAATGTAGTGTTAGCGACACCAAACTATCCCTATCCAGATAAAGGCGGTCATTTAGACCCTAACGGTAGTAGATGGATTGGTGAACAAATTGCTAAAGTGTGGCATCATGTCTGCGTCAAGGGAGAGGGTTGGGAACCCTTGCACCCAATCAAGACGGAATATGATGCTAACTGTCTTTATATTTGGTTCCATGTCCCAGTTCCACCGTTGCAATTCAAACAGTGCTTCTTACGCAATGCTTTGCATACAGCGCAGAATAACGGATTTGTTATTACACGCAATGGAACGCCTTTAACAATTCTAAGAGTTGAAATCGTTAAGGATGTGGGCGTTAAGATTGTGGTTAATGAATTATTGAATGGGTCTGAAAAAGTTTGGTACGCAAGTCAAAAAACTCAGGGTCACGGTAACTTATGTGATTCTGATGCTTCTTTAGGTTCTGATAAATATGAATATTTACCGGGAACAGGAATGCTCGCGGAAGCGAATATTCCTGCACTTGTCAATAAGTATTATGAACTCAATAACTGGTCTGTTTCATTTGTGAGGCCTGTTAATTGGACTATTGACCAATAGGTTCTAATACCACGCCTTCCATGCGGTCGCTGTCTGTCATGTTGCCATAGACAGCTTCCGCATTAATTTCGCTTTCAGTAAACCCGATATCGTCGGGTTTATTTCTTCTGCAAGGATCGGTAAAACCAACAGCCATTGCAATCAAAATCAAACCAATTACAATAAGTTCTACAACGTTTCTCATTATTTAGCTCCTAATTTTAAAATGCAGTAAAGTGGTATTTGTAAATCCCAACGGCAACCGCGCAATTTTTGCAAATGCGGAGGGTTTATGCTGTGGGTAATACCATTGCTTACCTTTAGCAAAAACGCGTTGTAACACGCGCTTTTGCTTAACCAATAAAACCATTATACTTTATATCAAGTATAATTCAAAGAACTAAATGTCGTTGTTTTCTTTATATCGCTGTTCAATCTGTCTTTCGATACGTTTACGCGCTTGCTCCCTACTTAAACGTGCGGATGGATACATACCACGAGTAGAATCTCTAACTCTAGCATCTACTACATCTTCTATCCACCGTTTAACGATTATGCGCTGGTTGCTGTTATAGTTCATCGACAATCCACCCTTTTGAAAATTCTTCCCAAGTTTCATTCAATGGAGCCCAATAGTGTTCGAAACAGCTTGCACATTTGCGAACAGACCTGCTGTGCCACACATAACCGTCGATAACCACATAAGGAAAGCTATGTCGGTGCAGACCGCCCTGTGTGGTTAATAACTTATCGTGTTGCAGTGTAACTAACGTGTAAAGTTTGCCGTCGTCAACAGCGTAGATTTTAGTCATTGCTAATAGCTCCTATTTCTTTCAGGATTTTGTAAGTTTCGCTGATATACCAATCATAATTGATATCAGTTGGGAACTCTTCAGGGAATTGTAAGCAAGGTTTGGCGCCATCGGAACGTGGTACTTTGTTCCCAGACTTAGCATACACAATCTCCCCTTCAATATTTTCCGCATAATACCAGCGAATCGACTTACCTAAGAACTCAATGTTATCCTTAGACCATACTTTGACCGCGCCGCCTTTAACGCTTCGAACGCTAACAAACTCTTCAATATTTCGACTTGCTTGAATTGTAGTTTCAACAGGCGTGTGCGAAGTTAAATATTCGCAAGCTGCACGGATGCAGATGGTATTTGTCGGGTTTTTGTGTAATTTGAAACCTGGATCATCTCCGTTCCACCAAGGATTTGCATACGCGCCCTTGAGCTTGACTCCGCCTTTCGACTTGACAGCAATATAGTTATTAACATCACGAGAATAAAGGGCTTCATAGTAGGTTTCTTCCGTTTGCAATGCAGTGTCTTGCTCCCATTGTTTAATAATAGCATTACACAATTCTTCTTGGCTTTCATGCGGTTTGATTACAATGCCGTCGGTATTCGCGCTAACCACATGGATCCCAGCTAACTCCAAGCGTTCAATTAACATTAGTAGAACTAATTGACCTGTAAGTGTCGTCTGAATAATAAGGTTTGGACTATATAAGCATGAATACATAGAACCGAATTTGCCGTAAGAACCGTTAATAACGATCTTCAGCGAGTTTGCGATAACTTTGTTGCCGGCTGCTTTTGCTTGTACACGTCTATCTACAATGTTGCGATAGATTTGCAGGAATACAGGGCCTAAATGCTGTGGGTATAGTCCAAGATTAAGGATAATGAATGGGTAGAATGACGTTACGTCAACATCTTTTAAAATGTAACCGTCTTTCTTATGGTGTGCAGCGCATGACTCGGTGCTATGCAACCCACCGATACCGATTTGATAGACAGAACCGTTAATATCCAAGCGAAGTTGTTTAACTTGTTCAGGTAATGTAATGGATCCACTTTCGCCTACAACAAAGTCCGCGTTACGGATTGTATCAAACGCCCAATTCAATAACGGTGTACTGAACTTTAAGAAATGAGGGGCTTGGTACTTGTAAGTTGTTCCGGGCTGTATTGTGGGAACCTGTGGTCGCTGCCCTGTTACGCGCCGATACTCTTGGCGAATAACTTCTTCCGCAATTTGAGCATCTGATTTGGATCGTAAGTCGATACCCTCTTCATTAGACATATTATAGCGCAAATCTAAATGCGCTGATAAACAGTCATGAAGGTAAGTTGTAGCAGTTAAGTCGGCGTTGATGTTATACCAACGAGTAATAGCAATTTGTTCAGGGGATAACCCTTTGCTTGGTTCAAACGGCAAGTCTTGCATTTTTGGGGTATGCAACCGACCGCCGTAGACTTTAAGGTTAGCGGACAAAGGAGCAACTTCAATCAAATCAATGTGGTCATACTTACCCTTTTTGATTTTAAATTGCTTAAGGACATCTGCTGGACGCATTTGTTCCTCAATAAGCATATTACTCGCTTTTTTAAGTGTAGCGTTATCATAACCACACAAGGCAATCTGTGTAACCGTCAAGTCATAGTTGGAGCTGTAGAATCCGACCGTTGTGAAGTTTTCAAGAACCCATTTCAACTTAGGGATATTCAGTGGATGATTTTTAGTCATCTCGAAAAATATCACTTTACCTGTTATCACACTTTTAAAAGAAGCGATAAAGTAGTTGGAATAGGTTTCAATGTCGAATACAAGGCGCTCGCGATTAGCGCAGGATGTAATAAGGTCATCATCCGTCATTACAGGGACATTGAAAGTAATTGCCTCTTGCAGTCCTGGCAAATAATCGTCCCTGAGCCATATAGGTTCAGGAGGTTGACGTTTGATTACTTCCGCTTTAGGCTTCTTTTCAGGCGGACGGTCTTCCCAAAACAAACCAAGTGCATCATTTCGCATTATAATTTCATCCCAATAATAACACCGCGTAAACGTTCTCCAAAGAAAGGACATGGGGCAGGGTATTTTGTAAAATCAGCTTTGTTTGCCACACCTTTGAGCAGGTGCAACATTTCGATATTATACACGCCTTTCACATTGTGGTCACTAATGGAATAACTCGCGCCAGCTTCGCTGTCTTGATGCGTAAACACTTTACCGTCTTCTAAAAAGATACGTCCCATTTTATCCACGAAAGGCTTGATTGTTTCTACACCAACAAATAAATCTTCATGTATTTCAACAGGGTTGATATTTTCTACGTTAAGGATACGTTGCAGATCAGGCCAGTCCGTGCTGAAAAGCTGTGTTCGTAGCCAACGTTCGCCTGAATAGTGAAATGTAATGCTGTTGTCGTTCATTTGCGCGTGTGTGGGATATTCTTTGATCCGGAGCATTTCTTTGATTGCACTTAAAGGAACATTGATTGGGAAAGGAAACGGGCTGCCGAACCAGTATTCGACAAGACAAACGTTATTAGTCGCAAATGCACTTTCTTTGTCAATAAGGATACCATTACTCCATGGGCGTGATGCGTCATTACCCACAAATGGCAGCAGGGTTTCAAATGCTTTAATCAGTTGCTCGCCGTTAAACTCTACAAATGTTTCGCCTTCGGGTAAAACGTGCGGCGTTTCCCCTTCTAAACAATCAACAAATGCTTTAAACGCACCCGACTGAACCTTGAGCCGGCCTGTTGGAGTCATAGATAAAACGACTGTTTCGTTACAGTTACTGATCGCTTTAACCAGTTGCGAAGCGTTTGGGGTGCAGTCAATGTTGAACGGAATAGGGCTATTTAACGCCATTTGACCGTTGAACGAACGTACAAAACCGCCTTCGATTTTAAAATGCGTCATAGCAGCCACAAAATCTTTTTTAGCGACTGCACCTTGAACGAATTTGAGTGACTTTAACATTATAAAAACTTCCCGAGAATAAAACCAAACATAAATGACACAATACCCACATAGAAGCCTGTGATCATAGCAAGTGTAATCGTTGCATTTAAAATAATCCTTGATTGTGAGCGCGGAAATGTGTGTAATCATTAGCAGCATTCATCATTGCATTAATTACACCATAGGCCCAAAGGTTATAAGCTGCTCGGCTTTCGTAAACTGTGGATAATCTTTCATAAGTGAAGCCAGCTTCTTCAAGTGCTTTGTAAACTTTGTCCTGTTCCGCAGGGGTTAAATTGGAAACGTGTTGACCAGCAGTATGGCGCGAAGGGGATTTATCCGAGATAGATAACGGGCCCCATTGAGGCGTAACTATACCGCCAAACGCCGCAGATTGGATCCATGAAGATGAGTCAACCGAATACCATGGATAGAGTTCCATGATTGGGATTGCGGTAATACCAAACGCATGAACTTTTAAACGCGGACGACCTGAACCATCAACAAGGTATTTGTCCCATATCCTGTCCAACCACTTTTTCAGTGTATCACTTGAACGACCTACCATACCGCCTAAAGTGATATATGAGTAGTTCTGCACATACCATTCAAGATATCGCTCATCTTCCCCAAAGTGAAAGCAGGGTAAAGGGCGAACGCCTAATGCTTCCATGTGTAATTGGTTGCGATAGGTTTGCAATGGATCGCCAATACCGTCAAGTACCGAAGCCATTAAATCGTCATCTTCAACCCTTACGATGTCCATATTGCGTTTAAGATAATCACAATACTCGGGAAGATCAATTGTAACACCTAACGAATGCGCTGAGAATGCACCCGAGTCAATAAACACCTTTGCACCATCATGGCGCATTGCGTCAACATATTTTTGTCGGTTAACATAGTGATACGATTCGAGAATATTAGGCAGGTTTGCCACTAAGGTTTTTTCATGTTCGTTTAATTTGTGGTATCGCGCCCCATTGTTTCCAGGCGCGTATCCGTTTGTATAAACAGCAGCAAGAAAAAGATTCATTATTTAAATTCCAGTGTGGTCACTACTATAGGCTTTACTTCAGGAGCTTTAAAGTCGCAAGGTAAATTGTCAAGTTGTTTAGATAACAGTTCAATACAACGGACTCGAGCGTTATGTTGTGAACGCTCAATTTGTGTGAATACTTTCAGATTACTTTTAGGATGATAAGCGCACAAAATTTCGCGCCCAAGTTGTTTGAACGTTTCATAAATAACATCATTTTTCCAGTCCTCGTTAGCTTGCATTTTAATTCCTTTATAAGTAATAAACGGCATAAGGGTATTATGCCGTTGTTCCAGTTTAACTACAAGCCTTAATTAGCAACACTCAAAAATTCAGCGCGTGTTTGTGGATCTTCTTTGAATTTGCCGTGTAAAGCTGTGGTTACAGTGTGATGACCTGTCTGGCATACGCCGCGACTTTCCATGCACATATGACGCGCTTTGATAACCACACCACATCCAAGAGGTTGCAAATGCTCCTGTAAAGCGTCGGCAATTTGCTGGGTCATACGTTCCTGCACTTGCAGACGGCGAGCAAAGATATCTGCCAATCGGGACAATTTAGACAAGCCCACGATCTTACCATTGGGGATATAAGCGATGGTTGCTGTGCCAATAATAGCAGCTAAGTGATGTTCGCAATGTGAGTAAATTGGAATATCTTTAACAACAACCATTTGATCATATTTTTCTGCACCGTCCTCAAATACTTTGAGAACCTCAGCAGGATCTTTGCCGTAACCGCTTGTCCATTGGCGCCAGGCTTTAACAACACGCTCGGGGGTTTCTGCTAAACCGCCGCGATCAGGATTTTCGCCAATCATAGCGAGCAAGTTTTTAACGATTTGTTTCTCGGAATTTGATACTTCAGAGACCTCAGACTTTTTTACTTCACACATTTTAGCACCTTAAATAGAACAATCTACAGAACATTTAGCTGTTTCTTCAACAACTACTTTGACCAATGTAACGCCCGTACCATGCAATTCTTCCGGGCCTACAGTTTCCAACAGGTAGTTAGCGATATTTTCCGCTGTTGGATTAAACGTTACCCACACTATCGATTCGTTGAAATGCTGACGGTCTGCTTGTGTTTGGTCGTCATCGTTATTAACCGAATAGTGAATACCGGACATTAAGGAATCATTGTTCCATGCAAGGAATTTATGATCCCAGTTGTTTTCCAGCCACATACACAATTTTTCTTTGATGACGCTGAAGTCGATTACACGGCCAACATCATCTAAACTGTTTGCTTCACAGTAAAAGTGAATGCGATAATTGTGACCATGCAGATGACGACATTTACCTTCATGACCTACTACACGGTGACCGCAAGAGATATCGTGATAACGAACGGCTTGCATTTTTGCCATTATTTAATTCCTTTATATTTGCGCCATAATGCGCTGATTGAAATTGCGATCCAAAAGATTTCAATCACAAAACTGCCTAGATTGAAATGGAAACACAAACTGATAATGAGCAGTATTGCTCCAAGCAAGTTAATGCCATTATACACGAAATCATCGTGTTTCCACTTACTGTGGGTAACGTTGTAGTAACAAAGCACCACGCAAAGCATACCCAAGAAACCAATAACATGAGCGATCATTATTTACCTCGCGACAAATAGAACATATAGATAACAATAGCTGCAACAATTTTACTGATGGACATTGCAACCATTGAAGCAGGATTATAGACACCAATCAACGACAAGAAGATAACAGTGTCCACTGGAACAGAAATTAAAGAGGATAACAACACACGTTCATGGAACGGACGTTTCGTCCAAGTGTAAACAAGGTAGTCGGCAATTTCACTTACTGCAAACGCTGCGACGCTGGCGATAACCACATTGGACTCCGCAAAGAACGCGCTAATAACGCACCCTGCCAACATTGCAAGTAAAACCCTGTTGCCGTGTTCGCGCTGTGCATAGTCGCGCAATACAAACACAAAGCCCACAAATAACGCCATGCTTGGTATAGGGCCCAATGGCGTAGGCAGCAACGGAAAATAGCTGAACGCGACATTGGAGAAAACGATTGCAAACAGGTAGAACAACACGAAACGATAATTTTGCCAGATATTCATTTTAATTCTCGATAATAAATTGGGTTAAGTCAAACAACTCGCCTTGATAAGCAGGGCTTTCCGGGCGTTCCATTACGCCTTCCATTGCTGCACGGACAACCAACGGATCAGGAAGGTTTGCTTCCAAGAAGCCTTGGGCGCGCAAGATGTTGCTGTGGTTATTGTCAGTCGGAGGGTATTTACCATCATAGGATGTGTGTGAATACGCCAGGGCTTTCCAACAACCGTTCCCCATATTGAACGCCATTGTGCAAGTGTCCGCTTTAGTGTTTTTCATTAAAGGGGCATGAATGTGAAATTGTGTAGTACCAAGTGAAAGGTTTGCCATGTCTTCAAACGCTTTACGGAAGTCTTCTGTACAATCAGGATAGTTTGCGTTATCCGTGCCGCAAATACCTGTTACTAAATGAATGCAACCCAATTCGACAGCGCGATTCATTGCAATGGTAAAAAATAAGGTGTTACGCATCGGAACAAAAGTTTTTTCAATGCGATCGCCCACTTCTTGTTCCATTGCTTCGTGTGATTCGTATTTGTCCAACTTATTGTCGGAAGTTAATGGACTTGTTGAATGCAAACAGTTTGGAACCTGGATAATTTCGTGTGATTTTACGCCGGCTAATTCTGCAACCTTTTTCGCAGCTTCCAGTTCAATGATATGACGCTGACCATAATCAAAAGTGATTGCGTGTACTTCGTCAAAGTTCTTTTTCGCCCAGAAAAGGCAAGTTGTTGAATCTTGTCCGCCTGACAAGATAACTAATGCTTTAGACATTGTGGTTACTCCATGTTGATAATCTTGTGGGTTTGAATTTGAAGCGTATAACCGCCTTTAAGACAGCTATTAATAGCTTCTTGCAGATTCAATTTGTTCTTGGCTTCATCTTGTTCGTCCATCGGTTGAACATAAATGGTTCGTTCAAATTCAGGGGACGGACGTGCAACTTTTACGCCAACAGGATGATCTAAGCTGTGGATAGGTAAGTAGTCCATTGGATCCACATCATTGTGCTTAATCACGTATTTAAGAGCGCAGGCGTATTTACGGATTAGCGGATTGATACTTCCGGATTTAGGGGAACAAACGATATAAACGGCAGATATACCTTGAACGTTTATGTTTGTTACAAATGAACAATAGTGATAATTCTCTTCCACAGCATTGTCAAATGGAACAGGTGGTAACGTGCCGTTTGTTTCAATTTGAACCTTCATACCCATTTTAACGAGTATTTCTAAAAGGTAACGAATATTGTATTGGCGGAAAGGTTCGCCTCCTGTAATGACCACAAGTGTGTCCTTAGTTGCCAACTCCAGAATCTTGCTAACAATTTCTTGAGCAGACATATGGTGGCGTTGGGAAGTGTAATCTGTATCACAGCCCGGGCATTTAAGGTTGCAACCCGAAAGACGTACAAAGACGGCTGGGCGACCAGTAAAAGGGCCCTCGCCTTGGATTGTGTAGAAGATTGAATGGACTACAAGAGCTTTGTGAGATGGTTGAGAAAACTTCTCAACAGGTTGAATGTTCATGATTGTTCCTTGTTATATACGGTAAGCGATTGCTTATTCGGTTGAAGGAAATTGTAACAGAAATCTTGTTAAAAAGGGCGTTTCCGCCCTTTTTATTATTCGCCGGCAGGTTGTTCAGCTTTAGCTTCAGCAGGGGCTTCAGCAGCTTTTACAGGTTTAGGCGCTTTGTTCGGGTTTTCAATGCGACCTGTAATGCCGTGGAATTTACGCCAGAAAGCGTATTGGGTGCGAATGGTGGCAGATTTGTGGCCAGCATTGGTCAATTCTTCAAACACTTCGCTGATTGCGATCGGACGACCTTCAGCGTGAGATTTAGAATTGAACAGAACCCACATTTCGCCTGTTTTAGTACCTGGACGCGGTTGACGCACACCATTTTGTTCAGGCATTTTGTTGGCTTCACGTTGAGCTTTCAACTCGGCTTTTTTAGCCGCTTTTTCAGCTTCTTTTTGCTCTTTCAAAGCGGCACGTTCAGCAGCCAAGCGTTCTTTTTCAGCAGCTTTCTTAGCAGCTTTTTCAGCTTTGTCAGCTTCGCGTTGAGCTTCGCGTTCTTTAGCTTTTGCTTCTTTTTCAGCGGCTTTTGCAGCCATTTCTTCAGGGGTAATTGCCATGATAGTTCTCCAGTTAGTGAATTACAGTTAGGTTGAATAAACAAGCGTGAATTGCTTGAACTGTTTGTATTATAGCTTCAGCTATTCGGTTTGGCAAATGGGTTATGTGTAAAGTTTTGTTTCTTTACAATATGCGATTTGACAACAGGTTTCCGGGCATACCAAGCACCTTTCACATATTGATATGTTTTATTATCACGTGTATCAATATTGTGCGCTTGAGAAAGAACTTCCTCTTCGTCCACATCATTCTCGTCCATTGCTTGAGCATACCATGTCAAGTGCTGACGCATTGTGGTTATATCCGGATAATCTTTGGTTTCATAAGCAAGCGTGTATAACTTCTCAAGTTCACGCTCTTTTAAACCGTTAATAATAGTAGAAAGCTGGGCAATGCGGAAGTATTGCCCAGGGCATTCTATATCGACCAAAGCACTGACCACACCGACCTGCCAATGCTTATGGACGAATTTAGTTTCTTTTACGTTGAAGCTGTAAAACATTATGAACCTTTATGCGCTTTTGCAAACTCGTTGATCTTGCTAGAGTGCAGATAGTTATTGCGAGTATTGACAAGATATAGAAGGGCTTCACGCGCTTCTTCATTTTGCCAACCTGTTAAACCGAAGTCCATATCTTCCATCCAGTCCTCGATTGCGTCGAACCACTCAATACTCGACTCTAAGTAATCTTCTTGACCACAATTAAGAGCTTCGTTCTTGTATTCGTAAGCTAACAAGTGAATAGCAGGCATAATGTTGTCATGCCATTTTTGGAAATTCTGCCACATTTCAGTTTCAAGGCGTTCTTCCGCGTCAATTTCAGCATCACGGAGTTCCATTTGACGATAGTAACCGTCCATGCCCCAATCGCAAGAACTTGGTTCAAATTTTGAGTCACACATTTTGAATTACCTTTACTTGTTTGTTGTTTCAATATGGTTATAATACACCGCTTAGAAACATCATGCAAGTATTATAATTCAAAATCGCTTAATTCGTAAAACTTGACATCCTGCGAATGTCACATAAGCATTGACGGAACTCTTGTTCAAGTACATATTTGTATGTAGGCCAAGCCATGCGTTTATCTCTAAAAGGAACCTCAGTCCTCATGCTTAGGAAGATATAACCCATTGTGTACAACACTGCAAGACCGGACATGGAAACAACGTATCGTAAGAGGTAGATTATTGCCACAATCAGCTCTAAGGCAGCAATACCCATTACAAACGGAGTCAGGATAGCATAAGCCAAAAGATCTACCAAGATTCTTTTAATTCGATTCATAATTGAATACCTAAAGGATGATGTTCAAATTTTTCAATAAATTCGTTGATAGGACGCACAAATACGCATCCACGCGGATTCAGTTCTTTGTAGATTGCCATTGTGGTTAATGTATCTTCTTGGATTGCTTGACCTAGATACAAATACATACCGCCTTTGTAATGTTTATATGTATCCAAAACTTTTAACGGAGGTTGTTTAATAATCTCTTGAATCGTGTCATGCAAACTATTCCTACTACCGAGATCTAAAGGTTGGATAAATGTTGATTTAGTCATTTTAATTACCTTCCATTTTTACAATTTCGCCATATTTACTCATAACTTCATAACCAACGTTCTTCAATTTTCGGATATATTCCAGTTCAGTCATTTTCCACACGCCAATATGGACACCGTTATGTTCGCTTTTAAACTTTTTCAATTTAGCCAACCACTCTTCCATCTGTGGAAATTGGTCGTTGAACAAAACTGAACGATATTTATCATGCAGTGATTTATTAGTTGGTTCTACTTTACTATCTTCTTCAATCCAACTAACTTGTTCATTGATTAATTTAGCTAAATGGCGTTTTGTTTTAGCACTTACTGAAGAAGTAAATGCTGTGTAAATCATAACACGAACTAACATTTTTATTTCCTTTAAAATGGAATACCGTCAATTTCGAGCGGTTCATCTTTTTTAGGTTTGCTGTTGTTGACTGGGCGCTTACCATTGTCATCTTGCGTACCAAAAGCAGTGCCGTCATAACAACTTGCCATAATTTCCGGATATTTTTTATTTACCCACACGCGCAAATGCGTTGGAATAGTTAAATTATCGACATTATCCAATGCTTCGTCAACGGTTGTTGGAATAGTTGATCCGCCGTGAGCTCGCCACCAATCACGTGCCTTTTTACCTGCATAGGTTGGATTCTCGATGAATACAAACTCTTCAAACATACGCAAACCGCAATAATAAGTGACACGGAGCATAGGCGGTTTGCCCATTTTTTGATGTTTGGAAAAGCTAACATGATCCACTTCAAAGATTTCAACAAGAGGTAAATCACCCTTGATCAATTCTTGACTACTTGCTGCTTGTTTGAGTTTAGTTTCAAATTTAAACTCATGATCGCACGGATTACCATCTCGGTCTGTGCCGTTACACATACGGACAGAAGCGTGTTGATAAGTGTGGCATTTAGGGCATTCCTTGACAGGTGCAGGCCCGCCGCCTTTTGCACCTTTGCGCCGTGGCGTTACTGGGTCATTTATTGGGCCCAGGCGTTTGGTGTTGCTTGCGAAGTCCAAGACAAGGCAGTTTTCTTTGCCCGGACTTGGACGAGTACCACGACCAAGCATTTGAACCCATAATACAGCGGAAGCAGTTGGACGCAGACACAAGATTAAATCAATCTTTGGATGGTCAAAACCTGTGGTTAATACATTATTATTTGTAACCGCGCGATACTTACCTGACTTGAAATCCAAAATAGCTTGGTCGCGTTCTTGATCGGACATTTTACTGTGAATAGCCACAGTTAGAATCCCTAAGTCGTTCATAATGTCAGCAGTGTTAATAGAATGTTCTACACCTGCACAAAATACAAGCCAACTTTCGCGGTCATGTCCTTCTTCACGTGCTTCCTTAACTGCTGCAACAGTAATATCCATTTTATCCACTGCATTTTGCAATTCTTTTTGGATAAACTCGCCACCACGCATATGAACACCATCTACATCTAGTTTTGTATTGGTTGCTCTAGGGATTAACGGTGCAAGATATCCTTCTGCAATAAGGCGATTAAAAGACTGAACGCCTGTAATGTCAAAACAAATATCTGTGAACAGGGAAGGGGATGCACTGCCGTCTTTGTGTGTTATTGGGTCGGTAATTTTACCATGCCCCAATCGCCACGGAGTTGCTGTTAATCCGATGACTTTTACATACGGATTAACTTCGCGCAAACCGCCCAAGAACTTCTGATACATAGTATTATCGGATGGGCTTACCATGTGAACCTCATCGATAATAACAAGATCCACATGACCAAAAATATGCGCTTTCTTTGCAACAGATCCAATCCCTGCAAACGTAATAGGAGCATTAACTTCCTTTTGCTTCAAACCTGCTGAATATATGCCAGCAGGCGCTTGTGGCCAAAGCTGTTTAAGTTTAGCAAAGTTTTGAGCAATTAACTCTTTAACATGAGTTAGCATCATAATACGTTGGTTTGGATACTTTTCAAAAACGCTTTTAATAAACCCTGCAATAATCACACTCTTGCCTGTACCTGTTGGAAGAGCTAAAACAGGATTTCCTGAATTACCTGATTGAAAATAATTCCAAATGCTTTGAATTGCTTCCGTCTGATAACTTCTCAATTCCATAACTAATTGTCCATAGGTTGATAACGCGAACACCCTTTGAGCTGTGTTTCTTTACTTATAATATTTTCGCCTAAATCAATGTTACACGCCCATTGACCGTCTGCAACAGGTTTAGAATAAGCACACGTTCTACAATTAACATCAGGTTTTGCACCTAATTGACACACTGGTCGATGATTACAAAATCTGCATTTGTAAAACCCTGCACTTTCGGATAATTTCTTCGGAGGTTGTTGTAACCACACAATTTTCCGGGCGCGTTCTAAATATTCGTCCGCCACTTCTGCATTCAGTGTAACAAGTTCCGCATGGATCGCGTCTGTATTCTTGTTTACCGCCATATACAGTGCAATAGGCAAACCCATTTTCCGCATATACACGTTCATTTGAACATAGTGTTCCCATTTAGCTTCACGCACACCTTTGGACTCAAGCTCTTTAAAACTTTTTTCGCTGTGGGTTTTGAACTCACATAAAGCTGCTTGTCCAGGTGCAAGATCGGGCAAGCCAATGACTACACCATCTCCCGAACCGCCAAAATGGCCATCAACATCACTGATTCGGAATTGGTGGCCATTCTGATCTTGTTGATAAACTTGGCAACCAATCATAAGAAGTAACGCGATAAAACGCGCTTCTTCTAAGTGACCGCGATTAAATAGACGTACCATACGCCCTTCAAAGTTGGATTTAGTAAACCAACGGAAGTTATACCAAACAGATCGCGCACACTCTTGACCAATCAAAGACGCTCCCATGTGGCCACGATGACCATCATTACCTTGTCGGTATGCGTCCTCAATATGACCGATCACACGACCTAACCACATTCTAAAATCTGAACCCTGATCTTTTTTGAGTCTTTTGTCAATAAGGTTCATTGTCTTTGTTGCTAAAATAATACTCATAACGCCCTCAATATAATTAATTAAAAATAAGCCCGTTGATTAACGGGCTTATTATCAACCTGTGGTTATTGTTGCCAAGGTGGGACGGCTGCTTGAGCTTGTTGGCCTGCTTGCTGTTCCGCTGGGGTTGCAGCAGGGGCTACAGGCGCTGGCTGTGCAGGCTGTGCAGCAGGCGCTGGCTGTGCAGGCTGTGCAGC
>ERZ772909.120-NODE-120-length-56272-cov-5.341783_pt1 | contig 56272 bp, 51 predicted proteins | sample MGYA00511137_ERZ772909 | MGnify/ENA primary metagenome ERZ772909 (study PRJEB29015, sample SAMEA2738095) | human oral metagenome | biome: human oral; feature: human-associated habitat; material: saliva | place: China | collected 2270 ... | reverse complement strand
TTCCAGATGATTTTTATTTTGAACATTCACGAACAGCTGCATTTAAACAGATAGGAAATGCTGTTCCACCAATTCTATCTAAAAAAATTGCAATGGCCGTTATAGATTTTTTGAGAGGACAAAAAGGAGAATGAATTACCTTTCCATCTCCTTACCCATATATTTCTCATATTTTTTTCTGATTTGATACCGTTCGGTCATATCGGATTTTGCAGAAGAATACTCTTGCATTAGGGTATTCTTTTTGGTACTTTAATTTATCGTGTGGATTTGAAAAAGTGAACTCTAAATTATCGTGTTGGTACCAATAAAATCAAAATCACTTCAAGCTCAAATGCTTGAAGTGATTTTTGATGATTAGGGCACATAAGCTCATGCTGAGCACACAAGGTGTGCGAAGTATAATCCACCCGCTATGCGGGTGCGCAACGAATGTTATACAAAAAAATTACCTTCGCGTTATAATGTGGTTGTTTAAGCTACATTGGAACGAAAGGAAGGTGACTTTTATGGCGAATAAAACCAATAGTTTGTCTCATACAAAATGGATGTGCAAATATCATATAGTATTCTCTCCAAAGTATAGACGAAAAATTATATATAATCAATATCGCAAAAGTCTGCAAGATATCATAAGAACTCTGTGCAGATACAAAGGAGTTGAAATAATAGAAGGACATATGATGCCTGACCACGTTCATCTTGTGCTAAGCATATCGCCTAAAACTAGTGTATCTAGTTTCATGGGGTATCTCAAAGGCAAAAGTGCTCTGATGATGTTCGAAAAGCATGCGAATCTTAAGTACAAATTTGGAAACAGACACTTTTGGGCTGAAGGTTACTATGTAAGTACGGTAGGATTGAACTAAGAGACAATTAGAAAATATGTCAGAGAGCAAGAGAAACATGATTAAGCGATAGATAAACTCAGTGTGAAAGAGTACGAAGATCCGTTCAAAAGATAGAAAGCACCTTTGAGGTGCAGTCAAAGTGGCAAAGGCAAAGTAGCTTGAACAAAGTGAAAGCTAGCGCCTTGAGACGCTAGCCCAGTAACTATTGGGCTTATAGCGATAGTGCAAACCACTCTTTTAAAGGGTGGTTATTATTGTGCTACAGTCACGAGTATAAGTTATGTATATTAAGCTATACCGACAAGAAATTCGGTCTAACACCATAAGGATTAAAAACAAACATTTTGATTTTCTTTCATAATTTCCCTGCTTTAAACTTACTAAATTATGTAATACGTAAGAATATAAAATAATTTGTGGAATTTGAGTTGAAATATATAAATGCTTTGACAGTATAGCTGGATAAGTATTATGTAATGAAGATACAGATAGTAGATAATATCTATGTTTAATAAATTCCATAAAGGCAGCGTTACAAAAAAATGAAATTTTCATATTATACACAAAAAAAAAAAATTGACAATAAATCAAATATTTCATATAATGCTAATAATAAGAGATATATTGAAAAATGTGACGTGTTTTAAATAGAAAATGCAGATGTAATACAAAAGAGATATTTTATGTTGGATATTCCTGAGCATGTGTAACATAACTGTTTTTTGGATTGTTGAAGTTAGATGAACATGCACAGAAATTACAATAAAATAAAAGAAAGGAGGAGCGTTATGATTGAGATGCAAGGAAATAAATGGGTATGCGCAGGTGTTTGTTTCGGTGGTTGCTTAGCTGGTTGCGCAGCAGGATGTATGGTTGATGGTCCTTTCCCTATTGCAGATGTCGTTGGAGCGACACTTGTTAATGCTAGTGCGTCAACAGCATCTATGAGTGCTTGTAATTCTGCACTATAGTAACTAAAGTAAGTGTTAACTAATAAACAATCCTATTGTTACACATGTCAGTAGGACTTATAAAATAGTCCTACTGACATGATTTTAAAGATTTGGAGACAAAAATGAATAATGTAGATACTTTCACTACAAAAAGTGGTACAAAGTACATTTTCGATGGAACTACAGGCTTTATATCACCAATTTCAGAAAAATTATTTAAATGCGTAAACAATACAACAAAACTTGATCGTGACCTTATAATAGAAAACGCAGATGACAGTTTGTCAGCGGCAATTAGAAAATGGTCTTTATTTTCTACACCATCTAAAATTGATTTGAATATTTATTCTATCAAAAATAGCATTGAAGAATATCCATATCCTCAATTGATTTTGGGGATCACAGAGGATTGTAACTTGAGATGTAAATACTGTATTTTTTCTGGCAATTATATTGATATGAGAACCCATAAAGCAAAAACAATGAATACGGAGGTTGCTTTAAAAAGTGTAGACTATTACATTGACAACCAAAGCAAATATAAAAAGAAAGCTCCAGAGAAAGAAAGTGTTATTTCATTTTATGGTGGAGAACCACTACTTAATTTTAATTTAATAAAAAGAGTAGTTTCACATGTAAAAAAGAGAAGATTTAAAACACTATTTGCAATAACTACAAATGCGACATTGCTCACAAAGGAAATCATTGAATTTCTGGTTTCTAATAATTTTCTTGTATCAATTAGTCTAGACGGCTCAGAAAAAGAACATAATAGAAATCGTGTTTACCCAAATGGACATGGCACATACAAAAAAGTTATGCAAGGTATTAGGCTGCTAACTGATGAGATTCAGAGACAGGGAAAAACGGAAGAATTACCAATACTAATATTAACTTGTTTTGACGAAAAAACAAATCTGATACATTTAAATAAATTTTTTTCAGAGAATGATTTACTTGCTAGACATCCAGGTCGAGTTTCTCAAGTTATTCCTGTAGATGGTAACCAAGAAATAAATCCCACTATAAGCCCGTTGTTTTTACAATATATTTATGAGTTAAAAAATGGATATAGCAGTAAAAAAATATACTTTGAAGAACGTATTTTTGGCACAATTTTCAAAATTATGCTAGCAAGAAATGTTATGCCATATGGAGATTCTTATACCAACTCCTTAGGAAATGCGTGCATACCAGGAGGAAAATATTTTGTAGATACTGATGGGAATTACCATGTATGTGAGAGAATTAGTTATAATTTTCCAATTGGAAATTACAAACAAGGGCTAGATTATGACGCAATATTAGAGCTTCTGACAAAATGGCAGAAGGAAGTTTCGAATTATTGTGGGGAGTGTGCGTATAAAGCTATCTGTGGTTTATGCTTTGCAAATTGTGCTGAGGATAAAACATTTGATATCAATAAAATTTGTCAAAGTACTAGAAAGTTGGCAATACGACGTCAATTAGAATATGCGCATTCTCTTTTAGAATATGATTCGGATATAATGAGAAATTATGCAAGTAATAGAACTGTTGTCAATAAGAAATTCCTTAGGTTGGCTAGACTAATGGAATCATGTTAAGGAGTACTATATGTTTTTTAAGTTAAACACATATGCATATTTAATTTTAGGTGACAATGGCTCGTCAATTTATGATTTATTGAATGGGAAAATACATTCGGTACCTAAGGATGTTTCAGAGGAGTTATGGAAGCTAGACTCTGGTAAGCTGGAATTAGAGAATGCTATTCACAAAAGTTATTATGAAAAACTAATTCAACAAAATCTTGGAAGAATATACGAGACCAATGCGAATGTGGAAAAAATCAGATTAGGGTTGCCAAAGTTTATTGATAATATTGCGAGTAGAAAATTTAGAATTAATAACTTATATCTTCAAATAGAAAATGAGTGTAATCTAAGTTGCAGTTTTTGCTATAGTGATAATCGTAATTTTAAAATGACTGGCTGTAGAAAATATAGAGTTGAATCCAATTTGGATTTAGAAATCTACAAAAAGGCAATTTTGGAAGCTTATGATTTAGGATGTAGGACACTTCACTTATTAGGTGGAGAGCCACTATTCAATGTTGATATTATTACTGATTTAACCAAGTATGCAAAGACCATAGGATATACTTCAATTTGTCTATATACAAATGGTTTATTAGTTACAGAAAGTATTATCAATAAATTGGGGACATCTGTAATCTTTATTATACAGCTTATGACCGAAAATTACTCGAAAATCTTTCGTGAAATAAAAAGTACCTTACATCAGTTAACTGAAAAAAAATGTGCGTATTATATTAATATTTGTGTAAGTAAAGATAACTTTAATGATGACAAGATGATTCTCAATGATATTAATACGTATAAACCATTAGGAGTTGTTAAGACATTTGTTCATAGAGATTTAGAAAATGATAAATATAAAGAATATGTTACTAGTGAAATTTCTAATACAAATTGTAATATTGATGAAGGACAGTTTCATGCAAATATTAATCACCATCCATGCTTAAATGGTAAAGTTGTTGTGTTTAGGGATGGAAAAGTTGGTGCTTGTCCAATGCTTTATGAATCTGCGGAATTATCACTTTATGAATCTGATTTATGTAACATAATATCTTCGAACTATATAAAATCAATGTGGGATAGACCAATATCTACACATAGTTCATGTGTGGCTTGTAGTCTTAGGCTATACTGTCCTGATTGTATTGCTATCACAAGACAAGCAGACAAACAACATGTTAGGGCGTTTTGTAGAAAACAGTTAGAGGGAGGAATGTAGCAATGTATAAATTATTATATTTTATTTTAATTATGCTCACAGGTACCAGTGTTTTGCTTATTTATAGAATTGGAGATCAAGAGTCACCTAGAAGGAGTAGCAAAAAGAAAAGAGTTATCGCCATGATTTTTTTGGGATGGCTCGCTTTAATCTCAGTTATTTATGTCTTAAAGAAATTTTTAATGGTGTGGTAATGTGAAAAATATAATAGATAATATTAGGTTTATAATAAAGTGGATACCTAATAAACTTGGCTTAGTTGTACTACTTTTGGGTCTTTTAAGTCTATCTAGTTTCAGTTATATTCAACCTAAACTTCTCGGAAAGTCTGTGGATTTTATTATAGAACAAGACTCAGAAAAATTCTATAAAATCATTTTATTAATTTTAATTTTGTATTTTTTAAAATACACTTTATCTGTGATTATTAAAAATAAATTCATAGAATTTTCTCAGGATATGAATGAAAGGTTAAGGCTAGGACTACTTTCAAAGGCAATAGACGCAGAAATGTCATACTATGATAAGCATGAGAAAGGATATGTTCAATCAAGAATAAATGAAGCTGGACTAATAGCGATGATTTTTTCACCTAATACCTTAACGGTTATATTAGGTGGACTTGAACTCATTATTTCCGCGATTTCGATGGTACTATTAGATATTAGAATGAGCGGTATTTTATTTTTGATAATTCCATTTTATTTTATAATAATAAATAAGCACACTAAGAGACTTGCAGAACATTCAAAAATGGCGATGGAAACAGGAGCAATTGTGTCAGCGAATGTGTTTTCAATAATAAATGAAATAGAACAAATTAAGGTTACTAATGATGATGAGCGAAGAATAAAATTATATAAGGAACGATTTAAGAATCTAAAGAATACACTTATATTGCAGGGGAAAAGTACTGTAGTGTATTTTGAAAAGACTCAATTAATTAGTGCAGTTGCATCGACATTGGTTCTAGCAATATCTGGTTATAAAATTTTTTCAAAACAATTTACGCTGGGAGAATATACCACGTTTGCTGCATATTCTAACCGTTTCTTTTCGAGTGTATTATCGATAGCAAGTACTGGCATCACTCTAACTCCTCTATTAGTTGGTATAGAACGTATTAAAGACTTTTTTAATACAAAAGATGAAAATAAAGGGAGAAGTTTAGTCTTAGATGAAAAAATTAATAGTATTGACATATCAAATTTAAGTTTTTCTTATAAAGAGGATTTCAGTAATAAAATATTAAAAAATATTAATATGAATTGGAAAATTAAGGATAAGGTTTGGATTCAAGGCGTCAACGGTTCTGGAAAAACTACACTTATCAAAATATTATTAGGGTTATATCCTGTCAGTATGGGAAGGGTATTAATCAATGGTATTTCAATTAATAGTATAAATCTAAAATCATTGAGATCGAATTATGCAATAATGTTGCAAAATTCGACAGTTTTCAGTGGGAAAATCATTGATAATATACTCTTAGAAAAAAGCGAGGAAAAAGAGAGAAAACTACAGGAAATAGTGGAAAGATATGATTTGAAACCTTATTTTGATAATTTTGAGGATGAATTCGATAGTCAAATGTCGGAAAGTGGGAACAACATTTCTAGTGGACAGAATCAGCTGATTTTATTTCTAAGGACAGTACTAAGCAATAAGCCAGTATTAATATTAGATGAACCAACATCAAATATGGATAAAAAATTAAAACCCAAAATACTAAAAATTTTAGACGAATATGCTCCAAACAAGCTAGTTATATTAGTCTCCCATGATAAAAGCATTGAAAAAGATATGAATGATCTCGGATTTATAAAGGAGGAAATCATTGATGGATATAGTAAGCATTAATCATTTAACGAAAGAATACAATTCAGTATCTGCTTTAAAAGATATATCCATGGAGCTTGTGAGAGGTAAAATATATGGGCTAGTTGGTAATAATGGAGCTGGTAAAACCACTTTAATTAAGTGTATTTTAGGTTTGATTCGGCCGACAGTTGGAGAAGTACAAGTATTTGGTGAGAACGCTTATGAAATGAGTAATAGGAGTAAACAAAACATTGGATTGGTTTATGACACTCCAATGTTTATAAGCAATATGAGTGCGATAGAAAATCTGATTTACTTTTGTTCCCCGTACGGGATATCAAACAATAAAATAAATGATTTATATAACGAATATGCGGATAAGTTTAATTTGAAAAACTCAGAGAAAAAAATCGGTGAGTATTCCATGGGAATGAAACAAAAATTAAACATTATTCGCGGTTTAATTACAGCTCCACAACTATTATTACTTGATGAGCCATTCAATGGATTAGATCCTTCGTCAAAAATAATCCTATCTAAAATTCTGAAAGACTTTAATCGTAAAACTAAAGCAACTATATTGATTAGTTCACATGATATATGTGGCCTAGAGCAGTTGACTAATGATTTTATTTATTTGAAAAATGGTATTTTAGAGTTGTTCGGGGATGTACAAAATGTAACAAATAATACACCGACTTCAGACTGTTATAAAGTAGTTATACAAAAACATTTTATAAAAGAGAGCATTATGAAAATTACTAGTTCAAATAAATTAAAAGTAATAGATCGAAGTGAAAATTCTCTAACTGTTAAAAAAGTCGATAAATCAGACCAAACTGTCTTCGAAATAATCGTGAAACTCAATATAAATGCCGAAGAAATAAAAAAGGTAAACTATGGTCTAGAATCTCTATTTTATTATGAAGGTAATAAGAATGAAAATATTTTTGAAAAAGGAAATTAAAAGCACAGAGATTGGAAAAACAGTATTGGTTATGATATTGCTTACGGCTATGTTAGGAGTTCTTTTTATAGGTGAAATTGGGAAGTTAGAAAAAAAGTATGAATTAGATATAGATGGCTTGCTCCCACTTATTGTCCGATTATTAAATAGCCCATATAGCGTTACAGAGTTAATCAGATTAATAATTAATATAGGATTCACAGCATCGTTAATGGTATACACCGTTTATATTGGAATTCCATATATACTGTCGTCCTTCGAACGAAGCAAGGCGGATGGAACCCTGTTGCATATCATGATAATGCCAATTAAAGTACGAAGTCTTGTGTTAAAGTTCGCATTGTTTGGCTTTGGAAAAACTTTAGTAATGACATTGTTCACGTTTTCGATTCTGTTTTTGCCTATATTCATTATAAAACCTTCGGTAATTACTAATTTGCCAATTTTTTTGACACCGTTCGAAGCTGCAACTGTTACTCTACTATCAATCATAATAGTGACATATTTGTTATGGATATTTAATGGGAGTAAATTTGTTATTACATTTTATCGTTGGTCTATTCTAGGAATGTTGGTTATAATTATGCCATTAATAAAGCACATAGGACTTGGCTTTGAATTTCCAAATGGAATTATCGTCGTTATTATTTTACTGCTAATGTTCATTACCGCAGTATGTTTTCTTCTTATTGACAAATGTTTCAATAAGGAGAAAATTGTATTGTTATTCACGAAATAAAGTCTGACTCAATAATATTTTTTGTATAAAATAGGTATAATGTAACCTGTTCATGAGGTTTTGAAGTTAAGTTGAGTTGTATAGAAGAAGTATTCAATCACTTGTGCCAAAAATAGTATCTAACTTGTTGGGTTGTTTTGCTAATAAGTTTAGCAATCAATCCATATTTAATTTCAGTGGCACACATCGTTATTATTTATTCTAGTGTTTTATGCCAGATACCTTATCAATGTAGTTTGATACGCTCTAACTTATGCTAATGCCTGCAATTCATAAAATACACTCCTTACTGGACTTCCAATAAAGAGAGTATATATCAAATACTAGGCTATAGGCATTTCCTATCTAAGCTCATCCATGCCGATATTGGCAAGGGCATCTGCTCTGTTATTCTTTTCGGTTATGTAGATAAAGTCGTCCATGGTGAAGCGTTCTCCGTTCCACTGCTTGAACTTCTTGTAGTGTTCAGCTAGGTTAGTGTTCGGTGAGGATAGGTTCACATGGCCTTTGACACGGAAAAATTCAACCTTATTCTTCTCAACAAGGTCAATTAGCTCTTCCCAAAGCTCACGGTTCTCGACGGGCTTCTTGCCCGAAGTCATCCATCCGTTTTTGCGCCAGTTAATATACCACTTATCCCTAAAACAGGAAGCCACATAGGAGCTATCAGTAAAAATTTCAATAGCAAGGCCATCGCGCTTCAGAATCTTAAGTGCCTCAATAACTGCCGTAAGCTCCATGCGATTATTTGTGGTATTAAGCTCGCCTCCGTGAAGTTCTTTTTGGCTATCGCCAAACTCAAGGATGCTGCCCCAACCGCCTATATTTGTCTCGTTCTGGTTACCGGAGCAAGCTCCGTCCGTATATATTCTCAAAATACTCATGCTCAAATTATACCCTAGCTCAAATATCTTTTCAATGAAATGTAAACGGGGATTTTTGTGGTATAATCTATTTGCGAGTCTAAAGCTCGATCAAAGAAAAACTAAAGGAAATATAATGGCATTTAAATTTTGTTCATTTGCGAGTGGAAGCTCAGGTAATTGCTATCTGGTGAGCACAGATACCACTCACTTACTTATCGATACAGGAATTACAGGAAAGAAAATATTTGAGGGGCTATCAAGGTGTGGGCTTGAGCCAGACGACCTCGATGGTATTTTGATTACTCACGAGCATACAGATCACATAAAGAGCGTTAGGATTGTTAGTAAAAAGTCAGAGAACGCCTTGGTCTACGCTTCGCAGGGAACTCTTGATGCAGTTTCTGACAAGATTTCATATGAGAAATCTTTCGCTGTCGATGCTTTTTCAGCTTTTTCAATTGGCGACATTGAGGTTTCGCCTTTTACGCTTTCGCATGACGCCGCAGAGCCACTCGGATTCTCTTTGATGCACGAAGGAAGGCGCGTAACCATAGTTACAGACACGGGCTGCATTACCGAGGATGCCTTTGATTATCTTGTAAACTCAGACCTCTATGTGTTAGAGGCAAATCACGAAAAGAATATTTTGCTGATGGGAAGCTATCCTTATTCGCTGAAGAGGCGTATTCTTGGTGATGAAGGACATCTATCAAATGAGAGTGCTGCTGAGATAATAATCAGAGCCCTGGGAGAGCGAACAAAGGATGAAGTTCCAAAGATTGCGCTATCGCACCTGAGCAAGGAAAATAATACACCAAGACAGGCATACCTCACGATAAATAGCAGGCTGATGGAAGAGGGCTATGTGGACAATCGAGATTTTAGGATGTTTGTACTCGAGCGAGACATTGTAGGAGAGATAATAAAAATATGAATATATCTATTATATGTATTGGGAAGCTCAAGGAAGCTTACTGGAGAGATGCAGTAAGCGAGTACATGAAGAGGCTCAAGGGCTATTGCAACCCGCAGATAATCGAACTTAAGGAGAGCAAGCAAAGTGGTGAGGGAGAAGCGGCTGAGCGTATCGTTAGGGAGCGTGAGGGCGAGGAAATCCTTTCGAGAATAACACAAAACATGTATGTTATAACTCTAGAAATCAAAGGGAAAAAGCTTAGCTCAGAACAGCTAGCAGAAAAGATTGAAAGTCTTTCGATAGAAGGAAAGAGCGATGTGGCCTTTGTCATCGGTGGCAGCCTAGGCCTTGCCAAAGCCGTAAGCGACCGCGCAAACATGAAGCTCTCCTTCTCCGATATGACCTTCCCGCACCAAATGATGCGAACCATCCTCCTAGAACAAATCTACCGCAGCTTCAAGATTGCGCGCGGCGAAAAATACCACAAATAAAAGACAGCCGGAGATTAGCGCAGGCTAAAGCCCACCGCTAAACACCGGCTGTTTCAATTGCGCCGCCAAACGGCTGCTTCAGTTCAGCCCTAAAACGGCTGTTTCAATTGCACCGTCAAATGGCTGCTTCAGTTCAGCCCTAAAACGGCTGTTTCGTTTTCCGTTCGCCGTAGATCCGGCGGCTTGGGTAGCCCTTTGGCTGTTTAAATCCGCCTCTATTAAACAACAGAAAATTGCTTTGTTAGCTTGACATATTTCATAAGCACGCCAAGGCTTGCATAGTAATATGTGAACTTGTCGCTCTTCTTTGTCTCAATTAGACCAGCATCGACAAGTTTCTTCATGTGCTGTGAGATTGTTGCCTGAGCATATCCGAACTCAGCAACTAGATCCTTGTTACAGATGGTCTTAAATTCCTTGTTCACCTGCATTATATATCTAAAAAGCTGAAGCCTTACAGGATGAGCAAATGCATCCGAAACATTTGCTATAAATTCTATATCGGCATCGGCCATATCGTTTTCACGTCTGATTCTCATTAGGTTTCTCCATTCTTTGATGTACTAAGCTACTTGATAATAATCACGGATTTTCAACATTCTTGCTGAATCCATGCAATTCATATTGTTAATTAACAATATACGATATTTTCCATGTTTTTTCAAGTGAAAATTAGAATCTCATCCAAAAAATCAAGGGAGAACTGAAATTTCCCATTTAACCTCAAGCTAAAATCAGAAACTATGTAAAAAGCTTTCATCGATGAAATCAGGTGTCAAAACGGCAACCTAGAAATAGTTATACGCATTTTGATGTAAAGTAGCAGGAAGGAGGCAGGATAAAAGGCGGTGCAAAAATATTTGCACTCGCTATTTTTATGTGGTATTATGTAGGTTATGAAGGAGAGTTTAGATGGAAAACAAGGACTATAAGCTGATTTTAGAGCGTCTTCTCGACATAATGGACGAGGGCGTTTATATAGTTGACCAGGACGGCGTTGGCATTTTCTACAATAAGGCGATGTCAGACGTTGAGCAAATTACGACAAGTGACGTAATCGGTAAAGAATACCACAAGGCTTTTCCGGGTGTTACTCAGGCCGAAAGCACGATGTTTCAGGCGCTGAAGAAGGGTATTTCGACGAGAAATAAACGTCAGTCATATAAGAATCTTTATGGTAGAAACATAACTACAGTCAATAGTACAGTGCCAGTAAAGGTAGGAAATACAACGATTGCAGCAATTGAGGTTGCCAAGGACATAACGGCGCTTCAATCTATGAGCAACACTATTTTGGAGTTGCAAGAAAAGGACATGGGTAGCGAGATTGAACCACCATCCATCAAAAGATATAGCTTTGATGACTTAGTTGGAGAATCTCCGAACTTTACTCAGGTAATCGAGCGTGCCCAAAAGGCGGCAAGAAATGATGCTACGGTCTTCATATATGGAGAAACTGGTACTGGTAAGGAGCTATTTGCACAGAGTATTCATTGCGCCAGCAAACGCAAAAACAAGCCGTTTCTAGCACAGAACTGCGCTGCGCTTCCAGAATCCCTTCTCGAAGGAATTCTCTTTGGTACGACAAAGGGCGGATTTACAGGTGCTACAGATAGAGCTGGACTCTTTGAGCAGGCCAGTGGCGGAACTCTTTTGCTCGACGAGATTAACTCCATGCCTTATGAACTTCAGGGCAAACTGCTTCGAGTTCTACAGGAAATGTACATAAGACGTGTCGGAGGAACGCGTGATATTCCAATAGATACAAGGATTATTGCCACGGTCAATGAGCCGCCGCAAAAGCTAATTGAAGAGGGCAAGCTCAGACGAGATCTTTACTATAGACTTAATGTTGTCGGAATAAGCATTCCACCACTTCGTGAGAGAATGAGCGATATTCCTATTTTGATAGAAACCTTCCTCAAGAAGCACAACAAGCAGTTTGATAAGCATCTTACTAGCGTAGACGAAAAAGTAATTGAGAGATTAAACAGCTACGACTATCCCGGAAATGTGCGTGAGCTTGAAAACATTGTAATTCAAGCGGTTTCAATGGCTGATAACGAGAGCGTTTTGACGACAAAGCTGCTTCAGATGCCTATGCGTGCAGAGGCACTCGGCGATGATATGGCAAATTGGCAGAGGCGTGGTCCTCTCACAGAGTATATGGAAAGCCTCGAAAAAGAGATAATTAGGGGTGCTTTGCTCGACCAAGGTGGCAATATTTCAAAGACTGCAGAGGTTTTAATGATAAAGCGTCAAACACTGCAACATAAGATGAAAAAGTATGGCCTGAAGGAGTAAAATGCAAAAATATTTGCATCGGAATCGCCCATATATTTGCATCTAAAAACTGTACAATTTTTTGAAAAGACTTGCGAAAACAAGTCTTTTTGTTTCTTCACAAAAAAACCGTGATTTTTGTGTTATAATAACCTATATGACGAAGGAATACGTGATATAAATATAATGTATACACAATATAGTTGGCACAGCAATTGCATTACTATATTGGACATGCGAAAAATCGCAATTCCTAATCGCCAAAATTAGTTGGCATATAGCTTAGACAAAGAAAAGGAGTGAAAGTTATTATGGAAAATGTAAAAGTAATTATTTGGGGACTCGGCGCTATGGGCGGCGGAATGGCTGACATGATTCTTTCAAAGAAGGGTTTTGAAATCGTTGGCGTTGCAGGTAGAGGAGCTAAGATTGGTAAGTCAATGTACGACTTCATCAAGACAGAAAAGGGCGACAGACCTGACGTACTAATTTCAGATCCTAAGGATCTAATTAAGCCAGGTGCAGCAGACATCGTTCTTCTTTGCACAGACTCATTCACAAGAACAGCTTTTGATAAGCTAAAATTCATCCTAGAGCAGAAGCTAAACGTTATCACATCTGCAGAAGAGATGTCATACCCAGCAGCTCAGGAACCAGAGCTAGCTAAGCAGCTTGATGAGATTGCTAAGGCTAACGGAGTATCAGTTCTTGGAACAGGTATCAACCCAGGACACATCATGGACCTTCTAGTACTTGTTATGACAGGTTGCATGGTAGACGTAGAGCACATCCTATCAAAGAGAGTTAACTCACTATCACCATTCGGTAAGACTGTAATGGAAGAGCAGGGAATCGGTATCAGCGTAGAAGAGTTCGAGACAAGAAAAGCTAACGGCACAATGTCAGGACACGTTGGATTCGCTGAGTCAGTAGGAATGATCGCTGAAGGTCTAGGACTAGGCGTTGAGAAGTTCGCTCAGGACATGGCTCCTATCACAACAGATGTAGATAGAAAGTCACCTTACGGATTCGCAGCTAAGGGTTCATGCGCAGGTGTTGCTATGACAGCTGACGCTACACTTTCAAACGGAATGGAAGTTCGCATGGAGCACCCACAGCAGATCGAGCCAGAGCAGGTTGGCGTTCAGACTGGTGACTATGTAATCATCAAGGGAACACCTAACGTAAACATGGTAAACAGCCCAGAGGTTGAAGGTGGTCTTGGAACAATCGCTATGTGCGTAAACATGATTCCACAGGTTATCAACGCAGATGCTGGTCTACACACAATGATTACTCTTCCAGTTCCACGCGCAATCATGGGAGACGTAAGAGAAAGAATCAACCCAGACAAGAAGATTGTAAAATAATTAAACAAAAGTTATTTACTACGGGCGCGGAAGTTGTTTTTCGCGCCCTATCAATAAAGGAGTAACAAAATGGCAAAAAAAGGCGAGTGGGTAAGAATTCACTCTGTAGTTCTTAAGGCTGCAGAAAGAACAGGAAAGATTCCTGAAGATACCCAGAAGTGTGACTTGGAAATGTGGACAAAGGGAACTCTACTAGAGGACGCTGAAATTGGCGACACTGTTAAGGTAGAGACTGCAGTTGGTCGTATCGTAGAAGGAAAGCTTATTGAAGAAGGTCCTTACTATACACACAGCTACGGAAAGTTCGTTCCAGAAATTATCGAAATCGATAAGCAGCTCAGAGAAATCATGGGAGGTAACAAATAATGGCATTAGCAAAAGATTATGATTCCGTGATGGGAAGATCGAATGAGATCATGAAGAAAGCTCTTGGACTTGACTACAATGATTTTGAATCAGGTTCAGTTGCATTTGATTACGAAGCTCTAATGAAGTCAACAGGATACACTCTTGATGAAATCGCTAGAATTCAGTCAGAGCACGCAGTAGGAAACACACCACTTATCGAGCTACGCAACCTTTCAGCTCTTTCAAGAAAGTATGCAAAGCCAGGATACGGTGCAAGAATTTTCGCTAAGGATGAGGCTGCAAACGCATCAGGAAGCTTTAAGGCAAGAAGAGCTGCTTGCGCAGTTGCACATGCTAAGAAGCTAGGATACAAGGGCGTTATCGCTGCTACATCAGGTAACTACGGTGCTGCTGTTGCATCACAGGCTGCTATGCAGGGTCTAAAGTGCATCATCGTTCAGGAGTGCTACGACTCACACGGAGTTGGACAGCCTGAAATCGTAGAAAAGGCTAGAAAGTGCGAAGCATACGGAGCAGAAGTTGTTCAGCTAACAGTAGGACCTGAGCTATTCTACTCATTCCTATCAATCCTTGAGGATACAGGATACTTCAACGCTTCACTATACTCACCATTTGGTATCGCTGGTGTAGAAACACTTGGATACGAGATCGCTACACAGTGCCGTGAGCGCATTGGTAAGGATCCAGAGATGGTAGTTTGCACAAACGCAGGTGGCGGAATGATGACAGGTACAGCTCGTGGTCTAATCAAGGCTGGCGCTGTAGATACAAAGCTAGTTTCAGCTTCAATCGACCTAACAGGACTTTCAATGGCATCAGACGAAGCATTCAACAAGAAGTCATGCACAACAGGACACACAGGATTCGGTGTACCATACGCTACAGATCCTGACCACTCAGATGTTCCAAGAAGTGCTGCAAGACCTCTACGTTACATGGATAGATACGTAACAGTTAAGCAGGGTGATGTAATGTACATCACAGAAGCTCTTGCTCAGCTAGAAGGTATCGAAAGAGGACCTGCTGGAAACACAGCTGTAGCTGCTGCATTTGCACTAGCTCAGGAACTCCCAGAAGATGCAGTAATCGTGGTAAGCGAAACTGAGTACACAGGTGCTGGTAAGCACATCCAGCCACAGATGGCATTCGCTAGAGAGAATGGAATCGAAATCAAGTTCGGTGATCCAGATAAGGAAGATAAGCCAGGTGTAAACCTAGTACTTCCTAAGGACCCAAGCTACCTAAGAATCCAGGAAGCTGACATCAAGCGCTTCAGAGAGTCTCTAATCAAGAAGTCATGCAAGAAGCATGGTGTAACAAACCCAACAGCTGAAGACCTTCAGTTCCTAGCAGATGAGACAAAGACAGATATCGAATTTGTTAAGAACGCCTTAGGTCTATAAAATAATTAAGGAGAAAAAGAATGATAAGAGAAGACGATTTTCAAGAAAGAAGAAAACATATAGCTAATCTTACTGACGAAGAACTATATGAGAGATTCTGGCAGCTTACAGAACAGGTAGTAAATCCTCTTTTGGAGCTTGGAAAGAAGAACACAACACCTTCAGTTGAGAGAGCTGTACTCCTAAGAATGGGAATTTCATCACTCGAGACACAGAAGATTGTACAGGGTTGCATGGACAACGGACTAATGGGCCACGGCGCAGGTCACGTTGTTTACAAGATTTCAAAAGAAAAGAACATTACTATTCCTGAAGCAGGCACAGCATTAGCAAACGGTGAATACTGGACAGATGCTGTTGCTCTCTTTAAGAAAGGGGGCAAATAAAAATGTCAGATATGATTTTAAAGCATAACGAAAAGATTGACGTTAGAGAGATTATCAAGGATCTTGATAAGTATGAGCCAAGAAGAAGAGGATGGCACTGGCGTGAACCAGCTCCAAACCTAGAGCTAGGACCTTTTGTATATAAGGATTGCTCAAAGCCACTAAAGAACAGTGTTGGTCTTCCACCAGCTAAGTTCTTTGGAGATATCGATCCACAGCCACTTCCAGTAATCACAACAGAAATTGCTTCTGGTAGATTCGAAGATGATATCAGAAGAATGAGAATGGCTGCATGGCACGGCGCTGACCATATCATGGTAATCAGACATATGGGTCAGTCACATATCGATGGCCTTATGGAGGGTACTCCACAGGGTATCGGTGGTATTCCTGTAACAAGAAAACAGGTTAGAGCACAGAGAAAGGCTCTTGACTTAATTGAGGATGAAGTAGGTCGTCCAATCAACTACCACTCATACGTATCAGGTGTAGCAGGACCAGATGTAGCGGTAATGTTCGCTGAAGAAGGTATCAACGGTGCTCACCAGGATCCACAGTACAACGTTCTTTACAGAGATATCAACTGTGTTAGATCATTTGTTGACGCTTGTGAATCAAAGAAGATTATGGCTTGGGCTGACATTCTTCAGATTGACGGCGCTCACAATGCTAACGCAACAGCAAGAGAAGCTTGGAAGGTAATGCCTGAGCTTATCGTTCAGCACTCAATCAACTCACTCTTCTCAGAGAAGGTTGGTATTAAGCCAAGCAACATCTCACTGTCAACAGTACCACCAACAGCTACACCAGCTCCTTGTATGTACCTTGACTTGCCATACGCTGTAGCACTTAGAGATATCTGCGATAGATATAAGATGAGAGCTCAGCAGAACACAAAGTATATCTGCTCATCAGTAAGAGAAGCTACTGTAACACACGTGCTAAACATGTTCATTTCAAAGCTTACACGTGCTGATATCCAGTCAACAATCACACCTGATGAAGGTAGAAACGTTCCATGGCACATCTACAACATGGAAGCTTGCGACAATGCTAAGCAGGCACTCATCGGTATGGACGGACTTATGGAACTCGTAGAGCTCAAGAAGGACGGCCCACTAAGAGAGATGGTTAGAGACATCAAGGAAAGAGCACTTCTATTCATGGAAGAAATCATCGAAGTAGGTGGATACTTCCAGGCTGTACAGGAAGGCTTCTTCGTAGACTCAGCTAAGTACCCAGCAAGAAACGGCGACGGTATCGCAAGACAGATTGAAGGTGGTGTAGGCTACGGATTTATCTTTGAGAGAGAAGAAGACTACATGGCTCCAGTAACAGCTCACTACGGATACAACAACGTTGAGCAGTACGGTGGAGATCCTGAAAATCCATCAGCTCTTATCGGAGGATGTACATTCGAAGACAGAAGCAAAATCGTATTTATCGACGAGCTTGAAGAAGAAGATACAGTACATCGCAGACTCGAAAAGGTTGAGAAATACCTTGACGGAGAAGCAATCAAGCCAGAGATGGAATGGTGCGGAGACGGCGTTGTACTCATGACAATGATGATTCCAGCAAATGCAAGAACATCTGAAGCTGTTGCTCTAGAGATTGGTCGCAAGCTAGGCCTTGAGAATCCTGAAGTAACAAGTAAGGAAGTAATGCAGGAAGCTGAGGGTACAAGAATCGAAATGAAGGGTAAGGTTACATTTGATGTAGACCCTAACGGACTTGAGATTCCACCTGAACCACATCACCTACCAGATGCAATACTATTTGAGGAGTTCAAGGAGCACCCAATGGTAGTTGTTTGCGGAACAGTAGGAGAAGATGAACACTCAGTTGGACTAAGAGAAATCATCAACATCAAGCACGGTGGTATCGAGAAGTGGGGTATCAAGGTTAACTACCTAGGAACTTCAGTACCAGTTGAAAAGCTTGTTGACGCTGCTATAGAGCTTAACGCTTCAGCAATCCTAGCATCAACAATCATTTCACACGATAACATCCACTACAAGAACATGAAGAGAATCAATGAGCTTGCAATCGAGAAGGGTATCAGAGATAAGGTAATTATCTGTGCTGGCGGAACTCAGGTTGTTCCTGAAGACGCTAGAAAGACTGGTATCGATGAAGGCTTCGGAAGAGACTCACATGGTATTGATGTTGCTACATTCCTTGCAGAAGAAGCAATGAGAAGAAGGGGAGTACTTGCTCCAGGCGAAAAGGCCAACGAAAAGTTCGGTAAAAAATAGGATTTCTATTAAATAAAAGGGCGGGCTTTTGCCCGTCCTTTTGTCTAAACGGCAGAAAGGAAGAAGATGAAAGTAGATGTATTGGTAGCAGAAATCGGATCTACGACGACAGTTGTAAACGCGTTCACAGATCTTGGTACTGATAATCCGGTTTTTTGGGGACAAGGACAGGCACCTACTTCGGTTTTAGAAGGTGACGTAAGAGTCGGATTGCAGGGTGCAATAGATGATCTCTGCCGAAACAAAGGTATTGATAAACTAGAATATGGTGAAATGCTTGCAACATCATCTGCTGCAGGCGGACTAAAGATGACAGTTCACGGCCTCGTTTACGATATGACAGCGAAGGCAGCAAAGGAAGCTGCTCTTGGTGCAGGTGGAATCATCCACAACATAACGGCAGGTCGTTTGAGAAGAACGGATATAGCAAAGATCAAGGAAATTAATCCTAATCTCATTTTGATAGCTGGCGGTGTTGACTTCGGTGAAAGAGATACAGCGCTTGACAATGCGGAATTAATTCGTGCTATGGGTCTTAAGATTCCTGTAATTTATGCAGGAAATGTAGAGAACCAGGAAGAGATGAAGCTTATCTTTGATGAAGAGAGCGGACAGAAGCTCTATATCGTAGATAATGTATATCCAAAGATAGATGCGCTCAATGTTGAGCCTTGCCGTAAGGTAATTCAGGATGCTTTTGAGGACCACATTACAAATGCTCCGGGAATGGAACATGTTAGGGACATGGTTAACGGACCTATAATTCCAACACCAGGCGCTGTAATGGAATGTACAAAGGTTTTGTATGACTGCCTAGGAGACCTAATCGTTCTCGACGTAGGTGGTGCGACAACGGACCTTCACTCAGTAGCTACAGAATCAGACAAGATTGCAAGACTTATGATCTCACCTGAGCCAAAGGCTAAGAGAACCGTAGAAGGAGACCTTGGTGTCTATGTCAATAGAATGAAGGTTATCGAATCTATCGGTGAGGAAAAGCTTAGAGAAGAGTGCAAGGCTATGGGAGTTGACTTTGATGAAGTTCTCGCAAGCTACGTTGCAATTCCAAAGAATGAAGCAGAAATAAAGTTTGTTGAAAGACTGACAACTGAGGCAGTTCTCAAGGCAACAGAAAGACACGCTGGATATCTAAGATATATTTATGGTCCAAGTGGAAGAAGTACCCTAGCAGAGGGTAAGGACCTTACACAGGTAAAGTACATCGTTGGGACTGGTGGTGCATTGACAAGACTTCCTCATAGAGTGGACATCATGAAGAAGATTGCTCCATACAATGAGAGCGGAATGCTTCTTTTCCCAAGTGAACACGCTCAGATTTTGGTTGATAACGACTACATCATGGCTTCACTAGGTGTGCTTTCAACTCGTTACCGCGAGGCTGCGATAAAGCTTCTCGAGAAGAGCCTTGATATGAAGTTCCCAGAGAAGAAGGACGAGAAGTTTACTTCGGCAGCTATGGCCCTCAAAGAGGCAGAAATTGCAGTTGAAGAAAAGGATCACGCTGAAGAGGAGCGCAGAGAGCACATCAGACAGATGGAGAAGCTCGGCTATGATATGTCAGCGTACAAGAAGGATGACCCTACGAGCAACGGCGATGACGAAGGCGTTAAGGGCAAGTGGACGGAAAAGGAATAAAAGGAGAAGGACATGTATCCACAGATTAGCATTAACCTAAAGAAACTCAGAAAAAACCTCGATGCAGTTGCAAAGACAACTAAGGAGGATGGTAAGTGCAGCATGATGGTTGTAACCAAGGCTGTTTGCGCAGATGAAGAAGTAGTAAAGATGATTGCAGATACTCCAGCAGTTGACTTTCTTGCAGATTCACGTATATCAAATATCGCAAGCTATGCAGATGTCGCACACAAGAATGGCAAGAAGACAGTTCTTCTAAGAATTCCAATGCAGAGCGAGATTGCTGAAGTAGCAAAGTACGTTGATCTATGCATGATCTCCGAAATTGAGACAATCAAGCTTCTAAATGCTGAAGCATCAAAGCTTGGCAAGAAGCAGGATATACTTTTGATGATTGATATGGGAGACCTCAGAGAGGGAATTTTCTTCCAGAACAAGGATTTGATTTTCGAAGCAGTTGAGCAGATTCTAGCTCTTGATAACATCAATCTTTATGGCGTGGGTGTTAACCTAACATGCTATGGTGCTATCATTCCAAAGAACGAGAACCTTTCAGGTCTTGTTGAAATCGCAAGAGAAATTGAAGCTAAGTTCGGTATCAAGCTAGAGATGGTTTCTGGCGGAAACTCAAGCTCAATCTATTTGATTGACAAGGGAGAGCTTCCAGAGGGAATCAACAACCTAAGACTTGGTGAGTCGGTGCTCCTCGGAAACGACACAGCATATAGCACAAGACTTCCAGGGACAGACGCAGATGCTTTTGTTCTCAAGGCAGAAATCGTTGAGCTCAAGAAAAAACCTTCACTACCTATCGGTGAGGTTGGCGTTGACGCATTTGGACAGAAACCTTACTACGAGGACAGAGGTATAATGGATAGAGCCATCATCGCAATTGGTAAGCAGGACACAGACCTAGATAGCATGGAGCCAGTTGACTCAAGACTTGAGATTATGGGCGGAAGCTCAGACCACATCATCGTCGATGTAACAAAGGCAGAAGGCGACTATAAGGTTGGCGACATAATCGAGTTTACTTTGAGCTACGGCGGACTGCTAAAGTGCATGACAAGCAAATATGTAGAAAAAACATATATTAAGTAGGCTAGTCAAAGATCCAAATCCAAAGAACAAATAGGGATATAAATCCATCAAAGCGGCACAAACTACAAGTTGTAGGGCGTGCCGTTTTTATATTACAAGTATTTCTACATAAATTATTCATGTTATAATAAACTATATCGAAGTTATATGAGTTGATAAATGACATGTATTGATGTAATAGATTATGGAGGAACAATGAACAATTTCAATAAATATAAAATTCTAAGTGAAGGTATGCCTTTTGCTCATCGTGCCAAAATCGCGATGGTCATGCTAGATAGTGCTACCGTATACGAGGAGCTTAAAGAAGACGCATCAAAGACTTCAGTTGCCGGAGACTACGGGTGCCTTGGGGGATTTCCGGAGAATATTCTTGAAATGCTAGTAAGCGAACTCATATGTAGAGAAACTTGGTATTTGCCAGACGAGGTCAAAATATGGGATAGACGCTTTGGAAGCCTGTTCGTAAATAAATTCTTTTGCTATGACGACGATGAGGAGATTTGGAGCAAGGTTTTGCACAGGTACTTTTTGGAGCTTGAGTGGATGCCAAAAAAAGAGGATTATAGCTCGACAAGGAGCTATAACAAAGCTTGGGAATATTTTGGAGAACTTTTAGCTGTAGTAAAGCAAAATAATCACCCTGAATTTGAAAAGTATTTCAAAATCGCAAAAGAAAATGGCATGAATGAGGTCGTGCTAGAAAGGAAGCTAAATGAGCTTTCTGAGATCAAAAAATCCTTTGAGCTAGTTTCTAAATAGAAAAATCGGGCACATTTGTTACGAAAAAGCAAATTTCAAAGGTTTATCATTAGTAAACAAGGCTATAAAGCAAATGTTAATTAGAATCACTAATAAAAAAATAGAAAATTTTTTGTGTAGAATCAACAAAAATGACCCTCCAAATTTGATTAAATTAACTATTGTAATAATGTAGATTAAGGTTCATAATATACCTATGAAACTACAGGGTTCTACAAAATTATGGAAGTCTATGAAAAGAAAGGAATTACAACAAATGGAAGACAATGTAAAGGCTAAAGAGCCAAGAGCACCTAAGCTGTACGAAGCGATTGCTACGTTCCTAGGCTTAGTTGTAATCATGTCAGTGGGTATCGTAGTATTTGAAGTAAGCCCACACATCCCAATGTTCATTGGCGTTATCTTTGCATCACTTATGGCACTAAGACTTGGATACAAGTGGGATGCAGTAGAAAGCATGATGATCACAGGTATATCACGTGCGATGCAGGCTATTCTAATTCTTATGATTGTTGGTATGCTCGTTGGAGCATGGATCCTATCAGGAACAATCCCAACAATGATTTATTACGGACTTAAGCTATTATCACCATCAGTTTTCTTGGTTGCAACTGTTCTTATCTGCTCAGTAACATCCCTAGCAACAGGTACATCATGGGGAACAATGGGAACCATGGGTCTTGCACTTATGGGTATCGCAGCAGGTCTAGGAGTTCCCGTTGGACCTACAGCAGGTGCAATCCTTTCAGGTGCATACTTCGGAGATAAGCTATCACCTCTATCAGATACAACAAACCTAGCACCAGCTATGGCAGGTACTGATGTATTCTCACACGTTAAGTTCATGATGAAGGCTACAATTACAGCATATGTAATCGCACTTGTATTCTTCGGAGTATACGGATTCATGCACGCTAACAACGGTCATGCAGATACATCACAGCTAGATATTCTTATGAACGGAATTAAGGATAACTTCAACGTTAACCCAATTCTACTACTTCCACCACTAGTAGTTATACTAGCTATTGCACTTAAGATGCCAGCTATCCCTGGTATCACACTAGGTGTAATCGTAGCAGCAGTTATGGCTCCTATCTTCCAGAAGGATGTTACACTCGGCGCAATCTTCAACAGTGCAATGAGCGGATTCACAATGCAGAGCGGAATCGAGTCACTAGACAATCTACTAACTAAGGGCGGACTAATGGGAATGGCTGAGTCAATTCTCATGACAATGATTGCTATGATGTTCGGTGGAATCATGGAAGCTACAGGACAGCTAAACGTTATCATCAATGCTATTACAAAGTATGTAAAGAGCGGTCCAGCACTTATCGGTGTTACAGAGCTTACATGTATTGCATCAAACGTTACAATGCCTGAGCAGTACATCTCAATCCTAGTTCCAGGAAGAATGTATGCTCCAGCATATCGTAAGGCAGGAATGCACCCAGCAGCTCTATCAAATGCGCTAGAGTCAGCTGGTACAGTTACTTCACCACTCGTTCCATGGAACACATGTGCTATCTACATCAAGAAGACTCTTGGTATCCAGAGCACAGCAGTATACTTCCCATGGGCAATCTTCAACTTGGCAATGCCAGTAGTTACATTCCTCTTAGCATTCGCGGGAGTCACAATCAAGAAGATGACACCAGAAGAGCAGAAGATTGCAGACGAAGGCGGACTAGTAAAGCTATAAACTTAGGCGTGAAATTAACATAATTAATCACATAGAAATCCTGTAAAGCGAAAGAACCGCAGATGCGGTTCTTTTGCTTTTCCTAGAACTTTAATTTTTTTGTGATTTATGATATTATATAGGCAACATGAAAAGCAGATTTTAGATAGGCTATGTGCCGAAAGGGACATCTATGTTTGGAAGAAAGAAATATCTCTTTGCGAGGAAAACGCGAATTCAATATATAAGGGACATCGTAATTGGAGTAATAATTCTATTTTTAGCATTCCTAGTATTTTTGTTTATATATTTTAATTTCTTTGGTACAGCGAGCAGGGTTAAGCTAAAGGATAGCCTAAATGCTGAGATTAACAGCAAGGCTATGGCGTCTGACTATATTGAGAGTATAGACGGTGGCAAGCTGAAGAAGGATGTTAAAATTGATACCTCCAAACTCGGAAAGAAGAAATATAAGGTTGTCCTTAGCATAGATGGTAAGGATAAGAACTACGATTTCGACATTAATGTTGTTGATACTAAGGCTCCGGTAATCAGCATGGAGACCGAAGTTAATGTCTTACTCGGAAATGCAAGTAAGATTGAGGATATGGCTAAGGTGAGCGATAACTCAGGTAAGTTTAAACTTAAGACAGAGGGAAGCTACGATGCAAAGAAGGCCGGAAGCTATAGCCTGACTCTAATTGCAACTGATGATAGCGGAAATAAGTCTGAGAAGAAGATTAAGGTCAATGTTATAGACATGGATCAAACCGAAGGAGATATGAGCTTTGTAACAGGTAAGGGCTTTACACTTACACGCGTGGATGGGCTTACTAGCATAGATGGTATTTTGATTGTAAATAACAGCTTCTCGCTTCCTGAGGGCTATGGCATAGGTGCTATCCAAAACGATGCGTATACAGAGTTTAAGAGGCTTCTCGATGATGCGAAATCAGATGGTGTTCATTTCAGCTTGCTAAGTGGATATAGATCTTACCGTGTGCAGAAGGAAATCTACGATGATTATGTTTCTAAGTACGGGAAGGAAGCTGCTGACAAGGCCGTTGCTAGACCTGGATATTCAGAGCATCAGACAGGATATGCTCTTGATTTAAACGATGAGCAGGAGAGCTTTGCAGATACTACTGCAGGAAAGTGGCTTAACGCAAACTGTGCTAAATATGGTTTCATCATTAGATATCCTAAGGGAAAGGAAGCCATCACGGGAAGAACATATCAGCCATGGCATGTAAGATATGTGGGACCTGAGCTTGCAACAAAGCTATATAACAATGGCAAGTGGATTACACTTGAGGAGTACTTTGGAATTTCGAGCGTTTACTCTAAGTAGGAATTCAAAGTGATAATAATTAGGGACGTAAAGCAAAAGCTTTCGTCCCTTTTGTGTCTGTTAAGTACCTTATCTATATTGGGCCTCTGCGAGGCTGATATTTATCTAGATGGAATGCTTTGATATTAGAGTTATACCGTCAGTAATAGGATTGGAGTTGTAGAAAAAGCCTGATAGTTTGCCGTGACTTAGTCCTTCTGCAATCGTAGCTGATGTATCTGGCTCTAGCAGGCTGAGCAGAGGGAATGAAATAAGCATTATGATGCTTACTAGCAAAGCTCCTTTGAGTGCGCCGAAGAGCATTCCACAAAGCCTGTTGGAAAGGCCTAGTACTCCGCGTTTTTTTAGCTCAAGGCTGCGAAGTGTAAAGCGCGCTAGCATAAACAAAGCAATGAAGAGCAAGGTAAACGAGAGCATGGAGATTAGCGTATCTGCTAGAGATACTGAAATCCTTGAAGTTGCCTCGTTTCGGATGTCATCCCACAAAAGCCTGATTTGACGTGGCAGGCTCATGATAAAACTATCTGAAGCTATGGATGAATCTAGTGTGTCTTTGATGCTCTTTGATATGCTGAGCTGAAGGCTGGTATGCTTGACTATGAAGTTTTTGATTGGTAGAGCAAAGACAACTCCACAAACTGCACATAGCGACCAGCGAAAGAAATTGAAAAAGGAGTTCAGTAGGCCTCTGCGGTAGCCAGAAGCTGCTGATATAACTATGATGGCAATGACTAGAATGTCTGCGATTTTGCTTATCATGGCAATGCTTAAAAAGCTCATGTGATCTCCTCTCTTTTTGATTAATTAATATATAAATGATAACCCATAAAATTGCTTTGTGCAACTTGAGTTTGGTAGTATTTTGCAACAAAGTGGGTACCCTCTTTGATTGATAATACCACGTTAGTGTGGATTTTGTATCTTGAATAATACACGTATATGTGATAAGATTGTAAGGTATATGAGTAATTATATGAAAGAGGCCCTTAAGGAGGCTCAGAAGGCTGCTGAGATGGGAGAAATACCTGTTGGAGCAGTTATTGTTAAGGATGGCGAAATCATTTCGAGAGGCCATAATTTGACCGAAACTACTAAGGATCCGACAGCACATGCGGAGATTATAGCAATCAGAGAAGCGTCTAAAGTTTTGGGCGGCTGGAGACTGATAGGCTGCGATATGTATGTGACTATGGAGCCATGCAGCATGTGTGCGGGTGCGCTTGTGTGGTCGAGAATAGAGCATCTATACATAGGTGCGGATGACCCTAAGACGGGGGCGTGTGGATCGGTCTTCAATATCGTGCAGGATGAGAGACTAAATCATCAGATTGCAGTGGATAGAGGTATAATGGCAGAGGAAAGTTCGCAGCTTGTGCGCGAATTCTTTCGCAACCTACGAAATAAAAGGAAAAAACCGGAGGAAGAGTAATGAAGAAAACGAGTATCAGAATTTGCCTAACAGCATTGATTGTGATGATATTTACCTCGTTTGCATTTGCAGAGAGCGGTAAGCTTGAGCTAAAGGAAAGCTACCCTAAGGATGGACAGAAGAATACATCTGTTGAGAATGTCGGCGTTAAGCTAGCTTTTAATAACAAGGTGAACAAGAAGGAGAATCAGAAGGCGAATTCTAAGTGCTTTAAGATTCTAGACGCTAAGGGAAAGGAACTTCCTATCAAGGTGTATTTTAACCCGGATGTTAAGGGACAGGTTCTCGTGCTTTACGATACAGTAAATGCTAAGAAGAACGCAATCAAGGGTGACAGCAAGTACACACTGGTTATTTCTAAGAAATTCGTTGATAATGACGGAAATACGCTCGGTAAGGATCATAAGATTGAATTTAAGACATTGAACCAGAGTCTTAATAACAAGATTTACATGGGTATGATGCTTTTAATGATGGTCGGAATGTTCTTCTTTGCAAGCAGACAGGCTAAGAAGCATCAGGAAGAGGACGAAGATGCAGATACGAGCAACGCTCCGTTTAACCCATACAAGGAAGCTAAGAGAACAGGTAGACCTGTTAGCGAAATAATCGCTCAGCATGAGAAGGAAGAGGCTAAGGCTGCTAAGAAGGCTGCGAAAAAGGCAGCTAAGGAAGCTGACGAGGACGATTACGAAGAGTATGAGGAAGAGGATAACGGCAACTTCAAGGTAAAGGGACCAAGACCTATATCTGAAGCTGGCGGAAGATATATAACTGGCCGTAAGGCTCTTGCAGAGGCTCAGGCGGCGGAAGAAGAGCGACTCGCTAAGAGAAGAGCTAAGAACAAGAAGAAGTAAGCTTTTTGATCTTGCACATAGCGTAATTGGAGGCAAAAGTGGAAAAGACCATAATGCTTTTCTCTTATGCGAAGATTAACCTTTCCATTGATGTTGGCGATGTAATGCCAAGTGGTATGCACCCAGTAGATATGGTGATGCAGCAAATATCACTAAGAGATGAGATAAGTATCAGATTCACAGATGAGATGCCACCAGAGCCAATTAATAGCTTTGGGGCGAATCTAAAGGGTTTTGAAATCTACCTCAGAACAAACCTCAGATATTTGCCAAACAATAGGTATAACCTCGCGTGGAGAGCAGCGGAGCTTATGATAGATGAATATGGAGACAGGGTGAATCCTAAGGGACTTATCGAGATCTTCATAAAGAAAAGAATCCCGGTTGCTGCGGGCATGGCTGGAGGAAGTGGCAATGCTGCGGCAATAATGCATGGACTCAATGCTATGTGGGAGCTAGGGCTTTCGCTAGAAGAGCTTTGTGAACAAGGGGCGAAGCTAGGGTCTGATATCCCGTTTTGTTTGATGGCGCAGGCAAAAAGCAACAAGGACTTGCCTGAGAATATCAGATACTCTAACATTGCTTCAACTTGTGCGAGAGCAAGAGGAACGGGCACTGAGCTTAGCAAAGTGAGACCTCTGAAATCGAGCATACTTGTCGTAACACCAAGGCTTAGTGTTTCAACAAGGACGGTATTTACTGGGATTGATGAATGTACGATAAGCGATAGACCTAATAATGATAAGCTTTGTAGAGCTTTGAGATATGGTGATAAGAATACAGTGTATTCTGAGATGATAAATGTCCTCGAGGAGTTTACACTGAAGGAGTATCCAGAGGTTGCGGAGCTCAAGCGCTTTATGATTGAGACCTGTGAAGGTGCGAGGAAGGTGCTGATGAGCGGTAGCGGGCCGACGGTATTTGCAATCTTTGATAGCGAAAGTCAGGCTAAGAAGTACGCGACAGTTTTTAAAGAAAAGTCTTGCTTTGCCTTTTGGGCAAGGACGATGATATAGGGCTTATTGAAGCAGAATGGAGATTTTTATGGACCTACAGGATGTGAAAATGGATATTGGTAGCCACAGACCTCTTAGAGAGGTTGTATATGAGGAGCTGAAGAGGAATATTATGACTGGTCGTATTGTTCCTGGAACTCGTCTTATGGAGGTTGATCTCTCAAATCAGATGGGCGTTAGCCGTACTCCTATCAGAGAGGCAATTCGTAAGCTAGAGAAGGAAGGTCTTGTTACAATTCAGCCAAGACACGGCGCTTATGCATCCGATGTTTCCATAGATGAGATGGTGGACCTGCTGGATGTAAGAGAGGAGCTTGAGGGGTTTTCGGCTGAGCTTGCAGCAAAGCGCATTACTCCTGAAGAAATCGATCGTTTGGAGAATATCACAGACGACTATGAGCTTGCAGTTAAGCATAACGATACAGAGCAGATGATTTTCTGTGATGAGCAGTTCCATAAGGAAATCGTCGAAATTACAGGAAATAACACTCTTGTAAAATTCAGCACCATGGCTCAGGAGCTGGCTTTGAGATTCAGATACATTTACTACGATGATTTCTCACGCTATGAGAACATGCCTAGCGAGCATAGGGGAATCATTGCGGCTCTCAAGAGTGGAGATAGTGTCGAGGCTAGACGTGTTGTTTCAGAGCACATTCAGGCACTAAGAGCTTTTGTCATCGAGGGAGGAAAAACAGGCTTCCGCGATAAGAGAGAGATTTAATCTCTGAGAGCTATAATAAAAGGCAGGTATGTTCTGCTAGATGATAAGAATTTGATATAAACTATAAAATAGAGAAAATCCTCAAGAAATAAATCTTGAGGATTTTTCAATACAGCTATATTAATCTATGTTAACCTTCCGAGAGGACTACTGTGATTTCTACGGATTTTTCATTTCGTAAAACGGTGATTTTTATTTTATCACCTGGCTTGTATTTATCTAGTTCTGTTCTTAGGTCTACAGCTGACTCTATCTTTGCTTTTCCGATGGATTGAATCTTGTCACCAGATTGTAATCCAGAGTTCTTTGCCTCATCTGTAACAACATCATCGATATATACTCCTGGCGCGCTTACGCCATATTTTTGTGCATCTTCTTCACTTGATAAATCAACAATCTTAACGCCTATTATTGCACGTCCAGTAACCTTGCCGTTCTGAATTAGATCCTTTGCAATCTTTGATGCTGTGTTGATAGGAATTGCAAATCCAAGTCCTTCAACATTAGAACCAGACGATTTAGCAACTACAATTCCGATTAGGTTTCCCTGTCCATCAAAAAGGCCGCCGCCCGAGTTTCCTGGGTTGATTGAAGTGTCAGTCTGAAGAAGCTTCATTGCCTTTCCGTCAACGCTAATTTGTCTATCACGAGCGCTAATGATTCCTGCTGAAACACTTCCGCCTAGCTCGCCAAGTGGATTACCAATTGCAACTGCCTGATCACCTACGGAGATAGAATCGCTGTCACCGTATCTTGCAGCAGTATATCCTGAGCCGTCAATCTTTAGAACAGCTATGTCGTTTTGACTATCAGCACCTATAAGACGTGCTTTTTTGGTCGTTCCGTCTTTGAGCTTTACGATTATGTTCGAAGCTCCGTCAATTACGTGATTACAGGTCATTATGTAGCCGTCGCTATCGATAATTACGCCAGAGCCTGCACCCTTGGTTACATAGTTCTTAATCCAAGAGTCTCCGCTGACCTTTTCGGTCTGTATTTCAACGACGGCATTTTCGTTCATAGAAACGATTTCTTTGATTGGTCTAGTTGTGCCATTGGATTTAGTTAACTTGTAGTTTGTGGCAGAGACATTGTTTCCACCGTATGAACCATCAAATGCTCCTGCTAGCTTAAGCCCTCCAATGGTTATACCAGAAGTTCCCAGCATTGCGCAAATTAGACAGATGATAAAAGCCTTCTTGGTAATATAAACAGGTGACTTAGGTGTTTTGGTTTTAGGCATGCCGCCATTTCCGTCAGAGGATTTTCTATCAAAGCTTCTAAGCTGGGAAGTATCATATGAGTAGTTTTCGAATCCTCTTGAAGTGTTGAACTGTCTTTCCTGCTCAAATGGATTGCTCGATGACTGAAACGAAGTATTGCCATACGAGGTCCTCTCATAGCCAGGGAATTTTGGTACAGACTCCCATTCTGCATTTGACGTGCTATTTGGTGCATTGTATGATGTGTTTGCAGATGTTGAATCAAAGTTTGAAGCAGGGTTTTGATCAACGCCTGTCTGCGCTGTGCCTGCGCTGAAAGTGTTATTAGCACTTGGTAGCTCGCTAGCTGTAGCTTCGGTTATATCCGATGGATTTTCATTTGGGGGAGTTATTTCATCATTGTTGCCAAATGGGGGTGTGAAATCATTATTGTGATCCATAAGCTTACCTCCTTGTTAGTTTGTCTATTTATGGTATGATTATAGTTAAGATATATGGCTTTTTTGTGATAAAAGGGTTAATCCTGTGCAATGATTTTATATATTTTGATACTATCAGAGTTTAACGGTTTATAAAAGCAAAATAAATGATTTTAATACAAGTTTTTTGCTTGCTGAATAACAAAAAAATATCTATTTGTGGTATAATAGCAAATTGAGTTTGTGAAAGGACAGTAATGATATGAAGAATGTCACGATAAAGATAACTGGCAAGCGTTTTGTCGGCGACAATGTCGAAGAAGAACTCGAATTTGTGAGTGACGGCATGATGTTCGAGAAGGGCGGAGCCAAGTATTTTATATATGAAGAGAGTGAGTTTTCGGGATTTCCAGGATGTAAGACCAGTCTTAAACTGACGGATACTAGCCTGAGAATGAAGAGAATTGGAGACTCAAGTGAGTACGGATCAGTACTAGAGTTTGAGACCGGAAAGCGTTTTAAGAGCGATTATAGCACGCCGTATGGGCCTATGTCGCTAGAGGTTTTGACGAACAGCATCAAGAGAGAGCTTTCGCCAGAGGGGTACGGTAAGATAACTCTTGAGTATGATATTAGTCTCAGAGGAATGATAGAAGGTCGCAACGAGCTTGCGATTGAGATAATGCAGTAGGTGTAATTATGAACAGATTTCACAGATGGGTTGCAAGAATAGTAGTAGCGGTTATTATCCTCTCTATGGTTGGAACCACCTTATTTCTTTCTTTTCAGATGTTAGTGTAGACGGGAGGCGTCTCTATGTACAAATTAGGTTTTGATTCAGAAAAATATCTCGAAGAACAGTCGCATTATATAATGCAGAGAATCAACGAAAAGCAGGGCGAAAGGCTTTACCTTGAGTTCGGTGGCAAGTTGGTTCACGATAAGCACGCTATGAGGGTGCTTCCTGGCTTTGATGAGAATGCGAAAATTAAGCTTTTGCAGAAGATGAAGGACTCAGCAGAGGTGATTATTTGCATCTACTCTGGAGATATAACGACGAATAAGACAAGACATGACTTCGGCATCACCTATGACCTCGAAGTTCTGAGGCTCATAGATACATTCAGAAAGTACGATTTAGATATAAACAGCGTAGTCATAACGAGATATGAGGATGCTCCAGCAGTTGACATGTTCATCAAAAAGCTCGAAAGACGCGGAATTAAGACATATAAGCACTGCTTTACAAAGGGGTATCCTACAGATGTAGATACGATTGTAAGTGAAGAAGGCTACGGCGCAAACCCTTACATTGAGGTGACCAAGCCACTTGTCGTTGTAACTGGACCTGGTGGAGGCTCAGGAAAGCTTGCGACATGTCTATCCCAGCTATATCATGACTTTATGCGTGGACGCAAGGTAAGATATGCGAAGTTTGAGACCTTTCCAGTTTGGAATCTTCCACTAAAGCATCCAGTTAACCTTGCTTATGAGTCTGCAACGGTAGATCTAAAGGATGTGAACATGATAGACCCTTTCCACCTAGAGGCTTATGGTGAGAAGGCAATCAACTATAATAGAGATATTGAGGTATTTCCAGTAGTTAAACGAATAATTGAGAAGATTACAGGAGAGGAATCTGAATACCAGTCACCAACGGACATGGGTGTAAACCGTGTAGGCTTTTGTATTACTGATGATGAGGTATGTCAGGAGGCTTCTTGTCAGGAGATAATCAGGAGATTTCTGATAGCAGCAGTCGATTTCAAGAAGGGTAAGATTGAGAGCGATTCCCTAGATAGGGCGGAGCTTTTGATGAAGGAAGTCGGCAAGGCTGTAGGCGATAGAGTTGTAGTTCAGAAAGCTAGAGATTATGTGGAATTCAAGAGAGAGCTCTGCGATAAATACGAGAATGCAGTAGCCATGGCCATGGAGATGCCGGATGGTCACGTTATAACGGGACGTAGCTCAAGACGTATGGTTGCAGCAGCTGCAGTGGTTTTGAACTCCATCAAATATCTAGCAGAAATGCCAGACGAGCTCCTTTTGATAGAGCCAAAGGTTCTTGAGACAACGCAGCACCTAAAGACAGATGTGCTTGGATATGACAGGAGCAGCTTGAACTGCGAGGAGATTTTGATGGCTCTTACAGTTTCAGGAGTTACGGACGAAAAGGCAAGACTTGCAGCTAGCAAGCTTTCCTTGCTTCATGGATGCAGGGCACACTGCACGGCAATTCTCTCAGACCGAGACGAGCAGACACTTTCATCACTTGGAATCGATGTAACTTGCGACCCAGAATATGTAACAACAAATTTATACAGTAACTAAATAATATAAGGAGCGGTCTTGAAACAAAATCAGCGATATACCCAGACTGAATACGTTAAGCAGTATGTAAAGCTCATCATTAGATGGAGCCTTATTGCGATTGTAATCGGAATGATTTGTGGCGTTATCGGGGCTTTGTTTTACAACGGTGTATTATATGCGAATGTATTTCGCAAGAAGCACGAGTGGCTGCTCTTTTTGCTTCCATTTGCAGGAATAATCATAGTCTACATGTACCAAAAGCTAGGGCTTGAGGGCAAGGGAACCGATGATATAATCGATTCTGTGCACGACAGCGCACCTGTTAGATTTAGACTGGTTCCTGCTATTTTTGTGGGTACAGTTCTGACGCACCTTTGTGGTGGTTCAGCAGGTAAGGAGGGTGCAGCACTTCAGATAGGTGGAGGCATAGGCAACTACATAGGTAGAAAGTCGAGACTCCACGCGGAGAACCTCAGAATAGCGACCATGGCCGGCATGGCAGCCTTCTTTGCGGCTATCTTCGGTACACCGCTTACCGCAACGGTCTTCGTCGTCATGTTCATCAAAGTCGGACACCTCTACCAAATGGCTGTATTCCCATGTTTTGTGTCCTCGTACACAGCCTACTGGATTGCAACAAAGCTTGGCGTAGTCGCCTTTGGCTTCCATATAAGCATACCGACGACAACGCCAGTACTGATGCTAAAAATCCTCGTGCTCGCATCTCTTTGTGGCCTCGTATCCACACTGATGTGCAATAGCTACAGATTGATACACGCAATTTATGATGAGTTATTTAACAACGCATATATTCGAGTAGTCTCAGGAGCAATAATTATAATTATTTTAAGCCTTTTAGTAGGGAAAGACACCTATAACGGAGCAGGCAGTGAAACAATAGCAGAGGCGCTCTCAGGTGGCAATGAAGACTATCTCGCGTTTCTACTCAAGATACTGTTCACAGCAATAACGCTCGGCGCAGGATTCAAGGGCGGAGAAATCCTGCCGCTCTTCTTCATAGGAAGCACCTTCGGCGCCGTATTCGCGCCGCTACTAGGCATACCATCATCCTTCGGCGCGGCGCTCGCTATGGTAGCACTGTTTGGCGGAGCAACAAATACCATGATAGCACCGATTTGCCTCGCCATAGAGTGCTTTGGAGGCGGAGGCGTGCAAATGTTTGCAATAGCTAGCTTCATGGGATACCTTTGCTCGGGATATAACGGGCTTTATTCAAGTCAAAAGATACTTGACTCCAAGCTTCAGGCAAAGCCTGTACAGATGCGAACAAACCAAAACAATATGGTAAGACGGCATGAGCCGGAGGCTATAGGAAGGCTTGTGAGCCAAAAGAGCAAGCGGGCGTACCGCAAGATGCTCAGTGCAGCAAAGAAGACAAGACCAGTAAAAAGACGTAAAAAATAGTGCAACATCAGTTGCACTATTTTTTATTTAAAATTATGTTTTCTTATATGCTACTAAGCGTTAGCCGTTCCTTTATCCTTCTTCAATGCGTAGAAGATTAGTCCTACTACAAAGCCTAATACTGAAGGAACTACCCAGTCCATTCCGATATCTGAAAGTGGAAGAATTTCGCCGACCTTTGCAACAACACCATCTAGGTGTAGAGCTGCAACTGTCTCAGCTGGAAGGCTCTTAACTCCATCGAAGATAGCTGGAAGCATAGTGAATGCGATTGTCCATCTGTAAACAGTTGTGTGATAATTGAACAGTCCTCCAACGATGCTCACTAGGATGATAGCTATTGTTAGTGGATATAGGAACATCAATACTGGTATTGAGTATGCGATGATCTTAAGTAGTCCAAAGTTTGCAAATACAAATGAAACAGATGTGAATAGTATTGCCCAAGCCTTGTATGAAAGTAAGCCAGGAAACATCTTTCCGAATGTTTCTGCACCTGCAGTTATAAGACCGATTGCAGTCTTTAGGCAAGCAAGTGTGATTGTGATAGCTAGGAATGTTGCGCCTATACCTCCCATGTAGTGGTCAGCCATCTTGTTAAGTAGTGTACCACCATCTGGCTGAACTTCGAAGATTCCTCTTGACTGTGCACCAGCAAATACGAGTGCAAAGTAGATTACTGCCATGAGAACCGCACATCCTACACCTGCGATAGCAGTTGATTTAGCTATGTTCTTAGGCTCATTAACGCCAAGATTTCTAACAGCGTTGATGATGATGATTCCGAATGCTAGTGAAGCTAGTGCGTCCATGGTGTTGTAACCCTCAACGAATCCTCTGAAGAATGGGTGTGTTACATATTCACCAGTTGCCTTTGTGCTTGAAACTGAACCCATTGGGTTAACGAAGCACATTACTAGTAGCACTGCTAGGAATGCAAGGAATATTGGATTGATGTACTTACCTACACTGTCTAGGATGTTCGATGGTCTTAGTGAGAACCAAAGAACTACCGCAAAGAAGCAGAGTGAGAAGAGTCCAAGCACTATTGGTGAATCCTTGTGAAGTGCTGGTACTACACCTACTGTGTAAGGAACTGTCGCAGTTCTAGGAATTGCGAAGAATGGTCCTATAGTTAGATATAGTAGGCAAGTAAAAAATATACTGTACGGTCTAGATACTTTGCAACCTAGGTCGTAAAGACCCTCACTTCGAGACAGTGAAATTGCGATAATACCGAGTAGCGGTAGACCTACGCCTGTAATAACGAAGCCAATAGTCGCTGCTGGTGTGTGTTCGCCTGCCATCTGCCCCATAAGCGCCGGGAATATTAGATTTCCCGCTCCAAAGAACAGTCCGAATAGGAGGGAGGCAAGTAGTACATAATTTTTTGTGGAAAGTTTCTTATCCATATGTTTTTGTCCCCTTTTCTTTTTAAATTTTTGTTTGGAAATAATAAGGATTGTAACATAATTTGTTTATGTACACAAGATATTTTTTCATGTTTTTTTCATTTTGTTCACTCAGATATCAAAATATACTAATATAGCATATCAAAATCCTTGTAATTTCAATGGTTACAGACCTTGCATTCTAATCTCTAATCAAAATGATAAGTAAAAAAATAAACATATTTTTAATTAAATGTATACAAAAATAAAAAACTGGCCTGAGCCAGTTTTTATGTCTTAAACTAAGTCTTTTAGCTTTCCTATATCAAGGTTTTCGTATTTTGATAGAAGCGGGATGAGAAGCTCAGCTATTTTGATACAGCCTCCCTCAACATCGCTTTCAAAGTTCAGAGGCATGATAGGCTCATGCAGGGATTTTCTCAGGAGCATCCAGCCTTTGATCGATGAATTGTTAAAGTTAATTCGTACGCCCTCGTAATTTGGTTCTTCAAGACTGCACTCAGAAAGCTCGCCTGAAGAGGTTAGCGTGCGCAAATCCTCTATTATACTATCGCCTACAGCACCGAAGTCACTTCCTATAATTGGTAGGCGAACTTCTAGGCTTTCTAGCGGTTCTGACAAATCGCTTATCAGCGATGCGATTCCTTTGCCTTCTTTTTTGCACTTTGCAGCTGCTATCACTATCTTTGTTGCAAGATATGCACCGTCGTCAAGGAAGAAGTTTTCCTTATATGCTGCGTGTCCAGATGTCTCTATCGCAAGATCACTTTCTATGCCTTGCGCATTGAGCTCGATGGACTTGTTTATCACATTCTTATATCCTCTCTTAAAGCGAAGGTGCTTAAGACCTAGACTTCCCTCAAGGAAACTTGTCAGACCACGAGAAGTTACACTGTCTGTAACAACTGTTGAGCCTGGGTGTGAATCTGCTATGAGTGCAGCTGCTAGTGCTACAATAGCGTTTCTGTTTATCTCCTTGCCGCTTTCGTCAACTGCAGAAACTCTGTCTACATCTGTATCAAAGATTAGACCTAAATCTGTCTTTGCTTCGCGAACCCTTGCGCATATGGATTCTATCGCTTCCTTGTCCTCTGGATTAGGAATGTGGTTTGGAAAGCTTCCGTCTGGCTCTAGGAACTGTGAGCTGCTGACATCAGCGCCGAGTGGTGATAAAACTTTTTCGGCATAGAAACCACCAGCACCGTTTCCGGCATCAACTGTAATAGATAATCCTGAAAGAGGGGTTTCTCCAGAATCAAGAGCATCTATGATTTTCTTTCTTAGGTGTGCGCTGTAAACGTCAATCAAATTAGCTTTGATTGGATCAGAAGCAGCTTTTGGAATCAATCTGCCTAGGACTGAACCAGATTCAGCAAAGTTAATTATGTCAGCAATGTCGCCCTTATCTAGGCCGCCGTCCACATCAAAGAACTTCATTCCGTTTCGGTTTGAAGGCATATGACTTGCTGTAACCATGATGGCGCCGTCGCACTTAAACTCTTCAAAGACTGTGGACATGAACATAGCGGGTGTAGATGAAAGTCCTGAGTCCAAAACCTTAACTCCGTATGGAGTGAGTGCGGAGACTATATCTCGCACTAGCTCAGGACCTGAAATTCTGGAATCTCGTCCAACTGCTATGCAAAGCTCGTTTGGTTCTTTATCTGTGTTATGTGATAGAAGATACAGAAAGCCTTTGGCTAGGCGCGAAACCGCCTCAGAATCTAGATTTATCGGTTCTGTAGGGCTTCCGATAGCTATGCCTCGTATATCGCTTCCGTTTTGCAATTTTGAGTAGTCGTAAGCCATTTGTTCTCCTTATGTGCTATTACTCTTTGATCGAGCCATCTGCATTGAATAGAGGTAGCTTCTCAAGATACTTGATATCATCTCTATCTGCGGCATCGCCCTCAGCTAGAACTGCCATACGGCATACTATGTTTCCGCCAGCAGCATCTACGAGCTTCTCCATGGAGCGGAGAGACTCACCAGTGCTGATAACATCGTCTACAACGAGGACTCTTCTACCTTTAATTAGGCTAGCTTCCTTCTCGCCTATGCATAGTGTTTGCACGTGGTCAGTTGTAATTGAATCAACGCTTGTCTCTATAATGTTCTGCATGTATAGCTTTGCTGCTTTTCTAAATACGACATAGTCCTTGCCACCGCTAAGTCTTGCCATCTCGTATGCCAAAGGAATTCCCTTAGATTCTGCTGTTACAATAACATCAAATTCAGGTGCCTTAGCTAGGAGCTCCTTTGCGGATGCTTCTGTTATTGCAACGTCTCCAAACATTACAAAGGCTGCGATGTAAAGCTCATCGTTTATCGGACAAAGTGGTAGCTGTCTTGTTAGACCAGCAATCTTCATTTCATAATGCATTTTGCTTTCCTCTTTTTTACATGATTTTATGCTTGAACACGCTCAAGCATACGCTTATATTATACCTTTGACGCAAAATACTTGCAAGGCAAAAGGCGCACCTTGAGGCACGCCTTGATATCAAATTTATTTGTTTTTGATTCTTGTAATTCTTAGGCTTTACTAGAATGTAAGTCCATGTGCAAGTGTGTAGAATCTGAATGCGAATAGCAATGCTGATACCCACATAACTAGTGGAACCTTCTTAGCGTTTCCTGTTAGAACCTTTAGGATTACCCATGCTAGCATTCCGAACATGATTCCGTTAGCGATTGAGTATGTGAATGGCATCATGACTATTGCAAGGAAGCCACCAAGTACATCTGCGATATCTCCATCAAATGACATCTTCTTAACTGTGCTCATCATCAAAAGTCCAACCCATACAAGAGCAGGAGTTGTTGCAAATCCTGGAATTGCTAGGAAGATTGGTGAGAAGAATAGAGCTATGATAAAGAGTATTGCAGTTGTGAAAGCTGTCATACCTGTACGTCCACCTGCAGCAACACCTGCTGATGACTCAACATAGCTTGTTACTGTTGATGTACCTAGGCATGCACCTGCAACTGTACCAACAGCATCTGCAAGAAGTGCACCCTTAGCGTTTGGAAGCTTGCCGTTCTCATCTAGTAGGTTGCCTTTTGATGCAACACCGATAAGTGTTCCTACTGTATCAAAGATATCAACGAAGAGGAATGAGAATACGATTGTAGCAAAGCTTACTATGTTATGGCCAATCCATGCGAAGTCAAATGCGAATAGCTCAGGTGCCTTAGGGATAAAGCTGCTTCCCTCAAAGCTTGGATATAGTGAGAATGCGCCTGCTTCTGGATTTACAACATACCAGCCCGCAGCCTGTGCAATCATACCGAGAATCCATGTTCCAAGAATACCGATAAGAATGTCACCCTTAATCTTGAAGTGGTGCATTACTGCGATCATTAGAAGTCCAACTAGTGCAAGAATGAACTGAGGTGTGTTTACTGCGCCAAGATCAACGAGTGTTGCAGAGCTTGCAACTGTGATTCCGGCACCCTTTAGGCCGATGATTGTGATAAATAGACCTATACCTGCTGTAATTCCGTACTTGAGGCTTTCTGGAATATCGTTAACGAGCTTTTCTCTGAAGTTTGTTAGAGATAGAAGGATGAATGCGATACCTTCAATTAATACTGCTGCAAGAGCGATTGTCCATGGGTTATTGATTCCTGCTTTTGCCATCGGAATACAAACCGAGTAAGCGAAGTATGCGTTTAGTCCCATTCCTGAAGCAAGTGCAACTGGGTAGTTAGCAAAGAATGCCATGCAAAGTGTTGCGAATGCTGCAGAAACTGCTGTAGCAGTAAAGATTCCTGCGCGGTCCATTCCAGCCGCTGAAAGAATGTTAGGGTTAACTGCCAAGATGTAGACCATTGACAGGAAGGTGGTAAAGCCGGCGATGACCTCAGTACGCGGATCAGTGCCGTGTTCCTTCAATTTGAAAAGCTTTTCCATAATTGATTGTTCTCCTTTAATACATCAACTTAATAGTTAAAATAAATACACTGTAATTATAATGTAGTAAAGTTACAATTGACTATAAAAATAATTTACTGAAATGCAAAAAAACGAATGTTTTAATATATTTTGTTGCGAATTTGATAAAAATACGAATATAGCAAAGTAAACTTGCATCAAATGTTCGTGGTTTTTGTCTACTTTTCCTTCTGAGGAAGCTGAGCTAGGATAACAGCGATAAAAATCACTGCGCATCCGAAAATCTCATAACCTGTCATTCTCTCGCCAAGAAGAATTGCACCAGAGATAACTGCAAACACAGACTCAAGGCTGAGAATTAAAGAAGCAGCTGTAGGCTCTGCATTCTTTTGGGCAACAACCTGAAGCGTATAGGCGATACCACAGGAGAATACACCAGCATAGATGATAGGGAACCAGCAGTCGAGGATCTGGTTTATATCAGGTGATTCAAATATTAGCATCATGATGAAGCTAAGTCCTCCTGCAACAAAGAACTGCAAGCAGGATAGCTTGACACCATCACATTTAGGTGAGAAGTGGTCGATTGCAAGAATATGGCATGAGAACAGTACCGCACAGAGCAAAACGAAGAGATCTCCCTTTTCTATTGTGAGCCCAACGCCCTTGCCTGCGATGGTCAAAAGGTAGAATCCACATGCTCCAAGAAGCACGCAGAACCACACTAGAGGACGTACTCTCTTGCCGAGAAACATTCCTAAAATTGGAACTATCATTATATATAGCGCGGTTATAAAGCCGGCCTTACCAGCATCGGCATCAAAGTACATGCCAAACTGCTGAAGATTTGAGGCAATCGCCAAAAATGTACCGCAGACTATACCGCCAAGTATTAGTGACTTCTTGTCTTTAGGTGCAGCATCGGCTGCCTTACCTTTGCCGACCTTTGATAGAATCAGGATGACTGGGACTAGAGAAATTCCACCAACCAGTGTACGTATACCGTTATATGTAAACGGCTCCAGCGCCGTGCCCGCCTTCTGGGCAACAAATGATGAACCCCAGATTAGTGCTGTGACTAGCAATAGAATATTGCTGATAATTCGCTTGTTCATAAATAATTCCTTTTCATAATCAAAATAATAAATCGCTTTATCTTGTAAGAACATTATATATTTGAATCTTTTTTGACGCAATAAGGCCTTCTTTTATTCAACACAAAGATATGATAAAATTATTGTATATTTTACAACGAAACTTTGAAAAATGAGGTCTAAAGTAATGAATAAATGGATTTGCTCTGCAGATGAATCAAAGCTCAGGGAGCGCCTAGCAGAAATCAAGCCTCTAGATGAGCAGGCGATGAAGGCTGCAAAGGAGAGACAGGATTACAGACTCAAGGTTCCAACAAGCCTAGGAAGACTAGAGGAGATGAGCATTAGGCTTGCGGGTATTACCGGAAAAGTCTATGGGAACATGGTGGATGATCAGGCCATAGTTTTGATGTGCGCAGATAACGGGGTTGTCGAGGAGGGTGTAGCATCGGCTCCTCAGACTGTTACTTTGATGCAGACTATTAACTTTACAAAGCGTATTACAGGTGTAGGTGCACAGGCCAAGTACTTTGGAATAGACATTTTAGATATAGACGTTGGCGTTAGACTTCCGATACCAGCTGACATACTCGCAGATGACATGCTAGTTGATGGAAAGATTCAGAGCCTTGTCGTAGACAGAAGAATTGCTGATGGAAGCAGAAACCTAGCAAAGGAACCTGCTTTGACTAAAACAGAAGCTATCGCCGCGATACTGACGGGAATCGAGGCTTCTGATGCGATTTGTGAGGCCGGAAAGAACATCTACGGTGTCGGCGAAATGGGTATAGGGAATTCAACAACTGCAGCCTGCATAATCAGCTCGTTTACAGGAATGAGTGCAGAGGAGGTTGTCGGAAGAGGCGGTGGCCTAAACGATGAATCCCTGAGCAAAAAGTGCAAGATTGTTGCAGAGGCTGTATCAAAATACGACATGCCTGATCCTATAGACCGTGCAGCAGCTTTTGGTGGCTACGATATCTGTGCTATGGCTGGAGCCTTCCTAGGTGCAGCGATTAACAGAATTCCAGTTGTTGTGGACGGATATATTTCTATTGCGGCAGCGCTTCTTGCAGCTGAAATTGATCCTAGGGTTAAGGATTTCATGTTCACATCGCATTTTTCGCAGGAACCAGGATATAAGGCAGCGGTGAAAAAACTTGGAATTAGACCGATGTTTGACCTTGAGATGAAGCTCGGTGAGGCTAGCGGATGCCCTATAGCATTTAAGATAATGGAAGCAGCTTGTGCTGTTATGAATGAGATGAAGAGTCTAGATGAAGGACAGATAGATTCGAAATATCTTGATGAGCTGAGAGAAAAGAGTTTGTTTTAATATGAATGTTTTTGTAAGCGGAGGCGCAAAGAATGGCAAGTCCTCTTTTGCTCAGAGATATGCGTTTGACATGGCAAAGGGGAAAAAGCTATACTATCTTGCCACCATGGTTGCAACGGACGATGAGGATGAGCTTAGAATCCAAAGGCATGTAGAAGATCGCGACGGAATGGGCTTTATCACGGTTGAGAAGCCTATGAACATGTGTGAGCTCTTTGATGCACCATATAATTTAGATAGGGACGGAGTCTTCCTTCTGGACAGCGTTACAGCACAGCTTGCTAACGCTATGTTCGGGATGGGAGATTTTGATGAGCGTGCGGCTGAGAAGGTTTCAGAGGATCTTTTGAGATTTGCTGAGCTTAGCGGCAATGTAGTTTTTGTTTCTGATTACATATATTCTGAGGCTAGAATTTTTGATGATTTTACGGAGAACTATAGGCGTGGGCTTGCTTTGATAGATAGGGCTTTAGCGAATAAATGCGAGCTTGCATGCGAGGTTATTTGTGGTAATGTCATCGCGCGCAAGGGTCATTTATAGTTTTGAATTGATTTAGAGAGTATGTTATGAAGGATTTTGTTATTGGGTTTTTCATGGCTTGGGGTAATTTTTTAACCTTGCCTTGTCCGTACAAGAGATGGGATAGCGGGCTTAAGAACATGATGCTGGCCTTTCTGCCTGGCGTAGGAATGGTTGCAGGTTTTATCTGGTTTATCCTAGGATGTATTTTGCTAAGAATTGCGGTTTATCCACTACTTTCCGCGCTGTTAATCTGCTTTTTTATCTATGCGATATGTGGCTTTATGCATATGGATGGCTTTATGGATGTCAATGACGCGATTATGTCGCGCAGACCTTTGGAGGATAGACTTAGGATTCTCAAGGATTCGACGGTTGGAGCTTTTGCCGTTATAACTTTGGTATTCCTAGTTCTTGCTATGTATGTGGCGAGCTTTAGCTTTTTTATAAAGCCGATGGATATAAGTGGGCTCTTTCCTCTTTTGACAATTCCAGTTATTTCCCGTGGTACGGCAGGTGCTTGTGTGCTCAGTTTTAAGCCGCTTACGACAAGCCAGTATCTAGAGGATCACGAAAAACCTAGAGATAAGTATATTAAGATGGTAGCCTTGATTACATGTGCCTACTTTTTGTTAATTCTCATCTTTGCAATCATATTTGCAAGGCCAGAGGCTATAGCTAGATTTGTTGTTTCATCCCTTGGAACTTCATGCGTTACGCTTCTTTCTTGTCTTTATGCACGACATAACCTGGGCGGCATGAATGGCGATATTGCAGGGTATAGCATCTGCATGGGTGAGCTTGGCGGAATGATTTTGGCAGCGCTGATAATAGTATAGGAATGATGAGCGAAAGGAGAGCCAATGATTTTGATATATGCGGGAGCGTATCAGGGCAAGCTTGATTTTGCCAGAAAAAACTTCGGAATCAAAGATGAGGATATTTGCTATTGCAATAGCGATATGGAGTCTATCGACTTTGGGAAAAAAGTCATCTACGGTTTGGAAAAATTTATATATGGGTATGAGAAGAGGGGGCAAAGCGCTGATGAATACATAAGGGCGCAGCTTCCTTTGATGAAGGATAAGATAATAATCTGTGAGGATATATCTCGTGGTCTTGTTCCTATGGACAAGCTTGAGAGAGCTTGGCGTGAGACAAACGGAAGGGTTGTCAATGCTGTAGCCGCAGAGGCTGACGAGGTATATACGGTTTTCTGCGGAATTGAAAGTAGGATAAAATAGTTGGAATCTAAGATTTTGATCATAAGACATGGTATAACTGAGGGGAATAAGAAGAAGTGGTTCTACGGAGCGACGGATATAGGCCTTTGCGAAGAGGGCGTTTCAGAGCTTATTGAACAAAGGAATAGCGGTTTCTATCCTGATATTCCTGAGGGAGCGCAGTTCTTTACAACTGGGATGAAGCGCACAGAGGAGACTCTTGAGATTCTGTTTGGAGATGTTGAACACGGTAGAATCACGGATATGAAAGAGATGAACTTCGGAGACTACGAGTGCAGAGCCTTTGATTCTCTTAAGGACGATGAGGTTTTCCTAGAGTGGGGATACGACCAGATTGGTGAGGTCAAGCTTCCAAACGGTGAATCCAGAAACGAATTTCGTGAGAGGACAAGACGAGGCGGTCAGCTTTTGATAGATGAACACATTGCAAAGAATGCGCCTATGACTGTGATGATATGTCACGGTGGTGTAATTTCTAGCTTTATGGATCATCTTTTCGGTGACGAAAGGTCTATGTGGGACTGGATGCCTGAGCCTGGATGCGGATATGAGATAACTTTGATGGACGGTAAACCTGTGAGGTATGAGGCTATCGGAAGAATTGGTGATAAGCTTCAGACGATGATAGATGAGTATGAGTCCGAGAATGGGGAAGATTAAGGACAAGAGGTTGATATGAGCAAAAAGGAAAAGAAAAAAGCAGGGCTAGGAACATGGCTTTACAGACTCGTAATGCTTGCACTGCTTTGCGTTATGATTTTCAGTGGATATAAGGTTTTCACGATTTATATGGAATATCACAAGGGCACAGTTGCCTACGATGATCTTGCAAAGATTGCTGGTGCTGGTGAATCAGCCGATAAGGAAGAAAAGGACCTCACAATCGACTGGGATGCTTTGACAAAAATTAGCAAGAATGTCAAGGGATGGATCAGATCTAAGGGTACGGTTATCAACTATCCTATCATGCAGGGAAGTGACAACGATTACTATCTCTACCACATCATGACAGGAGAGTACAGCCGTAAGGGCTCTATTTTCATCGATAGCAACAATAGGGATCCGTTCAATAGTTTTTTGACCATTGTTTACGGACACAGAATGCTTGACGATAGCATGTTCAACAGCCTCGGAAATTATTTTGAGGATGCGAAGTACTATAAGAAGCACAAGGTTATCGACATTTATACGCCTGAGAAGAACTATAAGCTTGAGATTTTCGGTGCAGCAAATGTAAATGCAACAAATGAGAGCATATATAATCTCAATATTGCAGAGGATGATGTATCAACTAAAGAAGCCTACATCAATAATGTACTCAGCAAAAATGAACTCGCTGGCTACAAGGGAACCGTAGATGTAACGGCAAATGACAAGATAGTTATGCTAAGTACCTGTACTTATGACCCAGGCGATGACAGAATTGTCGTATGGGGAAAACTTGTAGAAAAGACTCCTGAAAGCAAGTAATCACGCGAAGATATATGGTAAATCAAAAGACCGATTTTTAGAAATCGGTCTTTATAGTTATCTTATTTTGTTGTAATTATAAGGCTTATAAGAATCGTCTATTTACGATGTAACCTATATGTAGATTTACGATCTATAGCTTGCGAAGGATTTGCAAGACTATTGCCTGATGGAAACTTCACCCGAAGATAGGGTCTCGATTTCTCTCATTCTGACACCTTCCATGTACTCAACAACGAGGCCTCCCTTGTCATCGATATCTAGGGCGCGTGCTTTGATGCGTTTGCCATCTGCGATGGTATGAACGTAGATGTCTTTGCCGAGTATGAAGCATTTTCTTCTGTACTCAGGAAGGAAGTTTGTGCTTGGGAATTCCTTAATCATGGCGAGAATATTATCAGCTACTGCCCCAGCTAGTGTGCTTCTCGAAAACGCACCGTTTTCGTCCGCTACGCTCCCTGCAATGTCAGCAATTTCCTCAGGGAATTTACTTGGGAAGCAGTTGATACCAATTCCGATAATCAACTTATCAATTCTGCCAGTCTCAAGATTGGTCTGAGCTTCTGTCAAGATTCCGCAAACTTTCTTGTTCTTATAGAAAATATCGTTGACCCATTTAATCTTAGGGCTTATATCGCAAACATTCTCAAGTGCCTTGCAAACTGCTAGTGCAGATGCCATGGTTATGAAAGGTGATTTGTTTAGATCAAAGTTTGGTCTGAAGGCAACGGTCAGATAAATTCCGCTATCTGACGGGGACATGAAGCTTCTTCCGAGCCTTCCCTTACCTGCAGTCTGGCTATTTGCAACGATTACCTGTGGTACATCTGATGATGGCAGAGAGTGTGCAAAGTTATTTGTTGAGTCAATCTCATCAAAAACCATGAGCTTGCAAGCCTCGTTTATCTTAGAACCGATGGATTCCTCGGTTAGAATATCGATTTTCTCAAGTAGCTTATAGCCTTGGCTTGGTCTACTCAATATCTTGTAGCCTGACTTTTTGAGTGCAGAGGCAGCCTTGTTCACCGCAGCTCGAGAAACACCCAAGGTCTGGGCTAGGCATTCACCTGAAACAAAGGAACCGTAGTTCTCGTCTAAAAATTTTAGAAGTTCTATCTTAGTAGACATGCTGACCTCCATACAGATAAGTTCAATTTGGTTAAGCCTATTATACAATGTTTTGAGCTTTTTGAAAACACATTGATTTTTAGGGCTATCTCCTTTATTTTTTCACATTTCTGTGATAAAATTATCGGGTAAATTGGGTAAATAGGCTCACTTTGAGATTTAGGGAGAAAAAATATATGGAAAGTCACAGTATAACGTCATCAGTCATACAAATTTTAGTATTACTGCTCTGCTCCGCCTTCTTTTCAGCGACGGAAACGGCGTTTACTTCACTCAACAGAATAAGAATTAAGAATAAGGCCGACGCAGGTAACCCCAGCGCTAAGAGAGTTTTAGCTCTCGAGCAAAACTACGACAACCTGCTTTCGACGATATTGGTCGGAAACAACCTTGTAAATATCGCAAGTACAGCAGTAGCAACGGTTTTGTTTATGAACTTATATGGGCAGTACGGTGCGACGATTTCAACAATAGTTACAACGGTTACCGTTTTGATCTTCGGTGAAATCACTCCGAAGAGCCTTGCTAAGGAGCATCCAGAGACATTTGCTTCATTTGCTGCACCAGTTATAAACCTGCTAAGAATTATTCTCACGCCGATAAACTGGATATTTGCGCAGTGGAAAAAGCTACTTTCGGTTATCTTCAAGACTGAGGTTGTGCCTAGCATCACAGAGGACGAACTCGTAACCATAGTCGATGAGGCCTTTGTTACAGGCGGTATCGACAAAGAGCAAAACGAGATGATCCAGAATGCAATAAGCTTTAGGGAGCTCGAGGCTCAGGATATTTTGACACCACGTGTAAACATAGAGGCCGTCGAGGTTGAAACTCCTGAAGAAGAAGTTAATGAGATTTTCCGAAAGACAGGATTTTCAAGGCTTCCAGTCTACGAGGATGAGCTTGATCGCATAATAGGAGTACTCAATCAAAAGGATTTCCACAACTACGTATATAAGCGTGGTGCTAGCATAGAAAACTTGGTTAAGCCAGTAATTTACGTTGCGGGCTCGATGAAGGCAATAGATTTGCTAAGAAAGCTTCAGGAAAACAAGTGCAGAATGGCAATCATCGTTGATGAATACGGTGGAACTGAGGGTATAGTAACCTCTGAGGATATCATCGAGGAGCTTGTTGGTGAGATATACGATGAGAGCGACACGGTTGCAATGAGAGAGATTACCTTGCAGCAAAACGGAAGCTACAGGGTGCTCGGTTCAGCGAACTTTGAGAAGATGATGGACTACTTTGGCGAGGAAGCCGCCGAGATAGATGCGACAACGGTAAACGGATGGGCTGCCATACAGCTTGATAAGTTGCCACGCAGAGGCGACCGATTCGAATATGTGGTCGGCAAAAAGAAATTTAAAGCAATAGTAACAAAAGCAGATGATAGAAAGGCGCTAGAGCTCACGATTAGAGTAGAGAACCTCGATGAAGGCGCCGGAGAAGGGGAAAAGAAATGAGCCTAATGGAAAAAATATTTGGCAACCTCAACGCTAAGGAAGTCAAGAAACTCGAGAAAATAGCGGAGAAGGTCGAGGCCTTAGATGAGGAAACTGCCAAGCTTAGCGACGATGAACTTCGTGCTAAAACAGATGAATTTAAAGGAAGACTTGCAGAGGGTGAAACGCTAGACGACCTTTTGCCTGAGGCCTTTGCTGTATGCCGAGAGGCTGCAGTTCGAAGCCTCGGAATGAAGCACTTCCACGTGCAGATTATAGGTGGTATCGTTCTTCACCAGGGCCGCATAGCCGAGATGAAGACTGGTGAAGGTAAGACTTTGATGGCTACACTTCCTGTATACCTAAATGCACTTTCTGGCGACGGTGTACACGTAGTTACTGTCAACGATTATCTAGCAAAGCGTGACGCGGAGTGGATGGGTAAGCTCTATACTTTCCTTGGACTCACAGTTGGTTGCGTTATCAATAGCATCACAGGTGAGGAGAGAAAGCAGGCGTATCGCTGCGACATCACTTACGGAACAAATAACGAGTTCGGCTTTGACTACCTGAGAGATAACATGGTTATCTACAAGGAAGAGCTCTTACAGCGCGAGCTAAACTACGCGATTATAGACGAGGTCGACTCAATCCTAATCGATGAGGCGAGAACACCTTTGATTATTTCTGGACAGGGCGATAAGTCAACAGACCTATATCAAAAGGCGGACCGTTTTGTTAAGACTCTCACAAGAGGTGAGCAGATTGACGAAAAGGATACAAATCCTACGGGCGACTTTATCGTAGACGAAAAGGATAAGCAGGTTTCTTTGACAGACGCCGGCGTAAGCAAGGCTGAGGCATTCTTTGGTGTCGAAAACTTTGGTGACCCTGAGAATATGGAAATTAACCACCACGTTCTTCAGGCTTTGAAGGCTCACAACATTATGGAAAGAGACGTCGACTACATTGTTAGTGACGGAGAAATTTTGATTGTCGATGAGTTCACTGGACGTCTGATGGTCGGAAGACGATTCAGCAACGGCTTGCACCAGGCTATCGAGGCAAAGGAGCATGTATCGGTTAGATCTGAATCAAAGACAATGGCAACTATAACGCTTCAGAACTACTTCCGTATGTATAACAAGCTATCAGGTATGACTGGTACTGCTAAGACTGAGGAAGAGGAATTCCGTGATATCTACAACATGGACGTAGTTGTTGTTCCAACAAATAAACCTCCTAAGAGAGAGGACCTTCCAGATTCTGTTTATCTAAAAGAGAGTGGAAAGTACAAGGCTCTTGCTAATAAGGTTGCAGAGGTTCACGCAACTGGGCAGCCGGTGCTTGTAGGTACGATTTCAATCGAAAAATCTGAGCTTTTGAGCAATCTTCTAACAAAGAAGGGTGTCAAGCACAATGTCCTAAATGCTAAGCAGCATGAGCGCGAGGCTGAGATTGTTGCTGAAGCAGGTAGACTAGGACAGGTAACTATCGCAACCAATATGGCTGGTAGAGGTACCGATATTATCCTAGGTGGTAACCCTGAGTTTGAGGCAAAGCGCGAGATGAAGAAGCTCGGATATACAGAAGAGCAGATTCTATTTGCAACAAGCTTTGTAAAGAGCGATGACGAGGAGCTAAATGCAGCTAGACAGAAGTTTGCTGAGCTTCATGACAAATATAAGGCTGAGAGACAGCCTGAACACGAGCAGGTAGTTGAACTTGGTGGTCTTTGTATTTTAGGTAGTGAAAGGCACGAGTCAAGGCGTATAGATAACCAGCTACGAGGAAGAGCTGGTAGACAGGGTGACCCTGGTACAACACAGTTCTTTATCTCCCTCGAGGATGATTTGATGCGCCGCTTCGGTGGAGAAATGATGCAAAACATCGTCAGCAGATTCGGACTTGCAGACGACGAACCTCTGGAGGCAAACGTTCTTTCAAGAAGAATTGAGAATGCTCAGAAGAAGGTCGAGGGTAAAAACTTCGGTATCAGAAAATACGTTCTCCAGTACGATAATGTAATGAATAAGCAGAGAACTATCATCTACGGAGAGAGAAGAAAGGTTCTCTTTGGTGAAGATATCCGTAGCGATATCATGAACATGAAGGACAGTCTAGTTGCTGCAATCATTGGACCTTCAACCATGGATAGCAAATTCCCTGAGGAGTGGAATTTCGCTGAGATGAGACGTAATCTAAACAAGCTAATTCCTAGCTATGAGATGAGAGTAGACTATAGCGCTGACGAGCTCAGAGACATGACTCAGGAATCACTAATTCAGGACATCTGTGCAGAGCTAGACGAACTCTACACCAAGAAGGAAGAGGAAGTCGGCGTAGAGCAGATGCGTGAAATTGAGCGTGTTATCCTTCTCAGAGTTGTTGACAGCCTCTGGATGGATCACATCGATGCGATGGATCAGCTAAAGTCAGGTATTGGACTAAGAGCTATCGGTCAGCAGGATCCTGCCGCTGAATACGGTAAGGAAGGCTTTGATATGTTTGAGCAGATGATTGGAGCTATTCAGGAGGATACGGTAAGATACTGCTACAATGTCTCTGTTGATACTAAGGCTGAGCGTAAGTCGGTTACAGGCGGTAGCATGACTGCAAGCAAGTCAGAATATCGTGACGAAGAACCTCAGAGCGGGGAGCCAGCTCAGCACAAAGAGGAACGAGAGCATAGACAGGAGACTGTGAGAAGAGAAAGTCCAAAGATAGGCAGAAATGATCCTTGCCCATGCGGAAGCGGTAAGAAGTATAAGAACTGCTGTATGAAGAAGGATATGGCTGACGCAGAATAGGATTTTAAACATATTCCAACACAGAGGGGAGATGATTCTATGTTGATGCTTGATCCGGTAAAGATGGATTTACCGAAGGCTGAAGCAAGACTAAAAGAGGCAGGTGAGTCCCTTTGACCTCGCAGGTCTTAGGGCGAAGATAGATTCGATGAATAAACAAAGCGAGCAGAGCGACTTTTGGGATGACCCCGAAAAGGCGCAAAGCTTGCTCAAAAAGAAAAAGGCTCTCGAGAGCACCGTAAATGAATATGCCAGACTGAGCTCGGGCTTTAAAGACATCTCTGAAATGATTGAAATTGCAGAGGAACTTGAGGATGAAGACGAGGCGACGACGGTGGTCGAGAACTTTGATGAGCTGTGCAAGGATGCTGAGACATTTAGGCTCAAACTCCTTCTAGACGGCAAGTACGACAGCAACAGCGCGATTCTCTCAATTCACGCTGGAACTGGTGGCGTCGATGCTATGGACTGGGCTCAGATGCTGATGCGTATGTACACTAGATGGGCGGATAAGCACGGATACACTGTCAAAGTAGTAGACCTCCAGGACGATGCAGAGGCAGGAATTAAAAGCTGCACGATGATAATCGATGGTGAAAATGCCTATGGCTATCTCAGAAGAGAGCATGGGGTGCATAGACTCGTTAGAATTTCGCCATTTAATGCGGCAGGAAAGAGGCAGACCTCTTTCTCATCAGTTGAGGTTATGCCGGAAATGGATGAGGATTTCAATATCGAAATAAATCCTCAGGATCTGAGAATAGACACATATAGGTCGACCGGTGCAGGTGGACAGCACGTCAATACGACAGATTCTGCGATAAGAATTACGCATCTGCCTACAAACATAGTCGTTACATGCCAAAACGAGAGAAGCCAGCATCAGAACCGTGAGGTTGCGATGAGAATTCTCGCATCAAAATTAGCTGAACTCGCCGAAAGGGAGCACAAGGAAAATCTTGCTGAATTAAAAGGGGATTTTTCACAGATCACCTGGGGTTCTCAGATAAGATCCTACGTCTTCCAACCATATACCATGGTTAAAGATCACCGTACTGGTGCCGAAGTAGGAAATGTCGCATCTGTTATGGATGGTGATATAGATTACTTTATAAATGAGGAACTAAAGGCTAGAATCTAAAGAATAGAATTTGATTAGTAGGATTTGCTCGGATTGAGGAAATGGGGTTCGTGCAAATCAGCAATGATGACTTTTTGTAAATCGTCTGACCAGAGTCTTCTGAAATCGACTCTGAAAATCTCAGACAGCTTGATTGCGTGGTAGAGGCCAAGGGGCTGTCTACCCGCTTCAATCGCACAATAACTTGAGCGACTTATTCCCAGCGATGATGCTATTGCATGCTGGGACATGTTCGTGGCTGACCTAAGTAGCCGCAGGTTTTTGCTAACTTTAAAGTTGAAATTTAAATAGTCCATAGATACTCCTTATAGTATTGATTTTTCGCATTGTATCAAATGTATAATTACATCAGAGACCTAACTGTTAGAATTATACAATAATATGTACGCAATGAAAAGGAAGTTAAACTTCCAGGGCAGGAAACTCAGCTTCCTTTAAGATGGATTTCAATAACCATAAAATAAAAGTAATACTATTTTATGGGGAGAATGCCTGATGAGCGAAAGATTCAAAGAAATCAACAATGCAGAGGTTGGTAAAAGAATTAGGGACCTGCGAGAAAAACGCGATATCACACGAGAGAAGCTCGGCGAGCTCCTTGAGATTTCAGATAAGACGATGAGAAATATTGAGTCGGGTATTTACGGAACAAAGCTGAGCAATCTGTACAATATCGCTCAGTATTTTGATGTAGGACTTGATTATCTAGTAGATGGCTATAATCATAGCTCAAAGAGCGTGGTCGAGGAAAATACTGGATATATAAGCGGTCAAGTCACTAGAGATGTAGATGGAAATGCTAATCGTCTAAAGAGTCGCAAGCTGTTAGAAGCAGAACTGATGGAACTTGCGGATGGGCTGAATGACGTGCAGCTAAGCAACTTACTTGACGCGGTAAGTTCCATGATGAAAATGACAAAATAAAAGCTCCAAAAACTCTTTGGAGTGGAGGGAAAGAATGAGAATAAACATTAAGAATAACAAGACATATACTTCAGAGGATTTGAAACACGCTAACGACATAGCGAATCCAGCGCTCGATAAAATCTGGGCAATGCAATGGATTAACGACTGCATCCACAAGAAGGATGTAAATAAGATTAATGGATTTAATGAGTATGTATCAAATCTCAATCAGATATACGATACAATTCTTGTAGTGGCAGGAAGAGAGGAAAGAGCATCAATCAAAGCTGTTACAGATCTTTTTGAGACAAAGGAAGGCTGTGCAGAGATTGTTTTCATGCCACTAGATTTTTCTGTAAGAGAATACACAGCGCTTCTCAGAAAACTAGAGAACAAGAAGATTGCACTTCTTGCGGTTTCAATCGCTGAGGAGAGCTTAGAACTCCGTTGTGCGTACAGCGTTGCAAAGCATTTTGTTATCACTCAGGCGAACAAGGCCAAGGTAAGCCCGGAAATTTGTGTCATATACGGAAAGGGAAGCAGAATAATCAAAGAGGATGCTTCCGAAAACGAGTACACAAAGATTGAGCTTCCAGATAGTGTAGATCCTTCATATCTTGCGAATTCAGATGCGGTTATTCTACTTTTGATATTCATGGGTGTCGATGTAGAAGCATATTTGACAGGTTTCTATGACTGCGTTTCCGCTCCTGAATGGGATACGATCCTTCCTTTGATGGCTTCAAGAATGATCGCTTATGAAGATAAGGGAATTATCGTAGAGAGCTGGCAGAGTGACTATGAGGAAATTGCAAAGTGGTTTGCAAGAACTGACATCAGGGCTACTCACAAGCATCTTAAGATGCCAGCGCTTGACTTTGATAGAGAAAGTCTTAGAATCTGCGTAGCTGGAAGAGAGGCTTATGAGGATTTGATGACTCCATCTTTTGAGGGATGTGACGAGGATGGCTCGCTTCAGCTTCTTCTGAACAGGGAGAGAGATGAGCATTTTGCAGGTCTTGAGTGCGAAGGCTTCGCCATTGAACTAGATACAAACGACGCTGAAGATATTGGTGAACTTGTGGCATTTCTGCAGATGACGCAATCAATCGAGTTTTTAATATAAAAATTAAAGAAGATGAGATTTTGAAAGCTTATTTGTAAATTTTAAGGTTTACATTATTTTCGAGTGTGTTATAATATACTGTATAAAGGTTAATTTTTTAACAAAATTACCAAGTGAGTGAATTATATTATTTCAATATCCACACAGGAGGGTTACAATGAAAAAGATTGGTGTTTTAGGTACAGGCACAATGGGTGCTGGCATTATTCAGGTACTTGCACAGAACGGCTACGAAGTAGTAATGAGAGCTAGACGTCAGAGCTCAATCGACAAGGGAATGGCAACTGTAGAGAAGAACCTTGCTAAGATGGTAGCTAAGGAAAAGATTACAGAAGAAGAGAAAGCAGCTATTCTTGGACGTATCACAGGAGCTACAGAGCTAGAGGTTATCAAGGATGCTGACCTTATCATCGAAGCTGCTACAGAGGATATGGAAGCTAAGAAGGCTCTATTCGCTGAGCTAGATGAGCTTGTAAAGCCAGAGTGCATCATCGCAACAAACACATCATCACTTTCAATCACAGAGATCGCAGCAGCTACAAAGAGAGCTGACAAGGTTATCGGAATGCACTTCTTTAACCCAGTTCCAGCAATGAAGCTTGTTGAGATTATCAACGGACTAACAACATCAGCTGAGACAAACAAGACAATCGTTGAGCTAGCTGAGAAGCTTGGCAAGACAGCTGTTGAGGTTGCAGAAGCTCCAGGATTCGTTGTTAACAGAATTCTTATCCCAATGATCAACGAAGGTATCGGAATCCTAGCTGACGGCGTTGCTGATGCAAAGGGTATCGACGCTGCTATGAAGCTTGGTGCAAACCACCCAATGGGACCTCTAGAACTAGGTGACCTAATCGGACTAGATGTTTGCCTAGCAATCATGGAAGTTCTTTACACAGAGTTCGGCGATACAAAGTACAGACCACACCCACTTCTAAAGAAGATGGTAAGAGGCGGCAAGCTTGGTCGCAAGAGCGGAGAAGGTTTCTACGACTACAGCAAGTAGTCAGAAGCAGGTGCTATTCAGTAGTACCGAAATACAAGATTATAACAGCAATCGACTGAATAGCGGGTGACTGTTGAATTTCAAGGACTATGCTAAGCGTTCACGCTGAGCGTAGTCCTTTTTTTATTGCTATTCTTTGTTGTATGGACCTCTCTTTCGTCCTATTCTCTTGTTTGTTTTAAGGTTGTCCGATATTGCAAAGTATATTCTTGGATTTAAAGCGAAGAGCGTTCTACATCTAAACCGTTTAAAGTTGCCAAGTCCTCTGGATACAGTTATGTATGTTCGGAGCTTTCCGTTGATATTCTCAGAATAAGCATTGGAAAGTTTTCTGTTTTCATACGGTCTTCTGAAAGAATTAAGTATCTCAGTTTTCCATTTTACTAATATGGATGCAAATTCATCATATTGAGGAATTCCGGAGTTATTAAAAAGCCTTACAACATCATCATATTTTTCAACTGCCTCCTCATAGGTTGCTGTTTTGTTTAGCCTTCTGTAATACTCTTTTAATTCATATGCTTCGCCAAGGACTGGGAAAGTATCTTTAATCATCATTAACAAATCTCTTCGGTTTAAGGTGGTTTGAAATCTGTGATTATATGCTTTAGCGTTATCTAAATCTATGCCGTCCTTATTTAATAGCCAGTTCCATTTCTTTAAAAGATAATAGCCATTTGAATCGTAAGGACATTGTTTCATAAGGCTGATTCTAAGATTTTCAAAGTCTCTGCACAGGTGTTCAATTACATGAAAAGGGTCGACTGCCACTATTGCATTTGGTAAAAATGACTTTGCAACATCACGGTAAGGTTCCCACATATCAATAGTTACATATTTTACATTATGCCTTTCTTCTCTTGTTTTACTCACGAAAAAATTTGATAGATAATCTTTACTTCTGGAATCCAGAATATCGTATAGGCAACGCTTTTCGTTGTCTACAATTACACATAAATAACTAGCATTCTTCCTTGAAAGAGAAGGACTATGAAGTTCATCAATGCCAACGGATTCAGGAAGAGGAAGATTAGGGACAACAATATATGAGTCAAGATAATTGTTTATCTGTGTGGTTGAAATATTAAGTTCTTCAGAAATCATTCCTAGAGTGTAGCCAAGGTTCTTTAATTTCTTCATAACTTCATCAAGAAGCAAGTATGATGAATTGAATTCAGAGAATGCAAAAGGATTGGGTTCCATGGAAATCTTGCCGCAGCCTTTACAGAGATGTCGATTGGCATTGTATTTGATATATCCGTTAGTATCTCTCAAAACAGGGTGATAGATTGTTTTCATTC
>ERZ772909.111-NODE-111-length-59015-cov-5.230461_pt1 | contig 59015 bp, 63 predicted proteins | sample MGYA00511137_ERZ772909 | MGnify/ENA primary metagenome ERZ772909 (study PRJEB29015, sample SAMEA2738095) | human oral metagenome | biome: human oral; feature: human-associated habitat; material: saliva | place: China | collected 2270 ... | reverse complement strand
GCATGTGTTAAGCACGCCGCCAGCGTTCGTCCTGAGCCAGGATCAAACTCTCCAAGATATCTTGAAGCTATTTGATAGCTCATTCATTTTCGTTGTTGCCAATTGCTTGGCTAGAATTTTTTTGGTTGGTTTCAACTATGTGAAACCCGCACTCTGGCTTATGTTTACTTCTTTCGAAGTAATTACCTTACATTGTTCAGTTTTCAAAGATCAACTTTGTCACTCACAACGCTGTGTTGTGGCGACTAGATTATAATAACAGATTCACAATTTCGTGTCAACAGTTATTTTTAATCTTTTTAATTTTCTTAATTGCTAAGCTGTAAGAAAATTAAAAGTGCTTGTGTCTCAAGCACTGAATGTATTATATGATATTTTTAAACATTTTGCAACCCCTGTAATAGAAAAATCTTAACAATTTTCTTTAGAATTTCACCTTAAAGGAACACAATGATATGTAGAACTTTTTTTGTTGATGCTATTAACTAAATCATACAAACATAAAAAGAGCTCGATCTATGTCATTACAAATATACTCGTGCTAATCGCATTCATTTTTATCTTAATTTAGTACAAATACGAAAGAGCAGGGCATGTTTTTAAAGAAATCAAATCCGCTCTTCTTTAACTTTATAGTAATCTAACCGAACGCAATAGCTCTAGAAGGGACATCCTTCCCATAAGGAACGCAGTTATGCGTAAAACGCCTTGTGGTGATCTTATTGACTAAATCACACAAACGCAGGAAGAGCACGGTGTGCCTCCGAACAAACATTATGAAATACCGTTTGAGAGGGGGTATGCCGTGCTCTTCCCTTTATCATATTTAGTTAAACGCCACAAGCCAGAATAGCATCGCAAGTGGCGCTTTAGGCACGTACGTTACGTGCATCTTTTTTGTTATTGGATTTCCAAATCGCCCACAAAGATGTAGCCACGCAAATGGAGGAGTACGCACCACTTACGAAACCAACAATCATACATAGTGCAAAGTTCTTTGTTGTATCCCCACCAAAGAAGTATAAGGAGCAACATGCGAACAATACTGTAGACAATGTATAACAAGAACGGTGAATACTTTGGTGAATACTTGCATTGGCCAGATCTGCAAATGTATCTGTACGTTTATGAGTATGTGTATTTTCACGAATACGGTCAAAGATTACGACAGATTCGTTCATAGAGTAACCGATAACTGTCAAAATCGCTGCCAAGAAGGAGGAATCAATTTCTAAATGGAAGAAAGAGAATATCCCCAACACCATGATAAGGTCATGGAAGATGGCGGCCAGACAAGATAAAGCCACACGATACTCAAAACGATATGTAATATACAAGGCTAACGCTACGAAAGCAATTAATAAATTCGTCAATGCATGTTCTGTTACTTCGGATCCAATAACAGCGCCTACTGATTCAATCCGTTTCACTGTTCCTTCCGCTAGATTTTTATTCAATGCTGCTACCACAGCTTGACTTTCACTAGCCTCAAGGTTACGAGTACGAATCATTACCGTTTTACCTTCTGATTCAGTAGCATCTGCACCAGATAATTGGATAACTGCATTTTCTAATTCAAATGCTTTCAAATTTTCCCGCACAGCAGATACCTGCACTGGTTTACTAAATTCAATTTCTACAATGGTACCACCTGTAAAGTCGATACCAAAGTTAAATCCATACATAAACATGGAAATGATACTTAGAATAACCGCAATGGAGGAGATACTAAACCACCAACGATGACGTTTTATTACATCAAATGTCATTTTTTCTTATCTCCTTTCTTAAATGCTTCAATGGTAACAGATGGAGATACATTAGAACCATACCAGAATGGACGGTTCGTAATTTGCGCTGCAATAAGCATATGCATTAAGGTACGACTCATAGATACGGCTGTAAACATGGATACGATAACACCTAATGCCAAGTTGATGGCGAAACCTTTCACAGGACCGCTACCTAATACAATTAGAATCACTGCTGTAATCATAACGGATGTATTCGCATCAAAGATCGTATCGAAAGCACGACGGAAACCAGATTCCATGGACATACGCAATGTTTTACCTTCCACCACTTCTTCTTTGAACCGTTCAAAGATTAGGATGTTCGCATCCACGGCAACCCCCATACTGAGGATAATACCAGCTACACCTGGCAAGGTCATGGTCGCATTCAAGGCATGCGGTCCTAGAATCGCTACCAAAATTAACACAAACACTAACAAAGCGATAGTTGCCACAAATCCAGATAATCTGTATAACACAAGCATAAATGCAATGATTAAAGCAATACCAACACCAAAGGCTACGACAGATTTATCTTTGGAGTCTTGACCCAAAGTAGGACCAACTGTACGTACTTCCATAACTTCTACTTTTACAGGCAATGCACCAGAACGTAGTAAAATAGCTAAGCTTTTCGCTTCTTCCAAGTCACGGCTACCAGTTATACGAGCACTACCACCAGTAATTGGTTCGTTGACCACTGGATTTGTCAATTGCTCACCATCCAAATAAATGCCGATGTGACGACCAATATTAGCTGTTGTTAAGGCGCCGAATTTTTTCGCACCTTCATCTGTTAATTGGATATTAACGGATGCTTGTTTACCTTCTAATTGTTCTTTTGCATCTTTTAAGTCATTACCATCTAAATGGACTTTGCCATTTTCATCACGGAACTCAAGAACCGCCGTTTTACCAACTGTTTCGATGGCTTTTTGTGGATCTTTTTCACCAGGTAATTCGATAATAATACGTTTTTTACCTTCTCGTTGAATGATAGGCTCTGTTAAGCCCATTTCATTAATACGACGTCCTAAAATTTGAATAACCCGTTCTACTGCATCATCTGTAACCACGTTAGGGCCAGAATCTTGCGCTTCTAATACAATGTGAGTACCACCTTGTAAATCCAACCCTTGTTTAATGGAGTTAGCAAGTGGTCCAATGAGCCAAATAAATAGGCCTAAAATCACTGCTACTACGCCGAAAAAGCGTAAAGCTGCTTTTGTGTTCAATGGATTCCCTCCTATTCTTTATAACAATGGATACTCTCTGATGGTGTCACAATGGTGTGCATCCACTCATCATGAGGTGCCATAGGTAACATTCCTTCTGAAAGTTGGTTATCCCAGGCTATACCGATTCGTTTTTCTACAGCAATCTGTTGTAAGTATCGGTCATAATATCCAGCCCCCATTCCCATGCGACCGCCTCTATGATCAAAGACAAGACCGGGAACGAGAATACAATCCAATTGTGTTGGTTCTACGATGTCATAGGGTTCATTTGGAATACGGATTCCCAATGTTCCCCTTGCGAGCGACTCTAAATCAGTAATCCGAACACCTACCATCTCAGTTTTGGTCACGCACACAGGCACATAAACATGCTTCCCCTGCTCCAAGGCTTTTATGATGAAAGCATCAAGATTGGCTTCCTTGGGCATAGCCAAGTACGCCATGATATGCTCCGCATCAACCACTTTAGGCATAGTCCACAGTCGATCCGACAATTGTGCCGACCACGTAGGAACCTCTTGGACTGGCACACTGCGACGACGTTCTAAAAACGTTTTGCGCAATGCCGTCTTATCCATTACTTCTGTTCCTTTCCAAGAACTTGAGCTATGGCTGTACGAGCAAATTTCATTTCCACTTTTTCAGACACTTGTAACACTAATGTATCTTCTGTTAAGGAAACAATTTCACCATAAATACCACCAACAGTCAATACTTTTTGACCTTTTTTAAGGCTGTTCAATAACACTTGACGTTGTTTTTGTTGTTTCTTTTGCGGACGATATAACAAGAAGTAGAAAATCACGACCATAATCAACAATGGTAAAATCGCTTGCCCTGTTTGTCCTTGGAAAAATTCTAAGAAATCCATAAGTCCTCCTATTTAGTAAAATACTGCCAGAACTCTTCGCGGAATGCTACAAAGCGATCCTCTAGGATAGCTTTACGCATTTGACGCATAAATTCTAGTAAGAAATATAAATTATGATACGACACCAATCGGAAAGCCAAAATTTCTTCTGCCTTATATAGATGTCGAATATAAGCTCTGGAATAGTTTTGGCACGCATAACAGCCACAACCTTCTTCAATCGGACCCCAGTCGCGCATGAAAGAAGCATTGCGTAAATTCAATCGCCCTTTCCACGTCATGGCCATACCATTCCGCGCTACTCGTGTTGGATATACACAGTCAAACATATCTACTCCACGAGCTACCCCTTCCACTAAGCAGTCAGCAGTACCAACACCCATCAAATAACGAGCTTTATTAGTAGGCAACAATGGTGTTGTATATTCTAGTACTTCATACATCAAATCATGTGGTTCCCCTACCGAAAGGCCACCAATGCTATACCCTTCAAAGTCCATATCCACTAACTCTTTAGCACTTCTTTCACGAAGGTCTTTATACATACCACCTTGCACGATACCAAACATACCTTGATTCTTAGAACGACGTGCTTCTTGGCAACGTTCTGCCCAACGTGTAGTCCGTGCTGTTGATGCATCTGCATATCGATGATCTGCAGGGTATGGAATACACTCATCGAATGCCATCATAATATCAGACCCTAATTGTTCCTGTACTTTCGTAGCCACTTCTGAAGATAAGAATTTTTTTGATCCATCTAAATGAGATCTAAAGTTAACCCCTTCTTCAGTAATCTTACGCAACTTGCCTAAACTGAACACTTGGAACCCTCCACTATCGGTTAAGATGGCTTGGTCCCAGTTCATGAACTTGTGCAATCCGCCCGCTTCTTCCACAAGGTCAGCACCTGGGCGCAAGAATAAATGATAGGTATTACTCAAGATAACTTGAGAGCCCATCGCTTTCAGCTCCTCTGGGGCTAATGTTTTCACCGTCGCCTGTGTCCCAACGGGCATAAACATCGGTGTTTCATATGTCCCATGAGGAGTATGCAATAACCCTGCCCGTGCACCTGTGTGGGGACATTGTTTTTGCAATTCAAATCTAATCGCCATATACACACTCCTTTATTACTTCTGTATTATAACACAACTTTCAACTTATCGAATGAACATTGCATCACCAAAGCTAAAAAATCTATATTTTTCACGTACCGCCTCTTCATAGGCCTCTAGACAATGCTCTCTACCAGCTAAGGCACTAATAAGCATGAGTAAGGTAGACTGTGGCAGATGAAAGTTAGTGATCAACGCATCTACCATCTTGTACTCATAGCCAGGATAAATAAAGATTTGAGTCCAATCAGACCCACTCCTTACATGACCTACCTCGGTCGCTGCTGATTCTAATGTACGCACCGATGTAGTTCCTACAGCAATCACTCTTCGTCCTTCCGCTTTGGCACGATTCACCAGCTCTGCAGTTTCTTCTGACACGTGATAAAACTCTTTATGCATATCATGGTCTTCAATGGATTCTGCCGACACAGGGCGGAATGTACCTAACCCTACATGCAATGTAACAAATCCAATTTGTACCCCTTTGCGCTGAATTTCATCCAATAATTCCGGTGTAAAATGTAAGCCTGCTGTGGGGGCTGCTGCGGATCCTTTTTCTTTGGCATATACCGTTTGGTATCTATCTTTGTCTTCTAGTTTTTCATGGATATACGGAGGCAATGGCATTTCACCAATATCATTAATAATCTCATCAAAATTACCGTTCGGCTTAAATTGAATCAGTCGACCGCCAAAATCTGTATGGTCTATAACCTCAGCCTCTAGATTAGGACCAAAGGATAAGAGTTGTCCCTTTAGACATTTTTTCCCTGGCTTTACCAGACACTCCCAAAGATGTTCTCCTTTGGGCGTTAACAGTAGTACTTCTACCTTACCACCTGTCCCTTTACGTTCTCCATACAAACGAGCAGGGATAACCTTAGTGTTATTAAAGATTAACACATCCCCTTCAGATAGTTCATCTAGTATGGAGTGAAAGGATGCTTTATGGCATATCTCTCCACTTACCTTGTCCAAGGTCATCAATCGTGACGTATCCCGTGGTTCTACCGGATGTTGTGCAATGAGTTCCTCAGGTAAATCATAATTAAAATCAGATACTTTCATACTATTCCTCATTAATTGTACAGTTTCGTAAGTGCCGTACCTTGGTAATAATGTTGTAAAATCACTTTATAATAATCAGGCTGGCTTGCCTCTTTTCGGCTAGCCATTTCCGCCGCTCCCCACTGTGAAAGTCCCAAACCATGTCCCCAACCATATCCATGAATTGTCACAGTCTGATTCGCTTTACTAAAGATATGGTTAGCTTTTATGGAAGATCCCTGAATCTGACTCGGCGGTGTTTGTCCTACATAAAAATCAAATAAGGTAGACTTCAAACCAAATATACCTTGCACCTGTTCTCCTGTAAGCGATATAGAGCCCTTTTCACCTACAAATTTCATTGTTTTTACACGTCCTGAAACCCCTCGATCTTGTACTTTCATAGGTCGATCTGCCAATGGAGATAATTCAATTTTCTGTAAGTACCCTACCGATTTGCTAGCTACTGCTAATTTTTGCTCTATACTTTGACGGCTGGTAATGACATTCCATACGGTTGTACCCTCATGATTCGAGTAATCTTGCACCCCTTTTAAGTATGGCAAATCATTACCCCATAGGTTTACGCTATCCTCTGTATAGCCACCTCCATCGGAATGAAAAAGAGCATTAATCGGTTGGCCCTGATAAGTGAGAACCATGCCATGTGTACGCTTTACCGCTGTATTTGTGCTTACAAACTCACTACTTTTCCCTCCATATACTTGGTCAGCTGTAGTAGTTCCAATATCATACATACTATTTTGTTTGCTCTTCATCGAGTGTAAGGCATAGGTCCTAGCTGCCACTGCTTGTGCTTCTAAGGCCGGCGTAGGCCAACTAGGTACCACTTCTTCTGGTACTACACCTTGTACATATTGTTCTAAGCCCAGTACATTAATAACACTCATAGATCCTGATGCATTAGCATGTACTGTCACAGCGCCTCGATAGGTTTTCCCTAATGTTTGCAATTCAGATCCATATCTGCCTTGTGTATTTTGAACAGTAATAGACTTATCAATACTATGTCCATTTATATGTACTGAACCACCTCCACTCGAAACTGTCACAGTCTGATTTTCTTTGATAGTTTGCACTTGATGTCCACGACTATCTAGAACAACCATAGGCATAGCACTACTAATGGAAAAAGATTGTGATCTATGCCCAAGTAACACTCGTATCACAGGCTCTCCACTAGAACCTTTCTTGACCTCTTGTACAACATTAGATACTCTTGTTTGTTTGTCAGTATTTTCTTGCACTCTGATTGTCTCTTGAGGTGTTGTTTTCGTCGCTTTCGTCACTTTAGCAGCAGGCTTAAAAACCACCCGTTTTGATGCTGCCGAATCTTTTCTTTCATTCGGTTTCACAAAAGTGGCTTTCACTGTTGTACGTTTCGGCACTTCCTTTTGCGATGCTGCTGCGCCTACAAAAGGTGCACTTCCTAATACAGCTGTTATAACCGCTATCACCACATAGCGATATCCTACCTTTCTCATGCATCCACCTTTCTAGGGATTCCCAAGTGGTCATAGGCAGCAGGAGTGACGATACGTCCACGATTTGTGCGCGCCAACAAACCAAGTTGCATCAAATATGGTTCATACACATCTTCAACACTTTCACGTTCCTCACTCACAGAGGCTGCAATCGTATCCACCCCTACAGGCCCACCATCGAATTTTTCAATGATAGTGCTTAAAATGCGTCGATCTATACGATCTAGACCTAGCTTATCAATATCTAATCGCTGTAAGGCCTGATCTGCAATTCCTTTTGTAATCACACCATCGCCCAATACTTGTGCTACATCACGAACACGTTTCAACAATCGATTCGCGATACGAGGGGTTCCTCTAGAACGACGAGCGATTTCACTAGCTCCTTCTGGATCCATATGAATATCTAAAATATCAGCAGAACGGCTCACAATAAACTCTAGCTCATTTTGCTTGTAATATTCTAAACGGCTAATCACACCAAAGCGATCACGTAGCGGTGCCGCCAAAGATCCTGCTCGTGTTGTGGCACCAATCAGCGTGAATTTAGGCAATTCAATGCGCACCGATCTAGCACTCGGACCTTTACCAATAATGATATCTAAAGCATAATCTTCCATAGCAGAATATAGTACTTCTTCTACAGAGCGAGATAAACGATGGATTTCATCGATAAACAGTACATCTCCCGGTTGCAAATTGCTCAATAGAGCCGCTAAATCGCCAGCTCGTTCTATGGCTGGCCCAGAGGTAACACGGAAGTTCACTCCTAATTCATTGGCTACGATTCCTGCCAAGGTGGTTTTCCCTAACCCTGGAGGTCCATAGAGTAAAACATGGTCCAAGGTATCTCCTCGTAGCTTGGCCGCTTCAATAAAAATATGAAGATTCTCTTTTGCCTGTGTTTGTCCAATATATTCTTTTAAATAGCGAGGACGAAGACTAAATTGCCAATTGTCTTCCTCCCGTTCTTGCATGGTTACAATTCGATTTTCTTGATCCATTCTTATCGCCCTTTACCCAATGCCGCTAATACTTGTTTTAATAAAACTGGTACTTCTTGTGTTCCATCGTAAACTTCTTGGATCACTGGCTGCACCTCTTGTGCGCTATATCCTAATGCCATAAGTGCTTCTAGCACTTCTTCGGTAGTACCTACTGGCACTTGTTCTACTGGTAAGATTCTTCCCGTTGGTGTGAAAGTTCCTGCAATACCGAGGCTTTCAATTTTATCTTTTAACTCTAGCACCAATCGCTCTGCTGATTTTTTACCAATACCCGGCAATTTCTGAAGACCTTTTGTATCACCACTAATGATGAGTCCTACAAAATGTTCTGGACTAATAGCTGATAAAATACCAAGACCTAATTTAGGTCCCACTCCCGATACGGAGATGAGCAGTAAAAATAACTCATAATCTTCCATCGTCAAAAAACCATACAGCTGAATAGCATCTTCACGAACATTAGTATACGTGAATAAACAAGTTTCTTCTCCTACTTGTAATTGACTTTGCACTGAACTAGGCACGTATACACGATACCCTACATCATGAACATTAACGTACACCGTATCCAGTAATCGATGGGTAACAATCCCTTTTATATATGCAATCATAAATTCCTCACAATTGTAAAATTTGCTTCAATGTATCCGTATGGGAACTATGAGCTGTACAGATAGCAATCGCCAAGGCATCTGCCGCATCATCCGGCTTAATTTTTTCACGAATCCCCAATAAGTTCATCGTCATATACGTGACCTGCTCTTTTGTCGCTTTCCCATAACCCACCACAGATTGTTTTACCTGCAATGGTGTATATTCGTAAATTGGTAAGTCTTGTTGACTCGCCGCCAATAAGGTAACACCTCTCGCTTGTGCTACGCCGATACCCGTCGTTACATTGCGGGCAAAGTACAATTTTTCTATACCAAACTTTTGAGGGCGAAATTCTTCTAAAATATCGCTTAGTTCATTAAATATAATTTCTAACCGGCTTGCTTCTGGCATTTTTGCCTCTGTGGTTATCACTCCATAGGTAACAGGTTTTAAAGAGCTTCCTATGACATCAATGATACCATATCCACAAATCGCATAGCCTGGATCTATTCCAATAATTCGCACGCTATAACCTCTGATTTCTTTTCATTGTTCCAATCATTTAATTATAGCAAATTTATAGAACATCTGCACCTATAGTATCCCTTTTTCTAATAAGCTTACATAGATACCATCGCCAATAATGATATGATCTAACACAGGGATACCCATCACTTCCCCAGCTCTAGCAAATATTTTTGTCACCCGTACATCATCACTACTCTCGGTAGGATCTCCTGATGGATGGTTATGCATCAAAATAATAGCTGCCGCATTGGCATCGATAGCTTGACGGAATACTGCTCGTTGCTCCGCCGTACTACTAGTTAACCCTCCTTTAGAAATCAGAACAGACTTAATCAATTTATTTTTTACCGTCAGTAATAAGACATAAAAGTGTTCTTCTGTTTTATGACGAAGACGTTCCATCATGTAATTAGCCGCCGCCTCCGGAGTGCTAAAATCTTCCCAATCCCGTTTCACTTTCATCTGTCCTAAACGTCTGCCCAGTTCGATAGCCGCACAAATAGTCACCGCCTTGTCTTGCCCAATGCCATCAATTTCTCGCAAATCATCTACGGTAACATTGTTCAAGCCTCCTACCAATCCTTCCATGCGTTTCACCACTTCATGAGCCACTTCTAAGACGGTGGAACCTTTGCATCCTGTACGCAATAAAATGGCTAATAACTCTTCCAATTCTAACGCTTCAGCTCCTAAGGCAATGAATTTTTCTCGTGGCATTTGATATGATTGTAAATCTAACATAATCCCTCCAACATTTGAAAGTACATCCTTTAGCCCTATAAACGACAACACGCCACACTCCAAAGAGTGTGACGCATCACTATGTACCCATCGTGGGCACTTATATATCTTTCTTTAATACTATAATTCGCTATAGATTAGAAAAATCCTTTTATTTTGTTCAAACTTTATCCAAGTTCTCTCACAGATTCCACCTCAGTCGAGCTCTAATGATAACAATCAGCTTAGGATAAACTCCCTTTCTAACCTATACTAAGAAAAGCTTATTCTTTCACATCCTCTGCCCCCGCTTGACCTTGCCCATATACATTGGCTGCATAGATCGCAAAATCTTCTCCATGTTTGAAAGCATCTTCTCTTAGGTACGCATGAAAGACAACTTGGTCTTCTTTCACCTGTATCAAATTCGGTACATGCTGCGTTAAAGCATCAAACAACTCTTGTTCTGCTTTTAATAATACACGGCCATGTTTTAACTTTTTCCCTTCTACCACTGAGTAAGCTAAGGCCCATACAGGGCGATCATCAGTGGATGATAATTTACGATATTTATAGCGGAATTTCAATGGGGGCATCATGGATTGTTTAAATTGGTAGACCCCGTTGATCATTGTATACGGAATGACCATTCGTTTCTTTCCTAACAAGCCTACCTCATCAATGATGAGATTCGATTCGGTCAACCTAAATGTATAGGTCCCCACTGCCTGCGATACAAGGACAAATAAAATCATTCCTTCTATTAATATTTCCGCTAAGGCTATACTACCTAACTCCACATATCGCCATACACTATATGCCAACGCTCCCAATGCTATCACAATAAATACAGTAACTAATGTAATGCCAGCTTTGGATCGTTTCGATTGCTCTTGATATTGTATAGACATGACCTCATCCTTTCATCAACAGTAACATCATCCTACTGTTAGAATAGCAACCGATGAAAGTATTTGTCAACAACAAAAAGAGCCCCCTCATAGAGGAGACTCTTTCACAGATAATCAGAGATTACCAGTTTTTCATCACTAATGGGCTAGTAATACGTTTTGTATCACGAGCGATCATGATTTCTTCATTTGTAGGGATTGCAAAGATTTTAACTTTGGAACCTTCTGCACTGATTTCAGCTTCTTTACCACGAACATTGTTGCGTTCAGGGTCAATACGAGTACCTAAGTATTCTAAACCATTGCAGATTGCGTCACGGTTACCAATACCATTTTCACCAATACCAGCTGTGAATACGATAGCGTCAACGCCGCCCATAACAGCTACGTAAGCACCGATTGTAGCACGTACTTTGTAGTGGAACATATCCAATGCTAATTGCGCACGTTTATTGCCTTCTTCAGCAGCTTCTTCGATAACGCGGAAGTCATTAGAAACGCCAGAAATACCGAATACACCAGATTTTTTATTCATGATAGCATCAATTTCATGGTATGTCATATCCCATTTTTCCATCAAGTAAGGTACGATAGCTGGGTCAATATCACCACAACGAGTACCCATGATTAAACCGGACAATGGAGTGAAACCCATGGAAGTATCGATGGAACGACCACCTTTGATTGCAGTAACAGAAGAACCATTACCTAAGTGACAGGATACGATACGAAGATCGGACATGTGTTTACCCATCAATTCAGCTACACGTTGTGCCACATATTTGTGGGAAGTACCATGGAAACCATAACGGCGAACACCTAAATCAGTGTATGCTTCGTATGGAAGACCATATAAGAATGCCTCAGCTGGCATTGTTTGATGGAATGCTGTATCAAATACACCAACTTGTGGTACATTTGGCATAATTTTTTGGCATGCTTCGATACCTTGGATATTTGGAGGATTGTGAAGTGGAGCGATTTTTGCGCATTCTTCCAAAGCTTCCATCACTGCTGGTGTAATTAATACGGAATCAGCAAATTTTTCAGCACCATGTACTACACGATGACCTACAGCGTCGATTTCATCCATGGAACCAATCACGCCATGTTCTGGATCAACTAAAATATCCAATAAGACTTGTAACGCCACTTTGTGGTCAGCTACTGGTTCGATGCGTTCTAATTTGTCTGCATCTGGACGACGATGAGTGAAAATTGCATCATCGGAACCGATTTTTTCGAATTGACCTTTCGCCAATACAACTTCATGCTCCATATCAATTAATTGATACTTCAAGGAGGAGCTACCGCAGTTTACGACTAAAACGTTCATTACTTATCCCTCTTTCTTAGTAACTTGAATGTGCCCATTCACACGTTGATTGATATCTTCTCCTTGCGGAGATTGATCACTGTATGAATAGCGTATATTCCACAGTACACCTTTGTTGATGAAAGTATACTGAGTGAACCGAATTGTTTGCCCATTGGAACCCGCCGTCGCACTTGATTTAACGGCATTCACACCGTCTACTTGCACAGCTTCTTGAGTCCATTGTGCTTTAGCACCAGCTTGACCTAATTCTTTGGCCAGTTCCTGTTGCGCTAATTTTGTGCCCTCTTCTAATGTTGGCAATGGTACACCTGTAGAAGCTTGTGTAGCGCTTACATAGACACCATAATTTTTATCTAGTCCTGCATAGATGGTCAAAGGTTGTCCCTTTTCATTAGCTGTAATTCTATCCAACTGACCGAAGTCAAACGGAGAATCCACAATCACTTCAGATTGACCTACATTGATGACTTTCTGACCAAAACTATAGGTATCGATGGCTTGTTGACTACCACAGCCACCCAAGAACAACACCATCCCTAAACCAAGGGCTATGATATATTGTTTCATATACTTACCTCTAATAGACACAATTTCTACACTCAATTATAACACTAATTCAAGGTTTTTTTCTACCCTTTTTTGTGACTTCTTTCATACAATATAGTGTTATTAAGCATACTTAAAATTCAATAAATAGGCTCTCTATTGCATAATTAATTGACTTATTATATTGACGATACATATACATCTATTTTTTTGTTATATCTCATAAACTCTAAAAATTTGTTACATACATCTTCTTCGCATTTGAATTTACAAAGTTTTATAGGATGACCACGTTCAACAACAGACACATAAAATTGTTTTTCTTTAAACTCTAGAGAAACATATACTTCTGCCCATGGTCCTTTTCCAGAATCTAAAATAAAATACTCATACTCATCTATTTTGAGATTCTCTAAAACTCTTCTTAGTTCGTTAATTTTCATCCCCCGTACAGCTCCTATATAAAAACATATCTTGATGTTCATCATAAAAATGTTTAAATGCCATCGAAGTATCTCTTAATAGATATGCAAAATATTCTACCGCTTGACCTTCATTATCAAAGTAGCGATTTCCATAAATCTCATTACGTTCAGTATAGTATACGGATATGCCTCTAGGCGTATAATCTAATGCTATTGTCAATGGTGTAAGCGGTGTTCCATCATCAGCTATATTATAAGTATTCTTAGGAATATGATTCTCCACAAGCAATTGTTTAAGCTCTTTAACATTCATTTTACTTCATCCCTTTCTATATCTATAGTATATCACTTCCCATTCCAACTAGTTACCCCATGGGTATCATTTATGAAAGTTTTATCTCATGATATACTAATATACATAACAGGAGGTACTAGACCATGAACACCATCGGAATTATTGCAGAATATAATCCCTTTCACAAAGGGCACGCCCATCAATTACAAGAGCTTCGCCGTGCATATCCAGAAGCAACTTTGCTCGTTGTAATGAGTGGCGATTTCGTGCAACGGGGGACACCTGCCATATTTTCTAAATTTCACCGTGCCCAATGGGCTGTCATGGGTGGTGCCGATATTGTGTTTGAGCTACCTTCTATGTTCGCCGTTAGTTCTGCGGAATATTTTGCATCCGGTGGAGTCAGATTATTACATGCCCTAGGGTGTGACGCTATCTCATTTGGTGCCAGCCATACCCAAATAGAAGAACTTGTATCCATTGCAGAAACTCTAGACCGTCCTAGTACACAAGAATCATTGCGCACGTTCTTGACTCAAGGATACTCCTATGGTACAGCTTTTCGTAAAGCAATTCAGCTTTACCATTCAACAAACACCTCATTGAATACTGATAATTCCTTTGGCAAAAACTCACAGGACAATATAATTTCAGCAACAAAACATCCCTCATCAGAGAACAATTCATTAGAAAAGTCAAATCACATAAGTATGTTAAATACTGACCCTAACACCATTTTAGGCATTGAATACATACGTGCCTTACATCGCTATCATATCGAGTTAAACATTACTCCCGTGGAGCGCACTAGTTCCCATCACAATCCAACTCTAGGTGATTCGTTACCATCTGGCACAGCTTTACGAAATGCTATTTATGCATCCAAACAAACATCTTCCAGGCTATCCAGATCTCACAACATGCTACAAATATCTGATACCTCTTACGTACCTTGTGCCTCATTAAAAGACGATGCATCTATCTCGTTAGATGAATTAGGAATCGATGCCTCATCTTTAGAAGAAGACACTTTCAATTGGCATCACTACTTCCCCCCTATGGTAGCCCCTCTCGCTATAGACATCGTAGAGGCCAACTATTACGCTAACTTAGAGCGCTATTATGATATGATTCATTTCGCCAGCCGTGTATCAAGCAAAGAAGATTTGCAAACTCTACAGGATATGAGCGACGGTTTAGAGGAGGCATGGCTCACTGCGAGCGCCCTCTCCTCTTGGGAGCAAGCCCGTGAAAGTTTAAAATCAAAACGCTACACCTATGCTCGTCTCGATCGCATCGCTACCTACAGTCTCTTCCACCGCACCAAAGAGATGTTCCAAGAGTGCCACCAACAAGGACCTACCTATGGTCGACTGCTCGCTTTCAACGACCGAGGTCGTCAATATTTAAAAGAAAAACATACCTCCATTCCCATTGTGCAAAAGTGGGCCCCTTTCTGTCAGCAAGTAACGGGAATTACCAAAGTACTGTGCGAGCAAGATCAACTAACAAGTCGACTATGGAGACTCACTATAGATAATCCACGCTATCGTGACAGTCATTATGATTACACCACGAGTCCTATGTATGTACTATAGTCTACATGTAACTTTTTCATATATAACCCTATCAAGGTTGTAAAGTAAACGCAATGACACTCCTTTTTTATGAATAAACATATACCTCGGGCGATAGCTTTTGCTCTCTCCCAAAATATTTTATAGAACCCCAAATGTACAAAAAGTCCCCTGTACTGAATGCATCATTGCACTCAGTACAAGGGACTTTTCTATTACAACCATTCTGGAGGGTCTACGATCATCTTACCGCCTTCGATATCAATGGTTAAGACCACTGTTTTCAAAGCAGGCAACAACAAATCAGGTTCACCCTCTTTGGCTACCACGTAAACATCATTCGCACCAGGTTGCAATACTTCTTTTACAATGCCTAAATCATTGCCTTCTGTATCTTCCACGGCAAGGCCTTCGATTTCAAAGATATAATATCTATCTTCTGGCAATTCCACCAAATCTTGTCTTGGCACTTTTATTTCTTGTTTACCTAAACGCTCTACAGCGGTGCGGTCAGGCAATTCTTTGAACGTAGCCAAAATAAACTGCTTATGAAACTTTGCAGATGTAATATGGTATGTTTGACCATTAATGTAGCACACATCCATTTTCATAAACCGTTCTGGGAAGTCTGTTCTCGGCAATATACGAACATCGCCCCGCACACCGTGCGGAGCGACGATCACACCGATGGTAATCAGTTCTTGGGTATCCATTATTTACGGAATGCCACAACTTTGCCATCTTCTAGCAAAATTTCAGACCCTAGAAGAGCATCTAAGTTATCACCGATTTTCACAGTAATCGTTTGCTCCATTTGGCCTTGGGCGATTTCAGAACCAATTTCAAGCTTTTCCGCTTCTTTCAAATGCTCTGCTACTTGAGCTTTGAACGCTATACGTTGTTGCTTATCTTCCTCGATTTGTTGACGCAATTGGATTAAACCTTGTGCATCAATTTTTGCTTGTTCACTTAACAAACGTTTTGCTTGGAACTCGATTTGTTGTAAATCTTGATCCACCATGTCCATTTGTTGTTGTAAATCAGCAACGATTTTGTTTTTTAAAGTGTCCGTAACCTTAGACTTAATTGCCACGGGTACGCGTAATGTCATTTCTTCCATGTTACCACCCTTTTAGACAATATCAACGGATATCTTCTTGTTCTCTTTAATAGCCGCTGCTTTAGCCACAGCGCGAATCGCTTTCGCAATCTTACCTTGCTTTCCGATTACTTTACCCATATCATCAGGAGCGACACGGATTTCATAGACTTCCACTTGATCGCGAACTTCCATAGTAACAGAAACGGCTTCAGGTTGCTTAACTAATGATTGAACAATTAATGTAATTAATTCTTGCATCACAGTACGCCTCTCTATTAATTATTTTTTAGCGTCAGCAAATTTTTGCATAACACCATGTTTTTTGAACAAGGAGCGAACAGTATCAGTAGGTTGTGCACCTTTACCCAACCATTCTAATGCTTTCTCTTCGTCAATATTAACGATTGCTGGGTTTTTAGTAGCATCGTATTGACCTACTGTATCAACTGGACGGCCTTCGCGTGGAGCGCGGGAGTCAGCAACAACGATACGATAGAAAGGAGCTTTTTTAGCACCTAAACGAGTTAAACGGATTTTTAACATTCTTCTTTCACCTCCTTAAATAGAATATTATCCCATGAACGGTAATTTAGGGAACATGCCCTTCTTACCTTTGCTCATAGACTGCATTTGCTTCATAAACTTGCGAGCCTCTTCAAATTGTTTGATCAATTGATTCACTCGCTGCACTGTAGTGCCGGAACCTGCCGCAATACGTTTACGGCGAGAACCATTCAACATATTAGGATCCGTACGTTCCGCCATCGTCATAGATTTGATGATAGCTTCAATTTGACGTACTTCTTTATTATCTAAGTCAAAACCAGCTAACTGGTCTTTCAATTTACCCATACCAGGCAACATCCCCAAGATATTTTGCAAAGGCCCCAGTTTGCGAATTTGATTCATTTGTGCCAAGAAATCATCTAAGGTAAAGCTATTTTTGGCCATCTTTTCAGCCATTTTTTTCGCTTCTTCTTCATCGATAGAACTTTGCACATTTTCAATCAATGTTTTGAAATCGCCTAAATCAAGAATACGAGACGCCATGCGATCCGGATGGAATACTTCTAAGCCGTCCATCTTTTCGCTAGTACCAGTAAATTTAATAGGTGTTCCTGTTACTGCTTTAATAGAAAGCGCTGCACCACCACGGGCATCACCATCCATTTTTGTTAGAATGACACCATCTAGGCCCAAGTAATTATTAAATGCTTCTGCTGTGCCTACTGCATCTTGACCAATCATGGCATCTACCACTAGCAAGATTTCATGAGGTTTTACTTCGGACTTGATATTAGCGAGTTCATCCATCAATGTTTCATCAATGGCTAAGCGGCCTGCTGTATCGATGATGACAATATCTTTGAACAAGCGTTTTGCCTCTTCAATACCAGCTTTAGCAATCTCCACAGGATTTGCCCCCGGCGTTTCATTCGCAAATACAGGAACATCGATTTGAGCTCCCACTACTTGTAATTGTTTAATCGCTGCTGGACGATACACATCGGCTGCTACTAGCATTGGATTCTTACCTTGTTTACGAAGATGTACAGACAACTTACCAGCCGTAGTCGTTTTACCCGCCCCTTGCAAACCTACCAACATAATGATAGTCGGTGCCTTAGGAGAAATCATAATACGACTTTCAGTGCCACCTAATAACTCGGTTAATTCGTCATTCACAATTTTAATGACCGTTTGCGCTGGGTTCAAGGAACCAAACACTTCCTCACCCAAGGCTTTATCCTTGATACGGGCAATGAAATCTTTCGCTACTCCAAAGTTTACGTCAGCTTCTAACAAAGCAAACCGAACTTGTCGTAACGCTAGGTTAACATCTTCTTCAGAAATTTTACCTTTTCCTTTTAAGGATGCAAAGGCTTCTTGTAATTTATGTGTTAAATTTTCAAAAGCCATACTAGCCCTCCAATTGTGTTAATAATGATTGAATCGATTCAGATGTAATGGCAGCAGATACTAGCTCTTCTCTAATCTGTTTCACAATCTTTCGCCGTAGTAAATATTGTTCAATGAGGTGTAACTTTTGTTCATAGCCCTCCATACTAGCTTTTGCTCGTTCAATATTATCATGAACAGCTTGCCTAGAGATATGCATTTCTTCTGCAATTTCACCTAGTGACATATCATCTTCATGATGTAAGGCATAACACTCTCGTTGTCGCTCCGTCAGCAAAGATCCATAAAAATCTAACAACAAACTAATTGTCATTCGTTCTTCCATGGTCCCTCCTTCTAAGCGTTTTGAAAGTATTATCTGTCAAGCAAAAAATATTTACACCCTATATTACCAATATTTACCTAACTTGTCAATAGTTGTAAAGTGAATTGCCTTTACACACAAAATAATCTATACCACAACATCTTATATTTTGTACTGCATCGCGTCTTATGGTAACTCATTTTTATATTTTGTTTCCAATTTTTCCAGCATACATGTTTCACCTATTCCTCAACAGGTACTGTAATTTTAGATAAATAGTCTTCACGTTTTGTCTCTGTCCAATAATTTCGTACTGGTTCTATATATACGGAACCTGCAATTTGCAACCCTTCATAGGATAAGTAACTGCTGACCTTGTCATATATCCACTGCGCCTGCTCTTCATAGAGTCCTGTATAGAACATTTCTAAATACATCCCTCTAGGACGTGTGACAATCTCCATATCCCCTTCATAATCAAACCCTACATCGGTGCAATAATGGCTGTACTTGATGATATCTCCCTGTTCATAATCTGCGCCGTCTATAGCCATACCGATTTGGATGGCTTTGAAAGGGACTTCCTCTATAAGCCTAGCTTGATGTTCTAATAAAGTAAACAACTTTTTCTTTCCTTTTTCTGTTGCATCATAAGGAGTTAGTGCATAAAAAGATTCTTCTTTCATACCAAAGAACAATCGATTTTTAGGTATTTTTAAATATCGTTCTAAGTTAAATAAGGTTCTCTCTAAATTCATTTTATTTGTATATAAATCATTAATCTCTCGATCAAAGCCATAGCGTGCATCTTCTAATAAGGTTTTCAACATATGCGGCCCTCGATGTTCCACATAGTCTTGAATATCTTTCAAGGATAGATTTAGTTTTTTTAGGGTCAAAATAATCTCTAATCGATAGCACTCTTCTAATGTGTAATAGCGATATCCATTATCTTCAATTTTTGCTGGCAAAAATAATCCTAATTTTTCATAGTATAAGATCGTTTGTTTTGATATGCCATAAATTTTCGACACATCTCCAATCGTCATATAAATATTTCGCATAGATACTATCCTTTCTACTGTATTTCTAACAGGTATTTAGATTTTCTAATAGGTTACTACATTTAACACGTTTAACACGTTTAACACATTTAATACATCTAACCCCTGTAATGCCTTTTATACTCATATTGCTTATAATACATTTACAATATTTGCAATCTCTGTATTATCTGTAATTTTTTTAACACTTCTTTTATTTCATTTCCTGTAATACATAAGTATTTCGCCAAAACTAAACTATAGGTATATAGTTTTAACTACACCTATACTATAGCATAACTATGGGCTTTTTAATATATTGAGTTTCATTCATATATTTTCATCTATTATTAAATTAACTCTCATAAAAAAGTCTAGTCCAGAACCTTTTAAGTTCTATAAACCTTATGCTATCAATGGTTGATGATAGATATGAAAAATTTTAAAAATAATTCTTTTTATTTGTTGACTCTACCACAACCATATACTTTATTATAATAACAGAGGACAGGTACTAGATGTACAGGAGTTCTCAATGAGCAAGTTAATAAGTATAAACTATATTGTAAAAGGAGGCTATCCCTATGGCATGTGGACACAAAGGTCGCGAATTTTACGCGAACGATCCAGAAAAATTAGCACGCTACGATATGGCAATGCGTCATATTGAAGCAGCTCGTGAAGAAGGTCAATCTTCCGAGGAAATCCATGCTATGTTCAACCGCATTATGAGCGGCAACACGGCTGGTAAATGTAAGCACAAAAAAGGTTGATTCAAATACGTACGCCCATACTATTAGAATATACCCCAACCTTTGAGTGAAATAGATAGGACGATGTCCGAAACAAAACCCCAACTCTTCTTCCCTTGAGTTGGGGTTCTATTTTTGTGTTAAAACTATTACTGACCACGCTTATATACATAATTCCAGCATTTTGTATAATATCCACAAAAAGGACTATAGCAAATCGTACCTAGTTCGTATTTGTTATAGTCCTTTTCTATTGTATGACATACGGTGAATGTTCATGTAAGTCCTATTACATAGATATTACAATAAAGTTATGAACTTCTCCGGATCATCATATAGGCTGATGATTACACTTTTGCACGTTTTAACCGCAATGCATTACTTACCACAGTAACAGAGCTAAATGCCATGGCGGTTCCGGCAATGATAGGGCTCAAATACCCTATGGCTGCCAATGGAATACCAATGCAGTTAAAGATCAATGCCCAGAATAAATTTTGTTTAATATTTGTCATCGTTTTACGACTAATCGTCACGGCTTGTACTAAGGTACGCAAATCATTTCGCACTAATACGATATCCGCCGCCTCAATGGCTACGTCCGTACCATGACCGATACCAAATCCAATATCTGCTAGCGCTAAAGCTGGCGCATCATTGATACCATCTCCCACCATGCCAACGGATTTTCCTTGACTTTGTAATGTGGCGATGGTATTTGCTTTATCTTGTGGCAGTACTTCCGCTACTACGTGAGTAATTCCTGCTTGGGCAGCTATATAGTTCGCTGTGCGCGCATTGTCTCCTGTGACCATCCACACATCGATGCCTTGCTCTTGTAAAGCCTTTACAACCTCAGGAGTTTCTGGACGCAATGTATCTGCTACAGCCCAAATACCGTGTACTGTGCCGTCTACTAACAAGACGGATACAGAATTGCCTTGTTCTTCCAGACTGTGGATCTCCGCTTGCCATGGCGTGATATCAACACCTAGTTCTTGCATCCAGCGAGTATGACCAACCCGAATCAATTTATCCGCTATACGTCCTTCCAATCCTTTTCCTGGAATATCTTGGAAGTCTTTCACGATCATTTGTGGCACGCCTTTGCTAGCACCGTATTTAGCAATGGCTTGTGCAATAGGGTGAGTAGAACCTTTTTCAAGATTCACTGTGAAAGCTAAGTTATACATTTCATCACCTGCTGTATATATCACTTTCGTAACAGATAGCTTTCCTTCTGTTAAAGTCCCAGTTTTATCCATGATGATCGCATTGATATGACCTGCTTTTTCTAAAAATTCTGCGCTTTTAATAAGCACACCATGTTCTGCCCCAAGGCCTGAACCTACCATGATGGATGTGGGTGTCGCCAAGCCCAAGGCGCACGGGCAGGCAATTACAAGCACAGCTGTGCCATATAATAAAGCTTCTCCTACCGTAGATCCTAATGCAAAATACCAAATAATCATGGTAAGAATGGCAATACCGATGACTACCGGCACAAAATAGGATGCTACCACATCCGCGATACGCTGAATGCTCGCTTTAGATGCTTGCGCTTGTTCCACTACTTTGATGATTTGGGATAACATAGTTTCCTCCCCAATAGCAGTGGCTTTCATAATAAATGTGCCCGACATATTAACTGTAGCGCCTATGACTTGACTAGACTGACCTTTTTCTACAGGTACGCTTTCACCTGTCAACATAGCCTCATCCACTGTGGAATGACCTTCTAAAATAATTCCATCTACTGGCACTTTTTCGCCGGCCCGCACTTGGATCTTGTCACCTAGGACAATCTCCTTCGTAGGAATGTCCATCCACTCCCCATTGCGTTCCACATGGGCCACTCTAGGTTGTAATGCCACTAATTTTTGAATGGCCTCAGACGTACGACCCTTAGCAATATCTTCTAATAGTTTGCCCAATAATATAAAAGTAATTAACCATGCCGAAGTTTCAAAATATACATCGTGATTCCCCACTGCCATTTGGTAAATGCTAAATCCATAGGCTACGGAAGTTCCCAATGCGACTAGCACATCCATGGTAAGTGTACCACTACGAATGGCTGCAAAAGCGCTAGTGTAAAAAATCCAGCCCGCCCCAAACTGAGCAATCGTAGCTAACACCAATTCAACCTCATGCGATAACATAGGCCAATGCCATAAATAGTGCCCCATCATGGACACCATCATCGGAATAGCCATGAGAGCAGCCACGCCTAAGCGGATATATTGCCCTTTATGAGATGGTTTTTCTACCTTCATATCCGCATCAGTAGCAATATGTGCTTCAAATCCAATTTTTTCAATGGCAGCGATGACTTCTGTAGCACCAATCGTGCTATCATCTGTATACGCTACCGTTCCTTTATTGGTCAGCAAATTGACTTTCACATCTTCTACACCATCTAATTTGCTAACTACTTTTTCTACACGCCCTACACAAGCTGCGCAATGCATGCCGATAATAGAAAATTCTTCTTTACGCATGATTCCTCCTAATGATATATGGTTCTATATGAAAGATATTTAAATTTCTCAATATAAATATATTAACATATATCCAACCTATTTCATAGTACATGGACTATACAAATCTAACTGTATATACCTTATACAAATCTCGCAGTATATGGCTTACACCGATTTAATAGCTATCGATTGTCTAACCCACCGTGTTTACACAAACTATTGTATCCTGTCCGTATTATGCTGTCCGATTATACAGATCTAACACTCTATATTTCATATAGCAACAGTGTTCCACTAACTTATGTTATACTATAGGTATTCAACGATTGTAAACTCATTTTTATTATTCTTATCCAGGAGTTCCTATGTCAGACATTCCACAATCTTATATCACCATAGCCGATGAATTTAGAACTGAATATATCATAGAAAAGTCACGTTTCATTTCCACTATCGCTCCTGTTACTACTGAGGCTGAGGCACAAGCTTTCATCCAACGTATATCAAAAGAATTTTGGGATGCTACTCACAACTGTACAGCTTATGCCATTGGTCCCCGCCAAGAACAACAGCGTTCCTCTGACAACGGCGAGCCATCTGGTACAGCCGGAAAGCCAATGTTAGAAGTATTAAAAAAGACGGGGATCACCAATGTGGCTGTCGTAGTGACTCGCTATTTTGGTGGCATTAAATTAGGTGCAGGCGGCCTCATTCGTGCCTACTCTCACAGTGCAGCCAAAGCTGTCCAAGAAGGTCCTAAACTTCTCATTGCACCACGTCAAATCGTGACTATCTCCATAGATTATTCTAACTTTGGAGCCATAGAGCGCCAACTACAAACTCTAGAGCTTCACTATACAGCATCGTTTACAGATCTAGTATCTATTGAAATCTATGTAGAACCAGAAGCTGTAACTGCCCTCGAAACAGATTTGACCAACCTAACCGGGGGAAATCTAACATGGCAATTGCATGAAGTTCGCATGGTAGAATTACCATATGTTGCTGATATAACTGAAAACTGATGTTTAGATGTCACATATATGCAATTGGCAATAGAATACAACAAAAAACCACGGTGTCTTCCTTCACCGTGGTTTTTTGTGCTTCTTGTTGGAGTCCTCTATATAAAGGGAAAGTACGCTAAATTAATTGTTGCAGCATTCTGCTACAAATACTTCTACAACTTCTTCATCTTGTAATTCAGAAGTCCAAGGATGTGGCCAGCCTTTAATGCTATTATCTTTGCATTGGCTTGCTTCACATGCTTCTAAACGATGTTCTTTTAAATTTTCTATCCATGCTGATACTAAACTCATATTAGTTACTTCCTTCCTTGTATATACACTCTAAAGTGTATGTTCTTATTGCATGTCTGTAGTATACAAGAGTCTAGACCATTTGTGAAATGACAGATAGTTATTATCTCATAAACTATTTTTTATAATACTTTTTATAGTCTTTTTATTAAATCGAATTTAATTATAACTAACATGCATATCGTCCATAACTTTTTGACGTTTATTTGACGATTTTTAATGATAGAGAAAACAAAAGAGCACACATGTATAACATATGTGCTCTTGTCTGTGGCGGAGGATTAGGGATTCGAACCCTAGCGCCGGTAACCCGACCTAACGATTTAGCAAACCGTCCTCTTCAGCCTCTTGAGTAATCCTCCACGATACCCATTAAGGATATCACAAGTTGATTCTATTTGTCAATCATTTTTTATAATTCATAGCCAACTTCTACAACTTCAACTTCTCCAGAGTTTGGATGCATCATTAGTCCATGGACTGCCACATCCTTTGGAATCAATGGATTCATGCGAAGCATGCTCACTGTTTCTTGTACATTATCTACTGGGTGAGAAAATCCATCAGCCCAACGCTCTAATTCGTGATGCACCATTTGAATCGCCTCAGGTGCTACACCACGTGATAACATAGCCTTGGTTAAGCTTTCAGAAGTCGTTTTCGCCATGCCACATTCGTAGTGACCGATGACAAAAATTTCAGATACACCTAACTCATAAATACACACTAGCAAACTACGTACCACGCTATCAAACATACCTGAAATGGAGTTACCCGCCGATTTGATTACTTTTGCATGACCTCGTTCAATACCAAGAGCTTGCTCCATAAAATTCACTAATCGCGTATCCATACATGTCAAAATCGCAATTTCACGAGTTGGCACCTTACTTACTGTTGGAGGCTCATCCCCATGTTCTTTGGTCGTACTGTCTAGAAATTCTCGATTATGTCGCAATATTTCATTTAATAAATTCATCAGTCACCTCACATGAAATTATCGAATTCGTTTTTTATAATGTTGGGAATTACCTTGCTGTTTCCAGCCTACACGATCACCAATAGACATAACGCGACGAGTTAAACATTCTTTACATTGGTCCGCATTGTCATCTACACAAGGTTTGTTATCATACAACAAGTACTTCGCACGATGCTCTGGTACTGTGATGATAGGCATTAAGATATTCGCTCCAGCCGCCAATCCTTTTTCACGACCTAGTTTGTCTAAAGCTTGCAATGCTGTGGTAGCCGCAATATTAACATCTTTTAAGAATAAACGTGTTAGAGCAATCATTTTTAAGCCTAACTGCACTCGCTCTAGTTTACCCTCTTGTGAGTCTATACCTAACTCCAAAGCACGTTGCCCTAGAGGAGTATCATGGTGTACCACATACGGTCCCATACCAATCATATCAATATCCATATCACGATAGAATAAAATGTCGTTGACAAGATCATCTAGTGTTTGTCCTGGTAACCCAATCATAACCCCTGTGCCGACTTGAAATCCTACCTTGCGCAAAGACTTCAAGCAATTCACACGTGTCTCAAAGGAGTGTAAGGCATCCTTTGGATGGATCATCTCAAATAAGTCTTTGTTCGTTGTTTCAATGCGAAGAAGGTAGCGATCCGCACCTGCTTCACGCATACGTCGGTATGCTTCTTCCGATTGCTCCCCTACACACATGGTGATGCCTAGCTCATTGTTGCTTAACTTTTTAATATCGCGAATTAAATCCACCACATAATCTACAAAGGCATCATCCGTACGTTCTCCGGACTGTAATGTTAAAGAGCCATACTCATGATCGTAGGCCCATTGTGCCATTTTTAATACGTCATCACGAGACATATCAAATCGTTCTGTCTTGCTATTTTCATGACGGATGCCACAATATAAACAGTTTTTGATACAACGATTGGAAAACTCAATGAGTCCACGGTAATAGGCTACCTTATCTACATAAGCAGCTTTTACTTCATAGGCTTTTTTATATATTTTTTGTAATTCTCCCTCATCCGTAATGGTCATGAGAAATCGTAACTCCTCTTCCGTTAACCACTCGTCGCCGACAAGGTCTTTTTGTAAAATACTATCTACTTTCATAATTCCTCTATTAAAACACATGCAATACTTATAATTCCTTACGATAGGCAATGGTATTTGACCCATCTATAGCTATAGGCAATGGATCCAATACAAATCCTTTTAATTCTTTTGGTAACTGTGAAAGTTCTGTCACTTGATGTTCACAGATATAATGTGCCAATGAACCACGCATCTGTTTTGACGATGTACTAAGCTGCTTCCACACACCATTACGATGCTCTAAAAATTCTATGGTTACCATCTTAGGATGGTTAATCCATTTAGAATATTCCTTAGATGCCAAATTGATTATCCAATCTTCCTCACCTATAGCGGCATCCACTAAAGGTTGCCACCAGGCATAGAGATTTGTTTTTTCCTCTTTCAATACAGGATCAATTAAATCCAGCCGATATCCTTTGATACCACTATTAGGGGCTACTAAGCCATACAAGGCAGACCCTATCCATACATGGGTATTGGCGAATGCTTTTCCTTCCTCTGAAAGTCCATCATAGTCAAAATTTTTGAAAGATAGCCCGTCATAGCTAAGCGCTGCCATGCCTTCTACTTCTTTGTCATAATTTTGATAAAAAGCATATACTTCATCTAAGACTGTATCTTTTATTTTTAAAGCTTTTCCTAGACCTTCTTTTGATACACCTTGCATATGTTTCACAATTTGTTCCGTCATATGCGGTGCAAACATAGGTCCAGTAGGAGTGCCTTTTATATCTTTTGTTTTACTAGGGGATATAATTAATTTCATTCTGTCCTCTATTCTGTTATTAACACATCTATCCTTTGATGTGTCTCATCATTTTAAATACATATAAAAGTGCATTTAAAAATTTTCAACTTTGTATTATTTACAACATCTTTATACTTATCTAGTATACCATATATCGAATACTTTTGATATAGATTCTATCATATATATTAGAAAATACAAACATATACATGATACACTCTACTCGTTTATCCTACCTCTAGGTCCTATAATAACTTTAAAATCTCAACGAGACTTTTATCTAACTAAGCACATTGCTATTAAAACCAACTCAGTTTGTCCTATAACCCTATATAGAGATGCAAAAGCCATTACAACCTTTTTGTTGGGCGCTATACACAAAGAAAACCCCTCAAACACAAGTGTTCAAGGGGTTTTTGACTAGCAAATCAATTATTTCAATTCGATTGTTGCGCCAGCTTCTTCTAATTTAGCTTTTAAAGCTTCAGCATCAGCAGCAGCTACGCCTTCTTTAACAGCAGCAGGAGCGCCGTCAACGATAGCTTTAGCTTCTTTTAAGCCTAAACCAGTAGCTTCACGTACAACTTTAATTACGTTGATTTTGGAAGCACCAGCGTCTTTAAGAATTACGTCGAATTCGGATTTAGCGTCAGCACCGCCAGCAGCAGCACCAGCAGCAGCTACAGCTACAGGAGCAGCAGCAGTTACGCCGAATTTATCTTCGATTGCTTTTACAAGATCGTTAAGTTCTAAAATAGTTGCAGTTTCTAATTCAGCAACGATGTTTTCGATGTTCAATGCCATGATTGATATCCTCCATTTTTGATATATGTTATCTTAGTTAATTGTGTTGCTATTATGCAACAGTTTCGTCTTTTGCTTCCGCAACAGCTTTTACTGCGTACGCTACATTGCGAACTGGAGCTTGAAGCACGGAAAGAAGCATGGAAAGCATACCTTCGCGGTTCGGCAAGTTTGCAATTTCTTGTACTTTTGCAGCATCAAGAACTTCACCTTCCACAATACCAGCTTTAACAGTTAAAGCTTCAGTTTTTGTGTCTTTAATGAAGTTTTCAAGAATACGAGCTGGAGCTACAGCGTCTGTGCTAGAAGTTGCTAATGCAGTAGGACCTTCTAAATGCTCAGAGAAAGCTTCGTAACCTAATTCGTTAGCAGCGATGCGAGTCAAAGTATTTTTGATTACTTTGTATTCCACACCTTCAGCCAAGAATTTACGACGAAGATCTGTTACTTGAGCAACAGTCAAACCGCTATAACCAACTAATACAGCACCTTTCGCTTGAGAAAGAGTTTCTTTCATTTGAGCTACAACTGCTTGTTTTTGTTGAGTGACAGCCATTAGAATACCTCCTTGTAGATTTTTGGTGATTTTCTATGTACTATCTTAGCGTAAAAACGACCTCAACGAAGACGTTGAGGTCGAGAACCATTCCATAATAGATTGGATTCAGCCTCAGCGGGCGAGTTTCCTCATTAAATCAAATGATGCCAGCCGTCTACAGCTAAGAGAACATATATAATTATTGTTCCTTGCTAGTGCTTGTTAATTTAAACACGTTCATAGGAACGCCAGGACCCATAGTGGAGCTAAGCGTCACAGTTTTAATGTATTGACCTTTAGCTGCTGCAGGTTTAGCTTTAACAATAGTATCAACGATTGTACGGAAATTGTCAAGTAATTTCGCATCATCGAAAGATGCTTTACCGATAGGACAAGCAATAATACCAGCTTTGTCTGTACGGTATTCAATTTTACCTGCTTTAATTTCGCTAACAGCACGAGCTACGTCAGGTGTTACAGTACCAACTTTAGGGTTTGGCATTAAGCCTTTAGGACCTAAAATTTTACCTAAACGACCAACTTGGCCCATCATGTCAGGAGTAGCTACAACAACGTCGAAGTCGCTGAAACCACCTTGTACTTTTGCTACTAATTCTTCGGAACCAACGATATCTGCGCCAGCATCCTCAGCTTCTTTAATTTTGTCGCCTTTCGCAAATACGAGTACGCGTTGAGTTTTACCTGTACCATGTGGTAATACAACGGCACCACGAACTTGTTGATCAGCGTATTTAGGATCGACGTTCAAATTGAAAGCGATTTCGATTGTTTCGTCGAATTTTGCAGTGGCAGTTTTCTTAACTAATTCAATACCTTCTACTGGTTCGTAGAATTTATCTGCTTCGATAAGTTTTACTGCTTCAGCATATTTCTTACCTACTTTTGCCATTTTTATTCCTCCTTATGTGGTGTAACGGGATGTCCCTCCCACCGATATGTGAGTCACATACCGTACGCTAATTAATCAACGATTTCAATGCCCATGCTGCGTGCAGTACCTTCTACCATACGCATAGCTTGCTCAACAGTGTTAGCATTTAGGTCAGGCATTTTAAGTTCAGCGATTTCACGAACTTTATCGCGACCAACTTTAGCTACTTTATCACGGTTAGGTACTCCAGATCCTTTTGGGATACCTGCTGCTTTTTTCAATAAAACTGCAGCTGGTGGAGTTTTTGTGATGAAAGTGAAGCTTCTATCTTCGTATACAGTAATAACAACTGGGATGATAAGACCAGCTTGTTGAGCTGTTCTTTCGTTAAATTCTTTAACGAAGCCCATGATGTTAACACCTGCTTGACCCAAAGCTGGACCAATCGGTGGCGCTGGACTCGCTTTACCAGCCTCGCACTGTAATTTCACAACTTTACTAACTTTTTTAGCCATGGTGATTACACCTCCTTGCGTCAAAATGTGGTGGTAACGGAGCGAAATTGCCCCTCCCACTGGCAACCTCCCGGCCGCCTAAAAAGGTTAGAGTTATATAATATATTAAAGAATCTTCTCAACTTGAGAATATTCTACCTCTACTGGGGTTTCACGATTAAACATTTCTACATTCAAACGTAGTTTTGCATGGTCGTGATTGATTTCAGTAATAACGCCTGTTCTATCTTCAAAGGCACCGGATGTAATTCGGACAGTTTCTCCTACTTCAACATCAAGAGTTTGTACTGGTTCTTGGTCTAAACCTTGAGACTTCAAGATATAGGCTACTTCAGAATCAGATAGTGGCACTGGTTTTGTTACAGAACCGACAAATCCTGTAACACCTGGTGTATTACGCACCACATACCAAGATTCGTCATTCACTTCCATTTCTACCAGCACATAGCCTGGAAAGACTTTGCGTTTTACTACTTTTTTTACGCCATCTTTTTCGTCAATTTCATCTTCCATTGGGATCAAGATGCGTGAAATCACATCTTCCATTCCCATAGCTTGAACTTTCAACTCCAAAGTGGTTTTTACTTTATTTTCGTAGCCTGAGTAAGTATGTAAGACATACCACTTTTTATCTGTTCCCATTAAAAAAGCCTCCTACCTTACAGCACTCTTTAACAATTTAAAAAGTTCTGCAAATACTGTGTCAACGATACCAATAATAACAGAAATTAAAATTACTGCTACAAATACGGCAATCGTATAGTTCACAAGCTCTTTTTTTGTAGGCCAGACTACTTTCTTGAGCTCAGAGCGCACTTCACGAACGAATTTACCGTTACCATTTTGTTGTGCTTGAGCTTTTGAATTAGTTCCTGCCATGATATCACATTCCTCACGTCAACAAATAATTAACAATTATTTTGTTTCACGGTGTAACGTGTGTTTACCACAGAATTTACAGAATTTATTCATTTCAATACGATCTGGGTTATTTTTTTTGTTTTTGTTTGTCTGATAGTTACGTTGCTTGCATTCAGTACAAGCCATAGTTACTGCGTTACGCATCAGTTTACACCTCTCTTTAAAGTGCCTAGACGGCTATTACTTCATAAACATACTAATATAGACTACCACAAGTGGAAGCCTATGTCAAATGCAATCTAAAAAAGCCAGGCAATTCCTGACTCCTCTATTATTACATAGAACCTCGTAAATAGCAAGCAGTTACCTATGTAAATTATAAATTTTTCGTTTACAAATTTGAATGATAGGTCTATAATAGAAACATAATTTAACTCGTCTTATGGAACACTAGCTCAGCTGGCAGAGCATCTGACTCTTAATCAGAGGGTCCAGGGTTCGAACCCCTGGTGTTCCACCACACCTAGAACCGCATGCCTGTGCGGTTTTTTGTTTTGTAACGTCAAAATTGATTGGCGTAACTTTTTCAAGTTGACCCCATTTTGACCCCAGCTTGACCCCAGCTTACTTGATTCCTTGAAAAATGCACGTAGTCCACGGCTAGCTGTTTTGCTAATTCGTGAAACTACGTGCATTATTTTTATTCTGTTTCTAATATTCGTTGGGCTCGTTCTTTATCTTTCTTTACGATTTGTACGAACTCTTTAATCATTTCCCATTCACCTTCGTGGGCTCGTACTTGCCGTTGTTTTCGTTCTTCAGAGAATCCTTTTCTCCATCCAGTTTTTCGACCAGCTCCTTCACGAACACCACCCCAACCATTGTTATTTTCAGTCATATTTCACACCTTCTCTTGTAAATATCATCTTTTTATTTTGCCCATTACTATAATTAATCTCTAATTCTCTAGATCCCATACATATGCTATACTTTAACAGCAAGGGGACTAAGGAATTAAAATACATCATTTGTTCTTATTTAAACATAATCCACTATATACAGTCAATAATTTCATGTATAATACATTTAACATATATCATGGAAAGGATGTGGAAATAATGAACCCATTACATGAGGTCTTAACATTGAAGGAATGTGCTCAGCTTTGGCATGTTTCCGTCGATACATTAAAACAAAAATGCATCGGTAGGGTAAAAGGGGATTTGTCTTTCACTCAAGAAGAATGTCGCCAATCAGGTAAGACGTGGCTTGTTACCCGTAAAGCTATGACTCGCTTATACGGAGAAGCACCTCAAAATATAGTATAAAATCATAATATGGTATAGAGCCTATACAAAAGGACTGCGACTCTACATGAGTTACAGTCCTTTTACTTTATAACAGCAATGCCCCTACGACACCACCTACTAGCAAGGTAATGTCATAGAATATAAATGTTGGCACGCAAGTATCCCATATATGATTGTGTTGTCCATCTGCATTAAGCCCCGATGTAGGTCCCAATGTAGAATCCGATGCAGGTGATCCCGCATCTCCTAAGGCTGCTGCGATACCGATTAATAAGATGATAGCCGGCACAGAAAAGCCTAAATGCAAACCCATAGGAATATATATGGATGCAATAACCGGAATGGTACCAAAAGATGTACCGATTCCCATAGTAATGAGCAAGCCAACGATAAGCATCACGATAGCTCCCACTAGTTTGGAATCAATAATAGTCACTGTGGCTGATACTAAATGTTCTACAGAGTTTGTTTCTCGCAATACATTCGCATAACCTGCAGCAATTAACATGACAAATGCTATGGTCCCCATCATGCGAATACCACCGTCCACATCTTCATCCATTTTAGACCATTTGATAAGACCTGTAGCAAAGAATACAGCTAGCCCTGCCAACGCTCCAATCGGCAAAGATTTAAAATACAGTTGTGCCACAAAAGCCACCGCTGCTCCCGCTAATCCTTTCCAACAATCCGCCGTCATACGAGTTGTATGCTCTGTAGATTCTTCTTGCACCACCGCAATATCTTCATAGTCACGGTTTCGACTATAGTACACAATGGCAAGCAATAATCCTACCACCATGGATATGCCACCAATCCACATAACGGAAGCTATATCGGAAATCGATACATTCACACCGTTCGCTACCATTTGATCTTTGATAATGGTCATGAATAGCAAACCAAAGCCAACTGGCAATGATACATACGGCGCTTTCAGACCAAATGTTAAGGCGCACGCCACCGCTCTACGATCTATTTTCATACGATTCATCACCACTAATAGGGGTGGAATCAAAATAGGAATGAAGGCAATGTGCACAGGAATTAAGTTTTGTGAAAAACAGGATACAAAGGCGATGAGCAATGTAAATGCCACTTTTTTTGTGCCTACAATATTCGTAATCTTTTTAGTGACTACTGTGGCTAGCCCAGATCGACCAATAACAATGGCTAAGGCGCCCAGTAAAATATAACTAAATGCAGTTTCCGAATTGCCACCCATACCACCGATTAATGACTCAATCGTAGTAGTTACCGTCATCCCTCCTGCTAGGCCTGCCACTAAGGAAGCTACGATAACTGATAACAACACGTTAAATCGTAGCAAACACAGAATCGACATGGCGATGACTGATAGCACTATGGGGTTTAACACTATATCCATTTAGGATCTCCTTCTTTTCTACTTACTCAGCTTGGAGCAACTGTTCTAGGTACGTTCGTTCCCACACATCTCCATAGCCATCTAATTGTTGCAATGCTATTGTACCATAGGTAGCCAAACTTTTAGAAAAAGCTTGATCCACCTCTGTACTAGGATACTCAGTTTTGAGGAAACAAATAGCCCAATGCACACGACCAACTTCTTGTCCATGTTGCTCTACTACACCATGAGATTGGGCAGATTCCAAATAGGATACAGCTGTTTGCGTATCTTCTTTAATTCGGGCTAACAAACCAAGGTATGCCTCAATAGTCGGTCTTCGTCGACTTATGGTATATTGCAAGCATAATTCATAGGATTTTTCAAAATAGGTGGATGCTAATTCATATTGCTGCAATGCAAAAGCTGTCATACCCGCATTGGTGGCAAATACAATCCATGAACTATATAGTTCCGTTTGATCACAATAGTCCAGTGCTTTTTGGTACATCTCTAATGCCGTCTCCAGACGAGACCGACTTTTTTCAACATCTCCTAAATAGTTATAGGCCGCCCCGATATTAATAGCATATCTACGAGCCACAGTTTGGGTTACCGAGAATAAGCGTATGGATTCCTCTAGGAGGGGAATTGCCTGTTCTGGCTGACCTTCCATAATGAAAGCCAATGCTTTCAGTCTTAATATAACCCCAATCTCCTTTTTGAAATGGTACTGCTCTGCCAACGCAAGAGCCTTTGTGGTATATTGATGTATCTCTAGAATATGACGCATTTGCAAGTGATAATAAATCATCTCTTTATAGGCTTTCAACTTATAATTCGATGCTTCTTGTTCCGTACTTTCCTCTAATAATTCTTGAAAGTATCCTAAACCTCGCTCCTTATCACCGATACTCATGTAATATTTACCTGCTCCATATAGGTAAGGCAATTCTAAGGCCCGCACCTCTGGCACATCTCCATACAATATGTACACATGAGCTAACTCATCTTCTATTTCCTGCAAGGCTTTACCCGTTACTTCTCCCATAAAATACCCTGCATAGACAGAGGATAATTCCCCTACCCCAAGTTCTGGAGAGGCATCTTTATTAAAGTTTAAATAATGCATAAAAGATTTTAATTTATACATTAAAGCTTTTTGGTATTGTCCTGCTTCACGGAAATGAAATTCTAGTTGCTTATAGCGAATCATATCTTCCTTAGAGTGTGTTAACCGTTTTTCCCAGGCTTCCCCCAAATAGGCATGCAAAATTTGACGGCGATCGATAGCCATTTGATCTCGTAAATACTCTTTGCACTTGAATTGCTTTAAACTATATTGCACTTCACCATGTTGTGTACGGTAATCAATGAATCCTTTTCTTTCCAACTCCTCTAAAGTTTGCAACAGACGTAGTTTGTCTAAGCCCATATATTGTTCAATCATCCCTAATGGTGCTTCATTATAGAATAAACTGATAAACTCCGCCAATTTACGTTCTTCTTCAGCTAAAGTATCGCATTTCTTGCTATAGAGCAGTTCCATATCTTTAGTCAAACCATAAATAGAACCATATTCTTTCCATAGTTGCATACTTTCTATGAGCACTAACAGATTGCCTCGACTGACTTCTACTAATTGATCCACTATATCTGTGTCCTGTAACGTAGGTTCTCGGTCTAAGATAAAAGCTCGCATCCGTTCATCTGGCAAAGGCAATAAGGAAATACTTTGCAATGCTTTCTGCTGTTCTAAACTTTGCAAGGTTCGTTGATGCATGCCTTTTACTTCCTCTACGTCAGTGACAATGATCATAAGATGTTCAGACCTATGATGTAACAGCAATAAACTCAATAAAGAAAAACTTAAGGAGTCCATCCATTGCACATCCTCAAAAATCAATGTAAAAGGAATTTCTTCCGACACCTGTTCTAGCAGATTTGATACTGCTTGGTACACTACATCAAAAGGCAATGCTTCCGTTACTTCTAAAAAGCCCAAGTCTCGAGCCATACGTCGATCTAACTGTGGAAAGATTTCATAAATACGCCGTAATTCGATGTTTTCCAGACCTTGTAATTCGATTTCTTCAAGTATCTTTCCCACAATAGGAATCCACGCATGCAATAGCAAGCCTTGTTCCTCTTCATAACATTGGCTATCTAACACACATCGGTAGGGCTCTACTTTATCTCGTATATATTCTACGAGGCTCGTTTTACCGCTTCCCGTATCTCCTGTGATACGCAAAGCTAAGGGAGTATCTTCAAAGAAGTGCAAATATTTCTGCACCTCTCCTGCTTCTGCATCACGGCCCTTCAACATCGTATGTTCTACAAAGGACACCGCCTCTTGCTTTTGTACTTTTGATAAATGCATGGCTTCTCGAAGAGAGTTAGGTACACTTTCATCTAAATCATCTGCGTAAATACATTGTAGTTGATGGTATAACTGTTTCCCCATGGTCGTGAAACCTTGGCTCATAATCAGTTCCAAAATCGCACTAAACCGCTCTTCGTTATAGGGGTCATAGGACAATAGGACAGGAATATATCGCTCAATACAGGCGATATTTTTTTCCTCAATCCCTGCATCTACTAAATCATAGACCGCCTCCATGTACATAGATTTAAGACGACTTCGTTCCCCTAAATACCAATCTTCATAAGCCACTGCATCTTTTACATAAAATCCTTGTAAAAATTCCCCTTTGTAAATATCTATATATTGTTTAGGGTTCCTTTGAAATTGATGTACATCCACATAGATATGTGCCGTAGGATTCCATTGTAATACAGCGTTCCTCGGTGATACAAATACATCTGCCCCCAATAGCTTTTTTGCCTCATAAATGGCATTTCTTAAGTTTTTTCTGGCATTGACCTCCGATTTTTCCGGCCACAATAAACCGCTAATTTCATCTCGGAGAGCTACTCCTTTTACCACCATATAATAAATGAGCGCTTGTACTTTTCCATAGGTAAAAAAGATATCTTTCCCATCTACTTGTATCCGTGGTGTCCCTAATAAATGAATTTCTATCCCCATATGATTTCCTTCATTCCATTATGATGGGTCTTATATTTTAGCAAGACCTAACAATCGTTGTTCCTCTGCATCTAACACAGCTTCTATCTCTTCCATGCTATCTGCCAATTGTTTCACAAACTCTGCATCTTGTATAGATCCTAAATTGATTTTCACATTTAAAAAGGCACTCTTTACAGCAGCTCTTGCATTAATCACAGCAATCATCCCATCCGTAATGGCATTAGTATTTCCTTTTACAATGACTATTTCCGTCAAGGGTAATAAAGTATATGCTAATTTACCAATTTCATAAGGCACTAAGGCTGCTTGTTTCGTGGTACGTTGTATTTCAGCTTTACGAAATACTTTTTCTTCATCTGTTTCTTTTGGTAATTTGAAAGCTCCCATTAACTCCATAAAAGCAGCACTATCTTTATTAATATAGTGAACAAAGTCTTCTTTGACTTGGCTTACTTCTTTTTGAATAGCCTTCATCTCCTCATGGACCGCTTCGTATTTTGCATTCCCAATTGTTAAATTCGCTACCATTTCAATTAAAGCGGCCGCCATAGCGCCATTCATCGCCGCCACACTGCCACCTCCTGGGGCTGGTGCACTAGAACCAAGGTCACGAATAAACTCTAATACAGATGCGTTATGTAATTCCATCATTCCTCCTAAAACAATCCTTTAATAGTCCCTTCTGCTGTTACATCCATACCAAGAGCTGCTGGTTGTTTCGGTAACCCTGGCATGACCATAATATTGCTTGTTTGACACACAATAAATCCAGCCCCATTGGCAATTCGTACATCTTGCACAGTAATCGTAAAGTCTGTAGGGGCTCCTAGTAACTCCGGATTATCACTTAAGGAATATTGTGTTTTTGCCACACATACCGGTAAGTCTGCCAATCCCCATGCTTCCAATTGAGCAATTTGCTTTTTCGCTGCACTGGTAAATTCTACACCATTGCCACCATAAATTTCTTTTACAATAGCCGTTAACTTATTAGGAATACTATCTTTCACATCGTATAAAGCAGTTGGCTTGATATCTGTTCCTTCAAGCATACCCATCACTTGTTTTGCCATATCAATACCGCCGGCTCCACCTTTTTCCCAGCATTCATTAAGGCTTACATCTACACCGTAATGATCACATAATTGCAATAATGCATCGATTTCAGCTGGTGTATCCGTAGCAAATTTATTAATACTCACTAATACTGGTAACCCAAAGGCTCTCATATTGGCGATTTGTTTCCCTAAATTCACAAAGCCTCGTTCTAGTGCTTTTACATTTTCTTTGGTCAACTCTGATTTTGGCACTCCTCCATGCATTTTTAAGGCACGGATAGTGGCTACGATGACCACTGCATCAGGGAAGATGTCTCCATAATGACACTTAATATGTAAGAATTTCTCTGCTCCTAAATCGGCCCCAAATCCCGCTTCTGTAATGACTACATCGCCTAATTTTAATCCTAGCTTGGTAGCAATGATAGAGTTACATCCATGGGCAATATTCGCAAATGGACCACCATGGATCAATACTGGTGTATGTTCTAACGTTTGTACTAAGTTAGGTTTGATAGCATCTTTCATGAGTAACGCCATCGCTCCTTCACAACCTAATTGATGAACAAATACAGGGTCTCCAGATAAGTTTGTACCAATTACAATACGACCAAATCGTGCTTTTAAATCTTCTAAATCACGAGCCAAGCATAAAATAGCCATGATTTCAGAGGCTACTGTAATCATGAAATGATCTTCCCTTGGTACACCACTCATAGGGCCACCCATGCCAATGACCACATTACGTAAAGCACGATCATTCATATCTAATACGCGTTTCCAACTAATACGACGCACATCAATTTGTAGTGCATTACCTTGGAAAATATGATTATCAATCATTGCTGATAACAAGTTATTAGCTGCCGTTATGGCATGCATATCCCCTGTAAAATGAAGATTAATATCTTCCATTGGCACTACCTGCGCATAACCACCACCAGCAGCACCACCCTTGACACCGAATACTGGTCCTAAGGATGGTTCGCGCAATACAGCAATACTGTTCACACCAATTTGTTGTAAAGCTTGTGTCAATCCAATAGTAGTGGTAGACTTGCCTTCTCCTGCTGGTGTAGGTGTGATGGCTGTAACTAGTACCAGCTTACCATTCGGCGTATCCTGTAAGCGTTCCATCGCATCAAAGGACACTTTTGCTTTATATTTTCCATATAATTCTAATTCATCTTCTGCTAAATTGCATCGTTTTGCAATTTCCACAATAGGTTCCATTTGTGCCTGTTGGGCAATTTCAATATCACTTAACATGAGTCTCCCTCCTTATACATCGCTATGCACTTGCATGACCATAACGCAGGTTACAGCAATTCTTTACTGTTCAAGAATTCCAACACTTTTCACTAGTACTATAGTAAAGAAATAGTCTATTACGAACATCATACAACGATTTACCATATTTCGTCTATCAATAATTACACTTAAAGCACTTTCCTTTTCTATAACAAGTTATAAAAAAACACCATATATCCAGAACTGGTATATATGGTGTTTATTTACATTCTATTATGCATGCGCATCTGCCATAGCTTCCAAATGTTTTTGTTCTAGAGCCGATACTTCTTCATCTGTTAGTGGGTGATCTATATATCGTTTTAAATCTTCTGCAGATACTTCCTGTTCCCACCGTCCCACAATAGCTGCAGCGATGCAATTACCTAACAAGTTACATACGGTACGACCCATATCTAACACACGGTCTATCCCCAAAATTAAAGCTAAGCCTTCCACTGGCAGTCCAAAGGCTGCACTTGTAGCTGCCACCACAATTAAGGATCCGCCTGGTACCCCTGCAATTCCTTTAGTGGACAACATCAACGTAATCATCATTAAAATTTGTTGATCAATCGGAAATGGAACACCATAGACTTGTGCAATAAAGACAACCGCCAATGCGGAGTACAACGTAGAGCCATCTAAATTAAATGTATATCCCAAGGGAAGTACGAAGCTTACAATATGATTGGGAATCCCCATCTTTTTCAATTTCTCCATAGCAATTGGTAATGCTGCCTCTGATGCGGCTGTGGTAAATGCTAAGATAGTAGGCTCTTTCAATGCGATGAATAATTTAAATAAGTTCACTTTTGTTAAAGCCGATGCGATACCCAATACGATGGCAAGAAACACAATTAGCCCCGCATATAAAGTAAATACTAATTTTAATAATGGAATCAGCATTTCAATCCCAAAGGCACCAACTGTATACGCAATAGCACCAAAAATACCGATAGGAGAAATATACATGACATAATGGGTTACTCTAAACATGATGTGGGCTATACTTTTTGATAAGTCTACAATTTGTTTTCCCTCTTTACCCAAACTTGCTGCTGCAATAGCAAACATACAGCTAAAGAAGATAATTTGTAACATATCTCCACGAGCCATGGCGTCAATAATATTTGTTGGAATAATATTCACTAACATTTGCACATGGTCCATTTGACCTTTAGAGGCTGCTTTGTTAACGATATCCGTAGCGCCACCACTAGCTGTCAAATTCACACCCACTCCGGGTTCTACTACATTCACAGCAAACAATGCAATAAATAACGCCAATGTAGTAGCTAATTCAAACCATAGAATCGCTTTTCCCCCAAGACGGCCTAATTTTTTAAAATCCCCTGTCCCAGCGATACCCATTACTAGGGAGCTAAAAATTAAAGGGACTACAATCATTTTAATCATGCGAATAAATACATCACCTAAAGGTTTTAATTGTTTCGCAAAATCTGGTGCCACTGCACCTACTAGCACACCAGCCAAAAGACCAATGCCTATCCACCCGGACAGTCCAATTTTCTTTAACATAGTATAGAATCTCCTTTTTACATACCAATACTTGCTTAGGTTATATAAAAAGAGGCGATGGTGTACAAGTACAGAATGTCTCTTTCAGAACCTATCCTAAAATTCTATAGAGTGTATTATAACAAATCCTTTACAGAGATACAATAGTACAATTAGTGGATACAAAAATATTTTTTCAAAAAAATTTTATAAAAACTTTTTGATTTTGACATTCTTTTGACGTTCCTAGTTTATACTACACATAAAGAGTAACAACACTTTGATACTCTCTTTCTTGTGAAGTGATGTACGTATATTATAAACTCCTCAACTCCTTTATAGGGCCTCATAATATATGTATGCGACATAACCAGCTACCTCTACCATGCTACCTCTACGGTATGTCGTGCACAAATATACATCCTTCATTCACATCTTTAGGTCTTCTCCTCTACTCTTCCCTACAGTCGACCTAAAGAACTCTATCAACAAATACCATGAACATCTAAAAGATGGTCATGGTATTTTTTCTTGTCCTGCTTACTTTTTTATTCCCCCCTTCCCAGGACCTTTCTACCTCCCTATTTCCTTATACGTAACTATATAGTCTACTATCACAATATGTCAAAAGAGCCTATAACAAAATGTACATATTTATATTTTCTTATAAAATATAAAAAACAAAGGAAAGTTGATACTTTTTGATCAACTTTCCTCTGTTTTATTGGGAGCTATTTTGTTACAACCCCTTATATACTATTTCAATGCTATCAACAAAACTCATTATGCTTGTTGTTTACCAACGTGTTCAAAACTTGCTTGTTCTAACGCTTCTACTTCTTCATCCGTCAATGGATTTTCGATTAACTCTGTTAATCTCTCTGCAGATACTTCGTTTTCCCAACGACCTACAATGGCTGCTGCTAAACAGTTACCAGATAGGTTACATACCGTACGAGCCATATCTAGGATACGGTCTACACCAAGAATTAAGGCTAATCCTTCAACTGGCAAGCCAAAGGCTGCTGCTGTTCCGGCAATGACGATCAAGGATGCTCCTGGTACTGCGGCAATCCCTTTCGTGGACAACATCAATGTTAAAACCATCAATAATTGTTGTTCTAACGGGAATGGTACGCCGTACACTTGAGAAATAAATACAACTGCCAAGGAGGAGTACAATGTGGATCCATCCAAGTTAAATGTATATCCCAAAGGTAATACAAAACTTACCACTTGGTTTGGAATGCCTACTTTTTTCAATTTTTCCATCGCAATTGGCAACGCTGCTTCAGAAGCCGCAGTAGAGAATGCTAACACGATTGGCTCTTTCAACACTTTACCAAGTTTGAATAAGTTAACTTTTGTAAAGAAAGAACCGATAGCAATCACAATAATTAAGAAGAATGCTAAGCCACCATATAATGTAAACACAAGTTTTAACAATGGCACTAACATACCTAAGCCAAAGTTACCTACTGTGTATGCAATAGCACCAAAGATACCGATAGGAGACACATACATCACATAGTGTGTTACTTTGAACATGATATGTGCCAAATCCTTGGAAAGTTCAACAATTTGTTTCCCTTCTTTACCAATACTAGCTGCTGCAATAGCAAACATACAGCTAAAGAAGATAATTTGCAACATATCACCACGAGCCATGGCATCTACGATATTCGTTGGAATGATGTTTACCAACATTTGGATATGATCCATTTCGCCTTTCGCAGCTGCTTTATTAGCAATATCTACAGCATTACCAGTAGCTGTTAGATTCACTCCTACACCCGGTTCAAATACGTTAACCACAAATAAACCTACAAATAATGCAATCGTAGTGGCAATTTCAAACCATAAAATGGCTTTACCCCCCAAGCGCCCTAATTTCTTAAAGTCACCGGTACCAGCGATACCCATGACAAGGGAACTAAAAATCAACGGTACTACGATCATTTTAATCATACGAATAAATACATCACCTAATGGTTTTAATTGTTTTGCAAAATCTGGTGCTACTGAACCTACTAGTACGCCCGCTAATAGGCCAATGACAATCCAACCAGATAAGCCAAGTCTTTTTAGTACTGCCATAGAATCTCCTTTTTCTTAATACTACCCTTTAAAAGACCATACAAAAAGAGGCACAGGGTACGTGTACGATGTGTCTCTTTACAGACCTTACTTATAAAATTCTATAGAATTATTATATCAAATTTTTTCTAATCCTACAAGATTAATACCCATAAAACAGGGTATTTATTCACATTTTTGTTTCTTTATTCCTTTTATCGAGCGAAAGGCAACACTTTCACTAATGTTCCTATCTCTAAGCGATCACTATTACCTGGGATTTTAATTAAACCATTAGCTACCGATAAAGATTTTAAACCTCCCGATGTCATCCCTAAGTTAGGGTATGCACAACAGGATCCTGCTTCGTATCTAATATGCCCTTGATAATAACGGTCAAGAGGATGTTTTCTATCTACAACTTCACCTAGGTGACATTCTATCCAGCTAGTCATAACTGCCCGTCCAGACAACCGCTCTAATACAGGCAACACCAGCAAATAAAACTGATTCATCGCTGCCGTAGGATTCCCAGATAAACCCATGCACCATGTAATATGCCCCTCAGTAGCGATACCGCCAAAAGATGCCGCACCTGGTCGCATATGCAATCGTCGATACAAGGTATTAGCTCCTAATCGCTCATATAATTCTGGCATGGTATCATAGTCCCCTACGGATACACCTCCGGTGCTGATCATCATATCTACTGGTCCCAATGTATCTAGCATATGTTGTACGGTAACAATATTATCCTCTACTGTACCTGGTGCATCCGACAGATGGGCCACTCCTACCACATCAACACCTAGAGCATGTAACGTTCCTTCTAATAAATATCGATTAGAGTTATAAATATGCCCTTCTAGAAGTGGCTCTGTCGGATCTTGCACTTCACGACCTGTGGTTAACACAATCACTCTCGGTTTACGATATACGGATACTTCACTATATCCTTGCCCAGCTAAGATGCCTACTTGTTCTGCTTCCAACACAGTACCTGCAGGTAATAATTCTTGACCAATTTGTATATCTTCCCCTTCGAGGATAATATGTTGACCCACTTCGATTCGACTAGGCACCGTTACTTCTGACTCTTGAATCCAAGTTAGCGCCTCTTTTACTACTACCGTATCTGCTGTGCTTGGCACCATGGCGCCTGTCATAATTTGAATCCCTTCACCAAGTGCCAATTGCCCCTGAAAGGCCTCTCCTGCTCCAATGGTATCTACTATCCGATAGGTCCTTGTATCTGGCGTATATCGAATCGCAATGCCATCCATCGCAGATTTTCTAAAAGGAGGATAGTTCATCTGTGCTAAAGCCGTTGCACCCAGTACTCTGCCATAGGCCTGTCCAATCGGTACAGATTCTACCTCTACTCTATACCCACTATCTATAAAAGGAGATTCCACTAGATGCAAGCCTTCTTCTACGCTTACTACTTGCATTATAACAACTCCTTTACAATCCAATCTGCTAATCGTTCCATATCTTCTTCACTGAAACTAAATTGCTCGCAGATCGTATTTCCTTCTAATGTATCATCTATATCTGTAACTACGGCCACAATATCCTCTAATTGTAGTAACCGTGTATCATTATGGTTGGCACGGACCACCTCAATGATCGGTGCCACCCCATGACTTCTACTTTCTAAGAGCACCAAATCTACTGGCATCTCATTGGCCAAACGAATGAGTTGCTGCTGACGTTGCATACTTTCACCATGTACCACCATAGCATATCCATTGGGTCCCGCTATCGCCACGGCCTTGGCTCCTGATTGACTGGCTTTCCACGTATCAGTGCCTTCCTTATCCATAGAAAATCCGTGTCCATCGCTTTTCACCATTCCTACCACGATGCCTCGTTGTGAAAGCTGATGAATCAACGCTGTAGCCACTGTCGTTTTCCCCGACTTAGATTGGCTCGCACTAATGGTCACAATCGGTACAGACCGCTCTCGATTGACCGCCTTCGCTTTCGCCAATTTATAAGATAAGCGAGTATTCACATTGCTATATAGCTCTGCTTCCTCAATCATGTCCATTTCCATATAAGGAATCTTCTCTAAGATGCCATGCATAGATACATCTTCGCCTTCTAAAGCCTCTTGAATTATATCTAATACAGACCGTTTATAAATAGCTGCCAAAGGTTCGTACTCTTGCAGCCCTACATAAGGAACCATAGCTAATAATTCTCCTTGTAAAAATGAATCTATGTGTACTTCCCAAGATGGCAACCAGTGAAAGGAAAACCATGGCATGTCTGCAGACACTACGATATAGGCTTCTCGAGTACCTATTGAAAGGGCTGACTGCAATCCACTCAAAGGTCCTTTCATAGCAATCGCATCTGGCACTAATTGAATATCTCGACCAAAGGAACGAGCTTCTTCAATAATATGTGCCTCTGACTCTTCTAATTCTCGATTGATGGAAACTAAAATTTCTCCACATTCTGTAAGGACCGCCTTGCGGAGCATTTCCCCTAATAAAGTTGTGCTACCCCAAGGCAATCTCGTCTTATCTGTTCCCATACGAGTGCTAAGTCCACCCGCTAACACAATAATTCCTAATTCAGAAATCATACATATCTCCTGTCCTAGATGCTTTCTTATTTATGAGTAGGTGTCACACGACCTAATCCACGCATCACTGGCACATATAATAAAGCTAATACCACTAAATTAATCACCATGTCTGGCAACATATATGTTGCATTATACGTTAGGGAGTAAATCCAAGGGCTTGTTCCCTCTGGTGCATAAGACCCAAATACGACCACACCACTAATGGCAGACATAGCGAAGCGCGTTAAAATCGCATAGATAGCGCCAAAGAAAGCTTTCACTGTACCAGAACCGCCGAAGAAACCGGCAATACCAATGGCACCATAGGCTAAGATATAGTCCAATACGATGCTCATATAATGAATAGAAAATTTAAATCCCAATAGGAAGTGAACAATTCCATAGGCAATACCAGTTAAGATGCCCGCACGACCACCCCAACGATAGGCATAAATTAACAATGGCACCAAGTTAGCTGCTTTCACAGCACCACCTTGTGGCATTTGATAGATGACATACATACTTAAAATTTGAGCCATAGCGATGACTAGACCGCCTTCTACTAACATTTTTGTTTTGCTTGAACTTGTATAACTCATATCTATCTCCTTTTCACACTATGATACATTGAAATACATTATCAAATTACTTTTATTTATTTTTTATATTGTATCACTTTTAATCTATTTTTATCTATATGTTTTTTCACAAAACACGGTATTGCCCTAGTACAAATTAGCATATCAAAGATGACTAAGTATATCTATCCCCTTGTTGCCAAGATAAGAGGTCTTATGTATAATAGATAAGGATTATGTCGTAATCCTAATTCTGTCTATTTAGGGGGCAACAAATAATGATCAACACTACAAACATTTTCGATTATGAAGACGTGCAATTGATACCGAACAAGTGTATCGTATCTAGCCGTAGCGAATGTGACACAACTGTGAAACTGGGAAATCGTACGTTCCGTTTACCAATTGTGCCAGCTAATATGCAAACTATCATCGATGAAAAGTTAGCCAAAGAATTAGCTGCTAAAAACTACTTCTATATCATGCACCGCTTCCAACCTGAAAAACGTTTGGCTTTTGTAAAAGACATGCATGAGGCAGGTTTATTTGCATCTATTTCCATCGGTGTTAAACCAGAGGAATTTACATTCGTGAAGGAATTAAAAGAAGCAAATCTATGCCCAGAATATATTACCATCGATATCGCTCACGGTCATTCCAACAGCGTTATCGACATGATTCAACACATTAAACGTGAACTTCCTGAAAGCTTCGTTATCGCTGGTAACGTAGGTACACCAGAGGCAGTTCGTGAACTAGAAAATGCTGGTGCTGATGCTACCAAAGTAGGTATCGGACCTGGTAAAGTATGTATCACAAAACTAAAAACTGGTTTTGGTACTGGTGGTTGGCAATTGTCCGCTGTTCGTTGGTGTGCCAAAGCGGCTACAAAACCTATCATCGCTGACGGCGGTATCCGTGACCACGGGGACATTGCAAAATCTATTCGCTTCGGCGCTTCCTTTGTCATGATTGGCTCTTTATTCGCTGGTCATATCGAATCCCCAGGTAAAGAAGTGACTATTGACGGCGTAGCTTATAAAGAATACTTCGGCAGTGCTTCTGAACACCAAAAAGGGGAACGCAAAAATGTAGAGGGCAAAAAAATCACAATTCAGTCCAAAGGTAGTATCTTCGATACATTGACTGAAATGGAACAAGATTTACAATCTTCTATCTCCTATGCTGGTGGTACTACACTACAAGCGATCAAAAAAGTTGACTACGTAATCGTTAAAAACTCCATTTTTAACGGCGACCGTTAATCACATATATGAGGACTCTTCTCTGGAAGGGTCCTTTTTTTATTCCGCTACTTTTGAACTATATCTTTCGTTTTGTATAGGAACACACTCTACTCAGATCATCTTCTACGAGCATACATACCCCTCAATACTAAAAGAGCTATTATCGACTCCACTTTGTCGTAATAGCTCTTTTCATACTTACCTCCTCAGATGTACTATTTAAATTTTGGTCGTCTTCCTTCAGCAAAGGCCCGCACGCCTTCTCGGAAGTCTTCTGTGGCCCCTAAGGAGTTTTGAATCTTCACTTCTAATTCCGCATATTCTTCAAAATTAGTAAAGAAGCTAGCCCACATCATTTGCTTCATAGCACGGAAGGAGTGAACAGGGCCTTTTGCCAAGCGTTGCACCAAGCGATTTGTAGTACGCTCTAGGATCTCTGGTTCGCACACCTTATAGACGAAGCCATATTCCTTGCCTTTTTCTGCTGTTACCGCTTCCCCAGTCATAGCCAGTTGCATAGCCCGGTTAATACCTACAGCACGACTTAGCAAGTACATACCACCTGCATCAGGTGCTAGGCCTACATTAACAAATGCTTGAATAAAACGACTATTCGTAGATGCCACGCACATATCCGCAGCCAACACCATATTGAAAGCCGCCCCTGCCACAGCACCATCGGTACACATCACAACAGGTTTTGGTAAATGCTTCATAGCTAAAGAAATTTCCATCACCAAGTGAGTAATCTCAAACAAGGACTCTGTATCATCTTCTTCTACAGCTCGTTTCATTTCTGTTAAGTCACCACCTACAGAAAAGACCTTACCTTCTGCTTTGAAGACTAATACACGGGCCTCATCAGTTTCCTTTACCACACGGATAGCATCCAGAATTTCTTGGCACATAGGCACATTAAAACCATTTTGTACTTCTGGACGATTAAATGTGATGGTAGCCACATTATTTTCGATAGTAAATAAAATATTATTATACGTCATACATCACCTATTACAGTGTTTTAGTAGGATCTGCCTCAGTATCTTCTGGTTCTTGTTGCAATGTAAACGGTTTACCTACACCATCATTACGCAAACGGTCTGCTTTGATTTTAGCCCAGTCAATCGGCGCCCCTTTTTCAAGCGCTTTCCCTGTGACAGCATCTACTTTTACACTATATTCTTTTTCATCTGTATCTTGGGTACGAACAATATATACCACTTCATTGTTTTCTGCCTTGATTTCCCAACCTCTAGTGAAAGAGCCTTCTCCCACTAATCCACGAGCTGCTACTTCCGCTTCTTTTGGAGAAATTACTTTCAATGGATTGAACACTTTGGATGCTACATCTTTTGCTTTGCTAGAACGGAATTCACGTACTACTTTACCAGTAATCACATCCACGTCGATAGTAATTTTTTGCTTTGGCGTGTAACCTACTACCACATATTGGTAATTGCCTTTGGATGGATCTAATGTAATCGAGCTAACCGCTGCTTTTACATAACGACCCACAAAGATACCTGCTACTTCACGCATAGACAATACCATAGATTGACCAGGTTGGCGCACCACTACTGTTTTATCATTTAGATTAGAATATTCATTGATTTCAGCATGTGCTTGCGGTGCCACTGCAAAGGTTGTAGCAAATGCCATAGCGCCTACCAAAGCTAATGTACTTTTTTTCATTGGACTCTCCTATATATACAATTCTATGAACAAAACTTACATGACTATACTCCATGAAGCTTGCATTCTCAATCTTGAGATATCTCTTTCATTATACCGTATCTATCGTAATTCTTCAATACAATCCAGACCCTATATCAACCAACACTCACGAGGCGGAAACGAAAAAACGTCCTTACCTAAGTAAGAACGTTTTTACATACATTATAAATATTTTGCCAATACAGATTGTAATCCCTCTGGATGCGCTGCATTCCAAGTATCATAATCCTGACCAGCCGCTTCAAGGGTATTCACAAGGTCAACGAAGAATTTAGGAATATCCTCTACAGTGATAACTCCTAACTCATCAGACATCCGTTGTCCTTCTACTTCGCCATTACCATTTACGAACACTTTGAAAGCTGGTTGAGGCGTTTTATCCACCACTTTTGTAAATCCATGAAAACCTAGTTTACCTACTTGGTGAGTACCACAAGAAGATGGGCAACCAGATACATGCAATTGTGGCAAGCGATCTGTCGACAATCCTTCTGCCTCTAGTGTATCTTTAATAACTTTCACAAGTCCAGAAGAATCTTGGAACCCGATTTGACAAATCGTAGCACCTACACAAGATACCGTATGCTCGAATTGATTTTTCGCATGAGTATCAGCGATAATAGCTGCCACTGCATCTGCTTCTTCGCCAGTTAAGTTCACAATATATACAGATTCGTCACCACAAATACGGATTTCAGCTTCTTCTAAGCCACCTACATAATCAAATAATTTTACAAATACATCCATAGGTGGTGTACCTACCAATGGTTTGTATTGAATATAATACAATCCCTTTTGTTTTTGAGGTTCTGCTAACACTGTTGTCGGTGTAGTAGTACCTACTTTATTCACCGTATATGGCTCAACAGACAATGTTAAATCATGCGCTGCTTTAGATTTTGCCAAATATTCATGATACGCTTTACGGAACTCTTCTTCTCCTAAACGTTGTGCAATAAAACGTGAGCGTGCTTTACCACGATTCTTAAAGTCACCTAGCTCATGATACAAATGTAACATACCTTCTACGTGGTGTAATACTTCGTTAGGATTAATATCTTCATCCACTAAGAATCCGAATGCAGATCCGCCACCGATACCGCCACCGGCGTAGACATCAAACTTACCATTTTCTTTTGCCAAAAATCCTAAGTCTTTGTAGTTCGCGTGACCTTCATTATCGACTACAGAAAAACCAATTTTATATTTACGTGGCAAAGCTAATGTACCAATTAAAGATACAGCATATTCACTGACCGCTTGTAAATACGGAGTCACAGCAAATGGTTCAGCTGGATGTACCCCATGCAATGGGCTAGCTGTTACATTTCGTAAATTATCTCCTCCAGTACCACGGTTATAAATATCATGTTCAAAACATTCTTTGTACAATTCTAAAATTTGCTCACCTTGCAATTTATGGAATTGAATACATTGACCTGTTGTGAAATGCACATGTTTTAAATCATATTTTTTAACTGCATTCACTAAAAATTTCATTTGGTATGGAAGAATACGAGATCCAAAAAAACGTAACCGCAACATCGCACTTTCAAAGCCTCGTTCTGCATAACTGCCGAACCCTCCACCAATACCTTTGAAATCTTTAGGCGCAATTTCTTTGGAAAAGAACCCTTCAATTCCCTTCTGAAACTTTTCAAACTCCCCTGCAAATCGTTGTCGTACTTCTTCTGAAATAGCCATTATACTTTCTCCTCTCCTGAGCACTCGCTCAATAGAAAACTCTTCTTCCCAAGTATAACAGATATTAAGGCGGATTTCTATAGATTGAAATCCGCCTCTTTTCATAGGTTATATCACTTAGTTATACAGTGTAATAACCGCTTTCTATTCATTTTTCTATTCGATGAAAGCCACAACTCCATCGGTCAATTCATTCTGCAATTCATTAGAACGATCTTCAGAGTCGAACGTATCATCAAACGTCACCGCCATGCGACGTGCTTTCGCCTTCATTCCTGTCACAAGGCGCATAAACATTTTCTTTGCCCCTTCATCATCGCTATACACAATCTCTTGTACATCATCCACTAGTAACAAGTGTAATTTACAGTACTCTTCCATATAATCTGCCACTTCGCCATAGGTCACGCTGTCGTTGTATTCTTTAATGAATTGCGCTCCTGTCACATAACGAACACGGATAGCCGCATTCTGTTTCACTACCTCTCCTTCCATAGCCTTCAGTAGATGCGTTTTACCCACATTAGCTTGGCCAAATAGAAATAGTACTGGCTCAAAGCACTTTGTAAAATCAGTCATCGCTAGCGCAGACGCCATACCGAATTTATTTTTTTCTGTTACGTTGAAAGTTTCAAATGTTTGCATAGTTACTCCTTTATTTTCTTGCCACAATGGAAAAGAGTGGCACTGGATTATATAATTCATCTTCTTCATTATAAATACGGCTACTCACAGCCATGTCTAAATACACTCTGGAAAAGCCTGCTTTACGCATCATATGAGCATCCCAATGAGGACGATCCATACGACTAATCGATAGTTCTTCCGTAATGGCAATGCATTCTTGTATAGTCTCATTCGATACTGTCTCATGAATATGGTGTTGTGCCACCACTGGCACTTTAAGTTCTACCCCATAATCACCATCGATATTGATGAGCACACCTTTTGGCGCAAGTACACGGTACCATTCCTTATAGGCTGCTTCCACATCCGGTAAAGTCCACGTCAAATTCCGGGCCAGAATCACATCAAAGGATTGATCCGGAAAGTCCAGTTGCATCGCATCCATACAGTGAAAGTCCACCGTACCTGCTAAGGAATCCTGCAATTCTAAAGCTTGCTCCTTTGCCAGTGCAATCATCTCTTCCGTTAGATCCACACCAGTCACAGAATATCCTTGTTGTGCTAACAAAAATGTAAAAAAACCTGTGCCCGTTCCCAAATCTAAAATTCGTTGATGATGATCTTTAATATGCGGTGTAATCTCACGTAACCAACGTGGTGCCAAATCAGAAGTCAGTTCCTTTTTACGTAGTGCCCCAAAATCAGCACTGCGTCCTTTCCAGTAGGCAATAATCCTATCTCGTATCGTCATAGGCCCTCCTTGTATTGTATGTATTATACCATGAAGGGCTAGACTTTGTATGTAGCTAGAGTCACTACTATCCCTCCAGAAGGAATACAATGATGCGCAGAAAGAAATAGTATTTTTAATTAACATATGCTATAATACAGATGTAAATAAGAAGAGCCATCAACGTGTCTGTGGCGTTAGGCTCATCTCAAAGATTCGAATTATGATGATGCCTAACGTGTTGAGGTGGTCTAGACCTCTTTTACGTTAGGCGTTTTCATTGCTTACTTATATAAGGCAATGATGTTAACTACCAATGTCAAAATAGAAATGATTAAACTAATCTTTTCATACTTCGTCATAGTATCACCTCCTCCCCTAACAGGGAGAGATGAGCCCAACAACACGTCGATGACTCTTTAATTTTATTATAACATAAATCACACGAAACGTTGATAATAATTGGCAAAAACTTGAGGAACGCAGTTATGCGTAGAGACCTTGTGCCCCTCTTACTAACTAAATGACACAAACACAAGAAGCCCATGGTGTACTCCTGAACAAACATTATGTAATACCGTTTGAGAAGGAGTATGCCATGGGCTTCCCTTTATCACATTTAGTTAAAGCCATCACAAGGCTCATAGCAAAACAAGAGACAACCTTTTTGTAACCAATTCTGTGAGGCTTTCACTAGCATCACTAGCTTACAAGCAGACCCCACCATTATTTGATATATTCCTACTAATTATGTTATGATTAAACATATGGTAAAAATCATATTCATCATATAAATAATTATTTGTTACTAAAACAATTTAATTTGCTACTATACCTAATCTATCTAGGTAAAATGTATTTGTAAAAGATTACATTCTCATAGAAAGGATCCCTCTATGAAACAGTATTTAAAACAATTTGCTACTTCCAAATGGTTTGATGTCCTCGGTGTCGTTCTCGTTGTAGGGATTGCCATTTCTGCTGGTTACCTGAACTCACGTCTTGAAAAATTTGTAGATTGGGGGCCTTGGACTGCTCTCGTTCCCTTTGGACTTATTTCTGTCATCAACGTTGGCATTTCTATGTTGTCTACACGCTTTACAGGGCAGCTCAACAAATGGGGGAATTATCTCGGCATTGTAAATACTATTCTATCCGGTGCCATCGATTTTATTTTAGGAAATAAAGCAGCTATCATTACCTATCCTGTTACTTTCATTATCTATACTTTTGCTATTAAAAAATGGAAAGCATCCCACGAAGGTATTCCTAATACAATGAATTCTTCGCAAAAACGATTAGTTGCTGGCATCATCACCATCATTGCTTTCACCATTTCCAGCGTTGCCAATTACATAGGCTTTGGCGGTCATATGAACTTTTTATCCATCCTAACCACCATCGTATTCGCCTTCTCACTCATTGCGAACCTTTTTAACGCTCTAAAATTAGATACACAATGGCCGTTCTGGATGATCTATAACATCGTGCAACTATTGAAAGCTTTCACCCAAGGCAATTTCGCCAACGTTGGCAAATACATATTCTACATAGTCAATGCCATGGGTGCCTTACTATTTTGGAAAGATAGAGAGACATCTTAATCTTTTCTATATATCGCATACATCGCCAAAAAAGGACAACACAAAGTGTTGTCCTTTTCCAGTAGGTGATGCCTCCATCACCAAGAGCTCTTAAGAGCCAAATCGTAGTATTTATTATACTATCAGGGTCACTACAGCCTGTCAACTCAATTTTCCCCACAGCCATAAAACTACATTTTATATTTTTTAAACAAAAAGAGCCCTTAAGGGCTCTTTTGCCAACTAGGCAGGCGTACACACAGCACGCTTAATATATTACATATCACATCCTAGATGTAAACAGTACAAGTTGTCTGTAATGAGAGTGTACCATATTATTATCATCTTTTCCACACTATCTGAGAGAATTTTATCAGTACTATGAAAGAGCTAGTAAATACTTTGAATAATCTGGTAATAATAGATTAATAGTATTGTATCATGATATACGTCTTCAATAACATCTAATTGTTACCCCTACTATAACACTAGAAATGACAAATAAGGTAATACCTAGAATTGCAAAAATCATTGCCACAAATCTATTTTTATCAGCACTTTTGTGTGCCTGTTCATCCTCATTATTATAAGAACTTTGAGACAAGTAGAAAAAAAATGCAATAACTGCAGAACATACTGCGCCTATTGAATATCCTCCCAACGCCCATACAATACCATATATCCATTTACTATAATCTGTAATTATAATATTACCTAAGAATGCAAGCATAGCAATAGCTGCACCACCATTTAACATCATAATAGTCTTTATTCCAGAATTTGCAAAGCTTTCAATTAAAGATAATCCTGCAGCAGAATTTTGAGAACGAAGTTTTTCCAGTTCAATCCATTGTTCAAAAGTTAATAAAGCAGGATTTATTTCAGGTAATATAGTTTTTTCTTGTTTATTATTCTTCATGATATTCTTCCAATAATTTTATAAACTACTAAATTTTACAAAAAGTGGATAGCTCAATCTGAACTATCTGCTTATTTACTTGGCGATCCAGGAGGGATTCGAACCCCGATCCACGGCTTAGAAGAATTAATAGTTTTATTACATACTATATATAGTATCTACCCATAATTTTCTTTCTTTTACATAGTATATATTATGGATATTTTACACAAAAAATTTTTTTATTATGTTTTATTCCATACTAAACTGCTAAAAGCTAGTTGATAATGATTGTTCTAAAAAGCTCTTGTAAATATCGCTCAACACAGGTTCTACCTTCCACAGGATAAGCCTTTAATAAAGTAATAAAATCTGCATCCTCTATAGGAAAAATAACATTACCTGAATCCATGTAAGTATCTTGGCAGCGTTTAAGAATTAGTTGTTTATTTTCAAATTTTCTTGATGTAGATATTCCAAACATACCTCTTTTAGGACTAAATCTGCCTATAAGCTGATCAATTTCAGGATTTTGAATATCATTAGAATAATTCTTACATTCAATCATAATTATAGGTGCTGAAATACCATATGTCGTTTTCAAGCGATAAAAGAACCCTGTTTCTGCACAATTATCAAATGTAATATCAATACGTTTACGACCATCATGAATTTTATGTTCTAATTTAGGATATGTGATATCTGGATATAACAACAATTCTAAAACACCTAATACAATATGCTGATAAGTACTTGCATAATTACCGCCTGTAGGTAATTCTTCCAATGCATTAGAAAGATATAAACATATATCTGAAAGCTTTATATCTGTAAGCTCTTCATTTGAAACAGGTTTCATTGCCTTTATAGCATTTTCTTTAAAATCAGCAAATACTTCCCTGTGGCGAGAGGTAAAATCAACTAACCAATCCTTTTTATCACTAATGTGTTCCTCTTCTTCAATACTTTTTTTAGTAACAAAAGGTCTACCATCCTTTCTATTCTCTACTAAATGTGTATTCAGACGCAAATGCTCATTCTGTAAAAAGTTAAGTGCAAAATTTCTCAGATATTTTTCTGAACAATATTCATTAGAATATGAAACAAAGCGTTTCGGTACTAATAAAATCTTCCTGTCGTAACAAATCAATGATTTGCCATATCTATTCTCCCAAGAGTGAGTATTTAAGTCCCAATAGTATCCTGTAGGTACACCATCAATCAGAGGAATCCCTAATAGCTCACATTGATCCTGTGTATATTGTAATAATAAAGACTTAATAATATTGCCAGTCATGTCAGAAATTTTATCTCGATCAACATTTCGAACAAAAAGTCTAAAATCTTCTATATCGCTTAATAATCCCGAATATAAAGCTTTACTGTTAAGAAGTTCTTTAAAAATTCTCTTAGAATCCTTAGGTCCCATACCTTTTCCCGATGGAGTCCCCCTAGATAACCCAAGACATAGCTCATTATTTTCCCCCAAATAGCTAAATAACTCCTGAGCTCGTGCTATATTTCCGTGATTTAGTGATGATAACAAAGTTGAAAAGAAATCATTTAATAAAATATATGCAGCTCTCCCAAATTCAGTATCCGATTTTGAAATAAAGTAAGGATCTAAAAATAAAGGCGTATCTACTTCTGGATCAATATCAACAAAATCTAATTCAAATTGGCTCTTATTTAAATTAAAAATCTCACTAATCTTCATTATTTTCCCTCCCCATATTTAATTACCCATTTAAAATAAAGTATACAATAAAAATATATTAATAAATACTGTATTCATTAATTCTATTTGCTTATCAATTTACAGTATACATACAAGTACTTTAATAATTATATTAATAAAGTAAGTCCATGATCTACAATTATTTAATCGCCCCTTAAGTCAATGCCAAAAGCGGATAGCTCATTACGAGCTATCTACTTATTTCTTTGGAGCTCCATGATGGATTCGCCCCACCACGGCGTAGAAGAATTAAAGATAAGTTTATATTATAGCTTATTTCTTTCATCATCAAAATTCCTATGTCCACTTAATGAAAATCCCTGACATGGTGGTCCAGCAACGATAACATCAAGTTCCCTATCACCGATGGCCTGTTCTATCTCTTTAAATACATTTTTGTCTGACAAGTCTAATGATAAAGCTTTTGCTCCTTTATGATTTAGCTCAAATGTACTTAATGCAGCCTTATCATTATCAATTCCTAGAAGTACATCATAACCAGCATCTAAAAATCCTTTTGATAGTCCCCCTACTCCCGAAAATAAATCTATAACTGTATAATTAGACACTTTTATTTCCTCCATCTTTAATATTTACACACTCTACAATTTCTGATATATCACATTCTAATACGTTGCATATTCTTAGTAATACATCGGTTGTTACATTTTCCCCATTTTTTATTTTATAAAATGTACTTTTACTGACTTTAGCCTTTTCCATAAGCTCAGTATTTTTCATTTCTATATCTATCATTTTTTTAAATAACTTCTTATAACTTAACTTTGACACAATACTCCTCCCATCTTTTTCATCACTGTATCATAATAAATTATAACATAATTAATTTCTTATTTATACGCTTTTATTCCCTTTTAACGAACTATATTCTTTTAAAAAATAATCGGTGTAATCCAAAAAACACACCGAAACATCTTATCTTTCAGATTTTTCTCTCTTTTACCTATTTAGTTTAATTCTTCATCAAACTTAACTTTTTTACTCTATTCAAGCATAGACTTTTTCTTTTACTCTTAACTTCTCAGATATTTTTACTTTTTAGCATCTTAGAAAGAAAGCATAGCACTTTACAATGCTCCTTGTTATTGTCATCAAAAAATTTTCTAAGTTATCTAAAAATATTAAAAGAATTTCCTCTACTTGAAATCTTTTGCATTATTATCTAAAACTGCAAGAAAATCTAAGAGCATATAAAGACTTTCAAGCTAAGAATATAAAAAAATCGATGATAAATGAATAGATATACGTGGAATTATAATATTTGGCATCTTTGGTAAAGTATCATTCACCACTAACTTTAAATCTAGATGTTTTATTCCCATTTTAAAACCGTTAAATTGGGATCATATAACATTTCACGGCCTTTGTCATACGCATGCAACCATTCTACTCTCTCAGAAAATAAATCCTAAAATAGTACAAGAACGATGGGGGCATGTCTCTATTATACTAACATTCGGATTTGGTATCTAATATACAGAGAGAGGCCATTAATGCACTTAACAATTTAGGGATATAAATAATAGACAGAGATAATACTAACTTATTATAATAGATATAGAAATTACAGTTTAGGAGGTTTCAATATGACATCAAAAGAAAATGATCAATTAATTAACGATATTAAAGAACATTTTGAGCAAATTAAAATTATTGACCCTGGTAGTCTAATTCGAGAAAATGAGCTTGGCCAAAAGTTATCCTTTGCCATGTATTTTGATGATTTCACAAGAATCATTAACTTTTTTAAAAGACTTATCTATCTAGATATTTCTACACTTCCTTTAGAACAACTTAAAAAAATTAATGACAACTCCATGAGATTTTTGCATAACATTAATGCTATAAGAAATTTTACTGTTGATGCAAATAACGCAATGCCTCAAAGAGATAATGTTGCCAATAACCTTCTCTATGCCTATCAAAGCTATTTTAATGAATTAAGCCCTATAATTAGCTATTGTGAAAAAGAAGGTACCGATTATCAAGCTCTACAAATCGAGGTTAACAAAATTGTCGAAGATATTAATATCAAATCAAAAAAATATCTGAAGATTTTGCTTTAAAAATGTCAAAATTGAACAATACATTGGAGGCAGCCAGAAAAGCTGCACATGAAGTCGGTATTACTCAGCACACTGTTAACTTTGAAGAAGCCTCTAAAAAGTATAAAATTCTAAGCAAAAGGTGGCTGTTGTCAATTATACTAACAGGAGTAATAATTATTGCCATATCACTTTTCTTATTTAATTCTCCTATTCAATTAGAGCCTGATGATCCATACGCTTCCTACCATTTTATTCAAGCTGCAATTGCACGGTTTACTGCATTATTTACAATATTAATCCTGCTATTTTGGGAAGTACGGAATTACAATGCTGCTCAACATAATTATACTATCAACCAAAATAAGCAAAATGCATTAAGTACGTTTGAAACTTTTGTATCCGCAGCAAGAGATGAAGAAACAAAAAATGCAGTATTGATGCAAACAACAAAAGCTATCTTTTCAAATTTGCCAAGCGGTTATTTAAAGAATGAGTCAGGAGATGATGGTAGCTCTCAAATCATTGAAATTGCCAGAGGTATCGGATCAAAGATCTCCAATTAATCTAACCTAATTTTCCATAACTACTAAAAAACTACTCAATTTTAAAAAAAGGCGGATAGCTCAATCTGAACTATCCGCTTATTTACGTGGTGATCCAGGAGGGATACGAGAACAACTTAGGGTTTAAGAAGCGTAGCGACGCAGAACCCTTAGTGTTCCGATTCCTTGGAATAGCGGTAAGCTTAGACCTTTAGGAGCCCTAGGCGACACGAAGGTCTTAGCGATAGCATGCTAGCATACGTAAGCAACTTAGGTCTCTAGGAACGCAGTGACGCAGAGACCTTAGTGCGTCGATCCCTCCAACATAAAAAGGATTCTAGAAAACATAGAATCCTTTGTTAGTGGTGATCCAGGAGGGATTCGAACCCCCGACCCACGGCTTAGAAGGCCGTTGCTC